>Ga0183099_1000023_pt1 | contig 178570 bp, 144 predicted proteins | sample Biomet1_FD_127788 | JGI IMG/M metagenome (GOLD analysis project Ga0183099, IMG submission 127788) | Microbial communities from bioreactor (seeded with anoxic lake sediment) at LBNL, California, USA - Biofuel metagenome 1 | ecosystem: Engineered > Bioreactor > Anaerobic > Unclassified ...
AGCCAAGCAGAGGCATATTCAGGATTATTGGCCCTAAATTTGTTGAGAAAAGATTGAGCTGTATTTTTATCTGAAAAGCTTTGGGCATAAACTCTGGATCTTCCGTCTTTCTCAATGATTCCGGAATACTTATAGATGCCACCATGCCCTTTATATCGAATCCATTCTTCGGCCAGTCTTTTTTGAGGAAAGCTGCTGATGACGATGTAATAGGTTCGGGTAGGTTGAATTGCTTTCTGAACAGGTTTTTCGGCTTCCTTGCTGATGGTTTCAGGTTTGATGTTCTCTTGAACAACAGCCGCAGGAGTTTCCGTTGGGATTAAATCACTTGTCGTTTTTGTGTCCGCAATGACTTCATCCGTCAAAGGCAGCGTATCAGCCTGGTTTGTTTCTGACACAGCTTTAGAAGCACAAAGATAGTTGTGCATCATGAAAGCTTCCTGATTTTCTGTTCCGGGAATATCACCTGCTGGCTTGGATAGTAAAAGCATGACCAGACAAGCCGCAGCCCCTGTTACAAAGTTGCGGAAGCTGTTGCGGCGTAAGCGAATATTGATAAAATCTTCGTCTTTGCGTTTTGAAGCAGCCTGCGCGGTGTACAAATTCTTCTTAAAGGTCTTTTCCAGGCTGGGATAAGTGAAAGGTGTCAGACCGTAAGATTCCGGAAAGAAGCTGTTCTTGTTTTCTGAGCGAAAAGCCAGTTGTCCCTGGTCGTTTTTCCACATGACACCAATCCGGCCTAAACTGACGTACTTGCCTTCATCCACCTTCTCCATGATTTCCTGGACACCCTGTCGAATCTGTAAATTGGATTCTTCAAAACTCAAACCGAAAGTTTCCTGATAGGATTGGGCTAAAAATCCGTCATTGAATGTAAGTCTGGCGTTGAAACATATTTCTTTTCCTCCAGGATAAAACATGTCCGATTTGGCATCAAAACGGGCAGGCACTTCATTTTGGACGAAACCGCCCAAACCCGGCACGACAACACAGTCGTGATCGGGTAGGAGCTTTTCAATATGTTGAATCAGTACTTTCAAAATTTATTTTTGTTGCAAGTTAAGAATAGTTTCCAGATTTTTGTCGATTTCTTCCTGAGGAAGGTCATAATTTTTCAGGTCGCCGGAAAGATAGCTGTCATAGGCTGTCATGTCAATCAGTCCGTGTCCTGAAAGGTTGAAAAGAATCGTTTTCTTGGTGCCTTCTTCTTTGCATTTAAGCGCTTCATTGATGGTTGCAGCTATTGCGTGGGCGGATTCCGGAGCAGGAATGATACCTTCTGCCTTTGCAAAAAGCATGGCTGCCTTAAAGCTGTCCAGTTGCTTGATGTCAACCGCTTCCATAATACCGTCTTTCAACAACTGACTGACGGTTGTACCGGCACCATGATAGCGCAAACCACCCGCGTGAATGTGGGCCGGAGCAAAATTATGCCCCAAGGTGTACATTGGCAGAAGCGGGGTATAGCCAGCTTCATCGCCAAAGTCGTACATGAACTGGCCCCTTGTCAGTTTAGGACAGGATGCAGGTTCAGCAGCAATGAAACGCGTCTTGGAGCCTTTGGTGAGTTTGTCTTCCATAAATGGAAAAGCAATTCCACTGAAATTGGAACCTCCGCCAAAACAAGCAACCACGATATCAGGATATTCTCCTGCCATTTCCATCTGTTTCTTTGCCTCCTGACCAATAACAGTCTGATGAAGACTGACATGGCTGAGAACACTACCCAGTACATATTTGCAATTAGGGGTCGTGGTAGCCAGTTCGATGGCTTCAGAAATGGCTGTACCAAGGCTACCCATATAATTCGGATTCTCAGTGATAATCTTTCTTCCAGCCTTAGTTGACATGGAAGGGGATGCTACAACGGTCGCACCATAGCTCTGCATGATGGACTTGCGGTAAGGTTTTTGTTCGTAGCTGATTTTTACCATGTACACCGCCAGTTCCAGCCCAAAGAACTTGGCTGCATAGGACATGGCTGCACCCCATTGCCCGGCACCGGTTTCGGTCGTAATGTTGGTAATGCCTTGTTTTTTACAGTAATACGCCTGGGCAATGGCTGAATTCAGTTTGTGCGAACCGACGGGGCTGACACTCTCATTCTTGAAATAAATGTGGGCAGGAGTATCCAAGGCTTTTTCAAGGCCATAGGCTCTGACAAGCGGCGTGCAACGGTAATTGCGATAAACATCCCGAACTTCTTCGGGTATGTCAATATAACGGTCTGTATAGTTAAGTTCTTGCTTGGAGCATTCTTCACAGAAAATCGGATATAAATCTTCCGCAGACAAAGGTTTTTTTGTGCCAGGATGTAAAGGTAACAGAGGTTTGTTTTTCATATCTGCCACAATGTTATACCATTGCGTAGGTATATCTTTTTCGTCGAGAAGAAATTTTTTGGTTTCCATGATATATTATTGAATTGTTTTATTTTATGTCTGATCTATAATAAAATACCTGTTTAAAGGCAATTCTACGCACAAAGTAACATAAAAATATTCAAAAAACGGAGATTTTCAGGCTCTAATTTTAGGACGGGAACTGCATCCTTAGCTATCTGGCTTTATTCGAACATTTTCAGCCCGCTTTGTAAAAAACGAATGTATTTATCTACATCTTCGTTGTAGGCATAGCTCGGTGCCAAAGGGTGTCCCTGATTATCCAACAGCACATAGAAAGGTTGCGCATTGGAACCAAACTTATACCGCTGCAGATAGCTCCACTTATCTCCAACTGTCCGGATGGTTCTTGTCTTTCCAAATTCATGAACATCAAAGCTTTGGGGAAGAGGTGTCTTATCGTCCACCATAAGGGTAATAAGCACATAATCCTTTTCCAGCATGTCTTTTACACGACTGTCTTGCCAAACAGAATTTTCCATCTTACGACAATTGACGCAGCCATAGCCGGAAAAATCAATCATCACAGGCTTGCCTTGTTTTTTTGCATAAGCCACGCCTTCGTCGTAATCGTTAAAAGCGGCATGAACTTCGTTTTTGTATAGATTAAAGTCCTGGGTTGAAGCAGGAGGGGCGAAAGCACTGATCGACTTCAGGGGAGCACCCCAAAGCCCGGGTATCATATAAACGGCAAATGCCAGGGAAGCCATCGCCATAAAAAGCCTCCATACTGAAACATGTTCCAGAGCGCTGTCGTGCGGTAACCTGATTTTTCCAAGCAGATAAAGACCAAGCAGGGCAAAAAGAACAATCCAGATGGAAAGAAACGTTTCACGATCGAGTATTCTCCAACCGTACGCAAGGTCGGCGACAGAGAAAAATTTGAGGGCAAAAGCCAGCTCCAAGAAACCAAGCACAACCTTGACAGTGTTTAACCAACCACCGGATTTTGGAAGATTTTGCAACATATTCGGAAAAATGGCGAAAAAACTGAAAGGTATGGCCAGTGCCAGAGCGAAGCCAAACATGCCAATCGCCGGTCCTGCTATGGAATTCATGCTCGCCGCCTGAACCAGAAGCGTTCCGATGATGGGTCCCGTACACGAGAACGAGACCAGCGCCAATGTAAAAGCCATGAAAAAGATACTGACAAGACCGGAAGTCGTATCGGCCTTACGATCCATTCTGTTGGTCCAGGAAGAGGGCAAGACCAGCTCAAAAGCGCCGAAAAAAGAAACGGCGAACAAGACCAACAGGGCAAAGAACAGTAAATTGAATACCGCGTTGGTTGAAAGGCTATTGAGTGTACTGGCTCCAAAAATAACAGTGATGCCAAGACCGAGCAGCAAATAGATGACAATAATAGACATTCCGTAAAGCAGAGCTTCCCTGACCGCTTTTTTCTTTTCCTTGTTTCGTTTCAGAAAAAAACTTACCGTCATTGGAATAATGGGCCATACACAAGGAGTCAAAAGAGCCAGGAATCCTCCCAGAAAACCGGTAATGAAAAGTATCCACCAGGAAGCATGTTCAGTCAAAACACGACCGGAATCTTCACCTCCAAACGCCTGAAGCTTGTCAATAACGGGAGTCCACATCGGATTTGCACCAAACTCATTGGTTGCTGCTGCCTGAACAGCGGAACTGTCCGTCGAACCGTTCACCAGCAAATCCGCCTGCAATGCCGGAATCGCTTTAGTGGTATCAATGGATGTCTTTTTTTCTTTTCTTTCCGATGTACTTAATGATTGATTATCAGATGATAATAACTTTTTATCTGAAATATTACTTGAGGTAAATTCAAATTTTTCGGGAGTGGGTGGGAGGCAGCTTTCATCGTTGCAACCCATAAATTCCACGTATCCGCCAAGCCTGAATTTTTTAGCATCGGTAACTTTTATTTTCTGTACAAAGACCGCTTTTCTTTCAAACCAACTTAGTTCCATCCCGAAAATTTCATCCTTTTTACGGACAACTTTGGAGGTAGAATAGGTTTTACCGACCAGTTCCAAGCCTTGCTTTTTTTCAAAATGGAAAGAAGTTGCCACTGGTCCGCCCTGAGGCAGATCCATATTATAAAGATGCCAACCGGCATCGATGTTGGCTGCAAATACAATCTCCATTTCCGAACCCGCTCCATCCTTCAGTTGAATATTCCATTTGATGGGTTCCAGAATCTGTGCCTGAATGGTAAACTGGAAAAGCGTAAACAAAGAAAATAACAGAATTTTTTTCATAAAAATCGAATTGAGGACATCGCATATTCTACAGACAAATATCACAAAAAAACCATAACTCCGCAACAGGAAGACTCCAAACAAAAAAAGATGCCAAAACATGACATCTTTTTTTGTTAAACAGTTGTTGGAAGGGTCAATACTGCTCCAAATCGTTCGGAAAGTCCTTCTCTTTAATATCCTTCACATAATTTCCGACAGCATCAATAATTGTTTCCTGCAGGTTGGCATACCTTCTCAGGAAACGGGGAGAGAAAGACTGGGTAATGCCAAGCATGTCATGCATGACCAGCACCTGACCGTCAACGCCATTTCCGGCACCTATTCCAATAACAGGTATGGCAAGCTCATCGGCAATTTTCTTTCCCAAAGACGCTGGTATTTTTTCCAGTGTAACGGCAAAACAGCCTATTTCCTGCAAGATTTTGGCATCATCCATCAGTTTTTGGGCTTCTGCCTCGTCCTTGGCACGAACAGTATATGTACCGTATTTATTGATCGATTGCGGCATAAGTCCGAGGTGACCCATAACCGGTATACCTGCATCAATAATTTTCTTGATATCTTCGCTAACTTCTTTACCACCTTCAATCTTAAGTGCATCAGCGCCGGTTTCTTTCATGACACGAATGGCAGCATTGAGTGATTCAAGCGGATTTCCAGAGACAGTACCAAAGGGCATGTCAACGAGTACCAAAGCTCTTTTGACACCGTTTACGACTGCCTTCCCGTGATATATCATCTGGTTAAGCGTAATTGGTATTGTTGTCACATTTCCAACCATTACGTTGGAAGCAGAGTCGCCAACAAGGATGACATCCATTCCAGCTTGATCAATTAATTTGGCCATGGAGTAATCGTATGCGGTCAGCATGGCAATTTTTTCTCCCCGCTGTTTCATTTCAAATAAACGGTGGGTGGTTACTTTGCGTGAATCTTCTTGATGTACAGACATTTTGATTAATTTTCTCCCTGATATCAGGGAATTAAGTGACAAAAGTAAGGTATTTTTCTGAGACATACTTTAAGGAACCGATCTTTTTAAAACAGTTTTCACGTTCCATGCGTTCAAATAAACGATCAAGATTTCTTATATTTGCATTGACTAGTGGATTTCCCTTAAATAAAGTGATACCATGAAGCCTTGAACAGCTCCAATGCAGGAGGTCCTCTGATTTTTCGCCAGGCTTATCATACTTTAACACATTGATTATCTTATGATTAAAAAGAAAAATATTAAGATTTGGCTTTTCTATTTTGGATTGTTATCTCTTTTTAGCGTTTTAGCTTACATCTTGTGTCTGAAAGGCAAGACTTTTGAAATACAGTTGGAAAGCGTGCGGCATCTGGCCAAACAAGACACGACTCAAACAAGCGTAAGCAGCTTTGACATGTTCATGCATTCATTCATGTACAACATTGCAGAACCATCTGCAATGATGTTGCTTCAAATCATTTCCATACTCATTGCTTCAAGACTTTTCGGACACCTTTTTGCCAAAATGGGGCAACCTACCGTTATCGGTGAAATCCTGGCAGGTATCATTCTCGGCCCATCCTTATTGGGCAAAATATTTCCCGAGGCATTCAACTTCCTGTTTGCTCCCGGTTCTCTATCCAATCTCTACATTCTAAGTCAGGTAGGATTAATCCTGTTCATGTTCACCATCGGTATGGAATTGAATCTGCGGGATCTGAAAGGCAAACTGAGTTCCACTCTGGTAATCAGTCATTCAAGTATTGTGTTCCCTTTCCTGTTTGGAATGATCCTGGCCTATTTGTTGTACAGTGAATTTGCTGCAGGACATACCGATTTTGTTTCTTTTGCCTTGTTTGTTGGCATATCCATGAGTATAACCGCATTTCCCGTGCTGGCCAGGATTGTTCAGGAAAAAGGACATACCAAAACACATCTGGGTACAATGGCGCTCACTTGTGCCGCCATTGACGATGTTACAGCATGGTGCATGCTTGCTGCCATCATTGCTATTGCCAAAACCGGTAGCATTTCGGGATCCCTCTACACCATCGGGTTATCCTTGATTTATGTGGGCATGATGTTTGGAGTGATAAGGCCATTCATGAAACGTATTGGTGAGATCTACAAGAACAGCGAGTTGGTCAATAAAAGCATCGTTGCTTTCTTGTTTCTCATTTTGATGTTGTCGGCACTTGCGACCCAACTTATCGGAATTCATGCTCTTTTCGGAGCCTTCCTCGCCGGCGTCATCATGCCACCGCTACCGGCTTTCAGAAAGATGATCATCGACAAGGTGGAAGATGTTTCCGTAACATTGCTGCTGCCTTTGTTTTTCGTATTTACCGGACTCCGTACAGAAATCGGATTGCTAAATACCCCCTATTTATGGGGAATATGCGCTATGGTCATTTTGGTTGCAATTCTTGGTAAATTCGGAGGTGGGGCCATTTCTGCCAGATTCATGGGAGAATCGTGGCATGACAGCTTATCCATTGGTGTCATGATGAACACCCGGGGGCTCATGGAGCTGATCGTACTGAATATTGGTTATGAAATGGGTATCTTGCCGCCTACTGTTTTTGTGATGCTTGTTATCATGGCCTTATTCACAACTTTCATGACAACACCTATGATGACTTTAATAGAGAAGCTGTTCCCGGTCAGAAACATCGAAGAAGAACTTAAACAGAAACATGCGTTGGGTATATTCAAGGCATTGGTGGCCTGTGGCAACCCGGAAAGCGGCAAGCCCTTGCTCAATGTGGCCAAAACGGTACTTGATGGTTCCAAAAACAGCCTGGCCGTTACCGCTTTGCACATAACCGTGGGCACGGACACCAACCCCATACACGGAGAGGATTTTTCCGTAGAAAGCTTTAGACCGATGCTTGAAGCTGCAGATCATCTACGCATTCCGATTCAAACATTGTACAAAGTCACGGACAATATCGGTCATGAAATTGTTCGTACCGTCAATGTGGATAATTTCGATTTTTTGCTTGTCGGTGCAGGGGTTGCTCTACCCGGAAAATCCATTTTCAGGAAAGATTTTTTCTATCCAGGTTCGCTCATTAAAGACAAGACACGTTATTTCATTGAAAACAGCAAGTGCAGCGTCGGTGTTTTCGTGAATCGTAATTTTTCAAAGATTTCCAAGACACTGGTTTTGCTGAACGATCCGCACGACGAATTTCTATTGCGTTATGCACGCCGCCTGTTGCACAACAATCCGGATGTTTCCATCAAGATCCTGGATGTCCGTAAACTGGCTGCAACAGATGAGAACATTGCTCAGGCCATAATGGCCCTGAAGGAAGAGTTTCCGAATTCTGTCAAAGTAAGTAAGAACACACATATTCTTTCGCAATATGTGACCAATTTCAGCTTCATGTTGATCAGCTATCCGACCTGGAACAAACTCACGGCATCGGAAAACAATGAGTTGGAAAATATTCCATCAACGCTCATCATCAACAAAAAAACAAGCAGGTTTCATAAGCAACAGGGGGGTACAAAACAACCTTTGAAAATTGTTTCCGACGAAAACTAAAAAGGGTAGGGAAAAACCGGACCTGATAAGCATTCTGCCGGCAAAAACAAAAGGGAATTTCAAAAATTTGAAATCCCCTTTTGTTTACTTTTTGGAGAATACGTTATTTCCAACCGCCGCCCAATGCCCGGTAAAGTTCCACAACAGCATTCAATTGCTGCAGCTGATCTCCAACCGAGGCTAGTTGTGCTGAAAGCAGGCTTTGCTCCGATGTGAGCACATCCGTATAGTTCGTAGCCGAGCTGTATTGAAGCAGTTCTTTGGTAAAATCAACAGCTTTCTCAAGAGCTGTCAGCTGTTTTACCCTGGACTCTTGCTTTTCTTCAGCCATTTGATAGGCGTATAAAGCGTTAGAAACTTCCTCTCCCGCATTCAGCAGCGACTGCCTGAAACTGTTGTAAGCCTGTTGCTGATTGGATTTGGCAATCTTGTAGTTGGCCTGAACCTGACCATGGTTGAAGACGGGCTGTGTCAAGCCTCCAATCAGACTGTAGTACAGAGAATTGTCCAGAAAATTGCTTAAGTTGAGCGAGGAAAATCCACCGTTTGCCGTAACAGAAAAAGAAGGATAGAAACTGGCCCTGGCCACATTGACCTCCTCAAAAGCTTCACGCAGAGCAAGCTCGGCTTTCTGAACATCGGGACGATTGTTGAGCAGCTGACTTGATATGCCTATTTTCAAATCGGTCTTGGGAGATTGCCGGGAAAGCAATCCGCGCTCAATTTTTCCCGGTGTCCTGCCAAGCAAGCGACACAAGGCATTTTCTGCTTCACGGATACTTTGTTGCAGATCAGGAATACTGACCTCTGCAGAGTACAGATTGGCCTGACTTTGTACAACAGCAGCCCCATTGACCACAGCCGATTCTTTCAAGATCCGCATGCTTTCAACGTCCTTCTGACGAATTTCAACAGCCTGACGGGTAATGGATAGTTTTTCATCCAAAGCCAGAAGGTTATAGTAGCTGGTTGCTATGTTTGCAATCAAGGAAGTTTGAATGGCTCTCTTGGCTGCGTCGGTCTTCAGATAAGAAGCTAGCGCCGATTTTCTGGAACTGTTCAGTTTTCCCCAAATATCCAGTTCCCAACTGGCAGACAAACCGGCATCCCAGAGATTATTGGGATTGCTTGCCGCTGTGGTCTGAGCCGACATTTTTTTGCGGGTCACATCTGCCGATCCGTTTACCGAAGGCAAAAGCGATAACTTTTTCTGCAACAAGGTGGCCTGAGCGGAATTCACCAGTTCTGCGGCAGACTTCAGGTCCAGATTCTGGTCCAGTCCTTCCTGAATGAGTTTGCGGAGCTGAGGATCGGAAAAAAGTTCTTGCCAGGGCTTTTCAGCCAGCGAAACCGTATCCAAAGTGTTACCACCCCTGAACAAACTGTCAGTCATAGCCGTTTCCGGCTGTTTGTATGATTTGGTGATCACTCCGCAGGAAGTCAGCAACGTGACTGCCAAAAGCGGAGTAATGGTATGTTTGATGTATGTGTTCATTTCTATAAGTTTTCTTCTACTGCACTCTCGTTTATGATCACCACTTCCTGAGGCTTTTTCCTGCTCATCTTTTCACCAATGCCCTGGAATATCACATATAGGCCTGGAATGATCAAAATACCGAACAATGTGCCGAAAAACATGCCGCCTACGGCCGAAACACCAATAGAGCGGTTGCCATTGGCTCCTGCACCGGTTGAGAACATCAAGGGCATGATACCGAAGATAAAGGCAAGGGACGTCATCAGAATAGGCCTTAACCTGGCTTTGGCCCCGTCAATGGCCGCATCCAGTACTGTCATGCCTTTTTCACGTCTGGCCTTTGCATAATGCACAATCAGGATGGCATTTTTGGCCAGCAAACCGATAAGCATGATCATGGAAATCTGCATATAGATATTGTTATCAATGTGAAAGATCTTGGCAAAAATGAATGTGCCGCATAACCCCACAGGCAAAGACAAAATAACGGCAAACGGCAACAAATAGCTATCGTACAGGGCGCACAAAAGCAGATAGACAAAAGTGAGACTAAGCAACAACACATAGATCATCTGAGAGCTGCTATTTTCTTCTTCACGGCTCATTCCTGAGAATTCATATCCATATCCCTGCGGGAGCATTTGATTTGCCACTTCTTTAATAGCCTCAAGCGCTTCTCCCGAGCTATAGCCGTCTGCGGGAGCCCCCTTGAAGGTCATGGAAGAATACAGGTTGAAACGGGAAAGACTTTCAGGGCCAAAAGCAGGAGTCATCGTCACAAATTCCGTAATCGGAGCCATCTGGTTGTTGCTGCCGCGTATATATATTTTATTCAAACCTTCAATATTGGCGCGATAAGTGGTGTCGGCCTGAATCATAACGCGGTATTGCTTACCGAACTGGTTAAAGTTGGATGCATAATAACCGCCATAATAAACCTGCATGGCATCCATGACAGCATCAACCGTCATACCGGCTTCCTTGATCTTTGGGACATTCAACGACATAAGATACTGAGGGAAGTTCGGATTGAAAGGAGTGGATGCAGACTCGATTTCGGGACGGCTTTCAAGCGCTTCCAGGAAATCCTGCGAAACCTTGTAGAATTCTTTGGTGGTATGGCCGCCTTTGTCCTGCAACTCAAAAGAAAAGCCATTGGTTGAGCCAAATCCCGAAATGGTTGGCATGGAAAGCGGTACAATCTTTGCATTTCGAATGTGGGAAGCTTGTTTCATCAGCTTGGCTATGACATCTTTATTGTTGACACTTCCTCTTTCTTTCCAATCCTTGAGTTCCAATACAACCTGAGCATAGGAACTGCCGTTTCCATCCGTCATATTTTGTCCCACCATTCTCATGATATTTCTGACTTCAGGTATGGTGCGGGCCATTTTTTCCACTTGTTCGGCAACAACAGAGGTCCGCTCCATAGAAGAGGCAGGAGGAAGACTGATGTTCACATAAATGGTTCCCATATCTTCGTCGGGCACAAAACCTCTTGGGGTTGTTTTCAACAGCAAAACAAGGCCGCAGGCAAACAACAAAACCAACCCAACAACCATCTTTTTGCGTGAAGACAAGAAACTTACAATACTGGAATATTTGTTGGCTGTAGCCTGATAACCGGCCTCAAAGCCATCCATAAACCGCTGAGTGTATTTCTTGTGTTTATGTTCTTCCTCTTTTGGCTTGAGAAACAAGGCAGCCAAGGCAGGACTAAGCGTCAGTGCGTTCACGGCCGAAAGAATAATGGCAACAGCCAGCGTCAAGCCGAATTGCTTGTAGAAAACGCCGGATGAACCAGTAACGAAAGTGACCGGAACAAAGACGGAGGCCATAACCAGTGTTATGGCAACAATGGCACTCGATATTTCATTCATGGCATCTATGGACGCCTGTTTGGCCGATGTATAGCCTTTATCCAGCTTGGCATGGACTGCTTCCACCACCACAATGGCATCATCCACGACTATACCGATGGCCAGGATCAATGCAAAAAGTGTCAGCAGGTTAATGCTGAAATTAAACAAATAAAGAAAGAAAAAGGTACCAATAATGGCGACAGGAACAGAAATTGCCGGAATCAACGACGAGCGAAAGTCTTTCAGGAAAAGGAAAACGACCAAAAACACAAGAAGAAAGGCCTCAATAAATGTTCTGACCACCTTACCGATGGAAACATCGAGAAATCGGTTGGCGTCCACCAGATTGGCGTAATGAATGTCCTTGGGAAAAGATTTGGCTGCTTCTTCAAGCTGCGCTTTACATCCATTGATAACATCTCTGGCATTGGAACCTGCCGTTTGATTTACCGCAATGTTCGTACCGGACATTCCGTTGATCCAGAGCTGGCTTTGGTAAGACTGGGAGCCAAGTTCAACCCTGGCGACATCCTTCAGCCGGAGTATACGGCCGCTGGAACCAGCCCGGACAACGATATTCTCAAAGTCGTCCACCGTCTTGAGCTTGCCGGTATATCGAATAACATATTGGAAGCTCTGGTTGCCTTGTTCACCAAATTTTCCCGGTGCAGCTTCGATGTTCTGTTCATTTAAGGCAGAGGTAATGTCACCAGGTGTCAGTCCGTAACTCATCATGACATCCGGCTTCAGCCATATACGCATCGCATAAGTTTTGGAACCATAGGCAGATGCATCACCGACACCGTCAACACGTTGCAACTGGGGAACAATGTTTATGTTGGCATAATTTTGCAGGAAGGATTCGTCGTAGGCAGGATTATTGGTATACAAACCAGTCATGAGCAGCGTACTGTTCTGCCTCTTCCTAACCGTCACACCAGCCTGGGTTACTTCAGCCGGTAACAACCTGGTTGCCGTGGAAACGCGGTTCTGCACATTGACTGCAGCCTGATCCGGATCGGTTCCTACGTTGAAAAACACGTTGATGGTGGCGGATCCGTCGTTGGAAGCGGTGGACGTCATGTAAGTCATACCTTCCACACCGTTTATCTTTTCTTCCAACGGTATGATTACACTATTCATTACAACCTCGGCATTTGCTCCGCCGTAGCTGGCTGAAACACGCACAGTAGGAGGGGTTATGTCAGGATACTGTGCTATTGGCAGTTTAATCAAACCCAATATACCCAGCAATACGACAACAATTGATATGACCGTACTAAGAACCGGGTGTTCTATAAATTTTCTGAACATGTTCTATTTGCTTTTTAGTTAAGGGATTGATAGACTACAGAGGCTTTTGCTTCCTTAACTTTTATTTCCTGATCTTCCTTTAGCAAATGGACCCCTTCAAGGATAAGACGGTCACCAGTTTTCAGACCTTCGGTTACCACATAATATTGTCCATCACTGCTTGGTATGGTTTTTATAGCTATACTTTTCACTTTATTGCCAGTGCCGACGATGTAGGCAAAACGAACATTCTGCATTTCAGTGGTAGCGCTTTGCGGAATGACAATAACCGATTTATAGAAACTGGGAAGTTGCAGGGTTGCGCTCCCGCCATTTCGGATGAGTCCGGATGGATTCGGGAAAGAGGCTCTGGCTGTAGACGATCCGGTATTGGCATCAATCTGCCCATTTACCATTTCCATCTTACCTTTTTCTTCGTATATGCTACCATCGGAAAGCTTGAGCGCAACGGCGGGCAGGCTTTTTATTTTTTCACTCATAGTACGACCGGGAGTGGAGCGGGTAAATTCCAGCATCTGTTTTTCATTCAGTGAGAAATAAGCATAAATCGTGCTGATATCGGATACGGTTGTCAAAGGTTCTGTTGAAGAACTACTGACCAATGCTCCAATCTTATAGGGAATGAGTCCTATGGAGCCGTTAACCGGACTACTTATTCTTGAATAGCCAAGGTTGGCTTTGGCGTTGGCCAGGTTGGCTTTAGCCTGTATCAATGCGGCTTTCTTTGATTTCAGATCTAATTTGGCTGATTCAAGCTGATATTGGCTGACAATTTCTTTTTCCACCAAAGGCTTGACTTTTTCCACTTCCAATTGGGAAGATGCAACAGCTGCTTCTGCACTGCCTATAGCTGCCTGATAATTACGTACTGCTTCTTCGTATTGGGGATTGCTGATGCGAAACAACGGTTGGCCTTTTTTAACGGTAGCGCCTTCGTCCACATAAATGGCATCTATATACCCGTCGATCTTGGGTCTGATCTCAACATTTTGCCTGCCCTCTATGGTAGCAGGATATTCCGAATTTATGGTAATGTTCTGTGGACTCAAAGCCACAACCTGATAGGTTTTTATTTTGTCGTCCGACTTGTCTTTCTGGCTTTTTCCGCCACAAGCCGACAGCAGGAACAACATAGAAAGAAGCCCGAACAACGGAGCTTTTCTGACTGATTTCATATACATGCTATTGTTATTGTTTATATATTGGATCGTTAAAGATACTATTTTCATGATATCAACCTTGTATTTGCCCATTAACATCCTGATAAAAGCAGGTTACACAGGTATTACAAAAAGGGGAGACGAAACATCGTTAAGATGATTGTTCATCGGATTTATATCGTAGTTAGACAATCTTTTTACGAATTGGTTTAATAAAGTCGGGGACTTTTGTTTTATAAAAAAGAGTTAAATAACAGCCAACTTTATGAGGAAGAATGACGGTATCTCAAAAAGGAAAAAATGCAAAACAAAAAATGCGCATCCAGGTTTGGACGCGCATTTTACTATTTATGAAACCTAACAATTATGGTTTTATTTCCTCGGTTTTTGTGTCACCTTCCTCCATCAGAAGCTCGTCGATCTGCTTGTCAAGTTCTTCATCGTTGATGATTCCCTCTTTAGCAGGAACAGAATGTAAACTATCCACAGAAACGGAATCAGAATCAACTCTTGCGTATGGCGTCTGACAATCGTAGGGAACTGTAATCTCTTCTTTTGGTTGAGGGAATTTGCTACGGTATCTGGCCAGGCTCTTATCTGCCAGCACTTTTTCCATAAAGTAGCCAAAAATTGGCAAAGCGGTTTTGCTTCCTTCGCCCAGACTACCCGTTCTGAAGTGAATGCTTCGGTGTTCGCCGCCAACCCAGGCACCGCCCACCAGTTTTGGAGAGATACCCACAAACCAGGCATCTGAATGGTTGGAAGAAGTACCCGTCTTTCCACCGAATTCGGTACCATAACGAAATAAATCAAAACTCCAGAGTGCTTGTGTTGTTGCCATAGGTTCCGTCAAACCTGCACGCATCATTTGGGTCATCAGGAAAGCGGTCTGATAAGGGATAGCCTGTGTTTGTTTCAATTTATGCTCATAGATGACATTACCGTCACGATCCTCTACACGGGTCACCAGCACAGGATCATGAGCCATACCATCATTGACAGCGGTACAATAGGCATTTACAAGCTCCAGCAGGGAAACGTCTGATGAGCCCAGACACACGGAAGGAATATCGTGCAAAGGGGTCTTGATGCCCATGGCATAGGCCGTTCTTATGATGTTGCTGATTCCGACCTCTTTGGCAAGAGCAACAGCCACACTGTTGATGGAACGGGCAAAGGCTGCCTTAAGGGTTAAATTTTGCCCGGTAAACTTACCGTTTGCATTGTGAGGCTGCCACAATTTGGGCTGTCCTTTTTCCATAACCTCCCAGTCTATGTATTTGTCTTCCCTGTAATCGCAGGGGCTCATGCCTTGATTGAAGGCTGTGGCATAAACAAACAGCTTAAAGGTGGAGCCTGGCTGACGTTTGGAAAGCACTTTGTCGTATTTCCAAAAAGTGAAATCAATGTCACCGACCCATGCCTTTACATACCCGGTCTGGGGCTCCATGGCTACAAAGCCGGTGTGCATGAAATGCTCCATGTAACGGATGGAGTCCATCGTACTCATGACCATTGTCTTTTTGCCTTGCTTATAATCAAAAACGGTGATTTTATGAGGCTTGTTCATGTAGTAATCAATGGAATCGGGCGTATTCTCAAATTGTCTTGACAAGGCTTTGTAGTAGCTGGTCTTTTTAGCCAGGCTTTCAATAAAGCCGATGATTTCCTGATGATTTTCATCCTGCCACGGGTTTTGTTTACCCCAATGATTGTTGAAATTGTTCTGGACGATGCGCATCTGCTTGTCTACTGCTTCTTCAGCATACTTTTGCATACGGGTGTCAATGGTGGTATAAATCTTCAAGCCATCGGAATACAAGTCTATATTGTTTTCGTGGCACCAGCCTTCGAGTTGGGCGGCAACAGCTTCCCTGAAGTAAAGGGCATTACCGTCGTAGTTTCTTTCAATCTTATATTGAAGCTTAATGGGAATTTCCTTCAGAGAATCGTATTCGGCTACTGTTATGATTTTATGGTTCATGAGGTTTTCCAAAACCACATTTCGCCTTCTCAGACTGTTCTTAGGGTTGATTCTGGGATTGTAGAAGGTCGTAGCCTTGAGCATTCCAACCAGCGTAGCTGCTTGTTCTGTATTCAGGTCGGAAGGTTTGTTGTTGAAATAAGTCTTACAGGCAGTCTTGATACCGTAGGCATTGCTGCCGAAATCAACAGTATTGAGATACATGGTCAAAATTTCCTGCTTGGAGTAGAACATTTCAATCTTGACAGCGGTAATCCATTCCTTGGATTTCATGACAACCATCCTGAGCCCAGGAATGTAGCCAATCAAACCTTTGGAATATTGGGAACGGGTCTTGAACATGTTCTTGACCAACTGCTGCGAGATGGTACTTGCACCACGGGGATTGCCCTTGGCCATGTCTCTTGCTGCAGCAAACAAACCCTGCACATCAATGCCGAAATGCTGATAAAAGCGTTCATCTTCCGTACAAACCAGAGTTTTTATCAGAATAGGCGCAATTTCATCGTAATCAACCGGTGTACGGTTTTCCTTAAAGTATTTACCGATCAGTTTACCATCTGCACTGTAGACCTCAGAAGCCTCACTTTGTTGAGGATCACTAATGGTCAGCATGCTGGGTGATTTTCCGAACAACCAAAGGAAATTGATGTCCACACAAAATAAAAAGAGAAAAAGGGCGAGGAGAAACTCCAGAAAAATAATCAGGAGTTTTTTGTACCATGCAGATTCCCTATATGTCTTTTTATGACATTTTATGAAAGCCTTAAAGAAATATTTGGCAAGCGTCAGATATGGACGTGCCCACGTAATGACAGTGTTCAGGAGTTTTTTAAATCGGCCCATCAAAGTCCGGTCTTCCATTTTGATCATGCGTAGAATGTTTTTTAAAGTATATACCTTTATATAAACGTCTTTTGATGAACGATTGTTTAAACCGTCCATCTGTACACAGGCATGGCGAATACCGAGTATACACGGGCACAAAAGTACTCAAAAAGAGCTTTGTTTTCCTATTCTTTCCATATTTATTAAAACAAAAAAAGCCTCCCGTTAAGGAGGCGTTTTTTGTCTATACCGTCTATTATTTACGTTTGTTTTTCGATTGTTCTCTCAACATCTTTTGCTGTTGCTTCTGGGCTTCTTCCAAACGAGCCGCAAAACCAGATTTCTTGATCGGCTTCTTTTTGTTCTCGTTTAGCTTCGCCAACAGTTTTTCTTCATTGACGGTCGCTCTGATGGCATAGGTTTGGATAATAGTGATCAGGGTTGATACAAAGAAATAAAAACTTAAGCCGGAAGAATATTGGTTGAACATGAAAAGGAACATCACCGGCATCATATACATCATGGCTTTCATGCCAGGCATCTGACCCGTTGTTGGTTGAGTCTTCATATTGATGTGCGTATAGATGATATTGGTAATGGTCATCAACAGGCAGAACAAACTGACATGATTACCAAAAAATTTCGTCACCAAAGGTATATTGCCAGACCAACTGAAAATGGCATCATAGGTTGAAAGGTCGTGTGCCCACAGGAAACTTTGCTGCCTCAACTCGATGGAAGAGGGGAAGAAAGAATACATGGCAAAAAGGATAGGCATCTGAAACAACATCGGGAGACATCCTCCCATTGGGCTGACGCCTACACGCTTATAAAGGTCCATCGTGGCCTGTGAACGTTCCAGTGCTTTTTCCTGACCTGAAAACTTGTCATTGATTGCCTGAATCTGGGGTTGCAATACACGCATTTTGGCGGAAGACATGTACGACTTGTATGTGAAAGGGAAAATAATCAGCTTGATGACCAAAGTCAAAAGCAAGATGATCAGACCGTAGTTGTCGATGAATTTTCCAAAAAAGTTAAACATCGGAATGATAACACCGGTATTTGCCCAACGGATGATCTTGCCGCCAAGCGGTACAATCTTATCAAGGTTCAGCTGGTTCTCGCTTGCCACCCCTTTATCATAGGCTTTCAGCAGAGAATGCTTGATAGGACCGAAGTAAAATTCCATTTTGGTAGTCTGCGCACCGCGTAAGTCGAAGTCCACCGCCGAAGCCATCTCAAAATTTTTGATATATGGAGAAGTCTTTTCCTCCACCTTCGAAGTCAGATTGTTCGAGGTAAAGCCCTTATCGGCAATGGCGATACAGGCAAAGAACTGATCCTTGAAAGAAACCCACTTGAGCTTATTGGCTATTTTCTTATTGTCATCCTTGGATTCGCTGAGCTTTTCAACATCATCGGCTGCATACTTGTAATTCAATCCGGAATACCTTTCTTCAAAAGTACGGCCCTTTTCCTGCTGACGCATCTTTACTGCCCAGTTGAAATCGAGTGAGTTAATATTGGATTGCATCACTTTGTCCAGATTCTTGCCTTTGATTTCAAAGTTAAACCTATAGTCGTCCTTTTTCAGGGTATAGACAAAATCCATCCAGGAATCGTTGCTCACTGCAAGCCTGTATACAATCTGCAAAGGATTGTTCGTCGGAACCTGCGTGAAATACAAATCCTTGGTATTGACCAAACGTTTGTCGGCTGTAAAAAAGGAGAATCCGAAAGAAGACTCTTTTTCATCAAAAAGGATCAGAGGCAAGGAATCTCCGGTTACAAAATTCTTCAAACGGGCGGAAGCGATACGTCCACCTTTGGAAGACATGGTCAGTTCAACCAAATCGTTCTCGACTTTGGTATAAGTATTCTTACCTGTAGCCAGGGAAGAAAAGGTTCCATACTTCATCAGGCTGGCCGAATCAGAGGCCAAGGTTCCGAGACTGTCTGCCGTGATTTTTGCTATGGAATCGGCTTTTTGGTCTGCCTCTTTTTGAAGGGCATCAGCCATAGCTATGGAATCGTTCATTCTTGCCTGTTCCTTGGCTGCATCAAGTTGCTTCTGAGATGGCTTGTTGAACAAGCTGAAGCCAACGAGAATGAGGATCATCAGAGCGAATCCTGTAATGGTATTTTTGTCCATTTTTAATATTAAGGATTAATTATTTAGCAATACAAGCTTTGATAAAGCTTACAAATAAAGGATTGGGATTCAAAACGGTACTGTTGTATTCCGGATGGAACTGAGTACCGATAAACCATTTCTTGTCTGGAATTTCAACCACTTCAACCAGATTGGTATCCGGGTTGACTCCAACACACTTCATGCCGGCATTTTCATATTCATGGCGGTACGAATCGTTAAACTCGAAACGATGACGGTGACGCTCCTGAATCAGCACCTTGCCATAGGCTTCATAAGCTTTGGAGTTTTTATCCAGGGAACACTCGTAATTACCAAGACGCATGGTACCACCATAATCGGTAATGGTCTTTTGGTCTTCCATCATGTCAATAACATTGTTCGTCGTGTTCGGGTCAAGTTCTGTGGAATTGGCATCCGGATATCCCAGAACATTGCGGGCGAATTCTATAACCATACATTGCATGCCCAAACAAATACCAAACGTCGGTATATCGTTTTCACGGGCATATTTCAAAGCTGCAAACTTGCCGTCAATACCACGCTGACCAAATCCTGGAGCAACGATAATACCGTCAAATCCGGCCAGCTTCTGGCTTGCATTCGCATCGGAAATATTTTGGGAATGGATGAGCTCCAGCTTCAGTCTTCTGTCATTGTAGACAGCCGCATGATGCAAAGATTCAGAGATTGACTTATAAGCATCCGGAAGTTCGGCATATTTGCCGACCAAAGCGATTTTAACCGTTTCTGTGGCTGCATACATCTTCTTCAGGAAATCTTTCCAGGGTTCAAGATCCGTAGGTCCATCCACAGGAAAACCGAATCTGTTAAGTATAAATTTGTCCAGACCTTCTTTCTGCATCAGAAGCGGCACTTCGTAAATACTTTTGGCATCGATGCATTCCACAACGGCTTCTTCGGCCACATTGCAAAACAAGGCCACTTTCTTGCGGATATTCTGGTTAAGAGTGTGTTCGGTACGAAGAACCAGGGCATCCGGTTGAACACCCAGTTCCTGAAGTTGTTTCACAGAGTGCTGAACAGGCTTGGTTTTCAATTCCTTGGCCGCTGCCAAATAGGGGACGTAAGCCAAATGTATGCAGAAGCAATTTTTACCCAGTTCCCAGCGCATTTGACGAACGGCCTCGATAAAAGGTAAGGATTCAATGTCTCCGACTGTTCCGCCAATTTCGGTGATGATGAAATCAAACTGATTCTTGGAACCAAGCAAACGGATGCAACGCTTAATTTCGTCGGTAATGTGAGGAATAACCTGAACCGTTTTGCCAAGATAGTCTCCACGGCGTTCCTTAGAAATCACATTCTGATAGATGCGTCCGGTAGTCACGTTGTTTGCACGGGTCATACGGACATTGAGAAACCTTTCGTAATGGCCAAGATCGAGATCGGATTCGTACCCATCGCTTGTCACGTAGCATTCTCCGTGTTCATAAGGATTGAGCGTACCCGGGTCAATGTTTATATATGGGTCAAACTTCTGGATCGTTACCTTATACCCACGAGCTTGTAACAATTTTCCCAATGAGGAGGAAAGAATACCTTTTCCGAGCGAAGACACAACACCTCCGGTCACGAAAATATATTTTGTTTCTGCCACAATAATGATGTTTTTGATGATTGAAAAATCGATGTAGTTCTTTAAAATTCTTTAAAGGGCCAAAAGTACGAAAAAACTTTCGAAAATATTGTTTTACCTTTGTTTCAAAATCGGTACACAATGAAAAAAGTCTGCATATTTATTGGGGTCCTGCTCAGTACTACATTTTCTGGACAAATTCTCGCTAACGATTCTTTGACTGTCAACGCCCAGATTGAAAACAAAGTTGCTTACATCGTTTCAGACAGTTTGTCGGATAAACTTGCCGATGTCAGAAGCAATGAAAAATCGGGAACCGACAACAATGGCATCAGGCAGATCGAAAGATTTACCGTCAGGACGAGCAACACCAATCGCTCTAAAATTGCTGATGAAAATCCGCTTCTAGCTTTTATTCAAAACTACAACATAGATTCCACCAGAATCTATCCAAAACCTGCGCGCGTCTTTTTCCCGGATGAAGTCCTGGACATACCCAAGATGAGTCCGCTCTTCATGCCTCTGGTCTTCAATTCCATACACAGGGAATACAAAATAAGAAGAAGCATAAAGGAACAGCCTGCAGAAAGCTTCACAACTCCTTTAATCGACTCCATCAAATCCATCAACAACGCAAACAACTATACCGATAAACTCACAAGAAAAATATTGCTTGATGCCGAAACCCGGTACATTGGTCTGATCAAATACAATCAGGAAGACTTGCCTAAACCGGAAAACCTGGTCTTTTACCTCCAATCGAGCATTCAGTCCCCGTGGGCCAAAAGGATAGAACCCGAAACAAGCGAATCAGGCGGAAAAGCCAACACGAAGAAGCTTCCAAAAACAGAATACAATCCATGGTCTACAGACGGTCATTTAAAACTGCAGTTCTCCCAGACATACAATTCCCCGAACTGGTCGAAAGGCGGAGAAAGCAATATGGCCGGTCTGACCACCTTGTACCTTGAAGCCAACTACGCGGATCTCAAAAGCATACAATTTGACAATTACATTGAAGCAAAAATAGGACTGAATACCGTTTCTTCTGATTCCTTGCGAAATCTGAATGTCAGTACGGACCAGCTCAAGATGGTTACCAAGCTGGGTGTAAAAATGCACAATGATTTCTATTATTCCTTATCGGGAGAATTCACCACACAGTTTCTGAACAACTACAAGGCAAATACCATGACACTTAAATCTTCGTTTATGTCACCTGCCAAATTGTTCATAGGTCTTGGTGTCGACTATAAAAAGGCTGATAAGAAAAAAGGATACAACCTCTCGGTACTGCTTACGCCGTTAACCTACAAGATGAGTTACCTCTACGACAACGTCAACCTGAATACGTCTTCCTATGGTATCGATAAAGGCAAGCATTTTGGTCATGAACTTGGTAGCAAGCTCACCTCATCCCTGACCTGGAAATTTTCCGACCAGATACAGTGGAAATCCAACTACTATTATTACACCGATTTCACCTATACGGATACAGACTGGGAAAACACCCTGGACATGAGCTTAAGCCGTAATCTTACGGCCTCCATCTATTTACACCTCAAGATGGACGACCGGCTTGACAGGGATCCGGGAGAATCTCTTATCCAGATGCAGGAGTTGTTCAGCTTTGGTCTGGCCTATCGTCTGTAATAATAACCCCAATTTATTTATTTTTTACATACATTTGTCCTGCTTTGCTTTAAAAGACGCGAAGCATTGTAAAATGGAGGCAGTAGAACATACAGGATACATAGAGTCAATACAAGGAAATGCCATGAGGGTTCGCATTGTGCAATCTTCAGCATGTTCCGGTTGCCATGCCAGTCAGATATGTTCTTCTGCCGATAAGCAGGAAAAGTTGATTGACATCCCTTTCTTCACGGGGAAATATACTGTCGGACAAAAAGTAACACTAACCGGACAAGCTTCTCTTGGATTAAAGGCGGTGGCTCTGGCTTATGTCTTTCCCCTGCTTCTGATGCTGACAGGACTTGCCGCAAGTTACTTATGGATCTTTCCTTCCAGCGACGGAATTGCCGCCCTGATCGCCATTGGTATTACCATTCTTTACTATATTTCATTGTATCCTTTCAGAAACAAACTTCAAAGTCGCTTCATATTCTCAGTAAAACCTTTTGAGGAAGAACCCGCTACAGAAAACGAGGAAGACAAAAATAATTCTTTATGAATCTCACATTGATCGCCATTATCACTTTAGGCAGTATAGGATTGTTCATCTCCATTCTCCTTTATATTACATCCCAGAAATTCAAAGTATTGGAAGACCCCAGGCTCGATGATGTGGAAGCTGCTCTTCCAGGAGCTAATTGCGGAGGATGCGGATTTGCCGGTTGCCGAAATTTTGCCGAAGCTTGCGTTAAAACCACAAACTTTGAGACACTCCTTTGTCCGGTCGGAGGTAGCGACACCATGAGCAAAGTCGCATCAATACTTGGTAAGGAAGCAATCAAAACAGAGCCTAAAATAGCCGTCCTGCGCTGTAACGGCAGCTGTGCAGACAGGCCCAGGACAAGCATCTACGATGGTGCTGCTTCCTGCACCATCGCAAACGCCACTTTCGGAGGAGACACCGGTTGCTCCTATGGATGCCTCGGTCTGGCTGATTGTGTAAAGGCCTGTATATTCGGAGCTTTGAAAATGAACGAAAAAACAGGGCTGCCTGAAGTTGACGAAGCCAAATGCACCTCCTGCGGAGCCTGTGTCAAAACTTGTCCCAAAAACCTGTTTGAACTGCGCGACAAAGGTCCCGAATCCAAAAGAATCTTTGTCAATTGCATGAACAGGGATAAAGGTGCTCTTGCCCAAAAAGCCTGTGCCGTAGCTTGCATCGGTTGTGGTAAATGCAAAAAAGTATGCGGATACAACGCCATCCACTTGGCCGGAAATTTGGCTTACATTGATTTCAAGGCTTGCCAGCTATGCCGGCAATGTGTAGAAGTTTGTCCGACAAAAGCCATAACGGAACATTCTTTTCCACCTCTGGAGTCAAAAGATACAAAATGGGTTCCTCAACAAATTAAAACCAAATGAGAACATTCACTATAGGAGGAATACATCCTCCGGGAAACAAGATATCAGCAGGACAACCTATACACCAGATGCCTTTACCCCAAAAAGCGATCATCCTGCTCAACCAACATTTTGGAAAACCAGCCGTTCCGGTTGTTACCAAAGGAGAGTCCGTCAAGGTCGGTCAACTTCTGGCGAAAGCCGACGGAGTCCTTTCCGCCAACATTCATGCTCCTGTTTCAGGAACGATCAGCAAGATAGGAGAGACCCAGGATGCCAGTGGCTACAAACACCATGCTGTTTGGATTGACGTAGAAGACGATATCTGGATGGATTCCATAGACAAAAGTTCGGAAATCATCCGAACTTGTAGCTTAGAAGCCCCTGCCATCCTTGAAAAAATAAGGGAAGCCGGCATCGTGGGGATGGGAGGAGCCACTTTCCCTGCCCATATAAAGCTGACACCCCCTTCAGGAAAAAAGGTCGAAACGATTATCGTCAACGGCGTGGAATGCGAACCCTATCTTACAGCCGATCACCAACTGATGCTTGAAAAAGGAGAAGAAATACTTATAGGACTGACCATCCTCATGAAAGCTGTCAACGCACAAAAAGGCATTATCGGCATTGAAAACAACAAACAGGACGCCATTGCCCACCTAAAGAAGATGGCAAAGGACTGGCCGGGTATCGAAATTCTGCCACTGAAAGTACAATATCCACAAGGTGGAGAAAAACAGCTCATTGAAGCCGTCACCGGCCGTCAGGTTCCATCCGGAGCTCTGCCAATTGAAGTCGGTGCCATTGTACAAAACATTGCAACCGTTTACGCCGTTTATGAGGCTGTCCAGAAAGACAAGCCCCTGGTTGAATGCGTACTCACCATCACCGGAAAAACCGTCGGAAAACCAGGGAACTATCTGACACGCATCGGAACCCCCTTCTCTGAATTGATGGATTTTGCAGGGGGATTTCCCGAAAACGCCGCCAAAGTGATAGCAGGCGGCCCCATGATGGGTAAGGCCCTTGTCAGCCTGTCTGTACCCGTAACCAAAGGATGCTCAGGTTTGCTCATCTTGACGGAAGCAGAGACGAAACGAAAAAAATCCCAAAACTGCATCCGTTGCGCCAAATGTGTCAAAGCCTGCCCAATGGGACTTGAGCCCTATCTGTTCATGACACTTGTAGAACATGCGGAATGGGGCAAACTGGAGAAAGAACGCATCATGGATTGCATCGAATGTGGATGTTGCACCTATTCCTGCCCGTCCACCCGACCGTTGCTTGATTATCTGAAAATTGGCAAAGCCAAAGTTGGCAGCCTCATTCATGCCAGAAACACTAAAAAATGATGGACAAAAATTTATATGTATCCATAGCTCCACACATACACAGTGGAGACAGCATCGAAAAAAAAATGTACCAGGTATTGCTGGCTCTTTTACCGGCTTTTCTGGTTTCCCTCTATGTATTCGGTTGGGGCTCATTGATCGTAACGGCCATATCCGTGGTCTCCTGCGTCGTTTTTGAATACCTCATACAAAAATATCTTTTGAAAGGGGAGCCCACCATCAAGGATGGTTCCGCCATATTGACGGGCGTGCTTCTGGCCTTCAACCTGCCTTCAAACCTGCCGTTCTGGATCATCATCCTGGGCGCCTTGGTGGCTATAGGCGTAGCCAAAATGTCTTTCGGCGGGCTTGGCAACAATCCTTTCAATCCAGCTTTGGTGGGACGTGTTTTTCTGTTAATTTCCTTTCCTGTACAAATGACCACCTGGCCTTTACCAGGAGAACACTCCTACATAGACGCCACCACAGGAGCCACTCCGTTGGCTATGCTCCACGGACATTTCGGTCAACTTCCCGACATGGTTTCAGTCCTGCTGGGCAAAACCGGTGGAAGCCTTGGAGAAGTTGGATCCATAGCCTTGATTATCGGCGGTACCTACCTGCTTTTGAGAAAAGTTATCAGTTGGCACATACCGGTCTCCATTCTGAGTACTGTTCTGATTTTCACCTTCATCATGGCCCAGATCGCTCCTCAGACTCACCATATCGGCCATTTGGGAACAGGTTGTCCATTTATGCCGGCCATCTATTACGCGCTCTTTCACCTGTTGTCAGGAGGCTTGCTCCTCGGAGCTTTTTTTATGGCAACCGATTACGTAACTTCCCCCATGACACCTCGCGGACAAATAATCTATGGCACAGGCATCGGCATCATCACGGTTCTGATCCGGCTTTTCGGATCCTATCCGGAAGGCGTGTCCTTCGCCATCCTGATTATGAACAGCGTAACTCCGTTGATCAATACTTATGTAAAACCTAAAAGATTCGGGGAGGTTATAAAATAATGGCAAAACTGGAATCTTCATTCAAGAATATGGCACTGGTGCTTTGTGGCATCGCTGTCTTTGCAGCAGGTTCGCTGGGTTTGGTTTATGACCTGACTCTTGACCCCATAAAGGCTGCCGACCTGGCCAAACAGGAAGCGGCAGTCAGAGAGGTCGCGCCAAATTTTAACAACGAGCCCATCAAGGAAAAATATTTCCTTCTTTCACCGGAAGGAGACAGCCTGGCTTGTTTTCCAGCCAAAAAGGATGGAAAGCTGACGGGCGTAGCCATCGAATCTTTTTCCAAAAAAGGATTTCACGGCGAAATAAGAGTCATGGTCGGCCTGGACCCCCAAGGCCGGATTGTAAATTACAACGTCATCAAACATGCAGAAACGCCTGGGCTCGGTTCCAAAATGGCCGAATGGTTTAAAACGGACAAGAACAGACAAAATATCATAGGGCTTGATCCCGGTAAAGACAAAGTCTGGGTTTCCAAAGATGGGGGAGACGTAGACGGCATCACGGCTGCAACCATTTCCTCCAGAGCTTTTCTGGATGCTATCGATAGAGCGTACCGTGCCTATATGACCAGCATTGATGTCAATCTGGATGCCAGGACAAGCGCATCTGCCCAGAAAATTCAAAAAGATACGACTGTCCGGTCTGTTGTCAAAACCGTTGTTCCGAAAGAGCCGGCGGCCCAAAAGAAGAAAGCGGAGTTCGGAAAGAAAAAGACAAAAACACCAGTCAAGGAAGAACCGGTTAAAAATACAGAAGAGCCTAAAAAAGAAGAAGTGGACGGACAAAGTTCTGCTTCTGCAACTTACTAAAGGGGGAGAAGAGAACAAATGAAAAAAAACAAGATATCCATAGTCCTGAACGGACTCATCACGGAAAACCCGACCTTTGTGCTGCTCCTGGGTATGTGTCCTACACTCGGGACCACCTCATCAGCTTTGAATGGCATGGGAATGGGGCTGGCTACCGCCTTTGTACTGATATGCTCAAACATTGCCATTTCCTGTGTAAAAAACATAATTCCCGACAAAGTCAGAATTCCAGCTTATATCGTAATCATAGCCACTTTCGTAACCCTGTTGCAATTGGTGATGCAGGCTTATGTTCCTGCCTTGTACGCAAGCCTGGGCATATTCATTCCTCTAATTGTGGTCAACTGCATCGTTCTGGCCAGAGCAGAAGCTTTCGCTTCCAAGAATCCGGTATTCGATTCCGCACTGGATGGTTTTGGCATAGGCCTGGGCTTTACCCTGGCCCTGATGCTGCTTGGCAGTATCCGAGAATTGCTGGGAACGGGCAAAGTGTTCGGCATGACCGTATTTCCCGAACAATACGGAATACTTGTTTTTGTTCTGGCTCCGGGAGCTTTCATTGCGCTCGGATACTTGATTGCCATCATTAACCGCATAAAGAAAGTATCATGATGATATACATTACCATATTCATAGCTGCGGTGTTCGTCAACAACATCGTTTTATCACAGTTCCTGGGTATCTGCCCATTCCTTGGCGTCTCCAAAAAGATTGAAACGGCACTTGGCATGGCTGGAGCCGTGGCGTTTGTGCTAACCCTGTCAACCATCATCACCTGGCTTATACAGAACTATTTACTCACGCCGTTAAACCTGAGCTTCCTGCAGACCATCACATTTATTCTTGTGATTGCCGGTCTGGTCCAGATGATAGAAATCATACTGAAAAAAATATCACCATCCCTTTACCAGGCATTGGGGGTATTCCTACCGTTGATCACTACCAACTGCTGCCTTCTGGGAGTTGCAATACTGGTCATCCAAAAAGACTTCAACTTGCTCGAATCGGCTGTCTATGCCCTCTCAACAGCCATAGGCTTCGGTTTAGCGCTGGTCTTGTTTGCCGGCATCCGCGAACAGCTCAGCTACACAAAAATACCCAAAGGAATGCAGGGTATGCCCATTGCACTCATCGTAGCGGGACTGCTTGCCATGGCATTCATGGGCTTCGCCGGTATGGTTTAAACCGGACAAAATGTATAAAGTGTATGTTTTACATTTATTTACAGACTCTATGTGAATTTTATATGAAAATTCAGCATTGTTTGCTGAAAAATTCCGATATTGCGCCCTCTAAATCACGGAAAACCATAATATACAAGAATAGACCAATGAAGGATTTAATTTTAGTGACAGGTGGCACCGGTTTTATCGGTTCACACACAACAGTAGAGCTCATTGAAGCAGGTTACGAGGTTGTTATCGTAGATAACTTATCCAATTCCAACGCAAACGTGCTGGACGGCATCGAAAAGATCACTGGCGTAAGACCCAATCTGGAAGTCGTTGACTGCACCGATTACGAAGGGATGAAAGCCGTTTTTATCAAATATAGAAACATTCAGGCTGCCATCCATTTTGCAGCCAGCAAAGCCGTGGGTGAATCTGTTGAAAAACCTTTGCTTTATTACAGAAATAACCTGGTTTCCCTGATAAACATACTGCAACTGATGTCCGAATTCCAAACCAAAGGTTTTGTTTTCTCTTCATCCTGCACCGTTTACGGACAGCCCGATGTCCTACCTGTAACCGAAAACGCTCCGGTCAAACCAGCTATGTGCCCTTACGGCAACACCAAACAAATCGCCGAAGAAATCATCCACGACAATGATTTTGCAGGGGCGACCTTCAAATCGGTCATCCTGCGTTATTTCAATCCAATCGGTGCACATCCGACTGCAGAAATCGGAGAATTGCCACTGGGTGTTCCTCAAAACCTGGTACCTCTCGTTACTCAGGCCGCTGCCGGAATCCGTCCTGCATTGAAAGTTTTCGGAAACGATTACAATACCCCTGACGGATCTTGTGTCCGTGACTACATCAATGTTGTCGATCTGGCTAAAGCACACGTCATTGCTGTCAAGAGATTGTTAGAAGATAAGTGCCTGAAGAGTGTGGAAGTCTTCAACCTTGGAACAGGCCGCGGATTGTCGGTTCTCGAAATACTCAGAACCTTTGAAAAAGTCACAGGCGTAAAACTAAATTACAATATTGTAGAACGCAGGGCAGGAGATATTGAACAAGTTTGGGCCAACCCGGATTTTGCAAACAATGTCCTTGGCTGGAAGGCTGAAACCTCTGTGGAAGAGACCTTGCTTTCCGCATGGAAATGGCAACAACGTCTTTGCGAAAAGGAAAAGAAATGATCTGATTATTCCATATACTTTTTGAGAAGCCTCGCATAAGCGGGGCTTTTTTTGTATTCAGCAATAAAAGCATTCAGACTGTCAAGAGTACCCTTTCTGCCAAGGCCTACAGCCCAGGCCTGGTACTGTGTCAACCCCAGCGTGGTCTTCACATCAATCCTGGGATATTTTTTAGCATAAGCTCTGGCCACATACTTGTCACAAGCCATATAGTCCAGAATACCACTGGACACGCCTTCTATCAAACTTTCATTGTCAAAGCCAAGGTACTGACGGATATGGATGGAATCACTGATTTCCTGTGCCAGATTGTGAATACGGATAATATCGGGAGAATGCTCCGTGACAGCAATCCTTTTGTCCGCAAGCAATATCTGGTCGCGGATGGGTCTTTTGCCATCATTGTTTTCCTTATTTCGCTGAACAAGCACCAGATTGCTTTCATACAAAGGCTCCGTATACGCAAAAACTTCCCGATAATCGGCAACGACAGAAAGAGGTCCGGCCAGAATATCACACCTTCCAGACTCAAGCATTTTCAGCCGGTCCCTGAAATCCGACCTCCCTGTATATTCCAGTTTTAGTCCGTGCCTGTCGGCAAAAGCCTTGGCCAGCTCGTAATGAAAACCCTGGTAAATCTTGCCGTCTTCGTAAAAACTGAACAAATCTTCTTCACCACAAACCCGAAGCACGCCTCTCTTCATGATACTAGGCATATCGCTCGACTTCTTGCCGTGTTGCTCTATGGCATAGAAAACGGCAAACCCAATCCAGAAGATTGTGAAAATCGCAATAAAAAAATGCGAATGTTTATGTTTTGGATCAATCATAAAAGTTCCATGATAAACCGAATTTAATGGCAGACGGATTCATAGGATAATGCGGAGCCGAAAAATAGTTAGGGCTGGCAAACATTTTACTTAAATGTGAATACATTACAAAAAAGCGCATACGTTTCAGGTGAAAGTTTCCGTAAACATTCATCAATGGATAATTGCCCACCTTCACATCCTGCTGCGTATAAAACTGTCCGGTAGCAGGCATATATGCAGGAGCGTAATACGCTGTATGATAACGGCAATCAACTCCAATCTGGGTGGTCATCACCTTGGAAATCATAAATTTCGTGTAAAGGTTGGAGTAGACGGAAAGATCCGGCAAAGGCAAAACATTCTGATTGCTTGAAATCTGATATACCGCATCGTTGTCCCAATTAAAGACACCGGCACCAAGATGCTGCTTCCAGTTAAAAGACAAAACCTGAATGTTTCCCGTATATTGGTCCGGCAAAGCCTTATCGTTGAAATAGATGTAATTATTCAGGTTTTCAATACCGGCGTTGAAGTTGAAACCGAGCGCAGGAATATCCAGAACACCTCTGATGCGTGTCTTCTTTTCATTGAGAAAACTATTATCCCAGATGAAATGGTTTGAATAGTATTTTTCCAGAAAGTAGTCGGGGTGAAGCATCTTGATGTATCCGTCAGCGGAAAGAGTTACAGGATGGTTAAGAATCCTGAAAGCCGTTTTCAGGTTGCCTTTCAGCTCGAAATCCCCCAGATCTTCTCCTACGACGCAAACCTTGAGCAAGGCATCGTACGTGAGAACAGAGCCCTGACGTTTGGACAGCTCACCACCAGCCCAAAGCAAATTCTTGTTATAGGAACTCAGACGGCTAAACGAATTGGTGGTATCCATAAGCGCAGCCTTAGGGGAATACTCCGTATATCTGCGAAAATCATGTTCCAGAAAACCGGTCAATCCAAATTTGGCCCATCGATGGAAACCTTCTCTCATGGAAAGCCCAAAGGTGTTGCGCACCTGAAGCATCGAACAGGTATCTGCCGTATAACTGTCATCAATATTGGCTATGCTGTCGTAATATGCAGGATCGGCACTTTCCGAGCGATAGCTTTTCTGGCTTCTGTCCACAAAAAACGTATGGATGATGCTCGTTACCGGTATAAAATCGGTAACCGTATCCAATCTCACAACAGGTTCTGGCATTTTAGGAATGGGCACCCCCTTGGGCAATTTGGAAAAATCAATCTGGGGAGCTCTTACCGTGTCTGTCTTAATTCTGGTTCGCTCAAAACCAATGTTATACTTATGGTTCAGAAAAAAATGAAAGTCCTTGACCTGCGATTTCGCATCCGTCAGGGCAACTGGAATGTTCAGGCTTTCAAATTGCTGCATACCGCTGCTCATCTGCAAAGGGTTGGTGATATAGCGGTCATCCGTGATGCCACCGTTTTCATAGTTTTCCAGATAGCTGGAAGACAACTTCCAAAAAGCTTCATACCTGGGGCTTATATAGTCGCCGAAAAAATTGGCCAGCTTGTCCCGGGTAGAATTCTTGGTATAAAAACCACGTGCATAAAGAATCTCGTAATCAAAACCGATATTCAGGTATTTGTTTGCATTGACAGAAAACAACACCTTGAAATCTTCTTCCTGAGATGTTTCGTCTCCGAAAGTCGTGAGATACTTTAGGTTCGTATAAGGAGTTGTCGTATTAAGAAATTGCTGCTCGTCGGGAGCCGTAATCCAGTTATCATACGGACGCATGAAAAGAAACGGCGTCTTCTCGGTGCGATCCATAAAAATCTTGGACAGAAAAGGAGAGCCTATATTGCCAAGACATTCGGAATTTACCGTGTTGTTTCTTTCAGGAAAAGTATTGTTCTGGAAATTCAGCGGTATCGTGTCAAGTTTCGTCTGGGTACGTTCTCCAAGAAAATCATCCACATTCCACGATACTATTTTGGAGGCAACTTTAGGGGTATTCTGAGCAGATCCTGCTTTTTGACCATCCTGGCCATCTTCACTATTCTGACCACTGCTCTGAGAAGTTCTCCCAGTGTAAGAGGGTCTCTGAGCGGCTGTATTCATGCCTACACCAAGGAGCAACAGGAAGAAAACTGGCTTAATTTTATTGCGCATATCTGCTGATACGGATTTTGTGGCAAATATACAACCTTTGCCCGAAATTATAAGGAGGCACTTTATAAAAAGATGTAAACTTTGCCACAAATGCCACGGCATGCTCACCTCCGTATCGTTTTTTTCGTATTTTTGCCTTAATAAACATTGACTTTATGTCTCCGGAAAAAGAAATCCTCCATCTTCGTCTTGAACTGAATCGTGCCAATTACGATTACTATGTGCTGTCATCCCCAACCATGTCCGATTTTGACTACGACATCAAATTGAGAAGGTTGCAGGACCTTGAGGAGGCCAACCCGGAACTGAAAGACGAAACATCACCGACCCAAAGGGTTGGAAGCGACATCAGCCGGAATTTCAAGCAGGAGATCCACAAGTACCCGATGCTCTCGCTGGGAAACACCTATTCCGAAGAAGAAGTCAGGGATTTCTACGAACGCACCCGCAAGGCTCTGAACGAACCTTTCAGCATCGTCTGCGAACTCAAATTTGACGGCACATCCATTGCCCTGACTTACGAAAGCGGACGCCTGGTGAAAGCCCTGACCCGTGGAGACGGAGAAAAAGGGGACAATGTCACGGAAAATGTCAAAACCATCCGGAGCATTCCACTGAAACTTTTTGGCGACAGTTATCCGGACAAATTCGAGATACGCGGAGAGATTCTGATGCCCTGGGAGGTTTTTGATGCCCTGAACCGTGAACGCGAGGAACAAGAGGAACCCTTATTCGCCAACCCCAGAAATGCCGCATCAGGCACTCTTAAACAACAAAATTCATCCATCGTGGCATCCAGGAAATTGGACGCTTACCTGTATTACCTGCTCGGAGAGAAACTCCCTTGCCAAAGTCATTACGAAAACCTTCAGGAAGCCCAAAAATGGGGTTTCAGGATATCCAATGCCATGCGTAAATGCGACACTCTGGAGGAAATTCTTGACTTTATTCACTACTGGGATAAAGCCCGCAAGGATTTGCCAGTTGCTACAGACGGCATCGTACTAAAGGTAAATTCCCTGCTGCAACAGAAAAACCTCGGATATACCGCCAAATCACCCAGATGGGCCATAGCCTACAAATTCCAGGCCGAAAGGGCTACCACCCGCCTGAATTCCGTCTCTTTCCAGGTAGGTCGCACCGGTACGATAACCCCTGTTGCCAACCTGGATCCTGTACAACTTTCGGGCACCATCGTGAAACGTGCATCCCTGCATAACGACGACATCATCCAGTCTTTGGACCTGCATATCGGCGATCAGGTGTACGTAGAAAAAGGAGGGGAGATCATCCCTAAAATTGTTGGAGTCGACCTTTCTGCCCGCTTTCTGGTCGGCGACAAGGTCCGCTTTATCAAGACCTGTCCGGAATGTGGCAGCGAACTCATCCGTTTTGAAGGTGAAGCAGCACACTATTGCCCCAATCAAAACGATTGCCCACCACAAATCAAGGCACGCCTCGAACATTTCATCCACCGCAAGGCCATGAACATCGACGGCCTGGGCGCAGAGACCGTGGATACCCTCTATCAGGCAGGAATCGTACACGATCCGTCCGATCTTTACAAACTTGACGGAAGAACGCTGGCCAACATGGAAAGGCTGGGAGAAAAATCAGCCCGCAACATCCTAAAAAGCCTCCGCGACTCCAGAAACGTACCTTTTGAAAGGGTTCTATTCTCGCTCGGCATCCGCTTTGTCGGGGAAACCGTAGCCAAGAAGCTGGCCAGAGCCATGCATTCCATGGACGCCATTGCATCCGCAACATTGGAGCAGCTCACACTGGTAGATGAAGTGGGCATCAAAATTGCAGAAAGCGTCGTTGCTTATTTTGCCTCACCCACCAACCGGAACCTGGTAACCAAACTGAAAGAAGCAGGCCTGAAAATGGAAATAGCACCTGAACTCATGGCCGAAAAAGGCGACGCCCTGACCGGTAAAATTATTGTAATAAGTGGCACATTTACAAAACATTCACGCGATGAATATAAAGCGATGATTGAAAAAAATGGCGGCAAAAATTCCGGATCGGTCTCCTCCAAAACCAGCTTCATACTGGCAGGGGAAAACATGGGTCCGGCCAAACTGGAAAAGGCTGCTTCACTTGGCGTACAGCTGATGAATGAAGATGAATTTTTGGAATTATTAGTAACGACTGAATAAACAGATCTTATGATAAACATCTTTTTGAACAATCTGATCAAGAAATTGACGAAAAGCCATGAAAGGGTCAAGACATTCCGTGAATACACTGACATTCAGCACGTAACCATACTTTTTGATATGGAAGATTTGTCCGTAGTACAAACCTTCGTAGAAACTCTGAAAGCAGACGGAAAAGATGTCACAGCCTTCAGTTTTGCTTCCAAAAAGAGCACAAACATGCAGCTCCCTGAACATTTCCAGATATGGAGCAGAAACCAGCTGGATTTCTGGGGAATACCCAAGGAACCTGATTTCAAGAAATTTAAAGGACAGAAATCAGACACCCTCATAGACCTCACCAAAAACTCATCGTCGGTACTCCGATACCTGCTTCTGCATTCATGCGCAGACTTCAGGGTGGGTTTCAACCACAACAATGCAAAGCTTTACGATTTCCTGATTGAACGCAACCAAGAACAGGACTTTTCTTATTTTGTCAACCAGATGCTTTTTTACATGAAGAGTATTCGTACAAAATAGGATTTTTTCGTACTTTTGTCATCTCATTTTAACCCCGCTATAGCTAAACGACAAAAGCGGGATAGGTTTTTGATGTAAAAAACCCGCCTAATCGCAGGACCAAATGATAAACAACAAATTGACAGGAATGGGTGTGGCTCTGATCACCCCCTTCAAAGAAGACGAAAGCGTTGACTACAATGCCTTGGGACGTCTTATAGACTACCAGATCAAGAACAACATCGACTATCTTGTAGTGTTGGGCACTACTGCCGAAACGGCCACACTGACTGTAAAAGAAAGAGATGAAGTGGCCACATTCGTCAAACACCGGGTAAATGGACGGGTGCCCATTGTTATGGGTGTAGGCGGCAATTGCACAAGAGCCGTCGTCGAAGAACTTAAAACCAGGGATTTTTCAGGCGTTGATGCAATTCTGTCGGTTACTCCCTATTACAATAAGCCTTCCCAGGAAGGCATCTATCAGCATTACCGTGCATTGGCCCAGGCCACCGAGCTTCCTATTATCCTGTACAACGTACCTGGCCGTACCGGCGTGAACATGACCACAGAAACCACCCTGCGCCTTGCTCGTGATTTCTCAAACATCGTTGCAGTGAAGGAAGCTTCCGGCAACATCGCCCAAATGAACGAGATTATCAAGAACAAGCCGAACGATTTCATGGTCATATCGGGAGACGATGGCATCACTTTCCCTTTGATTTCTCTGGGAGCAGTAGGCGTAATTTCCGTTATCGGAAATGCCTTTCCAAAGGAATTCAGCAGAATGGTTCGTCTGGCGTTGGCCGGCGATTACAAAAACGCCCTGGACATTCACCACAGTTTCACCGAACTTTTTAACCTCCTGTTTGTCGACGGTAACCCGGCCGGAGTGAAGTGCATGCTCCATGCAATGGGTTTTATAGAAAACAAATTACGCCTTCCACTGGTTCCTACCCGCATCACCACCTACGAGAAAATCCGTAAGGTTCTGGAAGACCTGAACGTAAAGTATTAAAAACGAGAATATGAATATTTCTTACAATTGGCTGAAGGAGTTTCTGGATTTCGATCTGACTCCCGAAGAAACCGCAGATGCCTTAACTTCCATAGGATTGGAAAACGGCACCATAGAAGAAGTTGAAACTGTCAAAGGGGGACTCGACGGTTTGGTCATCGGACAAGTGTTGACCTGTGAACCGCATCCGGACTCCGACCACCTGCATTTGACCACTGTCAATGTAGGCCAGACAGAACCTCTCTCCATCGTTTGCGGTGCTCCAAACGTAGCAGCCGGACAGAAAGTTGTGGTAGCTACTGTCGGTACCAAACTTTATGAAGGAGAAGACTGCTTTACCATCAAGAAATCCAAGATTCGCGGACACGAATCTTTCGGCATGATTTGTGCCGAAGACGAGATCGGCATTGGAACCAGCCACGACGGCATCATTGTCTTGCCCGAAACCGCTCAGGTTGGAATGCCGGCCAAAGAATACTACGACATCAAAAGCGAATATGTGCTGGAAGTGGATATCACCCCCAACAGAGCTGATGCAGCTTCTCATTACGGGGTAGCACGCGATTTGTATGCTTACCTCAAGCAAACCAATCCTTCCATTCAACTGAAAAGACCTTCTGTAGAAGGTTTTAAGGCAGATAACAATTCCTATCCCGTCAAAGTGGTGGTGGAAAACACCGAAGCCTGTCCCCGTTACGCCGGCGTAACGGTTTCCGGCGTCAAAGTGGCGGAATCACCCAAATGGTTGCAGGATCGCCTGCACCTCATTGGCGTTCGCCCCATCAACAACATTGTAGACATTACCAACTACCTGCTTCATGAGACAGGGCAGCCTCTGCATGCATTCGACGGATCCAAGATCAAAGGTGACGAGATTCACGTACGCACCGTTGCTGAAGGAACTCCTTTCAAAACCCTGGATGAAGTGGAACGCAAACTTTCAGCCAACGATCTGATGATCTGCAACGCCGAAGAGCCCATGTGCATCGGCGGTGTTTTTGGCGGTATCGATTCAGGAGTTACCGAATCTACCACAAAAGTATTTTTGGAAAGTGCCTATTTCCATCCGATATGGATCCGCAAGACAGCCCGTCGTTACGGCTTGAATACCGATGCATCCTTCCGTTTTGAACGCGGCATCGACCCCAATAATACCCTGTATGTATTGAAACGTGCAGCCATGATGGTCAAGGAACTTGCAGGCGGAACCATATCCAGCGAAATCGTTGACGAATATCCTACACCCATTGAAGATTTCCAGGTTACTCTGAGCTTAAAGAAGGCAAACTCACTGATAGGGAAAGAAATAGAACCGGAAGCAGTGAAGTCCATCCTCAAAGCACTCGAAATCGAAATTCTTTCCGAAAACGGAGACCTGCTGGAACTTCAGGTTCCATCTTACCGTGTGGATGTACAAAGGGACGTTGACGTTATCGAAGACATTCTTCGCATCTACGGCTACAACAAGGTTGAATTCAGCGACTCTCTGAAATCAAACATATCCTATTCGGTAAAACCGGACAGTCATAGAATCCAAAACCTAATATCCGAACAGCTCACAGCATCCGGTTTCAACGAAATACTGAACAACTCGCTGACCGCTTCGGCCTATTATACCGACCTACAGTCGTTTCCGGCCGCAGAATCGGTCATGCTTATGAATCCCTTGAGTTCAGACCTGAATTCTATGCGTCAGAGCATGCTGTTCGGAGGGCTTGAGAGCATTGCCTACAACAGGAACCGCCGCAAGCCAGACCTGAAATTTTACGAATTCGGAAACTGCTACCACTTCAATGAGTCTGCCAGAAATGCGGAAGACCGCCTTTCACCGTACAGCGAAGAATTTCACTTTGCGTTGTGGCTTACCGGAAACAAGAGCGCACAAACCTGGATCCACGCAGAAGAAAAGACCTCTTTCTACGAATTGAAAGCCTATGTCGAAAACATCTTCGGTCGACTTGGTATCAAGCGCGATGCCTTGGTGATGGAAGAAGTCGCCGACGACATTTTTGCACACGCCATCACGCTTTCCACCAGAGGCGGAAAACAAGTGGCCAAAATGGGAAGCGTACAACCGGCCTTGCTGAAGAAATTTGACATCGACGCAGAAGTTTTCTACGCCGACCTCTTGTGGCAAAACCTGCTTGACATGACCAAGAAAGTCCACGTCGGCTATACGGAACTTTCCAAATTCCCAGAAGTACGCCGTGACCTGGCCCTGTTGATCGATAAGTCGGTCCGTTTCTCGGAAATCGAGAAAATCGCATATGCAACAGACCGCAAAGTGCTCAAGGACGTCAATCTGTTTGACGTTTACGAAGGCAAAAACCTGCCACAAGGCAAAAAGTCCTATGCTGTAAGCTTTACACTGCAGGATGAAAAACAAACCTTAACAGACAAACAGATTGAAGCCGTGATGACTAAACTGATCAAAAACTTTGAACAGCAGATCGGCGCTTCATTAAGATAATGATTTTTTCCGGCTGTTTGAAAACAGCCTCGTTTGAAATACATAAAATTAGAATATAATATGGGAAGAGCGTTTGAATACCGCAAAGCAAGAAAGCTTAAACGTTGGGGAAACATGTCCCGCACGTTTACAAGAATTGGTAAAGAAATTTCAATATGTGTCAAGGAGTCTGGTCCCGACCCTAGCGGAAACCCGCGTCTGCGTGTATTGATGCAAAATGCCAAGGCTGCTAACATGCCCAAAGACAACGTAGACCGCGCCATCAAAAAAGCCGTTTCCAAAGACTTCGGAGATTACAAGGATATGAACTACGAAGGATACGGACCACATGGCATTGCCATTTTTGTTGAAACAAAAACCGACAATACAACCCGCACGGTTGCCAATGTCCGCAGCTACTTCAACCGTCATGGCGGTTCTCTTGGTACCTCAGGCAGCCTTTCATTCATGTTTGAACGAAAATCCGTATTCAAGGTTGTGCCCAAAGAAGGCATCGACATAGAAGAACTGGAACTCGAAATGATCGATTTCGGTGCAGAAGAAATCGAAATGGATGAAAATGAAATTGCCATCTATGGTCAGCCGGAAGATTTCGCACGTATCCAGAACTATCTGGAAGAAAACGGATTCGAGATTGTTTCAGCAGAGTTTGAACGTTTTGCCAACGACACCAAAGATGTCACGCCGGAAGAACGCGAATCTCTTGATAAACTGATCGAAAAGCTGGAAGACGACGAAGATGTTTCTGCCGTCTACACCAACATGGCACCTGCGCCCGATGAAGACGAAGACGCTGAATAAGATCGTTAGATAACTTCGGCAACAATAAAATTACTGCCGCCCACGAAAATCAAATCGTTTGGGTGGCATTTTTTTTTCGCAGCCTCCAGAGCGAGTACAACAGTAGGGTAGGCTTCCCCTTTCAGACCATAAGCGTCAGCCTGATGCGCCAGAGCACTTTCTGACAAAGCTCTTGGTATGGAAGCCTTGGTGAAATAATAAATGGCATCTTTGGGCAATTCAGCCAAAACACTGGCAATATCCTTGTCGTTGACCATTCCAATGACCACATGAAGTCTTTCGTAGGGTGTCATTGCCAGCTGTTGGGTGATGAAGCGAAAACCATCCACATTGTGTCCTGTATCGCAGATAATCCTCGGATTTTCACTCAGGGTTTCCCATCGGCCACGCAGATTTGTATTTTCTACCACACGCTCAAACCCCTGATAAACGGACTGTTCGCTAATAGTATAACCTTTCTTGCGCAAAACCTCCACCAACGTCAGAACCGTAGCGGCATTTTCCCTCTGGTAAATACCAGCAAGTGCGCAGGATATTGGCCGATACATTTTTATATCGCCTTCGCAAACAGTAAGCAGACAACCTTTCTGTTTGATGGAGTGCTGGATTCTGAAAGAATCCTGAGCCCAGAAAATAGGGGCGGAAAGCCCTTTTGCCGTCTCTTCGAAGACCTGTTTCACACCTGTTTCAGCACGTCCGATAACAACAGGCACACCTTTTTTGATGATACCGGCCTTTTCATAGGCAATCTTTTCGAGCGTATCCCCCAGCAAGGCCATGTGGTCAAAACTGATATTGGTAATGACAGTGGCATCGGGCTGAATAATGTTGGTACTGTCCAAACGCCCGCCAAGCCCCACTTCTATGACAGCCACATCCACCTGCTCCTCGGCAAACCAGGTAAAAGCCAGTTCCGTGGTCAGCTCGAAAAAAGAGGGCTCTATATTCTGGAAAAAATGATCTTTGAAATGTTCGGTAAAAGCAATGACCTTTTCCTCAGGAACAGAATTTCCGTTGATACGGATACGTTCCCTGAAATCCTTCAGATGGGGAGAAGTGTAAAGCCCCACTTTGTATCCGTTTTCCTGAAGAATAGAGGCTATAAGATGGGACACCGACCCCTTGCCATTGGTTCCGGCTACATGGATGCAAGGAAACTTACCATGAGGATTATGGTACCAGTCGTCCAGCTGCTGAATGTTTTTTAGCCCTGGTTTGTAGGCGGAAGTGCCTTCTCGTTGGTATACCGGAGTTTTGGTGAAAAGAAAATCGAGGGTTTCTTGATAGGTCATTCTGATTGGAGTTTCTCAAAATTGAATGATGCAAAGATACTGAAAAAGCAAAAAAATGCGCTAATTTTGTCCCTTTATAAAACTATATGAACAATTCATACGTTGGCGAATTCGCCTCTCTCGCCGTTGCCCTTTGCTGGGCTGTCAGTTCGACCAATTTTGAAGTGGCAAGCCGCAAAGTCGGTTCTTTAATCGTCAACCCCATCCGCCTGCTCCTGGCTTTCTTTATGCTGGGCCTTTACGGGTATTTCTCGAGGGGTTCCTTTTTGCCGGAAGGTGCAGGTGAACAGCAGTGGATTTGGTTATCCGTATCCGGACTGTTCGGATTTTTCATCGGTGACATGTTCCTTTTCGAATCTTTTACCCTGTTAGGAGCAAGGCTTTCCATGCTGGTCATGACTTTTTCGCCGGCTATAACAGCTCTGATCGGCTACCTCATGCTTGACGAAAAACTCACCATCTTTCAGGTACTGGCCATTTTCATCATCATGACAGGTATTATCATGGCCTTTGTCGGTAAGGAAAAAGGCAAATTTCAGTTCAACATGTCCGTCAAAGGTTTTCTTTTCGCCTTCGGTGGTGCCCTGGGACAATCTTTCGGTTACATATTCAGCAAAAAAGGAATGGGCGACTACGACCCGTTTGCCGCCACACAGATACGCATCATTACAGGCTTTGTCTGCTTTTCGGTCCTGATGACCATTCTCAGGAAATGGCCCTCTTTCGGAAAAGCTCTTAAAGACGGCTCCTCCATGAAAAGAATCACCATCGGATCCTTCTTTGGTCCAGGTCTTGGCGTTGCTCTTTCCATGTTTGCCCTGACCAAGACGGAAACAGGCATCGCTTCCGTCCTAATGGCCCTGACCCCGATATTTCTCATCGTCCCGGCTTTTCTCAAAGGCAGGCGCATAGCCCCCATGGAACTGACCGGCGCTTTTGTAGCCATAGCAGGTGTAGCCATTTTATTCCTTTGATAATTCTTTTGTTTGAAGCTAACAATTATTTATATTTGTGTGTTATAATTAATCTGATTTCCATCATTAATTATCTATCCGATGAAAAAATATCCTCACATCATTCTACTGCTTCTAATCGTCTTCACCGGCTGCAAGTCCAATCAGGAAGCATACAGCACAGCCTACAAGAGGTTGAAGGAAAAAGAAGAAGAATTGATGGATGCAAAAGCAAAAACAGCCATGGATGTTCCTAAGGATACCATGTCAAAAGACAGCACCGCTGCATACCAGTCTGAAAGATTCACCCTTATACTGGGGGATGAACCAGCCATTTCCATATACAACATTGTTTCAAGAAGTTTCATCAACAGAACCAATGCAAAAGGCTTTTTCAATCAGATGAAAGAAAGCGGATACCCGGCCGCACTGGTACAAAACGAACAGATGATGTTCAGGATTATCATTGGAGCATTCGAAAAGAAAGAAGAGGCAGAACATGAACTGGCACAAATCAGGCAGTCCTATCCGGAAGCATACATCTTGCTCAGGATTAAGGATTAACATCCATTTGCATAAACCAAACAATATGAAAACCAGAACCACATTCTTCGTTGTGTTGTTGTCAGCACTCATGTTGGTCTCTTGCGGACATGAGAAAGCTGCCACCGGTAGTTCCAGCAAAGGCTTCAGGAATATGTTCGGACTTTTCCATAAAAACCAACCGGACATCAGGAAAATGGCCAGTTTTGCAGAAACCAACGCTGCTCAAAAAGAAGTGGCCGCACCCGCATTCGAAAAAATCGTCTATGCAAAAAGCAAGAAACAAATAAAACTGGAAAAGAAAGCTGCCACCAAAGCCCGTAAAGCCATGGCCAAAGCTGAAAAAGCCGGAGAATCAACGAAATCCTTGAAAAAACAGCCCAAAGAAGTTGCTCAAGCCGAAGCTCCTCATACTTACGACCCGAAAAGAGACGGAGCTGTCGTCAATGTTCACTCCATTGTGCCGGATGTACCAATAATGCCCATTGTTCAAACAACACCCGCATCGGCAAATAACATAAACATGGACTCTCTGTTGAAAAAATCAACCGAAGACAACGAACAGCCGGATGTGGTGATTCCCACCGCCAACATCCATATACCATTTTCCATTGCAGAAGCCAATAAATATACAAAACCATACGTTCAGCTAAAGAAATACAATGTTGTGGTCGGCAGCTTCGATACGTTGAAAAAGGCTTACGATAAATTAATGGATATGAAGGACTTATCATACAACCCTTTCATTTCCAAAAAGGTAGGAACCAACATCTACCGTGTCATCATAGGTTCCTACAACGACAAGGACGAAGCCGATATTGACGGTCTGGGGCTCGAACTCGACTCCATCGAATACTGGATCATGACAAAATAGGGGAGATCAGGCTTCAAGCTCGCCAAAATCCTCCAAATGTCCATCCACGTAATGAGCAATGGCCGAAGTGCTTTCTTCCTCGATCTCAAAAAATCGTTCCTCCAGCGCATCGAAAACCTCATACTGTTCATACATGGCATGGAATTCCTCATCGCTGGTTTCACGCTCAAGATCTTTTTGGTGCTTGTCGTAAAATTCTTTAGCTTTGTAAACAATTTTAGACAACTCATCGGCACCAAAAATCTTCAGGGATTTAGCAAACGGATTCTTGAAGATGTAACTTCCGTAGCCGTTTTGAATGAGTTGGATAAAACCGCCTTGCAGCACTTCTCCGCGGAAATAATGGTAGGCAAGTAGACTATGTTGCCAACCATTCAGCAGAGGCATGGTGGTAGCATCAAGCTTATTTTGGGTAACATCCAGATAGGCATCAATGAAAACTGAAAGAAAGGCATCAACACCTTTCCGGGAAGCATTTTCAAGTTTTTCGCCGGCGATTTTTACAGACATGTCCGTTTGTTTTTAATGTTAGGACAAATATCGCTAAAATAGTGCATTACACAAAACACCGGACCTAAGAATCTCCCATGGGAGCTATTTGAATAAAAACTATAAATGGATAAACTTCGTTTTTTTAGCATAGGCAGCGGAAGCAGTGGAAACTGCTATTATTTCGGGAATTCCATGCAAGGCATCCTCATTGATGCCGGCATTGCATCCAGAACCATTCGCAAGGAACTCAAACAGGTAGGAGTGGACTTTTCCCAGATCATGGGCATCTTTGTCACACACGACCATCACGACCACATCAAGGCTGTAGGCACACTGGGTGAAAAGTTTCACATTCCTGTCTATGCCACAGCCAAGACACACTACGGAATTGACCATAGTTACGGCATGACGCAAAAATTGTCTTCCTGCAAACGGTTTCTGGAAAACGGTGACGAAGTAAATATCGGAGGCTTCAACATTTCTTCCTTTCCCGTTTCACACGACGGCACGGACAACGGCGGATTCTTCATCAAATACATGGAACACCGTATTATCGTAGCCACCGATTTGGGTTTCGTTAACGAACCGATATTTCACTTTATGCCTCAATCCGACATCGTGATTCTGGAAGCAAACTACGATCTGGAAATGCTCAAAAACGGCCGTTATCCTTATTACCTGAAACAACGCATCCTGAGCGACACCGGTCATCTTGGAAATCAGGAAGCCGGCCTTTTTCTGGCAGAACACTGGCATCCGGAGCTCAAACACATCTACCTTTGTCACCTGAGCAACGACAACAACCATCCCGAGCTGGCCAAAAAGACCGTGGAGATGCACATGTACGACAAGGGCATCAGACCCGGCACAGACGTGGAAGTGACTCCATTAAAAAGATCGGCCTCGGAGATGGTCGTTTTTGATTGATTCTACACAATATGAACAACATCCTGCAGTTCATCATCACATTTCTGCTTGTTGCTCTGGCTATCAGCTACGTTGGCTACAAGATCTATCAGCGCTTCTTTTCCAAACGCAGGCATTCCCCTTGTGACGATTGTGAAGGATGCGGATTAAAAGAGGCGTTGCGGGAAAAAAATTGCCCAAAGAGCTTGTTTCCCCCGAAATAATAGCTATCTTTGCACCCGCAAAACACAAGGTACCTTGGCCGAGTGGTTAGGCACCGGTCTGCAAAACCGCCTACAGCAGTTCGAATCTGCTAGGTACCTCTGTTAAAAGCTTCTGAACATCATTTCAGGAGCTTTTTTTATTTTTCATTCTACAGAAAATGTCCCGTCCTCAATTCGAAGCTATACAAATAAAGCCGAATAATGTAATCTTTCATTAAGGTTATATAAGGTTTTATTTAGATTTAAATTTAAAAATAAACACGATCTTTGCGAAAACGAATATGCAGTACTAACGTGACGGTAAAATTCGCATAACCCGCTGCATACAAAATTAGGATTGTCTTCCATCATGGAAAGAAGCATAACTTACTTCAACATAAGCTGGTTATCAAAAACCGATGGCCCAGGAAAAAGGCTTGTTCTGTTTCTGCAAGGTTGTCCGCTAAACTGTTCGTGGTGCCACGCTCCGCACTCCCAGCAACCGGTAAGTCCGTTGCTTTATTTTGAGAACTTGTGTCTTCAATGCCAAATCTGCAAAAAGACCTGCGAGAATGGAGTACATGTTTTTTCAGAGGGACACCACACCCTCCGAAGGGAAAATTGCACGCAATGCGGTGCATGCGTATCTGCTTGTCCGCAATCCTCCACATACTACCAAAGCGGACCTCTTTCACTTCCGACAAAACGCATGGAGGTAAACAAACTTTTTGACCTGCTCGGACCACAACTGGAACTGTTGAAAAAAGACGGAGGCATCACATTCAGCGGTGGAGAACCATTGCTTCAGTCGGAAGCATTAACACAGCTCGCAAAACTTTGCAAAGAAGCGGGATATCATACTGCACTCGAAACATCCGGCATTGTTCCGCTCGCAGCCATTGAACGGATCCATCCCTTCATCGACACTTGGCTCCTTGGAATGAGATTGGTCACTTCCGATGATCCAGCTGAGAGAAACCATCTTGAGAAATATACCCGTCAGACTATGAATTATCTGAAACATAGCGATGTATTGGTCCGCATACCCGTTATACCTGGCTTCACCACCACCGAATACTATCTGACTCTGACCCGTCAGATACTGGAAAATTACCGGCAAGCCCACATTGAGATCTTACCCATGAATCCGGAAACAGCCCACTATTACCAGGCCATCGGGCAAACCTCCGAAATCACATACGATGAATCTCAGGCGGCAAGGCTCTACGAATACGTTTGTGAGTTCTTAAACATAAAAACGCTAAACAAACAAGTATGAAAACATTAGGAAATCCACGAATTGAGAGATTGCGCGAAAATCTGATGAAACGCGGTTTTGAAGACCGTTCCAAAGAATGGTTTGTAAAAAGCGAATTGCCAAATGTTGCCAGGATGTACCCGAAAGAGCATGTAATGGTAAGACGATCCTATGCCGTCGATGAAATGCTGAAAGCCATGTGCGACACCGATAAATTCGGTTACACCCATTGCTTTGAAATTGAAGACGGAAACTTGTTTGCCGGTACCATCCCTATGGGATCCAATGGTTTAGGCAAGGTTTTCCCCAATTACCTGACTGAAGAAGAGCTGCGTGTGGGCTCTGCTACCAACAAAACCCAGATGGCCTTGTTGGGCCACAACACCATCAACTACGAACGGGTTGTGAAAAAAGGATTGCAAAGCATCATCGATTATGCAGATGAAAAGCTTCATCCCAAATTGTTGAGAAAAAGCATCCAGGATGCATACGACAAAGACGCCTTTTACCAATCGGTCATCATTTCATGCCAGGCCGTCATCAATTTTTCCAAAAGGTTTGCCGCACTGGCTACAGAAAAGGCGAATGCCTGCCAGGATGGTCCCCGTAAAGCCGAATTGCTGGAGATGGCACGTATTTGTCTCAAAGTACCGGCACAACCTGCCGAAACTTTCTACGAAGCGCTGCACAGCATCTGGATGGTACATTGTTGTCTGCACTCCACCATGGACTTCATGTCTCTGGGCAGACTGGACCAAGTCCTGAACCCATACCTTCAGAAAGAGCAAAACAAAGCATTTGCCCTGGAACTTTTCCAAAACTTCATCATCAAGGCTGCGGGTCGTCTGAACCTGACAACGCAATACCTGGTGGAACAGGACCACATGGATTACAACGCCGCCCTGGGCATCCACCCGTACTACCTGGACCAAAGGGCAGGACTCAACAATTTCCTGCAAAACATTATCATCGGTGGCAAGACCCCGGAAGGTCTGGACGCGACCAACGACGCGACCTATCTCATTCTGGAGGCCTTCAAGACAGTCAACCTGTCCACACCTGGCATCTATGTCCGGCTTCATAAGAACAGCCCCAAGAAACTGTACGATGCAGTGGCTGAGTCCATCCGTGAAACCAAAAATTTACCCTACATTCTCAACGACGAAGTCATGATACCGGCTATGGCCGATGCACTGTCCATGGGCGAGAATCCTGATATTTCCAGACAAAAGGAATATCAGTCACTGGCCAACGATTATTGTGTTGACGGTTGTTGGGAACCCATCCTGAACGGAAAAAGCGAATGGACCTTCGGCATGATCAACGGTATGACCATTCTCGAATGTACCCTAAACCGGGGTGCCTGCCTAAGCAACAATCCCGAGCTGCTTCGCGGCCAGAAACTCAGTATCGATACAGGCGAGATCAAAACTTTCAACGAACTCAAATCGGCATTGAAGCAACACATTCAGTTCTTTGTCGACCAGTCAACCATTTCCATGTGCCTGTACTACATGACATCGGAATTTGTTGTACCATCCCCGTTGGTTTCGGCCCTTTTCAGCACCTGTCTGGAAAAAGGCCTGGATAAATCCTGGGGGGGAGCCGAATTCAATCTGGGAGGAACGGTACTTGGAGGTGTTCCCGATATGGTAAATACTCTGATGGCCATCAAAAAATGGGTTTTCGACGCCAAGACCAAAAAATATCAACTATCCGATGTTCTGAATGCCCTGCGTTTCAATTTCCAGGCCGGAAATCCCGAAGATATCAGAACCCAGCGTCTGTACGACTTCATCAAGGTTGACTTTTTCACCAACACCCCTCAATTTGGGAACGGAGGAGACACCGACCAACTGGCCAAATACATTCTGGACGAATTCTACGAATCGGTCAAAAAATCCAAACAGCTTGCCTACAAGGTCTTCCTGGATCCGAAAGGAGACGACAGCAAACAAGTCTGGGCATTGAGAGCCATTGCAGGCTACTATGGAAACGCCCTGCAAAAAACCTTGCCCGACTTTGACCTCAAGTTTACGGTTGGATTGGGTACTTTTGAACAGTATAACTGGCAAGGGACAGGCATTGCCGCCTCCGCTTCCCGCATGGCAGGAGCACCTTTGGCACCCAACTTCACTCCAGCGTCCGGCACATGGCACACGCCGCCGACCAGCCTTTTCGAAACATTCAGCCATTTGGGCATGAACCGTTTTGCAGCCGGCGTCATCACAGACATCTGCCTCGAATCGGACGATACCCTTGAAAACCTGCTTCCTATGTTTATCGAGAAAAACGGTGGAATGTTGTCCGTGACCATCGCTTCCGACCAATATCAGGAAATCTACGAGCTGGCCAAAGCTTCGAACATGATCGCCAACCGGGCCTATGCATCCGAAAAGCTGATGCAATACGCCGACATTATGGTGCGCGTAGGAGGCTGGAATGCACCTTTCATCACTCTGCCGCTTTCCCACATGGAAAATTATGTAAACAGACCCGTTAAACCATAAAAAAGCAACGCAATGAAAACAAGAAACCTATGGATGCTGGCAATGCTGCTACCTTTCCTTTCCTGTAATCAGGCAAGTAAAGACCCCATGCCTTCGTGGAATCAAACGCCGATAAAAGAGTCCATCGTGAAATTTGTGTCTGAATATGCGAAAGCCATTCCGGTAGAAGACCGTATTGCTGTTTTTGACATGGACGGAACCATTGCCTGCGAAACACCGTTGTGGTTTGAGATGTACGCCGCCGTTTACGGCCTGAACCTGCAATCGAAAAAAGACCCGAAGCTGATGAAATATCCGGAATACCGGTATGCCTGGAAACTCCAGGAAAACCCGGCAGATACTTCTGTGCTGAATCATTACGGACCTTATATCGACTCTATGGTCTGGAAAGCCTATACAGGCATCGACAACGAAGTGTATATAGATACAGCCCGTTCGTACCTGACCAGGACCCAGGCTCCCAAATACGATATGAAGATTGCCGACATGTTTTATCAGCCCATGCTGGAACTCCTCAAATATCTGAAGGATAACAATTTTACCATCTACATTGTATCAGGATCCACACAGGGATGCATCTGGAGCGTATGTCCGCAGACCATCGGCTTTGACAGGGCCCACCAAATCGGTACAAGACAAACACAGATTCCGGTCTACGATCCGGCAAGCAAGAAAACCATGTTTGTGCTGCAAAAAGGCATCAGTCTTCCCAAAAACGACGGGAACGGCAAAAGCCTGAACATCTATTCCACCATTGGTAAGGTTCCCATTTTTGCCTTTGGTAACACGACCGGAGATTTCGGCATGTTCCATCTGACCTCAACCAGCAAATATCCCCATGTAGAATACCTGCTCAACCACGACGACGCAGAGAGGGAATATGCCTATCCGCCTTATCACGGTACTCCGGTGCCAGGCTGGCAGGACTCCCTGAAAGCAAACAACTGGAATCAGGTCAATATGGCTGAAGAATTCAAGACGGTATGGAAAGAAAAATAGTCTGATTCATTCTTTAAATCAGGAGAAGGGGTTCGTGTTTCGGAGTGGGAAACACGGACCTTTTCAGTTTTTTTTCGGAAGCAAATTAAAAACAAAGGCAAAAAGAAACGAGCGGTAAAAATCCAATCAAATAGCGCAAACAAGAAAAAGGCGGGAAGTCCCTTTCCCGCCTTTTCCAATTTCAAAAACTCTCCAATTTACTTTTTGTCGCTATTGGCTTTCTTTTCAGCCTTATTCTTTTTAGCTGCCTTTTTGGTAGCTTTTTTGGCCTTCTGGCTGGAAGCGGTCGTAGATGAAGCACTTACCGATGTTTGCTGTTTAGCAGCAGAAGTAGAAGTGGCAGGAGTTGCAGCAAAAGAGAACGCTGTAAAACTAACTAAAGCGAGAGCAAGCATTAACTTTTTCATAATCTTTTTGTTTTTAAATTATTTGGAAACGTATATTTGCAACAAACCGTCGGTTTTCAGTCCCAGCATTTAAGCCTTCACTCAAACAGGCCTTGTTTGTTGACATGACAAATGTAGTGTGGAAAAACACCCTCGTGGGTTATGCCCTCGTTAATACGCGTTAACGCGAAGTTAAAAATCAGGACAGCACCTATTTTGTCACTATTTTTGAGCCTATGAAAAAAATCGAGAACAATAAGACCCTGATATACGGCACATTTATCTTTTTGCTGATCTTGCTGGTCGTGCAAATTGCATGGACCAACCAGGTCGCACAGCTGGAGGAACACCTGTTCAACAACCGTGTGGAAATGGCTCTTGTCAGTTTCAAAGAAGATCTGGAGGACGATACCATAGCTTCAGAAAGCATGAAAGGCTGCATGAAGAAAACCCCGGATACCAATCAGGAAAAAAAGAGCAGGCTTTCCAGAGTAAACAAGCTATTGAAAGAAAGCCTTTTACTTTACAACATCAAACTGGATTACGATTTTGATCTCATCAGCAACGAGGAAGCTGCCCGTCAGAAATCCAGACTGCTTTTAAGCAAAGGATCCTATTACACGCAAATAGAAAACATACTCGTAGACAAAGGCATCCAGCTAAAACTAAAGTTTCCGGCACGTGACCAGTTTCTCATGTCCAAGCTGTTCGGCATGTTTCTCATTTCAGCCTTCCTGATTCTGGCGGTAACCATTTCCTTCATCATTATGCTCCGTCTCTATAAACGGGAACACCAGCTGGCGCAAAAAACAAAAGATTTTGTAAACAATATGACCCACGAGCTGAAGACACCTCTTGCAAACATTGGATTGGCAGACAGTCTGGCCCAGAAACAAGTCAGCAAGATAGACAACGAAAAACTCAACCACTATCTTCAGATTATCGACACCGAGAAATGCAAGCTTGAATCGCTGGCCGATGACATACTCACGGTTGCCGTGCTTGAAAACGCTCACAGTTGCAATGGCTCTGACAAAGTAGACATGCACGCCCTCATCACCCACGTATCCCAAGACAGCCTTTTGGCCATAGAAGAGCGTAAAGGCTGCATCAATCTAGACCTTAAAGCCACCAACGGGTATGTCACCGGCAATCAGAAAAGACTGACAAACGTCCTGACCAACCTCATAGACAATTCCATCAAGTACAGCATCAACAATCCAATCCTAAAAATCAGCACCCAAAACATCAAGGATCAACTGGTCATTACCATCAAAGACAATGGCATCGGCATCCGGAAAGAAGACCTCAGGCACATCTTCGAAAAATATTACCGGGCATCGACAGGCAACGTGCACAATACAAAAGGCTTCGGTCTGGGGCTCACTTTTGTCAAACTGGTCATAGACGAGCACAATGGCAGCCTCAGTATAAAGAGCAAACCAGAACAAGGCACAGAAGTGGAAATAAAATTACCAACAACCATTTAATTTCGAAAACAAAAGCATCCATGGATACTCAAACCAAAATACTGTTGGTCGAAGACGACACCAACCTCGGATTCTTATTGGTCGATTTCCTCGAGTCCAACGACTATGTCGTAAAACTTTACCGTGACGGGGAAAGCGGCTGGCGTGGATTCAATATGGAAAGTTTCGGATTCTGCATACTCGATGTCATGCTTCCCAAACTGGACGGATTCAGCCTGGCCCAAAAAATCAGGGAAAAGAACAAGGAAGTACCCATTCTCATCCTCACCGCCAAATCCTTAAAAGAGGACAAACTGTACGGCTTCAACCTCGGCATTGACGACTACATGACAAAACCCTTCGACGAAGAAGAAATGCTCTGTCACATCAGGGCCATCCTAATGCGTTCCAAACGAAACAAACCGGCAGAAAAGGAACAAGCATACACCATCGGCAGCTACGTCTTCGACTATCCCAACCAGATGCTGATACATACCAATGCAAAAAAACGCCTGACCATCACCGAAACAGAAGTGCTCAGACAACTCAGTGCCTCCAAAAACCAGATCGTCAAACGTGACGACGTGCTCACTGCCGTCTGGGGCACCAACGACTATTTCACAGGGCGCAGCCTGGACGTGTTTATCACCAAGCTGCGAAAATACCTGTCAGAAGATGGGAATGTTCGAATAGAAAGTATACCCAAAGTGGGCTTTGTGCTAAGAGACGGGGAAAAAAAGGCATCGTAATCAAACGTTCCTTTCCACCCATTTTGCGAAAGCATCCATAAATCCTTTGAGGAAGCCCATGGTCGAATCGCTCGCCAGATGTCCTTTGTCGTCAAACAAGTCGTAGGCATTTCCAATGTAAGCTTCCGGCTGTTGCATCGTCGGCACATTCAGGAAAGTAAGCGTCTGCCGGAGATGATGGTTGGCACCAAAACCGCCAATAGCACCAATGGATACCGTTACCACAGCACCAGGCTTTCCAGACCAGCAATTTTTGCCATAAGGCCTTGAAGCCACATCCAGCGCATTTTTCAAAACAGCGGGCACCGAACGGTTGTATTCAGGAGAAACGAAAAGAACTCCGTCAAACGCATTCAAACGATTGCGAAAATCCACCCATTCAACAGGAGGTGCCGCATCAAAGTCCTCATTATACAGTTGCAGCTGCCCAATATCCAACAACTCAAGTTCCAGCGATTCCGGTGCCAGAGCTTTCAAAGCCAGGGCCATCTTACGGTTAAACGATTCCTTTCTAAGACTTCCAACAATAACAGCTATTTTTCTGGTTTTCATAAGCATTTATTTTTAATTGCCGTTCCGTATTTAATGATCAGCCAATGTAGGCCATAATAGGTTATAAACAAATCTTTTCATCAGAATGTTTCCGAAAAAAATACTTTTTCATAAAACACATTCATACTAAAAAAATCCAGCTCCCCAAATAACATTATGTCAAAAAACCTACTATATTTCGACAACTTTACCTCAAAACTCTACCATTATGATTATCGGAATCCCCAAAGAAATAAAAAACAACGAAAACCGGGTATCCCTGACACCCGGCGGCACCAAAGATCTTGTCAAGGCAGGCCATACTGTCTTCGTACAACACACCGCAGGCGAAAACAGCGGTTTCTCCAATGAAGAATATGTCGCAGCAGGAGCCCAGATACTTCCAGACATAGAAAGTATCTACGCCATAGCAGAAATGATTATCAAAGTCAAGGAACCCATTGAATCGGAATATCCCCTTGTCAGGCCCAACCAGATTGTGTTCACCTATTTTCATTTTGCTTCAGAAAAGGAGCTCACCCTAGCTATGATCAAAAGCGGAGCCATCTGCATTGCCTACGAAACCGTTGAAAAAAAGGATCACAGCCTGCCTTTGCTCATTCCCATGTCGGAAATCGCAGGCAGAATGGCCATTCAGGAAGGCGCACGCTTCCTTGAAAAACCACAGGGAGGACGCGGTCTACTCATGAGCGGCGTTCCGGGTGTAAAACCGGCCAAGGTACTCATCCTCGGAGGCGGAGTGGTTGGGTACAACGCAGCCCTGATGGCCGGTGGAATGGGAGCGGATGTCACCATCACCGACATCTCCCTGCCACGCCTCCGTTACCTGAGCGAAATTCTGCCTCATAATGTCAAAACACTCTATTCTTCCAACCACAACATAGAGAACGAGCTACCCACCGCAGATCTTGTCATCGGCTCAGTGCTCATCCCAGGAGCCAGGACACCCCATCTGATCACCAAATCCATGCTCCATCTTCTGCCCAAAGGCAGCCTCATGGTAGACGTAGCCATCGATCAGGGTGGATGCTTCGAAACCTCGCATCCCACCACCCATACCGACCCACGTATACCGTCGACGACATCGTGCACTATTGCGTCGCAAACATCCCCGGCGCCGTGCCGTATTCTTCCACACTGGCCCTAACCAATGCCACATTCCCTTACGTGATGATGTTGGCCAACAAAGGCTGGAAAAAAGCCTGCAAAGAAGACGAGAGTCTGGCAAAAGGGCTGAATATCGTCAGCGGCAAAGTAACATATGCAGCTGTAGCTGAAACGTTCTGGTTGAACTATGAGGAAATAAAGTTGTAAATAAAGAACAAGCAGATTCACACTTTTAAAGCCATTGAAATCGGAAAGATAAATTATATATAAATTAACAATAACCAACAGTTTGTTTTCATTAATATATTATATACTTTTGCTTTCTCTTTTTACGTAAAACTGGCTTGCGGGAGCCGGGCATCACGTTCATTCAGCCTTAACTAAAAAAATGACCCAATGAAAAACAGAATGCTCCTTTACCTTGCTTTGTCCGTTTACGCATCTTCACTGTCTATTGTCAAAGCACAAGACAAGCCTTTTCGCATTGTCGGCTATTTTGTAAACTGGTATGATACAAAAGCCTATGCCAGAACGTTTGATTATTCCCAGGTCACGCATCTCAATTATGCTTTCGTCAACATTTGCAGTGCTGGCGGCGATCTGGACCAGCCTGGTTCCGACATGGACACACTGGTTTCAAGAGCTCACGCCAAAAATGTAAAGGTACTGGCATCGCTTGGAGGAGGTTCGCAAACCACGAATACCAAAAAATGGTACAACGACATCATGCTAACAGCAGAAGGCCGGGCTACTTTTTCGCACAAAATTTCCTTATTCATCAACCGATACAAACTGGATGGCTTTGACATCGACCTGGAAGGAGATATGATCAAAAACGGTTATTACGACTCCTTTATCAAAACCCTAAGCGACACCCTCAAACCCAAAGGAAAACTGCTTACAGCAGCCTTGAACGGTGGGGGAGAAGATAACCTGAAAGACGCCACGCTGGCCTGTTTCGATTGGATCAACATCATGTCCTACGACTTTACAGGCGCCTGGACACCAGATAGTCCAGGACAACATGCCTCTTATGAACATGCAGTACTGGGTGTCACCAGCTGGTCTGCCCGCGGCGCCCAAAAAGACCAGCTATGTGTTGGCGTCCCTTTTTACGCGCATGCCTTTCTCACGGACATCGGTATGGACTACAAAAATTACAACGAAATACTGCCCATCTACCCCAACGCCTACCAACAAGACACAGTAGGACACATGATTTATTACAACGGCATTCCCACCATCAAACGAAAAACCAATATGGCTCTGGAAAGGGCAGGAGGCATCATGATCTGGGCCCTCCAGTATGACGTAACAGGAAACAAATCCCTGCTAAAAGCCATCAACGAAACCGTAAAATCTTACAACAAGGACGACAAGGCCCCGGTTATCACGATTCTGTTTCCGACCAAAGACACCACCATTTCTGAAAACAACATCTACCTTAAAGTCAAAGCGACCGACCCGGAAGATAACTTTCTACAAAACAACATCTACGTCAATGGCGTGTTGACAACGACAGGCACCAACGCAGAGGAAACCTACAGCATCAAAAACCTGTCCGCCGGAACAAACACGATTAAAGTCGAAAGCCTCGACCAGCAATACAAAGCCGGAGAAAAGACCATTGTCATTACCGTGACCGGTCAAGTTGCCAGAAGCCCATACAACAACGCTCCAGCAAACATTCCCGGTATCATCGAAGCCGAAAATTACGACGATGGCGGCCCAGGCAGCACATTCTACGATGCCACAACCGGCAATTCCGGCTTAAAATACCGTCCGGATGCCATAGACATAGAAGACTGCCTGGATGTGACCAAAGGCTTTGACGTAGGATGGACAGCAGCAGGTGAATGGCTCGAGTACACAATAAAAGTCAAAAACAAAGGACTTTATGATTTTGAAATTCGAGCAGCCAGCCCCAACGCCGATAAAACCATAACCCTTTCTGTCGATGGTTCCGACGTTACCGGGCCGGTGAAACTGCCCAACACCGGAAACTGGCAAACCTGGAAATCAACTTCCATCAAAAATATAAGCCTGAATGAAGGCGAACACATCTTACGATCAAAGCTCACAACAGGAGGCTATAACCTCAATTACATAAAAGTCACAGCTTCAGCAACTCCAGTTGAGGAAGTCGCCATATCCCCATTTACCCTATATCCCAACCCTGCAAAGGATTTCATCCACCTATCCGCCAACACCCAAAATAACGTCATCCACCAATACGAGATTGTTGACCTGAATGGCAAAAAAGTACTTGAAAAGACTTTCACAGCATCCGTATCTCCGTGCAACGAAAGCATCTCCATTTCTTCCATCCCTTCGGGCATGTATATCCTGAAAGTTACAAAAGACGATAGCACAGTGTCCAGCCACTCGTTCCTGAAAGAATAAATTATTACCGGGAATGATTCTCCTATATAAAAACTCCCGTACGTGTACATTCCTGAAAGCGCCCGCCGATCCATTCATCAATAATGATGAGTCCAGCATGAATTATTTCATCAGTTTTTGGTATTTACAGTAAATGAATCTAAGTCTACTTTTGTGCATCAATTTTTAAAGCACGAAAAGAATGGAAAAGATGTCCGATAAGTCTATGGAAAGCAACTATTTCAAATACGTCCTATGGTTGGCCATATTCACCATTGTATACAACATTGCTGAAGGTCTTGCTTCAATGTGGCTAGGAGCAGAAGAGGAAACGCTGGCTTTGTTCGGATTTGGTGTCGATAGTTTTATCGAGGTCGTTTCCGGGTTAGGCATTCTGCAAATGGTTCTTCGAATCTGGAAACATCCCCAGCAGGAGCGTGGACATTTTGAAGTGAAAGCTTTGCGCATCACAGGAATCGGTTTTTATGTCCTTGCTATAGGATTGGCTCTTGGAGCCGGAGTCAATCTCTACCAAAGACACAAGCCAGAAACTACCCTTGGAGGCATCCTGATTTCGATCCTATCTATCCTTGCCATGGTTTGGTTGTACAAGACTAAAACCGCATTCGGGAGGAAGCTTAATTCAGAGCCAATTCTGGCCGACGGCCGATGCACATTGGTCTGCATTTACATGTCAATCATCCTGCTGGTATCCAGTGTCATTTTCGAACTGTCAGGAATAGGCTGGATCGATGCCATCGGCTCACTCGGTTTGGCTTGGTTTTCCTTTACAGAAGGAAAAGAAGCCTTCGAAAAGGCCAAAGGAAAAGCCTACAGTTGCTGTCATACCTAATCGGATTGAAAAATCATTCTGCGCACGTATTTACGATTCTATATATCAAGACCCTCCTGCCAAAAAGATAAACAGATTTTTATCACAATCCAATTGAAAGAGTTAGGACCTTTTTTTATTTATCATCCAGTAACTCATCAACTATATTTATTTCCTCACCAATTAATGTACTGGGGCGAGGTGCATTATAATCTTTGAATCTCCCGTTCTTGTCAATCAATATATAATGAGGTACAGCATTTATATTGTATTCTATACATACTGGATTCGTTGTAAATCCTTCTGCTAATAAATTTACGCCATCAAGTTTCAAATTTGATATTGTCTTTTTCCAAACAGTTTCATTAACATCAACACATATATTTATAAAAACAACATTTTTATCACGGTACTTATCGTGCATCTTCGGCACAAAATTTTGTATATCAGACCTACACGGAGCACAACCTACACCCCAAAAATCAATATATACAACTTTGCCTTTAAAATTGTTTAGGGTAACATATTTTCCACTTTCGTCCTTTAATTTAAAATCAAATGCAGGATTACCTTGCTTAAATCTTAATAAGATTGGATAAGAAGCCATTAAAGTATCTTTATACACTTTTGTTTTACACTTAGGTAAAAAATCTGTAAGAACGATCTCTACATCCTCTATAGAGTTTTTATTAAATGAAGAAAGTATTGATTTTGTTATAAACCAATCTCGTATGGGCGTAACATCAATCTGAGAAAGGCCTTGATAATAGGCTCTAATTATGGGAGATAAAGCTGAAACATCATTACTTTTATCATAAAACTTTGTATTGGCATATCCAGGAATAAGATTTATAGTATCACCAGTGTTCATAATATTTATAGGTAAAGACGAAATGCTATTCCCATTAAACAATAGACCACCATTTACATAATCAAACAAAAAAGCACGATAATTGGGACATTCATAAAAAGTAACATTATTTAATATGCGATAGGATGAAGAATCTTGCAAATAGGTCATTTTAAGAGAGGCCAAAGAATCCTGCGCCCAAATAGCAATATCATTTTTTAACGAATACCTATTCAGAAGTCCATTCTTCAATAACAACTCTGTATAATAAAAATATATTTGATTTACAAATAAGGGAGTTGAACTATAAATTGATTTACCTGCTCCTAGTACAACTTTTAGTTGTTGGTTATATTGGTCATTAATCCATTTAAATTTCACAGAATCTTCCTTTTTTCTTTCCGTAAAAAGTCTAGCAGAAAGAGATAATTCATCTTTCCTGAATTTTTTATATAACTCAAGATTAAGCTGCAAATCACGATTTCTAATAAAACTCGGACTTTTTATTGTGAACGAATTATCAAAATTGTTTTCATCCCAATAGAGATCTATCGTATCATTTGGTTGAACATAAATAGTTATTGCATCATGATTAAGATATAAATACAAATTCTGTATTCCTTCAATTGGAACAATTTGTTTAAAATTTCCATCTTTATCAAAAGCGATTTTTGTACTTGAATTATCGAAATATCCAGTCTGAACAAATAACCATGATAATCTCTTGACATTATCAACTTTCCCCCTTATTAATAGTTTGGGGGAATCGCAAGTGTGTTGAGCTATTGTGAATTGATTGAATAAAACATTAATAGTTATAAGAACTACCAAAAAACTACTTTTCATGTCTATTTTAATTATATGAATCGTTTTATTAACATTGTTGCTAACGGATAGCCAGCGCCCCTAGGTTTGGAAATATTCGGATAAAAAAGCACGAGAATGTTTTTTTTACATTTTTGAACATTAATAAATAACTTACTATATTATTATTTATATGCAAATAAACGATTTAAATATTGAAGGTAAAAACATTTATATAGATTTTCACCTTCATCATAAAAATTATCAGGTCAACATTTTAACGATTGGTCTGAAACTAAAGGCTTTTGACTATGCCACCGAAAGCATATTTGATTATATCAAGGTGTGTTCGATAATTACAACCGTGTTATTATTGGCAACCAACGATTTTACGATTTTGTAAAAATTATCAATATCCGACAGATGAAGCCCTGTTGTGGGTTCATCCATAATGTAAATATTGCCTTCTTTTTTTAGTTCAGTTGCAATTTTGAGGCGTTGAGACTCGCCTCCCGATATGGTACTTAACGACTGTCCCAGTTTTAAATAGCCCAGACCAACATTTTGCAATAGCTGTAAATGGTTTATGATTTTTGCAGACTTGAAGAAATCATAGGCTTGATTTGCTGTCACATCTAAGATGTCGGCAATATTCTTATCGTTAAATTTTAATTCCAAAACATCGGAATGATAACGTTTCCCTTCACATTCGTTGCATACTATTTTAGCGGAATCGAGAAAACGCAAATCAAAGGTTACCACTCCCTGACCGTTGCACTTTGTGCAGGCTCCTTTCGAATTGAAACTAAATAGTGAAGCATCGGAATGTTATGCTTTGGAATCTCAATATCAATGTTTTTAAGATTATTTGTATGTGCATTTTTAACGATAATATTATTTCTTTCCATAACTATATCTTGATCTTATTAGCGCTTGACAATGCAAAAATAATTGAGAGAATGGAAGTTATCGAGAATATAAGCAATCCGATGTAGAAAAAACTTGCAGACGAAGTTCCTGCTAACAAAAATCTATTTCCTTCAAGAATATATGTTACAGGATTACCCCAAGAAACGGCTAACAACCATTTTGCAATAATTAATTCTCTCGGCAAAAATGTTGTACTCAAAAAAAGAAGTGGAAAAACGGCATTGGTTACTATTGCCGCACTTTGGTACTGTCCGGTACGTAACATTATGCCGGCAGAAAAACCGCATAAAGTAAGTGACCACAAAAAAGATAAAAGCAAAATGCCAAGAACAGATGCCAATCCGAATTGGAATGCTACACCAAATATAGCACCGATTATAATTAATAGTATAGTAAAAAACAATGATGATATAGTATCAGCAAGCATTGGGGCTACGACAAGAATCCATCGAGGGGCAGGACTTAAATAGAGTCTCCTGAAATAACCCGACTGCATATCAGCGTTAAGTGTTTGCCCTGCACCTGCCGATGAACCCATTGCCAACGAGATTACAGTAATAGGAAATACGAAAGACAAGTACCCTCCGGCTCCAAAGGCATCCATTGAACCTATTCCGCCTATTCCTGCATTGTAAACCAAAAGAAAAAATAAACTCATGCCAAAACCCATTAAGGGGGCAGAAGGTTGTTTAATTAATTTTACTATACCTCTTTTAATCAATAATATATTTGTATTGTTCATAATTTTTCCTCCTGATTATAATCTTCCAAAATTTCCTGATTTACCAATGATTTCACATAATGCAAATAGCTATCTTCAAGTGATAAACTTTCGTCAGGATTGACCATGTTTTTAAATGCAGCAATAGACCCTGAATAATGTATTTCACCTGCAACAATAAGAGCCATTTCTGTTGCGTGCTTGTCCGCTTCATCGAGGTATTGTGTTGTAAGAAAAACCGTTACACCGTCCGTTTTATTTATGTCAGTAATAATCTTCCAAAAATTAGCTCTTGCCAATGGGTCCATTCCGACTGTAGGCTCATCAAGAAAAAGAATACTCGGTTGATGAACAAGGGCCAATGCACAATGTAACCTACGTTTATTTCCACCCGAAAGCGTGAGAGCCTTTTTATTCCTTTCTTTTTCGAGTTGAAATAATCGTATTAGCTCATCAGCCCGTTTGCTTGCCTCGGGTTTCGATAGACCAAATAATCTTCCCTGAAAAATCAGCAGGTTTTCAACTTGTTCGGCAGGATCAATTTCATTGTCCTGCGAAGCTACACCAATAATTTTCTGGATTTTAGAATGCTCTGTTTCAGGATTTACACCTGAAACAATAAAACTACCCGAATCTTTCTGAATCAGGGTTGTAATTATTTTGACCAAGGTGGATTTCCCTGCTCCATTTGGACCTAATAAGGTAAAAATAGTCCTTTCTTTATTTCAAGATTTATCCCTTTTAAAGCTTCTGCGCCATTGGGGTACTTCTTGACAAGATTTTGAATTTGAATTTCTGCTGTCATATAATATTTTGTAAAATGATACAGCAAAAATACTTTTAGATGGAGGAACGAAAATTGTAAAAAACAGACAAAATATGAATTAACAGGATTCAGCGTTTATGTTAAAATCAGGATATTTCGTAATAAACTCTTTGGGCGTATATCCCGAATAGGTTTTAAAATCGTGGATAAAATGAGACTGGTCAAAATAACCATTATTGTATGCACGTTCGGTAAGAATTAGGTCTTTGTTTTTACTAAAATCACTTAAAACCTCCTGAAAACGTATTAATTTGATAATTTGTTTGGTCGTTTTTCCAAGATATTGCAGAGATTTTCTTTCGAGTGTTTTTGAAGTTATTGAAAGAAAGCCAGACAATGAAGAAGCGTTTATTTGTCCTTTATAATCTTTAATTATTTCGATGCCTTTTTGAATCAGCAGATGATCATGCGAAGGAATTGGGGAATATCGTCTGATTAAGAAATTTTCAATAACAGAGATTTTCTCATTCATAGAGTTGGCATAATATAAAGTTTCTTCAATCCGTCTTATTTCAGAACCTAATACATCGGACATATCAAGGCTTTGATTTGCAATTTCAGAAAGTGGAAAATTAAAGAAATGACAAGCCCCTGTTGGATAAAAACTTATAAATACAACACCTGTTTCTCCATTGGTTGATACATCTGAGAAAGTATTGCTTAAACCACTTATAATTGACTGTGGTTGCTTTAATATAGAATTATCAGAATGGTAAACAACAAACGGATTTTTATAATGAAACATTAATTGAATATTTTCAGTTGGTATAACCCTTTCCATCACATCCTCTTCATAAGCAGCTGACTCCATAAAGCAGTAATACTTTATGAAGTTTTTTAGGAATCCGGTAGGTTGTACTATTTGAAAATTCATAATTTCTATTTGACGTAAAGATAATTACTTTTGCTAAAGCTTCAATATGTTGTCCATAACGTTTTTAGGTTCTAATATTTTGACATTTTCAATATCTGTACATGTTATGATTGTTGCACTTTGTTACTTTCTTGTTCCCAAATAGGTGCAATTTAATAGTTTTACTAAACTTAACCAATGGTCTAATTTTTAGGGATTACTATAAATTGCCACGCGATATGTCCCAAAACTTATTGAAAAAGGCACTGAGTTTTTCGAGTACGGATTCTCTTTTCTTTGTGCGGTCGCCTGTTGGGTTGAACCTTGAAACAGGCGGAAGCACCTTGCTTAGAGCTGTGCCTGTTGACTGAATGTAACCGTCCCGAAAAGCGTTGTTTATGAATTTGTATGTTTCGTCTTTGTCCAGATTTTCGCCAGTAATAATACGGTCCAATTCTTCCAATTTCTTTGCATCAACAAACGAATGCCAATCATCATCCACATTGGTTGAAGGAGTTAAGGAATCAATAAACTGTTCGATAAGCTCCTTTTTATTGCGGAGCTCCACGCTGGAATCAATCGCTTTGCTGATACTGATAACAATTTCCTTGTCTTTTAAATGACCTTTGTGGTATTTCTTAATGAGTGCCAGAATATAATCAATGTTGATTTCGACCTGTTTAATCAACTCCATTTCAAAGACTATATCATCGTTTACATTTTCAATATCGCCTTTGTTTTTGTCACGGAAATCGTGGTAAAGGTTGATATACATGCTGTGATAATCCTGCACATCACGCTCGGTCAAAATCTCGTTACCAGCAAACTCATCGAATGTGGTAAGTATGTTTTTCACTTTTAGAATAGTACTGTAAAGCTTGATAAAGTCTTTTTGGTTTTGTTCGCCGATAATCTGTTCACCGACAGGGAATTTTTCTTGTAACTCATCCACTAAATCGGCATAGCCGGTTACCTCTTTTTCACCGTTATTATAGCCTTTGTAATATTCATCGTACGTTTTGAGTAAAACAACACCTCCTGCTTCTTTGTCGCCAAATAGTGCAATACTCTCGTTGGTGGCTTTTTCGAGGTTTCGGAAGCAAACAATATTTCCAAAACTTTTAACCGTGTTGAGAATGCGATTTGTACGTGAAAAAGCTTGCAAAAGCCCATGTAAACGCAGGTTTTTATCTACCCAAAGGGTATTTAAAGTTGTGGCATCAAAGCCGGTAAGGAACATGTTTACCACAGCAAATCAATTTCACGGTTTTGTACCCTCCCGGAAACATCTTTATAGTAGTTCTGAAATTTATCGCTCGAAGTATCGTAATTGGTTTTAAACAGCTTGTTGTAGTCCTGTATGGCCGATTCGAGAAAGTCTCGTGAGCTTTGGTCTAAAAGGCTGGTATCTTCGAGGTTTTCGTCATCAATGATGCCATTTTCAGGGTCTTCATTTACTCCAAAACTGTAAATGGTAGCCACTTTCAACCGCTGATCGCTTGGCAAGTCAGCCATTTGCTTTTGAAACTCGGTGTAATATTTTTTAGCCACATCAATCGACGAAACGGCAAAAATGGAATTAAAACCAGCCAATCGGCGGTCTTTTAATTGATAGAAGCTATTGCGTTTGGTTTTATTGTCGAAGTGTTCACGAATATACTTCACAATATTGCTGATTCGCTCCGGAGCGGCCAAAGCCCTTTCCCTATCTATGTTCCACACTTTTTCATCCTGAATGTTTTCTTGCTCCTTCATGGTACGGATATAATCGATACGGAACGGGAGTACATTCTTGTCGGTAATGGCATCGACGATGGTGTAGGTATGCAGTTTGTCGCCAAAAGCCTGTTCGGTGGTTCGTAAATCTGCCCGGCTGTTGCTGCTCGAATTAACAGCAAAAATGGGCGTGCCTGTAAATCCAAACAGGTGATACCTTTTGAAACTCTTTGTAATGGCCGTGTGCATATCACCAAACTGTGAGCGGTGACACTCATCGAAAATAATTACAATGTGCTGACTGAAAGCTGCATGATTCTTTTGTTTTTTAATCAGTACTGATAACTTTTGAATGGTAGTAATGATAATACGTACCTGGGGATCTTCGAGTTGCTTTTTGAGAATGGTGGTGTTCGAATTGCTGTTTGCAGCCCCTTTCTCAAATTTGTCGTATTCCTTCATAGTTTGATAGTCGAGGTCTTTTCGATCCACCACAAACAGCACTTTATCGATAAATGGCAATTTGCTTGCCAATTGCGCGGTTTTAAACGAGGTGAGCGTCTTGCCGCTACCGGTGGTGTGCCAGATGTATCCGCCAGCTTCTATTGTTCCTAATCTCTTATAGTTGGTAGAAATATTTATCCTGCCCAAAATCCGTTCGGTAGCCACAATTTGGTAGGGCCGCATAGCCAACAACAGTTTGTCGGAAGTGAAAACGCAGTATTTTGTAAGCAGGTTGAGTAGGGTATGTTTGGCAAAAAAAGTGCAACCAAAATCCATCAAGTCGGTAATGGGGCGGTTGTTGGCATCGGCCCACCACGAAGTGAACTCGTAACTGTTGCTGCTCCGTTTTCCATTCGTGGGTTTGTTGGTACCCAGTTCTTTAATGTGGGTGAAGCGGGTGGTATTGCTGTAATACTTGGTATACGTGCCGTTTGAGATCACGAACAGTTGCACATATTCAAACAATCCGCTGCCTGCCCAGAAACTTTCCCGATTGTAGCGATCTATTTGATTAAATGCTTCCTTAATATCTACACCCCGTTTTTTAAGTTCAATATGAACTAAGGGCAAGCCGTTAACCAACACCGTAACGTCGTACCGATTGGGACGTTGCCCATTATCAACAACATATTGATTGATCACCTGCAACCGGTTGTTGTGGATGTTTTCCTTATCGAGCAGGTAAATGTTCTTAATCGAACCATCGGCACGGGAAAGGAGTTGAATATGGTCTTCCTGGATGATGGCAGTCTTGTCTTCGATGCCGTAGTTCTTGTTGGATATTTTATTTTCAAAGAAATCAGACCATTCTTTATCCGTAAATTGATAATCATTCAGCAGTTGAAGCTGTATTCTTAAATTCCCGATCAGTTGTTCCTCGGAAGTTATGGGCAGGTATTCATACGCCTGCATTTGCAACTGTTCAATGAACGAATGTTCGAGTGCTGCTTCCGATTGATAACTAGCCTCTTTGCGAACCAAGGGCTGATATTCGGATACGACCGTACTTTCGGAATTTTCGGCTACTACGTTATACTGCTTCATCTTTTCCTTATTTTAATTTTCTTCGTAATAATACGAGTAATCAATCCCTTTCATAAACATTTCACGGCTGTTGATGTCATTGGTTAAGGCATTTTTGAGCAAGTTTTTTAGTTCTGTGCTGTTTACCGAACTATTTATCATGGCATTTAGATAGTCTTTTTTGCCTATTTTACTCCAATCCACGCATTTATTCAACCGTTTTTTCAGTATTAAATCCAACCAAATTCTGGTACTTCGCCCGTTGCCTTCCATAAATGGGTGGGCCAGATTCATCTCCACATATTTATCGGCAATTTCGTCGAACGTATTCTCGGGCATTTTTTCAATCTGTTTTAACGTGGCACCAAGGAATTGTGATACAGCAAATTGAAATCCACCTTTCGAAATGTTTTTTTGCCTAATCTGCCCTGCAAAATCGTATAATCCACCAAACAAATAAGCGTGAATCTGTTGCAATCCTTTGGCTGTACCTACTTCTATGCTTTCGATAAAAGAACTTTCAAACAGGGCATAAGCCTTTGTTTTGCTTTTTCCGTCAATGCTTTCATCGCTAAAGGTAAACCATTCGATAAATCGGTTTGCCTTTTTGCCCGGAAACTGTTTGCCAAGTTCAATGACTCCGCTATTATCAAGCATATCGGTTAAATATCGTTTTCCGTCGTTTGCTAATAGTTTCAGTTGGGTAGTGGCGCTAACCAACTCGCTGTTTTCTTTTTTGAGTTTTGCTTTGAGATATTTCCAATAGTTTCGTGTCTTGACGTAGTCGTCCTGGTCGGTAAGAACAGCAACAATATCTAAAACGGAAAACCACCATTTGGCATTTTCATCGTCCCAAACGGCCCGTACTTCGCGATCATTAAAAAAGCGGATTGAAACTTTGTTCATAATGATTAATGGTTGGTTGTTAATGGTTCAAACGTCAACAATTTCTCCCGGTAATACTCATACTGCTTGCGCCGTGCTGCTATCTCGGCAGGCAATCCAACGGAAACCAACGCATCAAATTTATCCAATATTTCAACGATACGTTCTTGCTCGGAAAGGGGTGGGATGGGGATTAATAGTTTCTTAAATCTTGTCATATCCACACTCGCAAAACCTGAAACGTTAGTATTATTGTTACACCAATCGCTTAAAATATATGAGTAGTAATACATGAATTTCATATTGATTTTATCAATATACTCTACATTTGGATAGAAACAAGTAAATCTTTGATTTGAAAGATACTCTGTTGTTATTAATGCATGTTCTCCAATTGTTGCGCTTGTTGCAATAATAATTGAGTTAGCGGGGAATAACTTACCTCCCTTAATTGCCTTTTTGTTTATTTGTTGAATTGATTTTGAAAGAATTTTTCCATTTGCTCTAATATCTTCCATCCTAAACCAAGGTATTGTTCCATTTTCCCAAAATTCAGGTTTTGATTTTGAAGGCGTATAACCATTTCTTATTTCAAAACAGTCTTCAAAAGAAATCCACTCAACGTCTTTTCCTTCAAAGTTCAATAAATCATTCCGATAATACTCATATTGTTTGCGACGGGCTTCGAGTTCGGCTTGCAGCTCAGCATCCAATTCGGTAAAGGTATCAAGGATCGTAACTATTTCCTGCTGAATGGAAAGCGGGGGAATGGGAATAGTGATAAAATTGAATATATTAAAACTAATTGCAGGTAAAGACCCTTGTTTAATGGAGTTCTTAATTGGCAATTGTACAATATTAGATTTTAGTATATAATATAAAAACCTTTTATTAATACTTTCATGTATGGGGCTAATTTTGAATAAATTGTTTGCAATAATTCCTTTTAATCCAGTGCAAACAAAACCTGCTTCACCATATCGTACCATCGAAATATCATCATTTTCCACTAAATATCTTTTATCATTAATATCAATATATCGAGGCTCTTGATTACCTTGTGTAAAATCGATAATTCTTATAAATCGAAACTTTCCATCTTGGTATTCTGTTGTTTGTTTATCTAAATCAATTTGTATTCCTTGTGAAAATTTACATACTTCTATCAACTTTTTAAACTCCACACCCTCCGGGCAAAGTTCTTCTATCAGTTTTTCAATCCTACTCATAAAGTTGCTCCTTCCAGTTCGGCAATGATCTCATCAATCTCACTTCGTAATTCGTTTTGGCGTTCCACTATCTCGGCTATCTGGGCATTGAGTGCTGTAATATCAATCTGTTCGCGGGTATCTTCCTGCTCTACGTAGCTGGTTACCGAAAGGTTGTAGTCGTTGGCGGTAATGGCGGAGTTGTCGACCAGTGAAGCAAAATAGGTATTGTCTTTGCGCTCGATAAAGGCATTGAGGATATTTAAGCGGTGTTCTTCGGTAAGTTTGTTCTTGTTTCCGGCTTTTTGGAATTCGGCGGAAGCATTGATAAAAAGCGTTTTGTTGTCGATTTTGCTCTTTTTCAGCACAATAATGCAGGTAGCTATGCTCACCCCAAAGAACAAATTGGCAGGCAACTGAATAACGGTATCGATGTAGTTGTTGTCAATCAGGTATTTTCGGATTTTCTGCTCGGCACCGCCCCTGTACAGTACGCCGGGAAATTCTACAATGGCAGCCGTGCCGGTGGTAGAGAGCCAGCTGAGCATGTGCATGGTAAAGGCAAGGTCGGCATTATTCTTGGGAGCCAGCACGCCGGCAGGTGAAAAACGGGGGTCGTTGATCAGCAGCGGATTGCTGTCACCATCCCACTTGGTGGAGTAGGGCGGATTGGAGACAATGGCATCGAATGGTTCGTCCTCCCAGTGTTTAGGGTCTATCAGTGTATCGCCGTGAGCGATATTGAATTTTTCGAAATTGATATCGTGCAAAAACATATTGATACGACACAGGTTGTAGGTGGTAATGTTTATTTCCTGTCCGTAAAAACCTTGTCGCACATTATTCTTGCCCAGCACTTTAGCAAATTTCAGCAGCAACGAGCCCGAACCGCAAGCCGGATCATACACTTTGTTTACCGATTTCTTTCCAACGACTGTAATTTCAGCCAGTAGTTCCGATACTTCCTGCGGGGTGAAAAACTCGCCGCCCGACTTGCCTGCATTGGAGGCATACATGGTCATCAGAAACTCGTACGCATCACCAAAGGCATCGATGGTATTGCTTTTAAAGTTGCCTAGTTTCAGCCCATTTACCGCTTCAAGTATTTTCACCAGCAGTTCGTTGCGCTTGATGACCGAGCCGCCCAGTTTGTTGCTGTTGACATCTATATCATCAAACAAGCCTTTGAGATCGTCTTCGCTGTCGAAACCTTTGGCTGAATTTTCGATATTCTTAAATACATTGCTCAGCGTTTCGTTCAGGTTGGGATTGTTGCGGGCATTGCTGCAAACATTTTCGAACAAGTCCGAAGGCAGAATGTAAAACCCTTTTTCTTTTACCGTGTCGGCTCTGCCGTATTCAGCCTCTTTATCAGATAGCTTAGCGTAATCGAAATCAGTGTTGCCTGCCCGGTGCTCTTCCTTGTTGAGGTACATGGTGAGGTTCTCCGAAATAAACCGGTGAAATAAAAAACCCAATACATACGATTTGAAATCCCATCCATCTACAGAGCCCCGCAGGTCGTTTGCAATTTGCCATATCGCCCGGTGAAGCTCGTCGCGTTCTTGTTCTTTAGTCATTATATTTAAATTTGTATATCCCAGTAGTTATTTTATCAGATATTTTGCGAGTCTTTTGTCACCAGTTTTTTCGAATAGCATCATATCTACCCCTTTTTTGATATCCCGACTGGCTGTGGCACTCGAAATATCTTTAAAGACATTCATATAATCTTTTCTTGTAAACTCACCCTTATTCAACGAGATAAAATACTCAACTCGCTCTATATCATTCAGTACTTTGTTGTTATAATCAAGTAATTCAATAAGCGAATCTTCTATCAGTTTGAGCATATATTCAATAAAGAGTGTCGATTCGCCAGCTTCATCACTTATCGTTAATGCCTTGTAATACTCATCTTGTGTTTGTTTGATTAATGTCTCAAGAGGTAAGAACTCAAAAACCGGATTTACTTTTGAAAGAATTATTGTCTGCCAAAGTCGCCCCATCCGGCCATTGCCATCAAGAAAAGGATGTATGAATTCCATCTCATAATGAAACACACAACTCTTTATCAATATAAGATCTTGGTCATCTTTTAAATAACCAAAAAGATCATTCATCAAAAAGGGGACATTCATAACTGGAGGTGCAACATGCGCTATCTCTTTTCCATGGACAATGCCAACGCTTTGATTCCTAAATTTTCCAGATTGTTCAATCAATCTACCCATCAGTATCTGATGTGCCGAGAGAAAGGATTCCTGGGAATATGGATCGAAATTCGATAATTGATTGTAAACCTTGATAGCATTTAGTACTTCCTGAATATCTTTCTTTGGTCCAAGAACTTTCTTATTATCAAGAAGTGCCGTGACTTGTTCCTGTGTTAAGGTGTTACCTTCCATGCTCAAAGATGCATGAATTGTCCTAATCCTATTCTGCCTCCTTAACTGCGGCGATGGTTTACTCAGGTAATTTGCATTGACTTCGCCCAATTTCTCAGATATGGAAGAAACCTTAGAAAGAATGAATGATGTTATTTTATAAGGTGGTTTCATTTCTGTGTGATACTATCATTTGACACTATCAAAAGTAATCATTGCAATTCACAAAAGCAACAGTTTCTTACTATTGGGCATAACGGGTAGCTAAGCCGTGGTCCTCGGGGAGCAACAAAACCGGGGATTGTGGTTTAGGTGATAATACTATTAAGTCCTATAAAAGTAGGACTTGATTATTGTTTTGTGTCATTTCTTAAAACACATGTCATTCACATTTAATGGTGATGATTTCGTCCAGTTTCGTGGTATACCGGGGAGAATAGTTCTCCTGCTTCATTTTCCACCGTCGGGCTGGATCCTGAGCGGCCAATATGACCTTGTGGGAACCAAAATCCCCATTGATCCGGTCAATAGCTTTCATCAGAGCTTTGTGCTTTGGGTTGGAATTCTCAAAGATATTCAGTTGATGTGGCATTTCAGGTATAATATCAAGTAGGATGACTCCAGCCTTCTTGTAACTGTAGCCCTTGAGAAAGATTTGTGCCAGAGCCTCCTTTGCAAATTTTGCCAGTTCACTGCTGGAATTGGTGGGGTAGGGCAACTTCAGAACGATGTTCCGGTTGCATTGCGCCAGATCATCCTTGAAATAATTGGTATGAATGAATACCATCAGGGCATTGCAGCAGCACTTCTGTTGCCGAAGTTTCTCAGCACCCGTTACAGCAAACGTTACTACCCGTTCGTTCAATTCTGGAAGTGTGGTGTACATTTTGTCGAAAGAACGAGTGGTGGCAATGCTTTGTTTCTGTTTGATGTCTTCCAGCTCCAGCGTACGTTCGCCTTCCAGCTCCCGTTTCAGGCGAAGGCCAACCACCGACATATTATTCTTTACCCAACTGTCCGGAAGCTGCACGAAATCGAAAGCCGTCCTGATGCCCAGGTATGCCAGTTTTTTTGCGTGCTGCCTGCCAATGCCCCACACATCTTCGACCTTCAACCATTTGAGCGCTTTCAGCCGCTTTTCATCGGTGTCGATGAGATAAACACCACCTGTCCGTTCCGGAAACTTCTTGGCAACGCAATTGGCAATCTTTGCCAAAGCCTTGGTCGACGCAAACCCAACCGAAACCGGTATACCGGTGCCTTTCAGGATCTTCTCACGCATTTCCAATCCCATCATAGGCAGATCGAAAAGCTCGAAGCCGTCGAAATTCAGGAACGCTTCATCGATGCTGTAGATTTCCATCTTGGGGGTATAAGTCGAAAGAATGGACATGACCCGGTTGCTCATATCGCCATAGAGGGCGAAATTCGAGGAAAAGACCTTAATATCGTTCTTTTCAAACAGCTCCCGATGCTTGAACGCCGGTGCACCCATGGGTACACCCAGTTTCTTGGCCTCGTTGGAACGTGCAATAACACAACCGTCATTGTTGCTCAACACGACAATGGGCTTCCCGTTCAGATCGGGCCGGAAGACCCGTTCACACGAAGCGTAGAAATTGTTGCAGTCGACCAGGCCAAACATCTCAGAACGATTTAATCACGTGCGTAACAATCCCCCAGACGACAAACTTATTTTCCGCGGTGACGTGAATGGGTTTGTAGGCCTCGTTGGCCGGCATCAGATAGCAACCGTCCTTTTCCAGTTTGATCCGTTTCACGGTGAATTCACCATCAATGAAACAGATTGCGATCTTGTCATCCTCAATGGGCAGGCTTTTGTCGATAATTAGAAGATCCCCGTCAGAAATTCCCGCATCCTTCATAGATTCGCCCCGCACCTTACCAAAAAACGTGGTAGATGGATGCTTGATCAGATGTTTGTTCAAATCAATAGCCACATCCACAAAGTCGCTGGCAGGAGAGGGAAAGCCCGCGCTAATGCTTTCCGATGCAAGCGGGATGGCAAGTTCCGTTTCCGTCAAAGCGGAATACAACTCAATGTGTTGAGATTTATGTAGTAAAGTTGGCGACATGCTTAGGTATTCTAATTCACAAATATAACAACGAATCGAGATAGAAGTTGTAAAATCGCCATCAAGAGTTTGAGAATTGCTGAAATCCATTTATTTCATTTGCTCAGCAATGCAAATTCATACATGCCTCTTATTGCTTGGCAGCTCTTTAGCATCTCCCTTATTATCCACCGTAAATACTTTACTGGAATTCACCACCGAGCCATCAGGAAAAAGGAATTTAAGCTGTAAAAAGTATTTTGTATTTGTCAAGAAACCAATTCCTATGCTGAGCGAATCTTTTTCCGTGCAAAACGTCGAAAAACTCCGATTGAAATATTCAGACCAAACTGTAGGCCTTAAAAGTGCAACAACTCCATACGGAGGCATTTTTGCTTTGTAATTCATTTTCACGACAATGCCCTTACTGTTACGAAGAAACTTAAAATCATAGAGTTTAAAATCCAACAAATCGGTATTCTGCAATTTTTTCGTTTGAGCAAATACAGGATGATTCAATAACTGCAAGATACCTGCAGAAGTAAAAACCGAACTTTTTTGACTATTCCACAAATATTCCCTGTAACGTCGGCTTCCATACTGACCCATTAAGGAGAGGGTAGAGAGCCCTAAATCCAAAGGATTTCCAAAGTCGTGCGGAAGACCAAATAAATGCCCCATTTCATGTGCTATTCCTCCGATATACCAGCTGTTAAATTCTGCTACCGTACATTTCTTACCCGTTACGAACATTTCAGTGAAAGTCATCCTTTGAGTTGTATCACTCAACAACCTCGAATCTAACAATTCACAATCAGCCACATAGCGCACTCCATAAACCGAATTGCCTGTTCCATAATATGGCGCATGAAAGAAATAACAACCATCTTCTCGTTTGTCACACAAACCATTTATTATCAAGACATGGTCTTTTAAGAAATCTATTTGATGATTCGACTTATTGTAAATCTCATTCTGAATCTTATTTCCTGAACGAATGTTGTATTCTTTGGAAAGAAGCGATCCTTGAATTACGTGAAATACAAACTGTCCATCATGTTGCTTTTCGAATGGAATGCCTTCCGACTGAATGCCAAACTTTGCAAATTCTTCCTTATAGAATTTACTGACATCCTCCAGGGTCACCGTGAGCCTTTCTTGCCAATTGTTTAAAGGTTTTTGATCGGCAGCATGAAAATAGACAACCTTTACGATGTTGTCAACATGTTCTCTTTTTGAATGGTATGCTTTTAGATATTTATCTGCGCTTACTATCGTTTCGCTATTAAACGCAGGTTTATAAATGGCCTGACCATTTAAATTGAATATCGATAATGATGTTAAGATTATTGCTGCTGTATATTTAATATTCATACAAAATAGTCCTTGTTTTCTTATATTAAAAGTATAGAAATCAACCTCGCTTCATAAATTTCTTTTCTAATGCAAACCTAAGAGTGGTGTTATGCCTTGTTGTTTTTTCTATGAGTTAAGGAATCTATCAATCTTAATTACAATTTCTTTGATCTCATCCGGTGTATTGTTTACATTGAGAGATGATATTATATTTGAATTTGTTATTGTAATCTTATAATTATCTTGCAAATACGAATTTAATTCTGATAAAAAGTCTTTTCCACATATCATTTTTAATCTATCATTCAGCCTGGACCATTGAGTATCAAAATCCGTCAATATCTGCGAGTACATTGTAGAGTCATCAATTGAAGGATGTAGCTTCCTTCCAAATTTTATTTGATGAGACTGTAATTGAGATTGAGTATCAATTTTAAATTTTTCTGAAATCTTAAACAAAAGTTCAGTTATAGACTCTTCAAATTCAATTGCTTTTCCAACTCTATTTCTCCTATCACTTATTCTATTTTTTATTGCCTTTTCAATAGCCTCCGGTACAAGCAAGAAATTTTCTAATTCCTTGCATGAATGAATATGAGCAAAATCATTTTCAAATGATAATTCTTTTAGAAGTTCCGTGATTTCTTCATCTGATCTATAGTCTTTATCAAATATTACACCTGATTTGATATCAAAGCCAATCGTTCTAATAATCCCCTCTTTCATTGCAAGTAATCTAGATGGTTGGAAACCTTCAACAGGAATTACTGCAAAACCCGATCTGTTTGCAACTCTATCAAATCCAAGAACTTTTGCAAATTTTGAAATCACATTGTAGTCCTTTCCCTCAACGAAAAGTACTTTCTTAGTTTTCGCGATTTGTGTCAGAACTGGATTTAAATTTGAACCAAGTATACCAAATAAATTTGCGAATTGCCCAATATTCTTAATTCGAGTAGCTGATGAGTTTATTTTGTTAATAACCAAAATATCATTCATTTCTGCTTCACTAATAATTTCGGTTGAATGAGTGGCAATAATAATATCAGGTCCTAATGATTTTAAAATTCCTAATAGTTGACGTTGTAAATCAGAGTGCAAATAAATATCTGGCTCATCTATTAAAAAAAGCGATACTTTCTTATTTTTTATAATATACGTAAGCATCTGACACCAAACCTGAAAACCATAACCAGACCAAAATAATTCCCGTGGTATTCTTTCCTCTGGACAAAACATATGAAGTACCGGTTTATTTGTAGTATAATCGATCTCAGGTGGTTCAATATCCATACCAGGCCATGTCGAAATTACAAGTTCTTTAAAATCCTGGAAATCTTCATTATAATGATACCATATATTTCGAAAATTCCTTGATGCTCTATATGTTAATAATGCATTTCGAGCTGCCTCTTTTTGATATAGTTGTTCATCATGCTCAACAGGCCCCAAAATAGGAACAAATCCTATCTCTAAATCTACTATTGCTTTAAATTCTTTCGGAGAGCGTATAATTTTATTCTCAGAAATATAATTCATAAAGCATTTTCCTGTTGCAGGAAAAAAGATTTGAATAAAACTATTATTAGATAATCTGAATCTAATAATTGCAGGATTTGAGTCATTGTAATTATAAAATATGTTCTCAGTAGCAATTGGAACATTTCTTAAATCAATCTCATATCCTAAAAAAGAGTCTCCATCTGGACCAGTAATTTGAATCGGCGTTTTTGATCTTCCAATCCTTAAACCTTCTGCAAGAATCTTAAGCGATCCAATTATTGTGGATTTTCCAGCATTATTAGGCCCAACAAGAATATTAAAGTCTGATAATGAAACCGTATACCTACTAAAAGCTTTGTAGTTTTGATACTTTATTGATGAAATGTGGTTCATATGAGTAGTGCTTTTTTACAATAAGGCATAACGGGTGGCCAGGCCTCGCCACCGAAGGTGATGTGGCTTGGGCGGTGTTAGTGGCAGTTATTCTTTTTCATTTTATTTATCTCAATACTTTTTAACTGATTCTTGTATTGTCTTGAAATCATCTCAACAAGATTATTTTTCTTTGGTTGAAAATGAATAAATCCATCTTTTAAAGTAATAGAATCAATCAAAAAGTATAAATCCTCATAATCCAACAAATCCATAACATCATAAAGCATGTTATCATCTTGTTTGTTTATGTATTCAACAATCAACTTTGAATTTTCATCTATCGGTCGTATCTGAAAGCTTAGGTTAATCCGATATAAACGTGCTTCTTTTGTCTTATATCTGATTGTCAGACTTCTATCAAACTTATCAATCAAAGTTGCAACATCATTTATCATTTGAATCTTAGAGTCATCAGAACTAAAAACCCAACGTAGCACCTTAAATGTAATTTCTTTAATTGTTCTATCCTTGTCATCTATGGACAACTTGTTAAAGTTCGACGGGCTTAATCCATATATAAAAGTTCTTATTCGTTTATCGTTGAATACTTTACTCTCACGAATTTCCTCATCACCTAAATCTGACGAAAACTGAATATAAATATGATCATATTCACCAGCTGTGAATTTATACTCATGTAATTTACGAGCGATTCTTTGTCCAATATACTTGGTATCATTCGTCGCACAATACACATTACCAAAAGACCCATCAAACTGTCCTTTGAAATTAATGTCTTTTTTTTCGTAGTAGCGGATGTCTTTTATAATCCTTTGACTCATGAAATACGGGGTTTTATAATTGCCACTAACACCTGTGCAATCGCATTGCGATTATTGCACAACAATAGCCGCATTGCGATTATTTCTTTATTGTGAATATATATCCTTACTGATTTTGTTTTTTTGACATAAGGCTTTGAATGGTTGTGCCATTCATTGTTTGGCAGTCTTTTTACAAATTAGATTGATTTGTAAAACAAGCAATTTTCAGGGTATTATTTCGACATCTAAAGTAAATATTATTTTGATAATTAAGTCGATAAAATTATTTTTTTGTAAAAAAAGTGGGTGGGAGGTTGGCTTTTTCAGAGCTCTTTTTCGGCTGGGTGACTTGTACTAAAAAAAGCTCACGTGAGACTTGAGAAACTTTCACGTGAGAATCGAAGAGTTTTCACGTGAAAGTTTTGGTGTTCAAGGCCTGAAAAAAATCTTGCGTAGGTGGAGCTATTCAGGAAACAATAATAAGCGAAGAATTACTGACAAAATAGATCGTGTCAGTAAATGAAGCTTTCAGGACGAATGAATAAACTTCTTCCTATCTCATGACTTATAGCAACGTCATGTCATCTTCAGCGTTCAACCTGTCGATATAGTCTTTCTTATCCTTGCTGTTTTTGATATTGATGAAGACCAACAAAACCACGACGGCTGCGACCAATATTGCCAATAATAATAGATTTGTTTCCATATTCTAAGGCTTTTGATGCCTTAAAAATAGGATCAAAGTATTACAAACTTTTGACAATCGTATTAAAAAGAAAATACAAGGCCAAGAAGGCTGCTGGAGGGTAGCATCTTTCACGTTGAAAAGAGGGTGTCTCAACTTTTTTGAGACACCCTCTTGCTTAAGAATTATTTGTTCCACCAATTAGGAGTTTGCTCATGCCCGCGAGCATTTACGGGCATTTGCTTTACGGGAGCCACAGTACCTGAGTGGACGTCGTACAAACGCTTGGCGGTTTCCATCATGGCTGATGTTTGTTCCGGATAGGGACGGTCGGTGACATCGATCAAGCCGCAATTGTAATTTTCTCCGTCATTGCGACCGGTCAAATCCTGATCGCACCATTGAAAATAGGCCGTACCGATTAAACCCGGATGCGAATAGGCGCTTTCCGTATAAAACCGATAAGCGACTCCGCGTTCTTTTTGAGAATTCACCTGCCACAAGGACTGGGCATTTCCTCTGTCCACTGATCCAAAATGATATTCCCCTATGAGCATAGGCAAATTGGTGATGGCTAGTGCCCGATCCATCATTTTTGGACTCGGAGACAAATCATAGCAGTTAAAGCTGAGTACATCAAAGTTTTCACCACATATTTTGAGAATTCGTTCATCGATAGCGGAAATACTTCCAAACCGAATTCCAAGATTCAGGTGATTGGAGTCGTATTTTTTCAACGATTCATTGGCTGTAGCCAGGAATGTTCTAAAAGTGGAAAACACAAAGGATTTGCGGTTTTCTGGGGTATCGCCCTTTTCCGCGAGGTAGGCTTTTAAGGCGGTTTTTATGGGTCTGTCTTTGCCTTCCAGGATCAAGTTGCATAAACGGACTTCTTCTCCCAGCCAGGCTGGCTCGTTGCCGATAAAATAGCCGATTAGCCATGGATTGTTCCGGTATGGGGCGACAAAGTCTTTGATGCTGTTATCGACCTGAGACTGGAAGGTTGAATCGTAAACATCGGTAAGTCCCATCAGGTCGCGTTGGATGCCAATGTTTCTTAACGGTACTATAAATGCTTTTTGGTTCATGTTCATGATGTCGGGGCTGGACCAGTTTGCAATGGTGTTCAAGCCCCATTTGGTCATTCTTTTGATGACCATGTCTTTTGATTTTTTAGGAAAATCATCCCCGTATCTTCGATAGAGGTTCCACAAACCAAAAGAGGTGGTGTTTGAGCCTCTTTTGTACGATTGTGGATTGTATTTCTGAAGAAGCTCAGAGGGTGGGAGTTGTTTGAACATGCCGGCTCTTTTATCCAAATCCCTGACATTGCCTCCTCCACCGGTATTTACGCAATCTACTCCGACTGAAAGGAACAGATAGCCTTCCGGATCGACAAACCACCAATGGCCATCAACTTTTTCTGTTCTGAAAAATCCGGTGGCCTTTACTTGTTTTTGCTTGTATCCGCCAAACCGGGAATAGTTGTAAGCATTGGAATCGATTACTTCAGTTTCTTCGGCCTGCCATTCTTTCTTTAGTTGATCGATGGAGGTTGCTTTTTCTTTGTATTTCACCAGATTTGATTGGCCAAATTCATCGACTGCCGGTATTTTCTCCAGATAGGAATCTCCCGGATCTTCTACGGCCAGGGATATTGATTTAATTTCAATTGAAGGGTTATTGATGGGCCTTCTCATTCTGACGCCAACAGAATCGACTCCGTGAAGAGGTCCGCGGTTGCCTCCCAGGTTGATCCAGCCGGTATAACGGGCATGATTGAAGGTGGCAGCCAGATCTTGTGCGGCATCCGGAAGATCGGTGAAATACTTCAAGGGTATGGCCAGTTTGTTCCAGGCATTTGGCACGTAACTCATGATACGTAGCTCATTATACCCTTTGTCGGTGGTAAACCCCAGTTGAAAACGCTGAGCGGTTGTTATCTTAAACTCGATCACGACAAAATGGTAGGAATCCCAATTTTGCGGGAGTTTCGGATCAATGTCTTTTAGGGCGAATTTTTGCCCCGAGACTTCTTTCTTGCTGTCAAATTGTACTTTGTGCACCGTCTGTTTGGCGTATCCCTGCAGGGGCGTTAGCAGGGCCAAGGCAATCAGGGCATACTTAAAGGATGTTTTCATGATTTAAAGTGGTTTTTATGAATCTTGTTTTTGATCTTCCAATTCTTCGAGATAATTTTTCCAGCTTTTCCGGTCACCCCAAAAAGTGTTTATGTCGACTAAATGGTCAATGCCTTTTAGCCGGCCTTTGTGGGTGTATTGCCAGAAAGTCCACTGAAACCTAACTTTGGGAGGATCGTTAAAGGAGCTGATCCATAAGTCGTTCATTGGGAAATTGCCTTCAATATATTTTTGAAAGGTGTGTTCGTTCGTGTAAATGAGGACTTGCTGGTGGGTCGTTTTTTCCACCGTATTGATTAAATCTCTCAGTTCCTTTAAAATGGCTGATTTCTTTTTCTTCGAGGTGAAATGATTGGCTTCTTCCACGTCGATGACCACGGGCAAGGTCAGCTTGTGTATCTGGGCGTTTTCAAGAAAATTGACGGCTTGCTTGGTACCTTGACGGTCAAACCTGAAAAAGTGATAGGCACCCACAGGAATACCGGCTTCCAGGGCTCCATTGAGATTTTCATTGTATGTCGGATCGACGTATTTTTCTCCCTCCGTCGCTTTTATAAACACAAAATCTATGCCTTGGGCTTCCAAGGCGTCCCAATCAATTTTTCCGTTGTATTTTGAAATATCGACGCCGGAAACTGGGTATTTGGTACTGCTAATTTCCGTTCCGCCGGGAACAAAGTAATGTCTGTAAAAAACCAGCAGAACTATTACGAAGAGAAGACCTATACATCGGACAATTATTTTTTTTCTACGGTTTGCTTTTTTCCTATGCTTGATTCTTTTCTTCATGCACAAACGAGGGTTAATAGGTTGAAGATTTTCCTCAACCTGTTTTGAAAATCACGGTTCCGTTCACTAATTCATCAACAAAAATACAAAATAAATCCAGGCTCATTGTGTATTTTTATCGAATCTCAAACGTATACTTGAAATTCTTAAAATGCCCCATCAACGCATCCAGCGAATCCTTGGTTTCTTGAATGAGTTTCTGCATTTGATCGGATTCCAGCTCAATAAGCTGCATGTTGCTGCCAAAATAAATCAACCCATATTCAGACGTTGTCAATACGCGTTTGTTGGCATCCATGATATTCCATTGATCGTTGGAAATGCAAGCATTCTTCTCATTAAAGTTAAACATGCTGTACGATACTTGTTTTTTGCTTTGATCGTAAACATATTTTTCAAGCCGGATAAGCCTGGCGCTGTTGTAGTACAGCGTTGCCTCAGCCACCAGACCGGTGTTGTCGGACGGATAGCTTACTTTTATTTTTTTGGTTGACGGATTGTATTTCAATGTCGTCAGTTTTTGAGCCACCTTTATATCAAGGTTGTCCAATTCTTCGGGAGTGGGTTCTTTTAGGGTAGCGTCTTTGGGAAGGGTGGAGGTAGCATCTTTTTCAGGGGAGGGCACTTGGGCTTTGCCCATAAAAATGTTTGTAAAAGAAAGCATGCAGACTGCAGCAATAAGATAACAGGTGTGTTTCATAAGATTTAAGGTTGTTAATAACTATTTGGCAATAAACGTTATACAAACACATACAACAATTATGTGCCCTAAAAGTTCGTTGAGTCTTTGTAATTCAATCAATAAAATAGGAGTATCCCTTACCGAATATCAAACGTATATTTGAAATTCTTAAAATGTCCCATCAGTGCATCCAGTGAATCCTTGGTTTCCTGAAGAAACTGCTGCATTTTGTTGGGTTTCATTTTAATCAGCTGCATGTTGCTGCCGAAATAGACCAATCCGTATTCGGGGGACATTGTCAGTACGCGTTTGTTGGCATCCTTCAAATTCCATTGGGTATTGCAGAAGCAGCCATTTTTCTCATCAAAGCAGAAAAAGCTGTAGGAGTCTTGCTTCTTGTTTTGATCATAAATATATTTCTCAACCCGAATAAGCCGATTGTCGTTGTAATACAGGGTTAGCTCAACTACCAGTCCGGTGTTGTCGAACGGATAGTTTACCCTTATTTTCTTGGTTGACGGATCGTACCTTAATGCCGTCAATTTTTTAGCCATACCAACATCAAGGTTGTCCAAATCTTCGGGTGTCGGTATTTTTAATGCCGAAACAGAATCTTTGTCCAAATTGTTTTTCTGCGGAAGGGCAGAAGGGGCATTTTCCGCTAAACGAACTTGTTCCTGGCCTTGAAAAATGCTTACCAGAAGAAGCATGCAGACCACAGTAACAAAATTACGTGGATTTTTCATCGGCACTAATGTGTTATGCTTTCTAATTTATAAACAATTAGGCACAACAATAGTTCGTTAAGCCATGCCTCAAACAACAGTAAGAGCCGAATCGGGCTTAATACTGATGATCTCCTGACCTCATCTCTTCCTGGTCAATGGGTTTCCTGTTGATGGCTCTCCATGCCTGAAAAATGTACAGGGCCACAAAAGGAATGATCAGGGAAACAATGCTCATAACTTTCAGGGTAAAAAAACTGGAAGAGCTGTTGCAAATGGTCAGCGAACTTTGCAAATCGGTGTTGGACGGATAATACGAAGTATTGTGCAAACCGACAATGAGAAACAGCGCAAGAACAGCAGCCACAACGCCCGCCCCCGTAAACCAAACGCCCTTTCTGTAATCAGGCTTGAGCAAAGTCCGGACAACTCCATAAAGAAGCGACAGCACTCCAGATAGAAAGAGCGTCAGCACAGCAGGCATCTCCAATAAATTGATAAAATATTTGGCAGGAAGCCTGTACACCTGCTGCGTTTCCGGATGAACGGCAAAACCTTTTCCGGCAAATGTCCAGATAACAAAACCAAGAAAAAAGGCCAGAAAGGGAACGATGTTGACAAACACCTGTTTGCGGGACCTGGCATTGATGGCCTCGTCCTGGATGCAGTTGATGAAATACAACGAAGCGGTAACCCTGGATAAAAAGAAAACAGCCAGGCCCAGCATTAGGTTTCGGACGTTTAAGAGCGCTTCCAGACCACCCAAAGGATTCAGCCATCTGGAGATGACGGGATCGGCCAAATTTGTCAGACTATCCTTGTTTACCACAAAGTCTGATCCGGTGAAAAAAGTGGCAACCGCCACGCCCAGGAGCACCGTTCCTCCAAAACCGTTGATCAAAAGAAAAGCCTCGTAGGTCTTCTTTCCCAGCACATTTCCTTTTTTAGAACGGAACTCATAAGAAACCGCCTGTACGATAAAGCAAAACAGGATTGACATCCACAACCAGTAAGCACCGCCGAAACTGGTGGAATAGAAGAGGGGAAAGGAGGCAAAAAACGCACCGCCAAAGGTGACCAAGGTGGTAAAGGTGAATTCCCATTTACGTCCCAGGGCATTGATGAGCATCGTTTGCTCAAGCTCCGTCTTACCAATGGTATACAGCAAAGACTGACCACCCTGTACAAACAGGAGAAAAACAAGCAGGGCTCCCAAAAGGGAAATCAGGAACCACCAATATTGTTGCAAAAATGTGTAATCCATGTCCGCTAAGTTTAAATGGTTAATGAACGTTTTCCGGACCTTTCCGGATCTGCCGGATCATGATGCTCACTTCTGCAACCAGCATGATGGTAAAGAGTATGGCAAACAAGAGGAAAGTGGTTTGGACAGAGCTTGTCTGGATGCTGGATACGGCGGCAAAAGTCGGCATAATATCCTGAATCACCCAGGGTTGGCGGCCTGCTTCTGCTACAATCCAACCACTTTCCGAACAAATATAAGCCAGTGGAATAGCAATGATGGCCAGTCCAAGCAGCCATTTTTGTGAGGAGAGCTTATTTTTTTGATTCAGATACCAGATCAGAACAAAGAAAATCAGAAAAAAACAACCTAGGATCACCATTGTATGAAAAGCATAGAAAGTCAGGGGCACGTTGGGTATCACATCCTTCTTATCTTTAATGAAGCCGTAGCCAAAATAACTGTAATTGGTTTCCAGAATCGTCCGGTGGACAGAGGCTAGGGAGTCGTTTCCGGCTTTTCTGGCTTTCTTGAAATCGGCCAGTGCCTGGACGGCTTTTTGTCCGCGTGTCCTCTTTTCCTCCACGGAAATAGCCGTTTGCTGCTTTCCTCTGGCGTTGATGCCCGTATATCCACCGTCCATTAAGTCGCTGATGCCGGGAACAAAAGCATTAAAATCACGGAAAGAAAGGTAGGAGAGTGCACGGGGTATTTCAATCCGTAAAAGAAAAGGGGCTATACGGTCATCGTAGTTTTTCTTCGCCGGATTCAACAAACCAACAGCAACCAGACCTGCTCCGTGTTTGCCTTCGTAAAGTCCTTCCATGGCTGCCAGTTTCATGGGTTGCCTCTGAGCCACCTGTTGTGCAGAACCATCTCCTGTGAGCAGGGCAAGAATGACACCTGCAAATCCCAGAACAGAGGCAAGCTGTATACTTTTTTCAGCCATTTCCGATTCCCTTTTTTTCAGTAGAAACCAACTGCTGACTCCAACAACAAAAGCCGCACCGACAATCCAGCTTGAGGTTACCGTGTGCAATATTTTATTGATGGCCACCGGTGAAAAAAGAACGGACCAGAAATCGGTCATTTCATTCCGGACTGTTTCCGGATTGAAAGTCATCCCATTCGGGAATTGCATCCAGGCGTTAGCGACCAGAATCCATACAGCCGAAATCGAAGCACCCAAAAATGTCAACCAGGTTGATGCCAGGTGAAAGCCTTTGCTCACTTTGTTCCATCCGAAAAACATGACGGCAATAAAGGTTGATTCCATGAAAAAAGCCAGTATACCTTCTATGGCCAGAGGAGCACCAAAAATATCCCCGACAAACCAGCTGTAGTTGGACCAGTTGGTTCCAAACTGAAACTCCAGGATAATGCCGGTTGCCACGCCTACAGCAAAATTAATGCCGAAAAGTGTCATCCAAAACTGGGTCATGCGTTTCCACTCCGTTTTACCGGTCTTGTAATAAACGGTTTCCATGACTGAAAGAATCAGTCCCAACCCAAGGGTAAGCGGAACAAACAACCAGTGATAAATGGCAGTGAGGGCAAATTGCGCCCTGGACCAGTCAACCAACGAATAATCAAGTGCCTCCATGATGCGATCTTTAGGGTTTATCAATTCATTTCCTTTCTACCAACTCCTTGCCCACAAAATCAGCCTTTTGTTCTTGGGTATCAAACCGGGATTTCAGGATATCGGGAAAGAAGAACCATTTCAGGATGAAAAACAGGATGAACAGCTTGATCAGGATAATCAGCCAAAGTGTCTTGCCCAGTTTCATGGCACGAAATCCTTCGTAGTAAAAACGGAAGACCGATGTGACAAGGTTTTTCTTCATGATAGGCTTAAGGATTAAAAGAAATGGTAAATATAACAATGTCAAGGAAACTTTAGTTTCCAGAGAAAGAAAAACTAAAAAAACAGCGATCTGTAAGAACATTTTTTCTCCAGAAAAGCAAGATTCATCCATTTTTATTGCCGGCAAATGGGCATCTTTGCAAAAACAGCCCCAATCTTTATTATGACACCACAGGAAATAAGCAAGACAGAGTATATATCCCGCATCAACAGGGTGATGGACTACATAGAACGTCACCTGGACGAGCCCATCAATCTATGCACCATGGCTGAAATAGCCCATTTCTCTCCGTTCCACTTTCACCGTATTTTCACCTTGCTGATGAACGAAACGCCCGCGGACTTCATACAACGCCTGCGCATCGAGAAGGCGGCTCAACTGCTAAGGGACAATCCACGGATTCCCATTGGTGAAATTGCCTGCGATTGTGGATTCAACAGTTCCTCCCAGTTTAGCCGCACCTTCAGAAAACATTATGGAAAAAGCGCAAAAGAATACCGTTCCATGCCTAAACGAATCCTTGTAAACGACGGTGTATATTATAGCAAGAATGATCAACGGCTTAGCAAGATTCACAAACCCGGTTCTGGGAAAGATGACCAAATTTGCAGTGTCAAACATATAAATCTTATTCTTATGAACACCATTATCAAAGTTCAGGAAAAGCCTGACATGCAAGTTATTTACTGTCGTCACACCGGTGCTTTCAACCAAATTGGCAAAGCTTATGAGAAGCTGATGAAGTGGGCTGGTCCCCGCGGCCTTCTCGGTCCAGATTCGCATGGTATCACCATTTACCACGACGATCCGTCCGTCACCGAAATCGACAAAGTGCGTCAAAGTGCCTGCCTGCTGGTCAATCAGGACGTTAAAGTGGAAGGAGAAATCGGTAAAATGATTCTTCCCGGAGGTCAGTACGCTACCGGTCATTTTGAAATTCAGGAATCGCAGTTTGAAGAAGCCTGGAACACAATGTGCCTCTGGTTTACCGAAAGCGGCTACGAACCCGGCGAAGGTTATTCTTTCGAATACTACTACAACAACCATTCCGGGCGGCCAGACCATCTTTTCGTGCTGGACATCTGCATACCGGTGAAGACACTCTAAAAAAGGTAGCCCCATTGTTAAAAAGACATTGGGGCTATTCTTTCGTATCATGTTACATAATAAATGCTATTTTTGCCACCTAGTTATTGCATCCGAAAAGTCTTAATGAAAAACATGAAAAAATTATTTATCCTCACCATTCTGCTGTTATTTTCAATCTACGGACACTGTTACGCAGACATTCCTTACGGGAACAACCCGGAAGTCGGACAATTTTACGATATCCGTGGTTTTAAGATGTACGTTGAGGAATACGGAAAAGGCCAGCCACTGCTGCTTATCCACGGTAACGGGGGTTCTATAAACGCTTTCAGGAAAAACATTTCCTATTTTGCCGAAAACTACCGGGTCATTGCCACGGACAGCCGGGCACATGGCAAATCAACAGACAATACCGACTCCCTTAGTTTTGAGATGATGGCCGACGATGAGGCCGCCTTGCTTGAAAAAATGGGCATTGATTCGGCTTACGTAATAGGTTGGAGCGATGGAGGTATCATCGCTCTGGAATTGGCAATCCGCCATCCGGATAAAGTAATCAAACTGGCTTCAACGGGAGCAGACATCTGCCCGGACTCAACGGGAAAAGCCGTCGTGTCCTCTTACTGGGAAAACTCAAAAGACAACTACGCAAAAAATAAGGATAAAAAACGCCTCACTGCAGATGAAAAGAACCGTTGGAAAATAAGTATGCTGGATTGGCGTCAACCGGATATTCCATTATCAAAATTGCAAACCATACCCTGTCCGTCACTGATCATAGGCGGAGACCACGATCTCATTAAAATAGAACATACCACGCTGATCTTTCAAAACATTCCACATGCCTATTTATGGATTTTACCCCATTCGGGACATGGCACATTGATTGAGCATACCGATGAATTCAATAAAACGGTGGATGATTTTTTCAAAACGCCCTATCGTTTGTAGAACACAGTTCTTAGCTAAAAATACGCTGTATTTTTAGTAAGGATATTGATATTGCCGCCTTGCTTATGATGAGCAAGGCGGTTTTTTTTCTACTTTTGTAACATCTGGATTTAAGTACATACCAAAAATGAAAAAATTAAGATACGCTGTCATAGGAACCGGTGCTCTCGGTGGATTTTATGGTGGTATGCTGGCACATGCAGGAAATGAGGTTCACTTCCTGTTTCACAGCGATTATGATTTTGTAAAAACAAATGGATTGAAAGTGGATTCCGTACTGGGTGACTTTCATTTGAAAAACATTCACGCATACAACAGCACCACCCAAATGCCAAAATGCGACGTGGTACTGGTTTGTCTGAAAACGACCAACAACGGGAAGCTCAGGGAAATGATCCAACCGATACTTCACGAAAAGACATGTGTACTATTGATACAGAATGGATTGGGCATAGAAAAAAATCTTGCTGAAGACTTTCCGGATACCTCCATAGCCGGAGGCATGGCTTTCATTTGCTCCAACAAGATTGGTAAAGGGCATATAGCCCATCTCGACTATGGCAAGATAAACATTGGGTCTTTTCAGGGAGACAACCACGAAGTGCTGGCACAAATCTGTCTGGATTTTGAAGAAGCAAAGGTGCCTGCCGAATTGTCCGAAAACCTCTACGATGCCCGTTGGAAAAAACTGGTTTGGAATGTACCTTACAATGGCATGTGTGTGGTGCTTAACACCACCACCGAACGTCTGATGAGCAACCCTGTAACTTACAGGCTGATGCACGACATCATGCTGGAAGTAATCGGAGCCGCCAAAGCCTGCGGCGCTCATGTAGATGAAGGTTTTGCCCAGGCCATGCTGGATATGACAGTCAAAATGAGGCCTTACGCACCCAGCATGAAACTGGATTACGACTTCAAACGCCCGTTGGAAATCGATGCGATTTATTCAGCTCCTTTGGCCGAAGCAAAAAAAGCCGGTTTTGATATGCCCAGGGTAGCAATGTTGGAGCAGCAATTGCGCTTTATACAGGATGGTTATCTGAAATAGCCATTTTGCATGGCTTCTTTTTGGTAAATAAAAGCATTCCGCCCATGAAAAAATTAGTTCAAAAAATTCGGAAATTGATCGGGGAAACAGGGGTATTGCTTTTTGCCTTGAACCACCCAGGAACACCATGGTACGCCTCTGTTCTGATCGTATTTACCATTATCTATGCCATTAGTCCGATAGATTTGATACCGGACATTCTGCCGGTACTCGGATTTGTGGACGATTACCTGATACTGCAGACTCTGGTGCTGCTATCTTTTCAGATCATACCGGAAACAGTGCTGAATGACAGCCAAAAGCGTTTGGAGAAAAGCATCAGAAAAATGAAAAAAATAGCCTGGATCACCGCAGGCTTTATCCTTTTGCTATGGGCTTTGCTGATTATTTTGATAATACATTTATGGTAAGATGGAAAAAACAGCCTTACATAATGAAAGCCGAAAATTTCTGGGTGTCAATAAGAATATCTTTTTCACCGGTCTGACCAGCTTCCTGACAGATACTTCCACCAAAATGGTGTATTCCGTCATGCCTATGTTTCTGCTTTCCATTGGGGCTTCCAAAACAAGTCTTTCCCTGATTGAAGGAATAGCAGAAAGCACGGCTGCTCTTATCAAATCTTTGTCCGGCTTCTGGAGCGACAAAATTGGTAAGAACAAGCCTTTCATGTTAATAGGATACGGGCTTTCCGCCCTGATCATGCCGTTGTATGCCTTTGTGGCTTCCCCCTTGCAAATACTCTACCTACGGTTTGTCGAAAGGGTGGGAAAGGGCATCCGTACCGCACCGCGCGACAGTCTGGTAGCGGGCTCGGTCACCAACGGCGAAACCGGCAAGAGTTTTGGCGTTCAAAAGGCTATGGACAATATGGGTGCCATCTTCGGTCCGCTTCTGGCTTTCGGCTTACTCATGCTTTATCCGGAAAACTACAGGCGCATTTTTCTTTTCTCGGGCATTCCGGCTCTGTTAGGCATTCTGGTTCTTATTTTCGGCATCAGGGAAGCAAAAAAAGAGAAGCATCAACTCCTCAAGAGTTTCAGATTTAAGGATTTACCCAAGAAATTTTATTTGTTTTTGGTCATCATTTTTGTTTTTACACTGGGAAATTCCACCGACGCCCTGCTGTTGGTCAAAGCCAATGAAGTGGGAGTGAAGGTGGCTTTCATTCCTTTGGTCTACCTGCTATCAAGCATCGTTTCTGTATCCCTGGCTATCCCAATGGGTAGCCTTTCGGACAAGATTGGAAAAGAAAAACTGCTGATTGGCGGATTTTTGGTCTATGCCCTAGTGTATTTCGGCTTCGGCATGACCCGCAACCTGAACGTCATCTTCCTGCTTTTTGCACTATACGGACTCTATTCCGCCTTAACAGACGGTATTCAGAAAGCGTTCATTTCTGACATCATCGGTAAGAACCTGAAAGGCACGGGACTCGGTATTTACAACGCGCTGCTTGGTCTGACGTTGTTACCTGCCAGCCTGATTGCGGGGCTTCTCTACGATCACATCAATTCGAGCGTACCGTTCTATTTTGGAGCCTGTACGGCTGTTCTTTCGGCTATTTTGATGGTCCTTTTCACCAGAATGGATAACTAAAACAGAAAAGGCCGCCTCTTTCGAGACAGCCTTTTTGCGGAAGAAGGGGGATTCGAACCCCCGGTACCCTTACGAGTACGTCAGTTTAGCAAACTGGTGGTTTCAGCCACTCACCCATCCTTCCGGGAGCGTTTAGCCGATTCGCTTTTCGCGCTGCAAAGATAGAAAAGTCTTTTTACACTCCAAATATTAAGCATGTAATTATTTTGAAAAAAACAGCTACTTTTGAGCCATCAAATAATTATCAAATGAAGCGTACAAACTCTCGAATATTGAAGCTCTGCCTTTTGGCTATGGCACTTTACGTTGTGGGGTGGTCTTTCGTTACTTTCGTTAAATCTCCCTGTAATATTGAAAAAACTGTCAGCATCTATGTAAGGCCGGGTGATGATCAGGCAAAAGTCCTCAAACAAGTCATTCAGAAAGGAAACATCAAAAACCCCAAACGGCTTGTTTTCCTCCTGAACCGAATGAAATACAGCGAAAACATTCACCCCGGGCGTTACGATCTCAAACCTGGAATATCCAGCTACCACATAGCAAGAAACCTTAGAACAGGCCGCCAAACGCCGGTCAACCTCACGTTTAATAACATCCGTACAGTAAAAGAACTGGCAGGCCGACTTTCCAAACAACTGATGGTCGACTCCGTAAGTATCCTGAATACCTTCCAGGCCAGTGCCTGGAGAGACAGCATGAAGCTCACAGAGCAAAACTACATGAGTATATTTATTCCAAATACCTATCAGATCTATTGGAATACCAGTTCAGAAAAGCTTCTGCATCAATTTATCAGGGAATACGACAAATTCTGGAACGATAGCCGCAAAGCGGAAGCAAAACAGATAGGACTCTCGCGGGAGGAGGTTTCCACCCTGGCAGCCATTGTGGAGGAAGAGACCAAGAAAGCCGATGAAATGCCAAAAGTGGCAGGTCTTTACCTGAACCGCCTGCACATCGACATGCCTTTACAAGCCGACCCAACCGTTAAGTTTGCCGTTGGCGACTTTACCATCAAACGCATCCTGAAAGTGCATACTCAGATTTCTTCTCCATACAATACGTACAAAAACACCGGATTACCTCCGGGCCCTATCCGTATTCCATCCATCACGGCCATTGATGCCGTGCTCCAACCGACCCACCATTCCTACATTTATATGTGTGCAAAAGACGATTTCTCTGGTTATCACGCCTTTGCCACCACCTATCAGCAGCATCAGAACAATGCGATCGCCTATCACCAGGCGCTGAACAAGAGTGGTATCATGGAATAAAGCTGTTGGAGGATCGTTATTTTGCTTTTGACAGGGCCTTTTGAACCGATGCCTTAAACAAGTTATACGACCAGGTTGCAGAAGTGATGGCATCGACACTGTCCACGTCCTGGCTTTTCAACAAAGAAGCCGGATAGGATTGTACACCTTTCCAATCATTTCTGCACTGCTGGATATACTCTTGGTTTCCTGCAAAATACTTTTCGTATTTATCATCGAAATATTCGTGTTTTGCAGAATCACGTATGGAAAATTCAACTTTGGAAATTTTGCCGTTTTCGATGGCAATCTTCGTACAGCCATAATAAGGTTCACTCGTATAGACGGATCTGGAGGAACCGTAGTAAATACCATCTTTATACGACTTATTGACTGAAAAAGCTAAAACGACAAGGACAATAGAAACCAGGAAAACCATTTTTTTAATCATAGCATAAAATTTAGATTGAGGTATTCATTTGTCTACTAACGACATAAAGTCCGATTATTTATAAAAAAAGAAAGTAAATATAGTTATTTAATAAAAAAACTCAAATTTTACATAGAAAAAACGGCTTTTGCTTGAAACGTTAATGCCGTCAGCTTACGCAGGCAATAAAAACCAGCCCCGGAACTACAACAAGCACTGAAGATGAGTGATTTTATAGAGTAATTTTTATACATTTGCACGAGAATAGATATAACCGATAATATATGGACAAACTACTTTTATTGGGAGACGAAGCCATTGCGCAAGCCGCTCTGGACGCAGGTCTCTCCGGCGTTTATGCCTATCCGGGCACTCCCTCAACAGAAATCACTGAATACATTCAGAATTCCCAGAAAAATAAAGCCGACACCATTCACTGCCGTTGGTCTTCCAACGAAAAAACGGCCATGGAAGCAGCCTTGGGTATGTCTTTCGCAGGAAAACGTGCCATGGTCTGCATGAAACACGTTGGCGTGAATGTCTGTGCCGACGCTTTCATCAACTCAGCCGTCACCGGCATTGTCGGTGGTCTTGTCTTTGTCGCAGCAGACGACCCATCGATGCATTCCTCTCAAAACGAACAAGACTCCAGATTTTACGGCAACTTCGCCATGATTCCCATTCTGGAACCATCCAATCAGCAGGAAGCTTACGACATGGTTTACGGAGCATTTGAACTTTCAGAACGATGCGGTGTACCTGTTATGTTGCGCATCACCACCCGCCTGGCGCATTCCAGATCCGGTGTGTCCCGCCGTGAAGTGAAACCACAGAACGCCCTGCATTATTCGAGCGACCCCAAACAATTCGTGTTGCTGCCGGCCATAGCCCGCATCAACTACAATAAGCTGCTGGCTGCGCAAAAAGAGTATCTGAACTATTCAGAGGAATCCATTTTCAACAAATACACCGACGGTTCCGACAAATCAAGGGCTATTATTGCCAGCGGTATCGGTTACAATTACCTGATGGAAAACTATCCGCAAGGATGTCCGTTTCCCGTATTAAAAGTCGGACAATATCCGCTACCGGAAAAGACCTTGCGTAAAATGGCAACAGAATGCAAGGAACTGGTCATCGTTGAAGAAGGTTATCCTATGATCGAAGACCAGCTTAAAGGACTTCTTGGAATGGGCCTGACCGTCCGTGGTAAAAAAGACGGTTTCCTGCCAAGGGTAGGAGAGCTCAATCCGGATATTGTAGGTAGGGCTTTCGGTTTCGATTTACCAGAAACGCCGGAACTTCCGGAAGTGGTGAAAAATCGTCCTCCGTCCTTGTGTGTGGGTTGCGGACACCGTGACATGTACGAAGCACTCAACGTGGCTGTAGCCGAAAAAGGCGAAGACTCCAAGGTTTTCGGAGATATCGGTTGTTACACCCTCGGTTACCTTCCCCCTTACAAAGCCATCAATTCCTGTGTGGATATGGGCGCCTCCATCACCATGGCCAAGGGTGCTGCCGATGCAGGTCTGAAATACGGAGTTGCTGTCATTGGAGACTCTACTTTTACCCATTCAGGTATGACATCCCTGTTGGATGCCATCAATGAAGATGCCCCCATCACAGTCATTATTTCCGACAATGAAACCACAGGCATGACCGGCGGACAGGATTCAGCCGGAACAGGCAAGATCGAAGCCATCTGTCTTGGACTGGGTGTCGATCCAGAACACCTGAAAGTTCTTGTTCCCCTGAAAAAGAACCACGACGAAATGGTTGAAACCATCCGTCGGGAAATGGACTATCGCGGACTTTCCGTCATCATTCCCAGAAGAGAATGTATCCAGACTGCGACCCGCAAGGCCAAAAGCAAGAAAAACTAAGGTAAGGTCATCCAACTAAAATTCAGAAAAATGAAAACAGATATAATTCTCTCCGGTGTAGGTGGACAGGGCATCCTTTCCATCGCAGCCGTCATCGGTGAAGCCGCCGTTCACCGGAATTTGTACATGAAACAGGCCGAAGTACACGGTATGAGCCAACGCGGCGGCGACGTCCAGTCCAATCTCCGCATTTCCGACCAGCCCATCCATTCCGACCTGATAGCCAAAGGAAAAGCCGATCTGATCCTGTCACTGGAACCGATGGAAGCCCTGCGCTACCTGCCTTATTTGTCCAAAGAAGGATGGATTGTTACCAATTCTACCCCTTTCAACAACATTCCCAACTATCCGGAAGCCTCAGACCTGCAGAAAGCGCTCGACTCTGTACCAAACAAGGTGATTCTTGACATCGACAGTATCGCCAAAGATCTTGGTTCCACCCGTGTATCGAATATCGTCATGCTGGGTGCGGCAACGCCTTTCATCGGTATCGGTTATGCAGAAATTGAAAACGGTATCCGTCGTATTTTTGGAAAAAAAGGAGAGGATATCGTTAACATGAACCTAAAGGCTCTCGCAGCTGGAAAAGCGGTGGCCGACAGTCACATGAAGCTCTGAAAAAGCCTGTTTTGATTTCATCCCGAAGTTGTGCCAAAATCAATCTTTGAAATGAAGAAAAAAACCATTATCGATCTCTTTAACGAATGTGTAAGTCTATATGCTGAAAATCCATTTTTGTGGGAAAGGGACACGGAATTTCGACCAACTTCATACAAAGAAACGCAGGTTCTGGTACACCGTTTGGGAGGAGGCCTATTAAACCTCGGGTTGAATAAAGGTGACAAAATAGCCTTATTATCAGAAGGATGCAATGCATTGGTTATTGGAGAGCTGGCTATTTTGCACGCTGGCGGAGTCAATGTTCCCTTATCCATTAAGTTGAATGAATCCAACGATCTGATTTTCCGTCTCGACCATTCCGATGCCCGCTTCGTCCTGGTATCCAGTACCCAGCTTTCCAAAATCAGGGCCATCAAAGATCACCTCAAAACGATAGAGAAAATTATCGTTTTTGGAGCCCAAACAGCAGATCTTCAGGAAAACGAACTCTCGCTGAATGACCTCTACGCTCAGGGAGAAAAATGGAACACCGAACATCCAGGCGAACTCGTCAAAGTATCGGAAACCGTGGAAGGAGACGATTACGCCAACATTTCCTACACCTCCGGCACAACCGCCGATCCAAAAGGCATCCTGCTTACTCATCGCAACTATACGGCCAATGTGGAACAGGCCTTGTCTCTGATGGACATCCCCACCCATTACAAGACACTACTTATATTGCCCTTGGATCATTGCTTCGCCCATGTGGCCGGCTTCTACAGCTTTATGGCAAGCGGAGCGAGCATTGCCACCGTTCCTGTAGGCAAAACCGCAATAGAAAATTTAAAAAACATTCCATTATCCATCAAGGAAATACAACCCAACTTGCTTTTGAGTGTACCAGCACTTGCAAAAAGCTTCAAAGGCAACATCGAAAAAGGCGTACGTGAAAAAGGACCGACCATCGAAAAGCTTTTCAACTTCGGGCTTAAAGTCGCCATTGCCTACAACAAGGAAGGATTCAATAAAGGAACAAAGGGTACCTGGGTACTCAAGCCGTTGGTCAAGCTTTTTGACAAAGTCCTTTTCTCCCAATTACGGGGAGCCATGGGTGGCAAGCTCGACTTCTTTGTCGGAGGCGGAGCGTTGCTGGACATTGACATGCAGAAATTTTGGTACGCTATCGGAATACCCATGTTTCAGGGGTATGGTTTGTCAGAAGCTACACCTGTGATCTCCTCAAACGGCATGAAGCACCATAAATTGGGTTCATCGGGCTATCTGGTCAAAAACATGGAAATGACCATCAGGGACGAAAAAGGAAACATCTTGCCCGTCGGTCAGAAAGGCGAAATGGTCATCAAAGGTGAGAACGTCATGGCCGGTTACTGGAAAAATCCCGAGTCGACCGCCAGCACCATAAAAGACGGCTGGCTGTACACCGGTGACCTCGGAGCCATGGACAAGGACGGCTTCCTTTATGTCTATGGCCGCTTCAAGAGCCTGCTCATAGGCAGCGACGGTGAAAAATACAGCCCCGAAGGCATTGAAGAATCGATCATGACACTTTCCCCGTATATTGACCAGGTCTTGCTTTACAACAACCAAAGCCCTTACACGGTCGCGTTGGTGGTTCCTTCCAAGGAAGCACTCAAACGTGCACTTTCCAGCTACGATACACCGGAAGGGAAAAAGGAAGCAGTAGAACTTATTCAACAATCCATCAATGCCTTCCGAAAAGGGGGCGAATACGAAGGTATGTTCCCGGAACGCTGGATTCCATCGGCTTTTGCCATACTACCTGAAGCTTTCACAGAGCAAAACCAGATGATCAACAGCACCATGAAAATGGTGAGAGGCAAAATTGAAAAACATTATGCCAAGCGTCTGGACAAACTAATGACAGCAGAAGGAAAAAATCCATTCAATGACGAAAACATTTCGGCACTGAACTAATTCTCATTTAATGTCTCAAATTAATGAAAAAGAAGAAAACCATCATCGATCTTTTGGACGAAACTGTCAAACGCTATTCTGATAGCCCGTTCCTTTATGAACGTGGTGAAAAGGACTGGCATGCCATCACCTACAAAGAAGCCCAGGACCTGGTCTATAGGCTTGGTGGAGGTATTATGGCGCTTGGCCTGAAAAAAGGAGAGCGCATGTCTTTGCTTTCAGAGGCCTGTACCAACTGGGTTATCGGAGAAATGGCCATATTATATGCCGGTGGTACCAACGTACCCATCTCAGTCAAACTGGTTGAAGCCACCGATCTGATGTTTCGTCTGAATCATTCCGAAGCAAGGTTTGTCTTAACTTCCATGACCCAGTTGTCAAAACTCAGGGAAATCAGAAACAAACTCGAAACCGTGGAAAAAATCATCGTTTTTGCGGCCAAACCGGAAGACCTGCAGGAAGGAGAGATGACACTCGATGAGCTTTTCGCCATGGGTGAGAACTTCAACGCTGCCAATCCAGGAGCTATTCAAACCATCTCCCAAAGTGTCCAGAACGACGATCTGGCCAACATTTCCTACACTTCCGGCACGACAGCCAACCCCAAAGGCGTCATGTTGACCCATCGCAACTTTACGGCCAACGTAGAACAGAGCCTGTCGGTGGTAGATATCCCTGTACATGCCCGTACACTGATTATTCTGCCGCTTGACCACTGCTTTGCACATGTCACAGCCTTATACACCTTTATGGCTCAGGGCGGAGGTATTGCAACCGTACCTGTTGGAAAAAACTTTGTAGAAAATATCAAGAATATTCCAAAATCCCTGAACGAGTTCCAGCCTGAAATCATCATGACGGTTCCGGCCCTTGCCAAGAATTTCAGGAACAATGTTGAAAAGAACGTCCGTGAAAAAGGATCCATGGCTGTCCGTATGTTCAACCTTGCCATGAAAGTGACCATTGCGTACAACAAGGAAGGCTACAACAAAGGCACCAAGGGAAGCTGGATACTCAAACCATTGGTTCTCCTTTTCAATAAAACCCTTTTTTCCAAGATGCGGGATGCTCTGGGCGGAAAACTCAAGTATTTCGTTGACGGGGGAGCCTATCTGGACATCGACATGCAGAAATTCTGGTATGCAGCCGGTATCCCCATACTGCAAGGCTACGGACTGTCCGAAGCCACTCCCGTCATTTCCTGCAACAAGATGGATTTTCACAAACTCGGTACTTCCGGACAAATTGTGGAAGGTCTTCAAATCACCATACGTGACGATAACGACCAAATTCTTCCTGTCGGCCAAAAAGGTCAGATTGTGGTGAAAGGTGAAAACGTCATGGCCGGTTATTATAAGAATCCGGAAGCAACCGCCGAAACCATCAAGGACGGGTGGTTGTATACCGGAGACCTGGGCTGTATGGACGAAATGGGGTTTCTTGACGTTTTTGGCCGCTCCAAATGTCTGCTTATAGGCAACGACGGTGAAAAATACAGCCCCGAAGGCATAGAAGAATCTATGACGACATTGTCGCCTTTCATCAACCAAATCATGCTTTACAACAACCAGAACGCCTATACCGTAGCCCTGGTTTATCCCGACAAGGATGCGTTGAAACGCAGTATCAAAGACCTGGATACAGACGAAGGCAAAAAAGAAGCCATCAGACTCATTCAGCAATCCATGAACGAATTCCGCAAAGGGGGGAAGTATGAGACCATGTTCCCGGATCGCTGGTTGCCATCGGCCTTTACACTTCTGGCAGAAGGGTTCAACGAAAGAAACCAATTGATGAACAGTACGATGAAAATCATGCGCAACAAAATTGAAAAGGCATACGAAACCCAAATTCAATTCATGTATACTCCCGAAGGGAAGAAACTATTTCACGAGGCAAACATGAAAGCATTTGATTAAGCTTTCACCGTTTCCAATCAAAAAAAAGGCCGCTTCAATGAACTGAAGCGGCCTTATTCTTTTTCAGTAAGCAATTGCTTAATATTCCAAAATCAGCGTCTCACGAGCTGCCAGGTTTAACGTTTTTTCCAAGCCAACAGTTTTTCCGGTTACGACATCCTTACCGGAAGTCTTACCGTCAAACACTTCCGAATAGTGCTCCATTCCAAGGGTTCTGGCCTCATTCGTTCCATTCATGATGACCAGCACATGCTTGCCTTCGTACGACCTTGCATACACATAAACGCCATCAACAGGCTTGAAGTGAACAAGTGTCCCTCTTGAAATAACCTCGTTGTTCTTACGCCAGTTGAGTAACTTTTTCAGATAATCGTATGCTTCATTCTGGAGTGGGGCACGTCCCTCAGGAGTAAAGGCGTTTGTGGTATCTTCTTTCCAACCACCGGGGAAATCCATACGGACATTCCCATCGTTTCCATCCTTACTGCCATTCATCAGAATCTCCACTCCATAATAAATCTGAGGGATGCCTCTGGTCGTAAGCAAATAGGCATATGCTTGCTTGAAAACAGACAAGTTTTCCGGCAACTTGCATAGAAAGCGTTCGGTATCATGATTCTCCAAAAATACCAGAAGGTTGTTGATGTCCTCGTAAAGAAAGTCAAGACCTACAATTTCGTAAACTCTGGTAAGTCCGGTGTTCCATTTGGTTTCTTCGTTGAAAGCTTTGTAGGCTGACTGCATCAGGCTAAAATCCATGACTGTCTTCAGGTTTGAATCACCGTTTTTATTCAGCTTGCTATGAGCCTGCCAATAGGCACAGCCAACCGTATTGAAATACCAGGCTTCGCCAACAATGTTGAAATCGGGATATTCAGTCATAACCTCCTTGCACCATTCTGACATCATCGCCGGATCAGGATATGGATAAGTATCATGACGAATACCATCCAATCCTGCATATTCTATCCACCAGATGCTATTCTGTATAAGATACCTGGCCAAATGGGGATTACGTTGATTCAAATCGGGCATGCTCGGAGCGAATGCACCATCATTCATCCTTTTCCGGTCACTCTGCGATGCATGAGAATCGTAGATAACATTCAGGGCTGCATTGGTTTGGGTATAGTTATCGCGAAAGTTAAACCAATCCTTGAACGGCGGATTCTTATACCAAACGTGCTCACGTCCGCAATGATTGAAAATCATGTCCATGATCATCTTGATACCTTTCTGATGGCTCTTTTCTATCAGCCTTTTGTATTCTTCGTTCGATCCAAAACGTGGATCAACGTTGTAAAAATCGGTGATGGCATAACCGTGGTAAGAACCATCGATATCGTTTTCCAGCACAGGAGTAGGCCAGATGGCTGTAATGCCAAAATCGGCCAGATAATCCAGATGCTGTTCAATGCCAGCCAGATCTCCACCGTGACGGGCTCCTGGATTATTCCGATCCACTTTTTCGGTGCTGTTTTTCATGACCAGGTTATCGTTTTCCTTATTTCCATTGGCAAAACGGTCCGGCATCAGCAGATAAATAACATCGGCAGAAGTAAAGCTCTTGCGGGACTCCGAGCCGACTGCCCTGGCCTTCAGTTCATAATTCACCTTTTTCTTCTCTTTTCCCTGTGAAAAAACCAGGCTGATGTTTCCTGGCGTAGCTTTGCTCAAATCCAGGTAAATGAAAAGATAATCCGGGCTATCGGCTTTAACGACACTTTTTAAAGCAACACCAGAAGTCTGAACCTGCACTTGTGCATCGCCAATGTTGGTTCCATAGACCATGATTTGCAACTCCGGGTTCTTCATTCCTGCCCACCAGAAAGAAGGTTCGAGCTTATTGACCGAAATATTGGCAAATAACCCCATTGAGGCTGCCAAACAGAGGAGAGAGATACATAATCGTTTCATACAATTTTCTTTTTTAACTTAGAACGAACCGGGATTAATTAAAGGATGCCCGCGAAAACGGGCATCCTTACCAAACAACACCTAATACAAAATATTTCTATTAACCGGAGAAATGGCCGTTTTTATTATAATCACCAATTTTTGAAGTTTATTGCCAAAGGGCGGTCTGTTTCAGATTTGGATTGGCATTGATGTCTGATGAAGGAATAGGCATCAGGTTATACTTGGCATCTGTGCTCTTTCCTTCTTTGACAGCCCCTTTCCAAGGCCAGATATAACTTCCGCCGGTAAATTTTCCAAAGCGAATCAAATCTGTACGACGTTGGCCTTCCCAGTATAATTCACGTGCACGCTCATCAAGAATGAAATCAAGCGTTAACTGGCTATCGGAAATATCGGCAGCAGGATCTCCGGCATAAGTCTGGTAAGCTCTTTCCCGAACCTGATTGACATAACTCAGGGCCTGAGCTCTGGTACCACCTGTACCACCACGCAATACTGCTTCGGCGTACATCAGATATGCATCGGCAACACGAAGCAACGGCACGTCTGTATCCGGGAAAGTCGTACTCGAACCAACAGCACCTGTTGATGTCACATTTTTATATTTTCCTAAACCATAACCTTGTCTAAAGGTGAAAATATTATCGATCTCAAGGGTATGATTGTTCGTATAAAACATGGCACGCTTATCTGTAGCACCTGTAATATCAGGAAACTTGGCAACAAAAGCAGAAGTTGTCCTGTTTCCGCCCCAACCACCACCAATACCAAACTCACTGGCATTCATTCCATCTCCAACAGATGCACAAATCAGATAAGTGCAACCGCCCCAGGTCTGTGTATTGCGACCATCAAAGCAAATTGGAAGAATGATTTCATTGGTGCGGAGATTGTTGTCGGCCAGAAACAGGTTTGCATATTTCGTTTCCAAAGTATATCCTGCAGAAAGGACCTTATTGCAATAAGTGATGCACTCCGTGTTCATCTCAGTACCTATGTACACTTTGGCATTGAGATAGAGCTTCGCCAATATCATCCAGGCTGCAGCCCTGTCAACACGGCCGTATTCATTGGCACGTGGAAGCGGAAGAACCTCTTCTATATCTTTCAACTCCGATTCGATGTAGCTGAAGAGGTCCTGTGCAGAGGCCTGCTTGGGAAAGTAGAAACCGACAGCATCGTCTTCGGTCACAAACGGACCTGTACCATAAAGATCGAGCAGATGCCAGTAACTCATAGCTCTCAAAAAACGTGCTTCTGTTGCATATTCTTTGTACTGGTCTTTTCCCTTGGTCAAACGTATCAGGTTGTTGCAATAGGAAATTTCAAGCGTGATTCTGGAATAGAGGGCTGTCACCAGCTCATTGGAAGAGTTCCAGTCCTGATCGTGGTAATCCCTGAGGTTACCGTCGTCCCATGCACAGATGGCCTCATCGGTGGTCAGTTCCTGAGCATTCCAGTATTGCCTGTAATAAGAGGAATAGCCACCGCCGATACTTGAGATATCTGCATTTCCGTCATTGGCTGTCTGTCCACCTACGGCAAATCCAGCATAACACTTAGCCAAAAGCTGAAGATAGGAAGAATCACTTGTCAGAACATTGTTTTCTGTCTGAATATTTTCATCCAACGGAAGCGTGTCCAAATCATTTACGCACGACGTGAATGCAACTGTCATCGCAGTTACAGCCATCATGGGTTTCAGTAAGGTTTTATATGTTTTTTTCATTGTTCAATTAGTGTTTAGTTTTACATCATTAGAATTTAAGGCTTAAACCTAGCACAAAAGTTCTTGGACGTGGATAGATGGCATTGTCAATACCGTTTGACACTTCAGGATCTATTCCTTTGTAGGAAGTCACGGTCAGAATATTTTGAACAGATGCATACATTCTCAAACCAATATTCTGCTTTTTCAGGGTAGGTACCAAATCGCGGAATTCATAACCTAATGTAATATTGTCCAGTTTGAAGAAAGAGGCATCCTTGATGTAGTAGTCTGACCAATATTGGGAATTTGTGAATTTTGTCGTGTTAATGTCACTGGTCAAATTCATCATGAAGTTGTTGGTGGTCAAATTCTGATATCGGGCAACATTAGAACTTACATCATCATATACGTAGTTTCCAAAGCTGGCACGACCTGAAACACTAAAATCAAAATTCTTATACCTCAGGTTAGAGGTAAAGCCAAGCAAAACATCAGGAGCTGGTTTTTCTGCGTAATATTTATCTGCAATGGAAATGGAGCCATCACCGCTTCTGTCGACATAACTGCCTTCAATAGGAGCTCCGTTCTCATCGTATTTTTGTTCATACACATAGAATGTATTCAAGGCATGGCCTACTGCTTGCACCTGAACAGTGTTGCTACCGCCACCACCTGTTATACCACCGACTTCAACCCCTCGATAGTTCGGGTCATCGTAACTAGTTAGTTTGGTAATTTTGGTTTTGTTATACGCGATGTTGAAACCAAGTTCCCATGTCAGGTCTTTGGTATCTACAGGTACAGTGTTCAGGGTAAATTCATAACCTCTGTTTTCGAGATTACCGATATTTGTGAGCAATCTGTCCGTAAAGTTGCTGCCTGCGGGAGTAGGAATGGTATTGATCAAATCGTTGGTTTTGCGCAAATAGGTTTCGGCTGTTCCGCTGATTCTTCCCTGAAAGAAGCCAAAATCGAGAGCAACATTATAGGTAGCAGTTTCTTCCCATTTGATATTTTCATCGTAGCCTTCAGGTCTTAAAGTGTTTACGAACGTATTCCCAAATTGGTAGCGTGCATAATTGTCACTCAAACGGTAAGTTCCCATATATGGATAGTCATTGGTCGTGATTTCCTGCTGTCCGGTTACACCATAACCCAGACGCAGTTTCAGATCGCTTAGCGAAGTCATGTCTTTCAAGAAAGATTCTTCATTGATTCTCCAGGCTAAAGCAGCTGAAGGGAAAAGCCCCCAGCGGGTTTCAGGAGAAAAACGGGAAGAACCATCCCGACGCAAAGTTGCCGTCAGCAAATACTTATTGTTGAATGTATAGTTAAAACGTCCGAAAAAGGAAACCATATAATTCTCCGTTTCGCTACCATCCTGCTGGGTTGTACCATTTACACGAAGATCATGACCTTCAGCCTTTCTCCATACATGCTGTTCTTCCGTTCCGGCCATAGCATCCAATGAGCTATTCAATGAACGAATATCTTTCTTGTAGCTGAGTATAAAATTGACCATCTCATTCTTGATATCTTGGGTATAGTCTCTGTTCAACTGAGCATCAGGTGATGATGCCAGTTCAACCCAAGAAGCAGATGGATCGTTTTTGATTTTTCCATCACTGCTGGCATAATCAAGACCACCAGTGAGTGTTGCTTTCAAATCGGGGAGGAAAGGCATCTTGTAATCGATTTTCAGATCACCGATCAACCTTTTCACCTGCGCCTTATCACTTCTCTGTTCCAATTGCGCAACAGGGTTGCGGGTTCCATTCACATTACGGATTCCATTGAGCATCCACGTGTAATAGCAGCCATATTTCTGATATTGTTCTTCAGAAGACTTTACAGGTTTTGTCGGATCAAAAATGATGGCATTTAAGACTGCACCTGTCTGTGCAAAACGGTTGTCGGCATAAGAGCCTTTCAGTCCCAAATCAATATTCAGACTTTTGTTCAAGAAACTTGGACTAACCCTGATATTCCCCGTATAACGTTTCATCTCAGATGTTTTCAAAATACCATCCTGATCGGTATAACCGACAGATGCTCTGATTGGTGTAGATTTTACAGTACCGGAAAGACCGATGTTGTGATCCTGTCCGAAAGCTGTTTTGAAAATCTGGTCTTGCCAATCGGTGCTTGCAGTGCCCAGTAAAGCTCTTACTCTTACATCAGCATCAGCATTAGTAGCATATTTTTCATTGATCAAGGCTCTGTATTCATCTCCTGAAAGAACGTCGATTTTTTTAAATGCTTCAGAGAGAGAAAACTTTGCATCATAATCTACTTTCAGTTTGCCTTTCGCTCCTTTTTTTGTTGTGATGATGATAACACCATTGGAAGCTCTGGAACCATAAATGGCTGTAGCCGATGCATCTTTCAGTACCGTAAAAGATTCGATGTCGTTTGGATTGATGGAGCTCAGAATATTTCCGGCTCCGTCAATCATACGGTTATCCAAAGCCAGTCCGTCAACAACAAAGAGCGGGTCATTACTAGCAGACATGGAAGAACCACCACGTATACGTATGGTTGCTCCATCTGTTGGCGAACCGCCTGCAGTTGTTACAACAACACCGGCCATTTTTCCAACAATAAGCTGTTGAGGGGAAACACTGGCACTTTTGTTCAGGTTTCTTTCATTGACTACCGAGACAGAACCGGTTGCATCGTTTTTCTTTACCTGCCCATAGCCAATGGCAATGACTTCGCTTAACATAACGGAAGACTCTTTGAGTTTGATGTTACGAAGCTGAACTGTATTTGAAGCTGAAATTTCAACGTTCTCATATCCCGTAAAGCTAACTTTGATGGTTGCAGATGAAGATGAAACCTGGATTTTGTATTTTCCGTCAATATCGGTGACAGTTCCGTTGGTTGTCCCTTTCTCAATAACTGAGGCTCCAATAATCGCCTGATTGTTCTGATCGACAACCGTACCCTGAACGGTTATCCTTGTTTGAGCTACCGCACTCATTCCGAAACATAGCAAAGCGAGTACGGATAGCATGAAACTGATTTTTCTCATGTTGTAATGATTTAGATTAGTAATTAAAAGAACTTGGTGATTTGACAATAAAAATTGTTTGGTGTATTGTGTGTTTTTCAAAAGAAATCAAAACATTATTTAGCCGAAGACAATGCCTCTTTGACCGAGGCTTTGAATAGATTGCAGGACCATGTGGCACCGGAAATTGCATCGACCTGATCGACATCCTGCTTTTTTAAGAGACGGGCAGGGTAGGTCTTCACACCTTTCCGGTCATTTCTACACTGTTGGATGTATTGGGGATTTCCAGTAAAATATTTTTCATATTGATCGTCAAAATCTACCTGTTTCGCTGAGTCGCGTACTGAAAAGTCAACCTTGACAATTTTTCCGTTCTCAATGGTTATCTTTGCACAACCATAATAGGGCTCACGCGTATAATCCGCCCTTGATTTGCCGCAGTAGACACCATCTTTATAAGACTTGTCCGGTGTGAAGGAAAGCAGCATAAGGATAACCGGAGCAATGAAAAGCACTTTTTTTCTCATGGTTTAAGGTGTTTAGGACACTGATATTGTGGCTCAAAGGAAACCAAACCTTTTTCCATGCAACAATTTTTTATACAAACACCCTAAAACTTATGCAAACGACGTGTTGCCCAAAAAGACTTCTACAGAAGATCTTATGAAAACCGATTGTTTGCATAAAATTTACAACACTGACATAATTATTTTTGGCTTACTTGAAAGGATTGGTTTCTTTTGATGCATACTCGATCAGGAAACAACGTTTTCTTACAGCTTTACAGGTATGGTCATTGAAAATTTCAAACCAAGAGGAGGATTTCATTGCATTACAAACTCCATCCGGCAAATGTTCGAATACAACGGACTTCCATTGAGCGAATCGATGATATTCGGAATGGGATCGTGCCTGAGCTTTGAATACACAGGTACCAGCCGTTCGCCAATCATAACAGGAAGAACCAAACTATCCGATTTTGAGCGGAACATCTATAACAGATTAAGGATCAAAATGCAGATGGAAATGCCCAAAGACTACGACACCGCTTTCCATTCCATGAAAAAGGCCATATCGGGCCAAAAACCTGTCATGGCTTATGTTGACTTAGGTTATCTAAAATATATGAACATGAGTACCGATTGCCATTTCGGAGGGCATTCGGTCGTTGTGTTCGGATACGACGACAACAAGTGCTGCTTCTATGTATCGGACATTGACAATAAAGACTGGAGCGTCCAGACTCCTCAAGGGGCTATTGCTTCCGATTTTCATGAGGTAACATACGATGACATGAAAAAGGCCAGAACCTCTTTATACGGGCCTGTACCGGCCAACAAGAAAATCCAGCATTTTGACTTTACGAAATCGGAATCGGTAAGCGCATCTGCTGTATGCGATTCCATTCAGATCAACGCCCAAAATATGCTAAAACCACCATACAGTATCCAGGGAATCAATGGCATCAGATATTTTGGCCAGGACGTGGCAAGATGGAAAAATTTTGAACAGGAAGAGCTGGAAAGAACAGTTCTGAACAATTACTACAGAATTGACGCCGGAGGTGGAACGGGAGGCGGAGCCTTTAGGAACATGTACGGCCATTTCTTAAATGAAGCCTCTTGTCTTCTCAAAAACATGGAATTGGAGCACAGTGGAAGAGCGTTTCTTCAAATTAGCCGGATGTGGGATAATGTCGGATGGGAATTGATGCAAATCCATCAGAATGGGAAAAAGGCCATTCTGGACAAAATATCAGCCATGATTTTGGTCATCGCAGACAAAGAAGAAATGGAAATGAAAAAACTAAAGGTGCTAAAACCTATAACCAAAAAGTTTCAATAACCCGTAAATAAACGCATTGGCATAATTAAAAGGATGTTGGGATAAGTAATTTCTGAATGATAAAACGAATAATTTCATTTGAACAGAAATTTATAATTATCAAATGTCATGCGAAACCTTGTTCTCATTTTTTGTCTTGTTTCAACATCGGTGTGGGGAGCTGCTTTACCTCTGCGAAAGCAATTTAGCATAACCAAATCCATAATAGTTCCAAAGATTGATGCCACACCCAACGACAAGGCATGGGAACAGGTTTCGCCTATTACCGATTTCATACAGCAAAGCCCTATCAATGGAGGCATCCCTTCTCAGAAAACAGAAGTGAAGATGCTTTACGACGACAATGCCATCTATGTCTTGGCCATGCTTTTCGATACCAAACCTGATTCCATCTATTCCGAACTGGGAGACCGTGATTCTGGTGCCGATGCCAATGCCGATGTTTTCTCTATAGAGATAAATCCCTATAACGACGGACTTAATTCCCTAGAATTTATGGTATCGGCAGCCGGTGTTCAGATGGAATCAAAAAACGACCTCAACACCATGTACAAATCCTGGGATGCCGTATGGAAAAGTGCTGTAAAAAAAACCGGGCAAGGATGGGTGGTGGAAATGGAAATACCATTTTCCGCCATCCGCTTTCCCAAAAAGGAAATACAATTGTGGGAAATCAATTTCTTCCGTCTTATTAAGCGAAACGGGGAAAGCATTACCTGGAACTTTGTGGATAAAAACAAGTTTGGCTGGCTCAACCAAGCTGGTGAAATGCATGGCATGCATGGCATAAATCCTCCTTTGAGGTTATCGTTAATGCCATACTTCAGCACCTATTACAACAAAGGAGATTTCTCATTCAAGGGTGGCCTGGATTTGAAATACGGTCTAAACGAAAGCTTCACACTCGACATGATGCTGATACCGGACTTTGGCCAAACAAGAGCGGATGATGCTGTCTTAAACCTTACGTCGGTAGAAACAAAATACGATGAAAAACGCCAGTTTTTTACAGAAGGCACAGAACTGTTCAACAAAGGCGACCTGTTTTATTCGAGACGAATCGGCGGACAACCCCGCAATTACGACAAAATCTATTCCCAGTTGGCGGCCAACGAAACCGTCAAACTCAATCCTTCAGAAACAAACCTGTACAATGCCACCAAAATATCCGGACACACCTCCTCAGGCTGGGGATTGGGATTTCTGAATGCCGTGACAAAGCAGCAGACAGCCCAGATCAAGGACACCATCACAGGCCAGGTACGCACCATCGTCACGCAAGGCGTAAGCAATTACAATCTTCTTGTCCTGGACAAAGTTATTGGCAAAGAATCATACATCAGTTGGACCAATGCCAACGTCACCATTCCTGATGAAAACCACCTATCGAATGTATCAGGTATGGAGTTTAAATATAACCTTAAGAATTTTCAGATATCCGGAGATGCAGTTTTGAGCTACCTCCGGGATAAACCCGAAACGACAGTGACCAATCAGTTCGGCCATCGTTTCAACCTGAACTTTGGAAAAACAACCGGAGCATTCCGATATGAGATGTACAATACGTTGCTGAGTAAAACCTATAACCCATGGGACTTTGGGTATCTCGAAAACAACAATCTGATTTCAAACGTACTAAAGTTCCAGTATCTTCGTTTTAAGCCGACAAGGCACTTCAACGACATCACAACAGAACTGAACCTAAACTACGAAAGCCTTTACAAACCACTTCTTTACGGACGATTTGAAATAGATGGCAATATCAAGTTTCTATTCAAGTCATACAATTATCTGAAGTTTTTCATCAGTGCCACACCGGTTGAGAAATACGACTATTACGAGCCGAGAGTCGAAGGATGGAAATATAAGGAACCAACTGCAGCCTATGGTGGTGCCGAGTTTTCTCTGGACGGTCGCAGAAGATTTTCTTTCTGGGTTAACATTGGTTACTGGCATGCATCCAAATTTGACAAAAGCTCTGCATACCTGGCCCTCCAGCCACACTACCGGGTCAATGACCGGCTTTCTTTTGATTATCTGCTCAATTTGGTGCATCAACAAAATAGTATAGGCTATGTTGCAAAAAATGCCGGCAATGATTCCATTTATTTCGGAAGAAGAGGTATCCTGAGCATAGAGAACGTGGGCACCGTCAAACTTTCCCTTTCCAACAAGAGTTCGCTAAATTTTAGATTAAGGCATTACTGGTCCAATGTGGAATATGCAAATTACTACCTTTTGCAACACAGTGGCAACATGCAAAACGTTGAACTTAGCGACAACTACAATGTTAATTATTGTCTGCTAAACTCCGATATGTCGTATACCTGGCAATTTTTACCAGGTAGTGAACTTTCCATAGTTTGGAAGAATTATTATTCAACATCAAACCAAGATACAAAACGAGGGTTTTATAGCAGCTTGAAAAATGTCTTTTCCTATTCTCAAATAAACAGCATTTCATTCAAGATCATTTATTACATCGATTATCAAACCATCAAAAAACGTTTCTGAAAACTTTTGACGCTTTAATTTCAATCTATAGTACAAATCATGAAAAAACTATTTGCATTTTTATTATTACTTGTTTCCGTCATGAGCCTATCGGCTCAGGTGGAGCGCATTGAACCCGCTTTTTGGTGGGTTGGCATGAAAAATCCCAAGTTGCAGCTTTTAGTGCATGGCAGCAATATAGCCAACAATCAGGTGGCTATACATTATCCTGGAGTTAAATTGATTAAAGTCAATAAAGTGGAAAATCCCAACTATCTGTTTCTGGATTTGCTGATTGACAACAAACTGGCGCAACCCGGAAAATTTGATATTCTTTTTCAACAAGACGGGAAGACAAAGGCCGCTTACACCTACGAACTCAAAAAACGCAGGGCTGGATCGGCCAACCGTGAAAGCTTTACAAGCGCGGATGTTGTTTATCTTTTGGTACCGGATCGTTTTGCCAATGGCAACCCGGGAAACGATAACGTAAACTCACAACCAGAAAAAGCCGATCGAACCATTGATTATGGACGGTATGGAGGTGATATCAAAGGCATTCAGGATCATCTGGACTACATCAAGGAGCTTGGAGCTACAGCCATCTGGAGTACACCGCTACTGGAAAATAATTATTACAAGTACTCCTATCATGGATATGCCATCAGTGATTTCTATCAGGTAGATCCACGTTTTGGGAGCAATGAAGATTATGTCAAATTTGTAGCGGCTTCACATCAGAAAGGTTTAAAGATGATCATGGATATGGTAACAAATCATGGTGGAATCGGTGCCTGGTGGATGAAGGATCTGCCGGTGAAAGACTGGGTTCATCAGTGGCCGGACTTTACACGTACCAATCACAAAGCAAGTACAATAAAGGATGCCCATGCTGCTGAATGTGACCATAAACTTCAGCAGGAAGGCTGGTTTGACACAACGATGCCCGACATGAACCAGCAAAACCCATACTTCTGGAATTATTATACGCAAAACGCTATCTGGTGGGTGGAATATGCCGATCTTGACGGCATTCGTGTCGATACTTACCCGTACAACGACCCTGAAGCAATGTCAAGATGGGCAAAAGCCATTACGGACGAATACCCCGGATTAAATCTGGTAGGAGAAATATTGCTCCACTATTCACAGGACATTGCGTTCTGGCAAAAAGATGCGGTAAATTCACTGCACTACAATTCGAACCTGCCTTCCGTAATGGACTTTGTATTGAGTGATGCTCTGGCAACCTGTTTCAACGAAAAGGGCAATTCCTGGAACGGAGAAGGAATGAACCGGATCTACAACACCGTTGCGAACGACTATTTGTATGCCAATACAAACAACCTCTTTGTCTTTGCAGAAAATCACGACATCCAACGTCTGAACCACAACGTAAACGGTGATCTGGCAAAATACAAGATGACCCTTTCTTTTTTGATGACGACACGAGGTACTCCGCAAATCTATTACGGTTCAGAAATCGGAATGACAGGAGACAAAAACAAAAGTGACGGCGATATCAGGCGCGACTTCCCCGGTGGCTGGGAAGGAGACAGCCTCAACGCTTTCACGGCCCAAGGTCGTACAGCATTTCAAAACGACTATTTCGACTTTACGTCCAGACTACTCAACTGGCGTAAGGGCAAGACCGTAATTCACACTGGCAAGCTGATCCATTATGTACCTGAAAACGATATCTATGTCTATTTCAGGTACAACGACAAAGAAAGCGTCATGGTTATACTTAACAATAACAGCACAGAGCAGGAGCTGAAAATGGATCGATTCTCACAATGCTTAAAGAAATACGCCCAAGGAACCGATGTTATAAGCGGAGTTAACTATACTTTGAAGGATTCCATCACTTTACCCAAGAAAACGGCACTTATTCTGGAACTAAAATAAAAAGATATCACTCAAAAAACGAGGGAGTTTCGATAGAATCGGGACTCCCTCGTTGCATGATAATCAATCAAAATTCAGAACAATCCGTTGAAAATATTACAGATCGGTTTTCTCACAGCTCAAGGGACTTTTCTTATAAAGAGCTTCGACCTTGCTTCTATAACTCCTTCCTATGGGTAATTTACCTTGTAAATACACAAAACTGGAAGAAACCGCCTCAATTTTATTGATCGCCACCAGATAAGAACGATGTATGCGGATAAACTGGTCGGTCGAGAGCTTGCTTTCCAGCTCGGAAAGACTGCCATAGGCTGTGATTTTCCTAGTCGAAGTGACAATCTTGTAATAATTGCTCAAACTATGAAAATACAGGATGTCACTAACCGGAATCTTAAACAGCTTTCGTTCAGAACGGACACTGATGTAATCTTTTTCGAGGTGTTCCTCCGTTTTATTTGAAGGAGATTCCGCATCAATCAGATCGGCGACTTTCCGGACGGCAATCTTAAAACGTTCAAAAGAAATAGGCTTAAGCAGGTAATCCACTGCGTTGACTTCATAGCTCTCTACCGCATAATGGTCGAAAGCCGTGCAAAAAATAACTTTGGGAAATCTGGACATGCTTTTTACCCATTCCATGCCATTGATTTTAGGCATCTGGATATCCAGAAAAATAAGGTCCACCGGATGGCATTGTAAAAAACAGTTTGCTTCAAGAACATTGGAAAACCGGCCCACCATTTCGAAACGATCCAAGCGTTCAAGGTACATTTCAAGAATATCGAGTGCCAAATCCTCGTCATCGACAATTAAACACTGTATAGGCTTCATTGTTTTAAATTGATTTTCAAAATACTGGTATAGGTATCCGCCGTCACATCTGTTTGTAACGTATATTTCTCGGGATAAATAATATTTAAACGGTTTTGAACATTTCCTATTCCTATTCCCGAAGAGACATCCTGCGACTTTTTAGCTTCCGGATCATAACTATTGGCAACTTTCAATTGCAATTCGCCGTAATCAACATTCAGTTCTACCGTAATCCATGATTTGTCAATCTCATTTGTTGTTGAATGTTTAAATGCATTCTCAACAAAAGGCAACAGCAGTAAAGGAGTTATGGAATTGCCGGTCGTATCACCGCTCACTTTAAAATTGACGGTAAAGCGTTTACCATATCTGAGCTGTTCAAGTTCTATGTAATTCCGGATATAATTCACTTCTTTTTCAACGGACACAAAATCTGCCGTGGATTCCTGAAGCATATACCGCATCAGTTCCGACAACTTCAGAATAACCTCAGGAGTATTATCAGACTTTTTTAACGCCATGCCATACAAATCGTTCAGCACATTAAACAGAAAATGCGGCTGAATCTGGCAACGAAGAAACTGCAATTCGGCCTTCATCTTTTCCTGAGAGAGGGAGAGTATGCGGTTTTCCTTTTCCAGAGAATAACTATAGAGCTTAATGGCAAAGGGAATAATGACCACAGAGTTGATGTTCAGAACATGATTCAGTATCTCGGTAATATCAAACAGCGTTGCCTTCTGATCTGAAACGCCAAGTAACGGTATAAACGAAATATACACCAAGGCTCTTTGTATAAAACCGGCCAGCACCATCGTAATAAGACTCATGATGCCCAATCGAAGGTATTTTTCCTTAAACAACAGCTGGGGAATCAAATAGCACAGGCCAAAATAAGTCACGGCCAGTTTAATCGGTAAAAAGACCAGCTCATTGTAAAAACAAACCCAATAATTGTTGTACCGGGTACCCCACAGGAAAGTGAACAGAAATACAACGCAAACCCAGTAGGCAATGTGAAAAAATATTCGTTTACGCTTGTATATCTGATGAAAAAAACGCTGATGCTGGTTAATGGCCAAGGACATAAGGTGTATTTATCTTAGAATCAAGAACAAATATAATTTATTTTTCGAGCGAATATCTTTAAAAACAAAAGTGTTGGCCTTTTTTATGTCAAAAGGGTGTTTATTTATATGAACGAAATGGTCCCAGGCGAAAACCCGGGACCAATGTTCCATGAATACGAGACCTGCAAAAACAGGTCAGCCTTTTGCCTTGACGATATCCATTACGATTTGGTTCATCTCATCAAAGTGTTCTTCCATGCTCTGAAGGAGCTTGAACTGTGCCAGCGAACGTTGTAGGTTGTGCTTCGGATAAGCAATCTTGTAGTAAGTATCGCCATCCATGTAATCGGCCAGAAAACGTACCAATTGCATGTATGTAAGCAGCGTTGCACCAAAAGGCAGGTTTTCTGTTTCGATGGGAGTCAGGAAACGAGCGGCATTCAGATAACCCTCCGCATAAGCCTTGAAAATACCAAGGTTGATGGAAACCCTTGACAGATCCTGATCGTCTTCCTCTCCATTGTTGGCCGCAGTACGCATGAAATCTCCAAAATCAGAAAGGACATAACCAGGCATCACCGTATCCAGATCAACCACACATAAGATGTTTCCATTGACATCAAAAAGCACATTGTTCACCTTGGTGTCGCAATGGTTGATCCGCTTTGGCAATTTACCTTCGCGGTGCAGACGTTCAGCCTTGCACATTTCCCAGGATCTGGATTCTATCTCATCGACCAGATCGTGCACCTCAGACAAGCGACCGGCAGCATTTCTTTTCACTGCAGCGCGAAATTGCTCCAGACGGGATTCCATGTTGTGAAATCCTGGAATAGTCTCAAACAAAGGCTCGCCAGGCAGGTCTGAAAGCATGTCCTGAAACTCGCCGAATGCTGTACCTGCATTATTGGCAAACTTTTCATTGACTGTTTCATAGCTATAACTGTCCGTGATGAATTTCATCATGCGCCAGAAGTTTCCCTCAGCATCTTTGTAAAAGTAAGTACCGTCAATAGCAGGCAAGAGTGTAAGCACTTTACGGTCTACATCCTGGGCACTCTTTGCCAACAACTTCTTACGGATATGAGTGGTTACCCGTAGAATGTTGTCCTGCAATTGAGGTACGTTCTTGAAAATTTTGTGATTGATGCGTTGTAGTGCATAAGAATTACGATCGGCCAAAACCTTATAGGAATCATTGATGATACCTTTTCCAAGAGGCTGAATATCTACATTCCGACAATCAGGCAAGAAATTATTGACAATATTGAAAAAATTAGTATCCATTAGTAGCAGCGTTTTTCAAAAGATTATTCGGCAAAAGTCAGTCCTTTCAATTTGTTCCATGATCCACGGGTGAAGTCCGGAATTTCGACCGGCATGGATTTATTGTCGAGTGAAATCTCAGACAGAGGTATGAGGCTACACCATTCAGCGAGATCATAAACATCCATGTCCAATGGCAATCCTTTTTGCAAACAATAAATCAGACGATAGTCCATGATGAAGTCCATGCCACCGTGGCCACCCACTTTTTTTGCCAAATCTTCTATATCCTTGATAATAGGGTGTCTGTACTTTTTCATCATCGCATCCTTAACCTTTTCCGGCATAAATTCGTGGGCACTGAAATCGTCTATGCTCTTGGGAGCTACATCGTCTGAAAGATCCTTCTTATCAATGGACAGGCCTTCCACCGGATACTTATTGGCAAAGCCCTTGGTTCCGGTAATCTGGTACATACGGTTATAGGGCCGGGGAGAAGCTACGTCGTGTTCAATAAGGATGGATCTCTGCTGCTCGGTATAAATCATCGTCATGGTATGTTCTCCATTTCTGAAATCTTTAACGTCTTCTCCGGTTTTATCCTTGATGATAGCAGGGTTACTGATGGGTTTGGTATCCATGGAAACCAGATAATTCAACTTGTCGCCACGATGTATGTTCATAACCTGACAAACGGGGCCAAATCCATGGGTAGGATAGACGTCCCCACGATGCTTACGGTTGTAGTCCATACGCCAGTTGTTCCAGTACGTATCCCAATTGGGCTTAAGATTGTGGATATAGGCTCCTTCTCCATGAACGATTTCTCCAAGTAAACCTTGTTGTACCATGTTCAGGGTTGTCAGTTCAAAGAAGTCGTAAACACAGTTTTCCAACATCATACAATGCTTGCGCGTCTGTTCTGAGGTATTGATCAATGCCCAAATTTCCTCCAAATTCATGGCTGCAGGCACTTCTATAGCCACATGCTTACCATCTTTCATGGCCTGAACACCAATGTTGGCATGATGTACCCAGTCGGTAGCCACGTAAATGAGATCCACATTTTTCAGAGCGGTGACCTTACGCCAAACGGCAGTATCTCCATAAAATTCTTTGGCTTTTGGGAAACCTCTCTTGATTAATATTTCATTGGTCCTTTTTGTATTTTCCTGAAGCACATCACAGATAGCCACCACTTTAACCCCCTTCATATAGGTCATTCTCTCTACAGCTGAAGGGCCACGGTTTCCAAGACCGATGAAAGCAACACGAACAGTCGGAATCGGATCGCAAACCAGAGCTAAAGCATCCTTTTGACCGGCAGGGCGTTCAGGCACCGGCGTTTTTATCATTTGAGCGGAAACACCACAACTGACCGGCAGCAAACTCACTGCCAGAAAAAATGCAATAATATTGTTTTTCATAAGGTATTATTTAAAAAGAATTGAAACACATAAGAGATACGAATTATACAAACAATTTGTCCACTAAAATGACGTTTCAAAAAAGAGACCCCACATAAAGAATACAAATAAATGATATTCCTTATGTGGGGCCATTGGGGGGGAAACGTTGATTTTCCAGCGAGACAGAAGGGCTTGTTTTATGACACTTACTTCTATTTTGAATTTAAAAATTTAATTAATTCGCTGAGCCGTAAACTTCTTCCAGTTTTTTCTCCAAATCTTCCCCACGAAGATCCTTGGCTATGATCTTTCCGGTAGGGTCGATCAGAACATTGGAAGGAATGCCACGGATACCATAAAGTTTGGCTACTTCTGAATCCCAGAATTTAAGATCGGAAACATGAGTCCACGTCAGACCATCTTTTTCAATGGCATCCGTCCAGGCTTTCTTATCCTTATCGAGCGAAACGCCAAAAACGGTAAAACCCTTGGCCAGATATGTTTTGTATGCATTGACCACATTCGGGTTTTCTCTTCGACAAGGTCCGCACCAGGAAGCCCAGAAGTCAAGCAACAGATAGTTGCCGAAGAAATCTGACAAACGGACAGTCTGACCAGCGGGGGTGGTACCAGTAAAATCAATAGCCTGATTGCCCACATCCACTTCTTTCTTGACCGATGCGATCTGTTTTAATTCATTGATGTAGGAAAGGTCGTTCAAGGATGCGTCGAACAGAGCCAGATCTGCCTCAATTGCGGCACCGGACATTTCAGGAGCCCTTTCGCGGTAAAGCAAGTAGGCCACAACCGCAGACCCTGGATTAGCTTTTATCAGGGAATCGATGCTGTAGTTTTCGTTGTTGTGATACTTTACGAAAAGATCGTTGGCAGCAGAACCTGTAATTCTGACAGATTCATTGATATCTTTGTTGATTTTCACCTGAATGGGACTGTTCTCGATAAAAATAAAACAGGGACTAAAGTTTTCATTTTTATTTGTACTTAAACCATACAGATCGACATGTTTCACGCTCCCTTTAAAACGAAACTTACCACCGGAAATCCTGGCTGAGTCTATGTTGTAAAACATTTTGTTGCGAAATCCTTTCAGGTAGATTGTGCCACTCTCCGCATTAATACTACCATCAATACGATAGGAGGGTTCCTGGGCAAAAGTAAAAAGGCTAAATAAGGAAAAAGCCAGTAGTAAAATCGGACTGGATAATTTCATAGATATTTATGTTTAAAATGCAAACAAAGATATTCAAAAAAACAGCATAAGGAAACGGTGGATATGGAAACATTTTTTACACCTTTGCATCCTGATTTACAAAAAACGGATCATAATGAAATATTTTTTGACAATAGCCTTGATTTGCATAACTTTTTCAGCAGAAGCCCAAAAAACAAGTGTGGAAAAGTCTTTATATGGAGTTCAAACTGGATTGTTGGGCATTTGGGGCTACAAGGAGACAAAACTTTCCAACAGCATTGCATTGAGAAGTGAAGTAGGGTTTGATAGTGGTATTTGGGGTGGTTCCTTCTATGAAAAAACCGGTTTTGTGATGGCTCCAGTATTTACATTTGAACCAAGATTCTATTACAACCTCGATAAAAGAGCACTCAATTCAAAAAACACTAAAAACAATTCAGGCAACTTCCTGTCTCTGCAAACAAGTTTTCATCCAGACTGGTTCGTTATTTCCAATTATGACCATGTCGGCATAATCAGTAACGTATCCATGATTCCAACCTGGGGGATAAGAAGACAGATAGGAAAACATTTTAATTACGAAGCAGGAATCGGACTGGGCTACAGGTATCTTTTCTCCAAAAATGCAGGTTATGCCGAGAACGAGAGCGAGGCTGCGTTAAACATTGATCTTAGAATTGGATATACTCTATAAACAGATATATTACTCTGATTTTCAATATATTCGTACATAATTTTGAATGATAAACGGAATGCAAGACATTATCCTAAACGACCACAACAAGCAAGAATTTCCTCCAATGCATACCACCGAGCACATACTTAACCAAACCATGATTCGTATGTTTGGCTGTGAACGCTCAAAAAATGCCCATATAGAAAGGAAAAAAAGCAAATGTGACTACATCTTGGCGAACCAACCGACCGATGCTCAGATCAAAGAAATTGAAACACGTGTGAATGACGTGATCGGTCAGCATTTACCTGTTTCGGAGGCGCTGGTAACGCGTGAAAACATACCTGGCTGTGTGGATCTGAGCAAGCTCCCGGAGGATGCCAGTGAAACGCTGAGATTGGTCTATGTGGGCGATTATGACATTTGTGCCTGCATTGGGCAACATGTTTCCAATACTTCCGAAATAGGAACGTTCAAAATCATCAGTTCCGACTACAACGACGGCAGGCTTCGAATTCGCTTCAAACTGGAAGATTTATAGTCTTTACGTAATATCAGAAAAGCCTCAGAGGAACATTTCTTCTGAGGCTTTTCTGATTTTAGGATAAAAAAGTCTTAGAAAGATCCCGGCAATCTCATAATGCTATTCTGAATGTTTTCTTCGACATTGCGTTTCTTTCTTTCCACACTCTTACCGACTTTGAAGGTGTATTGGTAGGCCAGAAGAATGCCGCAGTTCTGGTTCATGTACACATTTTGTTTTTGGTAAATCGATTCAGATCGGATGGTCGTTTCGTTCTTAAAGAAATTTTCAGCAAACGGATTGAACATCAGAAGACTGATATTATGGCTCTTCACTTGTTTGCTGAGACCAAAAAGCGTGAGAGGAGCCGACTTGACAACACTCTGCCCGTACATAACAGGCCCGCTGACCTGGGCCATGGTAAAAAACTGAAATTGAAGGGGCAAAGTGTACATGGCAAAAGTGTTCCAGTTCCAGTTACGCTGATCGGTCGCTTCAATCTGATCAAGGTATCGGTCTATGTGATTGAACGAATACCGGAAATTGGAATTGAGCATAACCTTGCCAATCTGGGAATTGAGAGACAAACTGCCGCCGGTTTCATAGCCGTCGGAGATGTTGGTCGGAACACTCTCGAAAAGATTTGTGACTGTATTCCGGCTCAGAATGTTCTGGATGAGCTGCTGCTTTTTTTCGTAAAACAACTGCGGAGACAAGTTGAATGTAACTTTTCTAATCGTGACCTTCGTATCATAGGTCAGCTGGAAGTTGTCTCTGTAGGCAGGCTTCAAATCAAGATTACCACGACTGATGGTCTGACTGTCAACCACGCTGACAAAAGGATTGAGCTGGCTGCTGCTTGGACGGATCACCCTTCTGGAATAGGCCAGCTTGATGCTCTTGTTTCCGTTGATCTTGTAAAAGGCATTCACATACGGTAGCGGCGAGGTATAACGGTGGGGATCCGAAGAGTTAATAACCACTCTGGAGGTCTCAAACCTGGATCCGAATTTCAGGCTACCTTTCCTAAAGTTCCTTGACAGTTCAGCATAGGCACCGATGCGAAGGTCTGAATAATCCATATTGTTGACCACAGCCATAAAACTGGTGTTGTCTGTCGTGTACTTGTCGGAATTGAAACTCACTCCAGCATTAAAGCTGTACACACTGTCAAAAGGCAGTGTATAGTTGGTCTGGCCGGAAATGGTCTGCACTCTGGTGTCTGTTATTTCCTTCAGCCAGGCACTGCGATAGACCTCCGAGGTATCAGCCAAGTCGTAGGAAATGTTTTGAAAATCAGTGGTTGATTTGCTACCCAGATTGTTGTAATAGTTCAACTCCGCTTCCAGACCATGTTGCGTCTTCTTGTCGTATTTATGCTTATAGAAAAGCGAGGCTTTCAGTCCGTCGTTGTTTGTATCCGAGTTGCTCAATGTTCTGGAAATGCTGCTGGCATTTCCAGTTTTCAAGTAATCCCAGGAATCTCCGTTATTCTTGCTGTTGATTTTGTCATAGGACACATTGAAATCAAATTCGTTCAGTTCATCGGGATCCCAAATGAAACCGACATTGAGATGAGCCATCTTGTTTTCCATGGTTTGTACACCGTTTCGTTCCAGGTTTGTGGTCCCTGCCAAACGGGTCATGTCCGTACTCAGGTCAAACTGGTTGGCAACCCCATAGCCCGAAGCATAATAGGATATTTTTTTCAGCCCATAATCGAGACTTGCGCTCATACTGCCCAGATAAGAATCGGAACTGATGGGAAAGGCGGCAAGTGAGGCCATTCCCTTAAGGCCGTAACGCATGGCGGGATTCGTGATAATATTGATGACAGCATCGACATCGGCATCGTATTTTCCCGATGGGCTGGTAATAACCTCCATTTTGCTGATCTGTGAAGGATGCAACCGTTTGAGATACCCTTTGTCACGGGTGACGCCGTCCACTTCAATCTTGACGTTGGTTTTTCCGTTGACCGTGATGTCTTCATTTAAATAGTCAACCTGCACAGCCGGTATTTTTCGAATCACGTCAAGGCCGTCTCTGGATGTCTTTTGAAAACCTTCGGGTATACCGTAGATGGTGCGGTCACCCAGCTCGGTGACGGAGACTTTGGTACCATTGACCACAATATCTTTTAACTGGAAGGTTTCTGGTTCCAGGGATATGATTCCTACGCTGTTTATCAGGCCTTTTTTCTTGGAGGGGACTGGCACCACCGTTATCTTGTGCGCCAGGTGCTTTACTCTCAGACAATAAGTCATTGCTGTGTCTGACTTGTTCAGAGCAAACAATCCGTCCGAACTCGTCTTCACGGTTTCAACAACGCTGCTGTCGGGTAACAACAACAATTCAACATTGGCACCTTCTACAGGCTTCGTCGTCTCTTTATTGCTCAGGCTACCTGTTATAATTTGCCTGGCGTTTGCCGTCACAGCAACGCAACACATGATCAGAACAATGTATTTTTTATGGGTCATTCTACAAATAATAATCGTTAAAAGCTCATGGATATCTCAGATTGGAAATCCATCTTAAGTGACATTTCCTGCTCATTGGCTTTCATGACACCTTCACTGTGACCTTTCTGCGTACTTTTTACGATCAGCCCGGTTTTCAGGTCGATCGAACTTTCAGAGGTCGAAGTGCCTTTTAGATTCTCCAAAGACATAGCAGCAGGTTCTTTCATAGGCATTGATTCCATCTCTGTCGTACCGGAGACGATGGCCTGCTGGTTGTCCACGCTTTTCAATGTATACGTGTTGAGCAAAACCATGGAAGAAATGCTGGATATATTGAAGTAAGTCGTTTCCCAGGTATCGCTGACTTTCACCGCTTTTTCCGGCAAATATGCAAACATTGGTTCCACCATGCTTCTGAGTACCGATTCTTTGAGCAAGGCATCGGCTACAATTCTGGCATCGTCCCTTTGGGAAGCAGGAATGGAGTCAAGTACGAACATGACATTGTCCTTGTACTGACCATAGTTCACAAATCCAATGAACTTACCGGCTGTGGATATTTTGGCAATAAGCTTGTAAGCACAGAGTTTGCTCATGATTTTTTCCTGTGAGGTATTACCCGGCTTGGCCGAATTTGTTTCCTGCGTACCCATAACTGAGCTGGTTTTTGCAGAAATGGAATCGAACTGGAACTCAAAGTCAATAACATCGTTTGCCTGTTGAAGCACTTTGCAACTGTAAGTGGCTCTGGTGTTCACTTCCATGGCAATTTGCTGACCGCTTACGGATATTTGCATGTTTTGCTTGTTGTTGTTTTTAATCTTGTAAACTTTACCATTTTCAAGATTGAGTTTCAGATTGACAGGTGTTTGAGCCATGGCTGAAAGACAGAAGGCGGCAAAAATTGCAGAACAGATTAGTTTTTTCATTTTGCTAAGCTTTGTTTGGTTCATATTTTAAGTTGGTTTTTTATAAGGGAATTCGATCTTTGAAACGATACGAAAAGAGAGTCTGAAAAGAAAGAGGACATCATTTTCCTTGGATATTCGCGACAAAAATAATCAGTATTTTTATTTTATCTTAAATAATCCGGTTTTTTTATTGACATATTAAAATATAGAATATGGATAGTCAACGATTTATGATCTTTCAGAATGCGGTCTGTATTTGTTTGAAACCAACAAGACGATCGTAGCGTTCACCGGATGGTCTGTAATAGACATAAATCTGGTATTCGTTTTCCGTTTCCCAATAGGAGCCTTCAATGCGTAGGGGAGTGGATTTGATGCTTTTAACCGGACGATACAGGTATTGGTAATTAAAAGCGCCCTGTTTCAGTAAAAGGCTCTTTTCATAGGCCTTCCTCTCAAAGTTATAGATCATCTTACCGTTTGCATCCAGGTTGTTGTTCGTCAGATCTCCGTTCAGGTATATTCCGCCATCCAGTATAGGCGTTTCCATAGGAAGCGAAAAATGAACCAGAAAATAATCGGCACCCGTTGCATTATCCAAGGCCTCCTGACTGCGAATCAGAAAACGGCCATTCTGGTCCTTGTCAAAAAGGTAACCATTCAGACGCTTCTCTGCAGGTAAAAGTTCCACATTGTAAAAAGGTTTGAAAAAACTTATCTGATTGATACCAATGCCTGGATACTTGAAAGTGGTCATCTCAAACCGCCGGTATTCGTTTCCGGCTTCAAAAATCAGGTCCTTGTTGTGCTCGTATTTCAACAACCCAGACTGCACTGTCAAAGGCTGCACATTTTGCACCTCATTATCCGTCCGATGATTCTGGCGGACTTTAACTTTCAGTTCACACAACGGCTGCATAACATTAATTGATTGCGCATTAACACTAAAAGCCAATTGCTGATGCGACTGTTTATTGTCCACATCCGTGGTAGCCGTGACGCTACCTTCTATCTGCACTTTTTCCTCCGACAGACTGAAGCATGCGGTCAGTAAAACGATATCCGCACGATCCTTTTCATAGATTTCCACCGCATAATTTCCTGAAAGCGTCAATTTGACCTGATCGTTGGGAAGTGAAAGGGTATAATGCGTGTAAGGGGTCAACGTGCTTTCCGAAAGCCGGCCATCCTCCATGTCATTTTCCGAAAAGCCTTCCATATATTCCAGCACATTCATGTCCGATCGTGTCCAGTCTGCATTGCAATGAACCACCCGGTATGCATACCGTTTATAATCGTGTGAAAGCTCATCGAAGGATATCTCTACAAAATTTTCGGATCCCATCTTTATAACCGGCACAGAAGACCAGTCACCGTCGGCATAGACCGTAAGGGTACGAATCTGCTCACTGCGGATTTCTGTTTTATACGCATGTGAATGAGCTATATATGATATAAAAATAAACAAAAAAGAAAGAAAAAATCGTTTCATGGAGAAAAAATAAATGGTTAACAAACCTAACATTTTTTTTTGAATCCTCCTTACAATGTTTCCAAAATGCACAGGTTTAACAATTTCAAAAAACAGGTCTATTGGATTTTGTATATTTTTACAGTTCTAAAATTCAATTGTAAACCGATGAAGAAGATCGTATTGTTTTCAGCCCTGGTGCTTTTGGGGGCAAGTGCTTTTGCACAAAACAAAGACAAAGGCAAGCTCATTGACGTGCCGAAGGGTGGTTTTTACGACGACGTCGTGCTCAAGGATGTAAAGCAAGTCAAAGATTCCGTAGCGGGCTCTAAAGTCAAGAAGAAATTCATTATGGACCAGTCTGGGATGAAAGTACCCAACAAGATAGACCTGTATCAGAAACAATGGGCCAATCCTTCCATCTCACAAGGAAATGCAGGAACCTGCTGGGATTTCAGCACCACCTCTTTCTACGAAACAGAAATCAACCGTCAGACGGGCAAGAAGGTCAAGCTCTCTGAAATATACACTGCATACTGGGAATATGTTGAGAAAGCCCGTCGTTTCGTACATGAACGCGGAAATTCTGTATTCGGGGAAGGTTCTGAAGGCAATGCCTTGTCCAGGATCACCAACCAGTACGGTATGATGCCCGAATCGGCATACAACGGCCTCATTAACGGCCACAAATACCACAGTCATAGCGATATGTTCGATGAAATGGACAGCTATTTGCAGTCGGTGAAAACCAGCAATGCCTGGAACGAAGAAGAAGTACTCTCTACCATCCGCGACATTCTGAACCACTATCTGGGCGTTCCTCCCACGGAATTCATCGTAGACGGCAAGAAATATACCCCGATGACCTATATGAAAAATTACCTGAAGCTAAATTCCAACGACTTCGTGGAAATTCTTTCCTACCAACAGAAGCCTTTCTGGGAAAAGGTTGAATACGAAGTGCCGGACAACTGGTGGCACAGCACCGACTACTATAACGTTCCGCTGGATGTTTTCATCAAAGCTGCCAAGAAAGCCATCCGTCAAGGTTACACATTGGCCATCGGCGGTGACGTATCGGAAGCCGGTTTTTCCCGGGACACCCAATGTGCCATCATCCCCGATTTCGATATACCGTCAGCCTACATCAACGACGATGCCCGTCAGTTCCGTTTTTCCAACAACACCACGACCGACGACCATGGTATGCACCTCATCGGTTATGTCGAAAACTACAACGGCGACGGCAAGGATTGGTTTTTGATTAAGGATTCCAGTGCCGGTTCCCGCAACAACGACAAGAACGCTCCCGAATTTGGCTACTACTTTTTCAGCGAAGATTACTTCAAACTGAAAATGATGGACTTCACCGTTCATAAAGACGCAGTACAGGACATTCTGAGCCAATTCAAATAAGCAAAACATAAACTCAAGGAAAAACGTCGCAAAAATTTTGCGGCGTTTTTTTGTTTTTTTGCCATCCAAAAATATTCTGTACTTTTGCCCGTAAAATTACGCACAACCTGTAGTTCCCTGAAAATGAAACATAAAATCTGGTTTTTCGCCTGCATCCTGCTCGTCAACTGCGGGTGTGCCTCCATTAAGCTAGATAAGGTAAAGTACAACACCGCCAAAAGACAGTACGAATATGTCAAAGGCAAAGTGTCCATTCCTCTCAGAAACAATCAGCAGCAACTTATAGACTCCACCAATATCGACGCTTTCCGCACCGAATTGCTGGAAAACGGACTCAAATATTCATTCAGGGAAAAAGCCGAAAACGACGAGTTGCTGCTAAACACCGACTTTAAACTTGCCCAACTTTACTCGGGAATTAACGCGGCTCTGCAAGATCATGCATGGAAACAGGCCATTGAGAAAATTGATTCTATCAGACACATCAATACATCCATGGACTATTATTCGGATTGCGCTTTTCTGGAAGGCTATGCATATGAAAGAATGGGAGAAAGGGACAGGGCTGTCAAGGCGTACCGGATTTTCTGCACCTATTCCGAAAAAAAGTACTCCAAACGCTTCAGAGGCCATTTGTACGACGATCTTAACGATGCTGGCTACATCGTAGAAAGAAACCATGCCTACCATTTTCTGCATCAAAAACCGGACAGCATAAGCGAAGCCTTCCAGGCTAAGCCCATAACCCCAAAATGCTATTACAAAAGCAACCAGCCTGGATTTATTTACAATCCTCAGGACTATGGGCCCCATACCAGGTTTGTGATGAACCTGGGACTCGGTTTTGACCTTTCGGATGCCCTGCAGGTAGGATTCACGGTTTCCTGGATGTCCAATCCGCACATCAATTTAAACGCCGGAGTCTATTTTTCTCCAGGCATGTCAGAATACATTTTTTCTGCACCAATCCAACTTTACAAATCCGAATCAAACCAAATAGGTGTCAAGCTTACTCCCTTTATGAAAGTCCATGACATCAACAACCTGACCATAAAAGGCTCTATACTTAGCAATCAGACCGTATACGATTACGGTGCGAAAATTTCCACATCCTTGCTTCTCAGCCAAAAGGTCTACCTTGGCAGCTATTACCAGTACAACCACTTCAACCAGAAACGGCCTTATCAGCCGGAGAACAATTCTGTCTTAATCTGGTGTAACAACGAATACGACATCAGCTGTTATTATCATACCATCAAAGGACTTAGTTTGAAAGTCGGGGTAAAGAACACCGACCTGGTCGCTGGTTTCCGTTTGGGAAATACGGAGTTTTCCTACAATATCACGAGCCCGGGAATCATTCTGAGAGGTGGACTTTTTTAGTGTAAAATTCTAAAAAGATAAGAGATATGGAAAACATTGAAATCAAAACAATCACTGCAGAAGCCTGGCCTGAAGTCGCTAAAATATACACTCAGGGTATCGCTACCCGGAACGCCACTTTTCAGCAAAAAGCTCCCGAATGGGAAGAATGGGACGCGGCACACCGTCCGGATTGTCGACTGATGGCGGTTCTGGAAGACAAAGTTGTAGGCTGGGCCGCTCTTTCCAAAGTTTCAGGCCGCTGTGTTTATTCCGGCGTAGCCGAAGTCAGCATTTACATCGATGAACAGTTTAGAGGACAGGGAATAGGCAACGTTCTGATGGAAGCCTTGATCGACGAATCTGAGAAAAATGGCATCTGGACACTGCAAGCTGGAATTTTTCCTGAAAACAAGGCAAGCATACGTTTGCACGAAAGTCAGGGATTCAGGGTCATCGGCATCCGCGAAAAGCTTGGTCAGATGGATGGCAACTGGAGAAACGTAGCCATGCTGGAAAGAAGGAGCAAAGTGGTGGGAAACGGGAAAAGTCCATGCAAACGCAAGTAGACCTGGATATTTTAATGGCCAGTCTTAGCCTCGTTTGTATATTTCCCGGATATTTTCTTCGTTGACTAACGTAATATCCTTGTCCTGCAACTCAATAAGACTTTCCTTTTCGAATGTCTTGAGCAGTTTGACAGCGCTTTCGGTTGATATGCCGGCAAAGTCTGCAATCTCTTTGCGTGTAAGCAGCTGAAAAATGTTTGGTTGGCCTTTCTTGAGCTTATTGAGATAAAGCAAAGTCCCGGCGAGCCTGCCGTTCATCTGTTTAAACAGCTGATTCTGCAAAACCTCGTGCAGATCTGCATTCTGCGCACAATAGCGCCTGGTCAGACCAAAACTGAACGCCCCGTTTTCCCGCAAGACCTTTTCCAGGCTGTCCTTCTCTATAAGTATGGCCTGGCAATCTATCAACGCAGAAGTTGAATAGGTATAAATATTGTTGGAAAAGACAGAAGAAAGTCCTATAAAATCCCCCGGCATTACGATGCGGAAATTGAAGCTCCTGTTGTCACTTCCTTCAACATATTGTTTTACCACACCTTTTATCAAAAAAAGCACATAGGAAGCAAAAGCACCCTGTTTGGTCAGAGTGTCTCCTTTACGGAAAAAGACCTGTGTCTTGCTACTACGGATATGTTCGGCTTCCTCTTTAGAAAGCTGCTGAAAACAGGGAGCCTGTATGTCGCAAATAAAAGCTTCGTCGGTTTCGGTGATGGTTTTCATGGACGGACAAATTTGTTTGTATCAAAGATAGATATTAATCAGCAAAAAAGTTGATTCATTTCAATTCAAAAAGGGTATTGCATCTGTCTAACAGGTTTGCATGGAAAAAGAAAACCGACGTATTTTTGTAAAAAACATACCACTATGAATACCGCATGGATTTTTGTCGGCCTTTTGGTCGCCGGTTTTGTGACACTGAATATTATTGCCCGCAGAAAGATGAAAAACATTGCCCCTGTTACCAATCATGAAAAGATTGTCACCCTTACAGACATCAATTTCGAAAACAAAACCAGAAATAAACTGGTACTGATCGACTTCTGGGCCAGCTGGTGTGCTCCCTGTCGCATGATGGGGCCCATCCTGAACGATGCAGCTGCCGAACTTGGCGATGCTGCACAAATCGGAAAAGTAAACATCGAAGAAAACCAGTCCTTGGCACAGAAATTCAAAATACGAAGCATCCCCACCATGGTGCTGTTGAAGAATGGGGCAGAGGTGGCTCGTTTTTCAGGTGTAAAAAGCAAAGACTACATCCTGAAGCAGATCCACCAATTTCAGTAAAATTCAAATAGAAAAAAGAAGTCTCAAAAAGATGCCCTGACAAGCGACTTCCTGAGACTTCTCTCTTTTTTACCCCAAAAACCTAGAAAAATCAGTGCATCAACATTTCCCATTCAGGCAAGGACTGCTAGTTATAAACAAACCCAATAGTCCACCAAAAACAATACTCCCCAACGGGGTTCCTGTAATGGCGCAATTGCCAGAGCTGCATCCAATAAAATGATAATACAGGAAACCCAGCCCCGCACCAACAATAACTCCAATGAATGGCTTTATAAAACCCCGCGAGCAAAGAAATGCCTTCGCCTTGCCCCATATTTCCTTTGTTACATATTTCATAGACTTCAATTATTAACAACGGCCCTCATAGGGCACATCTTGATACATTTTCCACATTTGATACATTTCCCGTTGTCAATAAGTGGCAGGCCAAAACCATTTTGAGAAATGGCCCCAACCGGACAAACCCGGGTTATTGGACAACGGTGATTTTGCGGACAAGACAGTGGGCTGATAGTTAATGCCATAATTCTTTCTTTTTTTATAGAACAAAGATAGCCTGTACACAGGTTGATGGTAAATTTTACCTTCAGTAATGAAACAACCGGAAAGTTGAAATGAGACAATGTTTTTAATGAGTTACATCAAGATTTGCCTGATTTTTTATCTCATTAACTTTTTTTGTGTTGTCATTCATCGGTCAATCCACGATATTTGATCTGTATTTTGAACCAATTTATGTATCCATTAAAGTAAAAAATGATGAAAGCCAAACTTTTAATGGCCGCCATGGCCTTTATTGCTCTTTCTTCCATAGCTGTTGCTGGAAATACCAAAGCCACGAAGGCTGAAACCGTAAAAGCCAAGACTGAATGTTGCAAACAAAAAGCAGCAGACAACAAGGAAAAGGCTGCATGTTGCAAAGAGCAAGGTAAAAAAGCATGCTGCAAAGCAAAAAAGGTTGAAAAGAAAGCCGAAAAGGCTGGGGTAAAAGCTGAGAAAACAGCTGTAAAACAAGTGACCAAAGCTTCTTCTGTAAAGAAATGATGTCCATTTACAGACTTTGAAAAAGCCTGTCCAAAACGTATCAAGAGCTGTCCCCAACGGGCAGCTCTTCTTTTTTCTGATCAGACGGTATTGCCTGAGCCTTTTTGGAACGGATAAGACAAAATGCTCCTTAACCTTAAAAAAGTTTCTGAAGTTGCTATCTTTACACCAATAAAAACTCTGCTCATGAAACGCCTTTACCACCGCGAAGTCCGTTCTGCCCTCGAGGCTTCAGCAAACCAGCATCCCCGCTTGCTCACCCTTTCTGATATTGAAGGTCTGCCACTCATCGTCCAAAAGTACCTCGTCTATGCCGGTGCAGTAGGAAAACCAAGAGTCTTCCGTTTCAAAGCTTCCTGCCATGGACTCATTCGCTCCAAACCAGAAGATCCCTGGATGAGGCTGACTTCAGAACAATACAACCTGATGGGAGAGAATCCTTCCCGGATTTTTTACATCAGGGCCTTCAAGATGGGAATCCCAGCAGCAGGTATCCATCTGTACAAGAATGCCAGGGCCAGCATGAAAATCAAACTGGCAGGATTGTTCACCATCGTAGATGCCAAAGGAAAAGAAATGAATCAAAGCGAAACCGTAACGGTTTTGGTAGAGATGTGTTTTATGGCTCCAGGTGCCCTGACCGACAAAAACATCAGCTGGGAAATTCTCGACGATCTGAGTGTCAGAGCCACTTACACCAATGGCAACCAAACTGTCAGCGGCATTCTTTACTTCAACCCAAAAGGTGAATTGATCAATTTCATCAGCAACGACAGGTATGAAGCAGACGGAAAAACTTTCAACCTTTATCCGTTCCTGACCCCGGCGGGAGAATACCGGGAACAAAGCGGGCTCAGGCTGGCATCGGATATTTCACTTATATTCCGGAAACCGGAAGGGGATTTCTGCTACGGTCGCTTTTTTCCGGATAAGATAGAATACAATGTATGAACATGAAAAGAAACAGGATCTATTTGCATAAAACACATAAACAAACAATTATGTCCCCAATTTCCAAAATCATGGTATCGGGCAGCATTACCCTCAAGCCGCTTGAACTAACAGATACCGACGAAATTTTCAACACGATAGATGCCCAGCGCGACTATCTGGGCAAATGGTTGCCGTTTGTAAGATACACCCGTTCGGCAAAAGACACTCTGAGCTTTGTACTGAGTGTTCTCGAACAACCTGTTGAGAATGGGAACTACATGTACGTCATTCAGTACGACGAGGTCTTCGCAGGATTGATCGGATTCAAGGATACAGACAATATCAATAAAAAGACAGAAATCGGCTATTGGCTCTCAGAAAAGTTCCAAAAGAAAGGCATCATCACCGAATCGATCAGGGCCATGATGAAACTGGCATACAATAAACTGGACATCCATCGGATACAAATCAAGTGCGCCGTAGGGAACACTCCAAGCAGCAATATACCCAAAAGGCTTGGCTTCCGGTTTGAAGGCATCGAACGGGCTGGAGAACTGCATTCCAACGGCTGTTTTCTTGACATTGAAGTCTACAGCAAGCTGAAAGGCGAATAAAAGTATCATCAAAACATCGTCACCATGAACAGAATCTGCAAATTATTTCAAATAGAACATCCCATCATTCAGGGCGGCATGGTCTGGTGCAGCGGCTGGCGGCTGGCTTCAGCCGTAAGCAACGAAGGTGGTCTCGGTTTGCTTGGCGCAGGCTCCATGCATCCGGAGGTGCTCAGGGAACACATCCGGAAATGCCGCATTGCCACCGTTAAGCCTTTCGGAGTAAACATACCGCTTATTTACCCACAACTGTCTGAAATCATGCAGATCATTGTGGAAGAGAAAGTTCCTATCGTCTTCACCTCAGCAGGCAATCCGAAAACGTGGACGCCGTTTCTGCACGAACACGGCATCAAGGTTACCCATGTGGTATCCAATACCCTTTTTGCCGGCAAATGTGCTCAGGCTGGCGTGGATGCCATTGTTGCCGAAGGTTTTGAGGCCGGCGGACACAACGGCAGGGAAGAGACCACGACCTTCTGTCTGATTCCACGTATACGCCAAGCCACAGAACTGCCTTTAATTGCAGCAGGGGGGATATTCTCCAAAGCCAGCTACCAGGCAGCATTTGTACTTGGGGCCGAAGGAGTGCAAATGGGCACACGTTTTGCTCTCTCCACGGAAAGTTCAGCCCACGAAAACTTCAAGCAAAAATGCAGAAATCTTCAGGAAGGGGAGACCAGACTATTATTGAAAAAACTGGTCCCGACAAGACTGGTTGACAACGACTTCTCAAGAAAGGTCCAGGAATATGAAAACCGCGGTGCAAGCATAGAAGAACTTAGGGAACTCTTGGGCAAGGGCCGTGCCAAAAAAGGTATTTTTGAAGGAGATCTTACAGAGGGTGAACTGGAAATAGGGCAGACTGCAGGCTCCGGGAAACAAGCTGAAACAGTGGCCGATATCTTCAGGGATTTATTGTAAACAATTTTACCCACTCATCTCCACAAGACGATAAAACCGTTATTGCTGATTTTCCAGCTGTCTGCTTGTTTCAGCCACAATGGATGCCACGCAATCCCTGGTGCACTGGCAAAGGGTTTCGACCAGCTGCCTGGTGAGCATTAAGTACATTTCTTCACTACTGTTGAATGTATCGGCAGGGAAACCCAGTTCCTTACCGGCAGCAATCTTTTTTACAGAAAGTATCCTTTCTCCTTTACGAAGTACCGCCATACACGACAACCTGCATTTGGTAGGGTACAGACTTTCCCCACTCGTTGTGGAAAATTCGTCGAAGACATAAACACTGCAACTGTTTTTTTTATAGACACCTGTCGTTTCACAGGAATCAAGCGTCACTTCAAGTGTATATGCACTGTCCGGACGAATACTGTCAAAACGCAGGGCATAGGTACCACTTCGATCACTTTCATCAAGCAAAGCATTGAAAAAGAAATCGTTATAATCCTGAGACATGGAACTGGCCCCAAGTTTCACACGGTAACGAAAATCGGAGTAATAGAAAACGATGAATGGCAGAAATAAGGCTCTGACCCTTTTAACAGTCGTTGCGCTTTCAAGCGGAAAGCCATGGAACAATACGGCTACAGTATCTCTTTTGAGAGCTTTCTCTATGGGACTGGTAAACTCATATCCCAGAGGTTCCCTGAAAGGAGCCAGACCTTTTTGCAACAACCTGGTTTCGGAACAGGACGTAACCAGCAACGCCAGTAATGCAAAACAGAACATCTTGAATGAAATCTTCATACCAATAGGTTTTGGTTGCGACAAATATAGGAAATCCTGAAGTAAAGTTCAATCCATTCAGAAAATGAACTTTACTTCAGGATGCTTGTTTTTCAATGCAAATGAAAATATCTTTGCCGGACTCATAAAAATTCGGCCAAAAACCACAGAATCATTTCACCCCATGAATAAACCCATTAAAACCGGTCTTTTATCGTTTGGCACTTCCGGCAAGATTTTTCACGCACCGTTTTTGAAAGCCCACGAAGGATTTGAGCTGACCGCCGTGGTAGAAAGGTCTGTCAAAAAGGCTCAACAATTTTACCCGGGAATCAAGAGCTACGGTACAGTTGAGGAACTGCTGGCCGATCCGAACATTGAACTGGTGGTCGTTAACACCCCCAATTCCACGCATTTTGAATACACCTTAAAGGCCATTCAGGCCAACAAGCACGTTTTGCTTGAAAAGGTCTTCACCACCAATGCCGAACAAGCCAGAAAGCTCTTTGAAGAAGCCGGAAAGCGAAACCTTCACCTGTTACCCTACCAGAACCGTCGCTTTGACACCGACTTTGCATCGGTAAAAGAGGTGATAGAATCGGGGAAATTGGGCAGGTTGGTGGAAATGCATGTCCGTTTTGACCGGTTCCGGGATTATATTGGTGCCAAAGCAGCCAAAGAGACGCCGGTTCCAGGCAGTGGACTGCTCTACGATTTGGGGCCGCATTTGCTGGACCAGGTCCTTTTTCTTTTCGGAAAACCTCAACAATGGACAAAATCTCTTGGACACTTCCGCGAACACACCCAGGTAGACGATTACGCAAACATTCATTTATCCTATGCAGATGAAAAACAGGTCTATGTCACGACAAGCTATCTGGTAGTGGATGCCCAGCCAGCCTTTGTCATCCATGGTACAAAAGGCAGCTACATCAAGCATAGAGCCGATGTTCAGGAAAAACAGCTGATGGATGGCGTGAGCCCGCTTGATCCGTCTTTCGGATCTGAAGAAGCAGGGATGGAAGGCATCCTTTCCACAGTTGCAGCAGACGGAAGCATCCGTCAGGAAAAGGTTTCCCAATCCAGAACGTCCTATATGAAGACATTCGACCTCGTTTATAGAACAATTCGTGAAAACAATTGTTATTATGTTTCTGAAGAGCAAATCATTCAGCAATTGAAAATTCTGGAGGGATAACAATCTTTCCACGGTTTTTTGTGTCTGGCCATCCTTTTTAAAAACAAAGCGGATTAAGCCATCAAACGAAGGAATATTTTCAATTTCCAAAAACTGAACAGATTCTTAATCCTCATCAAATTTATACGTTATGAATAAAACCATCAAATTTATTTGTCCGTTGATAGTGGTTGCTGACATAAAACGCTCCAGACACTTTTACGAAACGGTCTTGAATCAAAAAGTGACGGTTGATTATGGAAATAACGTCACTTTTGAAGGAAACTTTTCCATTCATCAAAAAGCCCATTACAAATCTCTGATCAACGACAAGCCCATTGAATGGGGGAGCAACAATTTTGAATTGTATTTTGAATTCGACGATCTGGAAAAGATGGAAGAGCAATTGAAAAAAGCGGGCGTCACTTTTGTACACAAAGCAAAAACAGAATCCTGGGGACAAAAGGTCCTGCGTTTTTACGACCCTGACAATCACATTATTGAAATTGGCGAATCCATGGAGCATCTCTCTTGGCGGCTTTATAAAGAAGGACACTCAGTAGAAGATATCTCCAGTATCAGCATGTTGCCCGAAGATTTCATAAGGAACAACATCAAAAAACACAACCAATCGGCATTCAACCAATTTGCAGGATTTTAAAAATCACAAGCAAACGATTAAGTCCGTTCCGGAACATTGGAAGCGGACTTTTTTATAACAAAACAAACAAACCTGGGCTCTGGACTTAAGGATCTTACGAAACAGTGAACAAGAGCCCCTATTATTATAAGTAACCTAAAAACAAAACCATGAAAAGAACCATCGTAGGTTTCCTGTTTCTCTTTGCCTGCTGCACAACCGGCTTTGCCCAATACAACAAAGGCATCAGAGTCGAACCTGTATTGATGACTGACACCACCTCCATCGGGCAGAAAATTATATTTCCAAGCTCGGACAAAGATCAGGTAACCATTTGCAAAGTAACCATACCGCCCGGAGATTCCACAGGTTGGCACAAGCACGACTTTCCTGTCTTCGCTTATGTCCTGAAAGGTACACTCAGCGTAAAACTGGAAAACGGAAGTATCAGGCATTTCCCCGAAGGCAGTTGCTTTGCCGAAGTTGTAAAAACCTTCCACAACGGCTTTAACAAAGAAAATACCGATGTAATACTCATCGCCTTTTACCTTGGGGAAAAAGGGAAGACACTTTCCGTGAAAAAATAAAAAAATGACCGCCAGAAGCATCTCCAATTGAGAAATCTTTTATATTTGTCCTTATAAACAAAGTGAATTTTTCACCTGATTGAGTTACTGAATTTCAAAAAACTTAATAGCACCTAAGATGAAAAATCTAAAATACAAAGGATACATCGGAAGCGTTGAATATAGAGAAGAAGAAGATTGCTACTACGGAAAAGTACATGGCATGAGCAAAGGTTCCATCACCTACGAAGGTAAAACCCTGGAAGACCTGAAAATGGATTTTGAGGCCAGTGTCGAAGAATACATCGAAGAAAACAGCCGTCAAAACTCCAAACGCAAGTAAACTGGCCATTTAATGAAAACAAAAAAGCGCTTACTTGTTGAAGTAAGCGCTTTTAAAGGAAGTGACCCCGGAGGGGCTCGAACCCTCGACCCATTGATTAAGAGTCAATTGCTCTACCAGCTGAGCTACGGAGTCATTCATTGTTCATCAGAACGGGTGCAAAAGTAGGATTTTTAGGAGAAACACGAAAATTTTCAGAGGTGTTTTTTGCCGGAAAATCAAATTATTTTCCTGAAATGCCCGTAAACAACAGGAAATCCGTCAATAAGCCGTTGTCAGAAAAAACGGATGACACTCCGTAAAGGAGATGCCATCCGCAAATATCAACGTTTTTACCCCAAGCTTTCGGTTCGTATCAATCAGTCAGCATGACCAGTTCCGATTCCAGAATGTAGGACAACTTGTTCAGGGAAATAATTTCATTCGTCCTGACCGGATCATTGGTACGGAAAATAAGGATTCCACGGTCCTTGATCAGGAAAGAGTACAAATATTCAATGTTGACGCCCGCTTCCGTAAAAAGACAGATGACATCGGACGCTTTGCCAACCTTGTTGTCCAAGGAAATGGCAAAAACATCGGTCAGGTTGACCGATATATTCTGAGCCTTGAGTGCCTGCAGCGCTTTATCGGGTTCTGAAGTGATGATACGGTATATACCGTATTCAACAGTATCCGAAATGGTGGATGCGATGATCTGGACATTTGCAGCCTTCAGGATGGTCAGGATCTTATTGAGGTTGCCGGGTTTGTTTTCCAGAAAAACAGAAAGTTGATGTATGGTCATGGCTTTTATATTCTAAACGAGTTTTCTCAAATCTTTTACACGTACGGCTTTACCTTCCGACTGTGGAAGGGTTCCTTTATTGACAATTTTCACTTTTGGAGTAACCAGCAGTTCATCCTTGAGTTGACGGGTTATTTCGCGGGTCAGAGACTGCAAGCGGCCATAATCGTCGGTAAACATGTCGCTGAGTTCCACCTCAACCATCATTTCGTCGTTGTCACTTTGATCTGTTTCAAGCGTGATCAGGTAATCCGTTCCCAGTTCCTTGAAGTTCATCAGAATGTTTTCAACCTGAATAGGGAAGATGTTCACACCTTTCAGAATGATCATATCATCGCTGCGGCCTTTCATGCGATCCAGGCGGGCATGGTGACGTCCACAGGGGCATTCGCCCGGAAGTATCCGGGTAAGGTCTCTGGTACGGTAGCGAAGCAACGGCATGGCCTCACGGTTGATGGTGGTGAGCACCAGTTCGCCTAATTCGCCTTCCTTGACCGGTTCAAGCGTATCGGGATCGATGATTTCTACGATATAATAATCTTCCCAGATATGCATACCGTTTTGCTCGGGGCACTCAAAAGCAACACCAGGTCCGCACATTTCAGACATACCAAAGCTGTTGTAGGCTTTGGCACCATACATTTCTTCAATACGACGGCGCTGTTCCTCCGAGTGAGGTTCGGCACCGATAATGAGCGTTCTGAGTTTGGTGTCTTTTCTCGGATCGACGTTCACTTCTTTCATCACTTCATAAAGGCGTCCCAGATAGCTGGGAATGGCATGCAAGGCCGTCGTTCCGAAATCCGTGATAAATTTGATCTGACGTCTGCTGTTTCCGGCAGCTGCCGGAACGGTCAGCATGCCCAGGCGTTCAGCTCCATACTGAAAGCCGAGTCCACCGGTAAACATGCCATAACCGGACGAATTCTGGAAAACGTCGTTGGGACGAAGACCTACCATATGAAGGCAACGGGCAACAGCGTTTGCCCATTCATCAAGGTCTTTCTGAGTATGCAGGATCACAGTAGGATTTCCGGTGGTACCGCTTGACGAATGCAGCCGAACAGCCTTATCCAGGGGAACAGAGGCTATACCGAAAGGGTACGTGTCGCGCAAGTCGGCCTTGGTGGTGAATGGAATTTTCTTCAGGTCTTCCAACGATTTGATGTCCTGAGGCTTGATGCCGTTTTCTTCAAATCGCTGACGGTAAAAAGGAGAATTCATGCAGTGTTGCACTGTTTTCTGAAGACGCTCCAGCTGAAGCTTTTCTATTTCGGGACGAGTCATCGTCTCGAGCTCTTTATGTAAATACATGATATTAGATGGTTTTTATAAGTAAAAGCAAGGCAAAAATAACAAATTATTTAGTATTTGACCGCTTTTGATGACGAAATGTACCCATGAATAAATATTCATTATTCATTTGAGGCTCAAGGAGTCAGAAAAAACAGCTGTCCTCTTTTGAAAAGAGGACAGCCGCACAATATGTGCAGGTATTAAATGCCTTTCATGCTGAGTTGGATACGCTTCCGGTCCAGGTCCACGCCCAGCACTTTTACTTTCAGATGCTGGTGCAGGGAAACCACCTGCGATGGATCGGTAATATAACGTTCGGCCATCTGGGAGAGGTGTACCAGCCCGTTTTCCTTGACGCCGACATCCACGAAACAACCAAAAGCTGTGATGTTGGTAACAATACCGGGCAACACCATGCCTTCCCGAAGGTCTTCGATTTTATGGATGGTCTTGTCAAACTCAAAAACTTCAATCCTGCTCCTGGGATCGCGTCCTGGCTTATCCAACTCTTCCAGGATATCCTTGAGCGTTGGCATGCCGACTTTGTCGGAAACATAGTTTTCAAGCCGAATGTCCTGACGAAGCTCCTTTTGTTCAATCAGGTCCTTGACAGAACATTTCAGGTCCTTGGCCATTTTCTCGACCAAAGGATATTGCTCGGGGTGAACGGCCGTATTGTCCAGCAAGTTCCCGGCGCCCGGTATACGGAGAAATCCTGCAGCCTGTTCAAAGGCTTTCGGCCCGACACGAGGAACTTTCAGCAACTCGGCCCTGCTGGAGAATGCACCGTTACTGTCACGGTATTCCACAATATTCTGAGCCATGAGAGAGCTAAGCCCAGAAACATATGTAAGAAGGTATTTACTTGCCGTATTGAGGTTTACACCAACCTGATTCACGCAATTGATGACGGTCTGATCCAGAGATTTCTTGAGCTTGCCCTGATCCACATCGTGTTGATACTGACCTACGCCTATGGATTTGGGCTCTATCTTGACCAACTCGGCCAAGGGGTCCATCAGGCGACGGCCTATGGAAACGGAACCACGGACAGTCACATCGTAATCGGGAAATTCTTCCCTGGCTATCTTGGAAGCCGAATAAATGGAAGCCCCATTCTCACTGACCACAAAAACCTGCACTTTACGATCATAACGGAGATTCTGAATAAAATCTTCCGTTTCACGTGAAGCCGTACCGTTGCCGATGGCTATGGCCTGAATATCGTAGGATTCCACCAAATGGGTTATTTTTTTGGCTGCCTGCGAAGTCTCATGCTGAGGAGCATGCGGATAGATGGTCTCATTGTGGAGCAGCTTACCCTGGGCATCCAGGCAAACGACCTTGCAACCGGTTCGAAAGCCTGGGTCGATACCAAGTACACGTTTTTGACCAAGCGGGGCGGCCAACAGCAATTGTTTAAGATTGTCGGCAAAAATTCTGATAGCCTCCTCGTCCGATTTTTCCTTGCTCAAAGCCGCAAATTCGGTCTCGATGGAAGGTTTGAGCAGACGCTTGAATCCATCCGTCACAGCCATTTCCACCTGCTTCGAACTGGCCAAAGTGCCTTTCACGAACATACGGTGCAAATCCTCACAGCAATTCTCATCATCCGGACTGATGGAAACCTTCAGAAAACCTTCGCTTTCTCCCCTTACCACAGCCAGATAACGGTGAGAGGAACAACGCCGGAGTGGCTCCGAATAATCGAAATAATCCTTGTATTTTACCGCTTCTTCTTCCTTACCTTTCACCACCCTGGAAGTGATGACAGCTTCCTTGCGAAAACGATTACGCACCATCTGGCGTGACCGTTCGTTTTCATTGACCCATTCTGCAATAATATCCCGGGCGCCTTTGAGGGCATCTTCCACATTCTCCACCAAGTCCTTAACGAAGGGTAGGGCAGAACGCTCCACATCGGAAACATTTTGCAACAGGATCATTTTTGCGAGTGGTTCCAGTCCTTTCCGGCGGGCCAACTCAGCACGAGTATGACGTTTCGGCTTATAGGGGAGGTAAATGTCTTCCAGTTCATTCATCTGCCAACAACCTTCAATACGTTTTTTCAGCTCAGGTGTCAGCTTTTCCTGTTCCTCGATGGAGGAGAGGATGGCCTTTTTTCGCTTGTCAAGTTCGGTGAGCCTGTCGTTCAGGTCGGCAATAGCTCCGATCTGAACTTCGTCCAGACCTCCTGTCCTTTCTTTACGGTAACGGCTTATAAATGGGATTGTTGCATCTTCAGACAGAAGTTGCAGCGTATTTCTTACGCCATTGGTCGGCAATTGCAGCTCAGTAGCAATGCGTTTGATGTAATCTTCCAGCATAGTAAATATTTAGTGTTCGTCAACGGCTTGCGAAGTTACGAAAATAAAAGCCTATCTTTGTGCAAATTTTATTCAAATGCAATCCAAGTCACAACCTAAACGCAAAGTGTTTTTTTCAGCCGCCAAACCGGCTGATTCGTACAAGGCGAAGAATCAACCAAGAGTCAAGAAGGAAGTTCCGAAACCCGATGCACCCAAAACACAGCCCAAGAATGCCAAGAAAAGGACAGAAAGCGTTTTAAAGGTTATTGAACCGATGGAACTCATGACTTTTCTGATTTCCCAACTCCAGGATCAAAGCCGTACGACCATCAAAGCACTGTTATCACATCAGCAAATCACCATCAAAAAACAGGTGGTTCGTCAATATAACTTCCAGCTTAAAGCCGGAGACGAAGTCATAGTGCATTGGGGCAAGGGTAAAGTTACCCTCAAGGATCCCCAGCTGAAAATCATTTACGAAGACGAATACTTTATCGTCGTTGAGAAAGCGGCAGGACTTTTGTCCATCGCTACCCAGAAAGAACGCATCAGAACTGCCTACAGCATCCTAAGCGAATACGTGAAGCTGCAACACCCAAACAACAAGATTTTTGTAGTGCATCGCCTGGACAGGGAAACCTCTGGCCTTATGCTGTTTGCCAAAGACCAGGACGTTCAATATGAAATGCAGAACAACTGGAAGTACGCTGTAAGTCAACGCAAATACACAGCTGTAGTTGAAGGAAAACTTGAAACCGGTGACAAATCCGGAAAAGGCACCATCAAGTCCTATTTGTGGGAAAGTAAAGCTTTGATTGTCTACTCAAGCCCCAATCCGGAAGACGGTCAGGAGGCCATCACGCATTACAAAGTTTTGAATAGCAACAACGAATACAGTCTGGTTGAGCTGGAACTGGAAACAGGTCGCAAAAATCAGATCCGCGTTCAGATGAACAGCATCGGCTATCCATTGGCCGGAGACCTGAAGTATGGCGGACACGCTTCCAGCCTGAAGCGTCTGGCACTTCATGCCAATGTGCTTTCATTCATACATCCCGTCACCGGACAGCTGCATGAGTTTGAGACCCCGGTACCGGCCTCTTTTGCCGCTTTGGTCGGCAAACCCGTCGTTAAGGCGACCCAAAAATAACAACCCCATCCGGGGCTATTAAAAGTGACCCGAGATTCGGGCCACTTTTTTTATTGATCAAACACGCAGAAAGTTAAAGACTTTCATGTCAACGAAAAAAGAATTATTTTCACTGTTTGAAACACTCAACTTCCATTCTATGAGGAAAATACTTATGACCATTGTTGCAGCCCTGTTGCTGACTGTCTGCAACGCACAAAAAAACAAGACTACCATGAGCTCCATCGAAGAAAAGACCATCCGAAACACCCTTTCCTCCATTCTGGCACAAGCACCCAACACCGATGCTGCAAGGCTGGAAAAAGGCATTCAAAACGCCGCTGGTTTCTGGAAAGCGACAGACGGCAACCAGGAAGCATTCCAGTATTTTTGCACCAAAAACTTCATGACCACTCCTGAAGCCAGGTTCAAACTGTTTTCCAGCATCCAAAAAAATCTGGAAGTCCTTTATGGAAATTACAACCGTATCAGCATGAGCCTGAAAGAGCCCGTTCAACTGAAGGGCAATGATTATCTTTCCATCGATGAGGATTTTGCAGCCTTCGACCCATACGCACATTTTGCCGACGACATGTTCAGTTCCAAGATTGCCTTTTCCGTGCTCTTGAATTTTCCGTTCTACACCTTGCAGGAAAAGAGAGACCTGGGTCGTAAATGGACACGTCAGGAATGGGCTTATGCACGCCTTGGAGGCCTTTTCAGCTCTAGGGTTCCCGCAGAGCTCACCCAAAATCTATCCACCGAACTATCCAACAGCGACAACTATATTTCCAACTACAACATCCGCATGGACAAGCTTCGGAGCGAGGACGGCCGGCCGCTTTTTCCCGACGGAATGGCCCTGATATCACACTGGGGGCTGCGTGACGAGCTGAAAGCAGCTTATGCCGACAAGAAGAACGGACTGGAAAAACAGCAAATGATCTATGAGGTAATGAAACGCATCATCGACCAAAGCATCCCCGAGCAGGTGATCAACAACGGAAACCTGACCTGGAAACCTTTTTCCAACAAAGTCTATGCAAACGGCAAGGAAACGACAGTCCAGACAGAACCCGACACCCGTTACAAAAGGCTTTTTGCCGCCTACGAAGCCATGAAAGCCATGGATCCGTACTGCAGCAGCTACCCCACAGCACTTGCCCGTGCTTTTGATCGTGATATGGAAGTTTCCGCCGACGACATCGAAAACATCTTCGTCAACCTGATCGGCTCCAAAGAAGTGGCATCCGTGGCCAAACTTATCAAAAAGCGCCTGGGGCGCAACCTACAACCTTTTGACATTTGGTACGACGGCTTCAAGGGACGCAGCAGCATCCCGGAAGATGAAATGAGCCAGAAAACAAAAACACTTTATCCCAACACACAAGCCTTCGAAAAAGACATGCCCAATATTTTGGCAAAAATGGGATTCAACTCCACGGATGCCCAATACCTGAGCTCCAGGATCATTGTCGACAACTCTCGGGGCGCAGGCCACGCCTGGGGTGCCCAGATGCGTTCAGACAAGGCACATCTTCGTACACGCATCCAACCCGAAGGCATGGACTACAAAGGATACAACATCGCCGTACATGAGTTCGGTCACAATGTAGAGCAGACCATCACGCTCAACAAGGTGGACAACTACATCATGAACGGAGTGCCAAGTACCGCTTTCACCGAAGCGCTGGCTTTCGTCTTTCAGGAACGTGACCTGGAGCTGCTAGGTTATAAGAACGATGGTCCTGAAAAAGAAGCTTTGAAAACATTGGACAATTTTTGGGGCTGCTACGAAATCATGGGTGTCTCCTTGGTCGAAATTCGCAGCTGGAAATGGATGTACGAAAACCCGGATGCAAAGATTGAAGACCTGAAGACCACCATCCTGAAAAATGCCAAAGAAATCTGGAACCAATATTATGCGCCTTATCTGGGTGAGAAGGATTCTCCCATACTTGCCGTTTACTCCCATATGATAGACTATCCGCTCTACTTGAGCAACTATCCCTACGGACAAATCGTACAATTTCAACTGGAAAAGCATTTCAGGAATATTGAGCCCGGCAAGGACATCGAGCGCATCTATTCGGTAGGCCGCCTCACTCCGGATTGTTGGATGCAGAATGCAGTAGGAGAGGACGTTTCCATAAAACCAATGCTCGAAGAGACAGATGCAGCATTAAAGATTTTCAAGTAAAGCCAAACCGGATTCAAACAAAAAAGCCGCTTCAGAAATGAGGCGGTTTTCTTTGTTTTCTCAACATAAACCCGGATCAAATGTATTTGGAAAGCATATAAAAAGCCACCACCATCAGAAAAAGGGCATACACCTTCTTAAACATGGCCGAAGGCAACTTTACCGCCAGTTTGGATCCAAACAAGGCACCGGCAAGAATTCCAAGTGCAATGAGCCCTGCATATAAAAGATGCAAATGCCCTTCATGGGCATAGATGACCACACTGGGCAATCCTACCGGCAATTGCAAAGCGGCCAAAGAGGTAGCCGAAGCTGCTTTCGGATTATAATGGAAAAGACCGATTAGCAAAGGCACAATGACAATACCGCCCCCTTTTCCAAAAAGGCCGGCAAAGACACCAGCAGCAATACCCAAAAGAATGAACATCCATATCGGCCTGGCAACCTTGGAATATTCCACCGGCTCCTGCACTTTTTTCTTCTTGAACAAGGTAAAAAAATCCATATAGCTCAGGGCTATATACAGCAGTATACAAACATACAATCTGGCCAGAAGTGTCTCATTGATGTTTACGGCAAGCTCTCCACCTAAAAAAGAACCCAGAAACAAACCAAAGGCAATCCACAAAGATTCTCTAATGTTGATCAAGCCAGCCTTGTGATAGGCAAAAACTCCTAAAATACCGACTGGAAGCAACATGGATGCCAAAGATGTGGCATTGGCATCCAAAATATCCATGCCGAAAAAAGCAATGAGCGAAGGAACCATCACAATTCCACCTCCAATACCGAATAAACCGGATAAGATACCGGCAACTATACCAAGAACTAAAAAGCCAAATTCTATCATTTAAACAGAGTAGGGGTGAGTACAAATGATCACTAAAAGAAACAAAATTAGTCTAAAATAATTTTTCAGACACTATCCTCCTGCACATTTAATCCAAACGACATACCTTCGTATCCTTTATTTATTCCATATGTCGTTGACATTCTCTTTCGCCACCATTAAACAATTTTGCATTTGATTTGTTGTGTAGATATAAACCTAAGAAACATAATCATTAAATCTAATAAATTAAACAGTTATGAGAACGTACAAATGGATTTTCCCGGGTTTGATTCTTGCAATGCTATTGGTCGGTTGCAAAAAAGAATCGGCATTCCCGCTTGAAGGTACATGGCAAATGGTTTACGGAGACTGGCAGGCTACTGATGGCAGTACATATCCCGCTATCATCAAAGGAAGTCAAATCAAGACCTGGACAAAATTCAATTTCACCTTTGTAGGTCAGATTATCTATCCCGGATATACAGACAATTCTTATGGCGCCGGAAAATACACATTGTATGGCAACAAATACACGGAGAAGTTGATATACCACTATCAGAAGAATTATCTGGATGAAGGCGAAGTACGTTTACTGGTGGAATTCAAAAAAGATACGATGATTCAGCGTTGGCCTGTAGACAAAGACTGGAAACTTCCTAAAAAATATTGTATCGAAAAATATGTAAGGTTGTATAAATGACCTTCTCTGGAATATTGCCACATCGAAGTATATTGCAAAAAAAATCCTTGCAAGTGTTTGTCTTGCAAGGATTTTTTTGGTGCATCCAAGCGGGGAAGTATCGAACTTTTTGCTTGAAGATTTTGAAGCATTGACAAAGTATATGAATAAAGAATCGCAGAAAGGAAAATTCAAATTATGAACTAGTTATTGTGAATTCAGAAGGCACTTCTTGAAACAGTGAATGTTCACAATACTATTTTATTTACAAAGTATTTTTCATATCGATAATAGAACTATTAAATAATTCGACCCCAATCATGTACATATTTATTCAGCTACTTTCACACATATTAACTGCTTTTGACCCTTAATTAAGAGTTTTCCATCGGCCATCGCAATAGGAGACCAGTTTTGATTTGTGCCTACCATACCGATAACTCGTTTCTTTCCAGTCATTCCAATTTCTTTCAGGATATTTGCTGATGCTATTGCTTTGAATCCGGTCGGGTCTGGCTCAATCAGATAAAGTTTGGTTTTCTCCATCGACCATATTCCTCGTCAGTTACAGGTAATAGCCATACCACACTTCCTTTATCCGTTTTGGGGCTTATCGCAATGTGTGTGAGGCTGCTGCCTGATGAGGCCCCGTGCCAATGTTCTGTGTCGGGCGGTATTCTGACCACATCTCCTTTTTGAATAAGTTGGGCTGGCTTGCCTTTTTCCTGATAATAACCTTTTCCATCGGTAACAAGCAGTATTTGCCCTCCCGGATGTTTGTGCCAGTTTGTTCTGGCTCCCGGCTCAAAAGTTACGTTGCCAATAGAGGTGTTGTAAATGCTGTCGTTATTTACCAACATCTGAAGCCAGGCTGTTCCGGTAAAATTGTTGTTGGTAATCTTTTCTCCTTTCGGAAAAGCCTGTTTATAATCTTGTTCCTGCATTTTTTCTGGCTTCATATTATTACAAGCAGTCAATAAAACAATCAAAGCCATTAGGTTGAATCTTGAAATACACTTCATTTTGATACTTTTTTGAGTTCAATTACTGCCGTTTATTTAATACCTCGTTTAAAACAGCCAGGACATTTTGGGCTTCATTTTCCCCTATCGCAGACTTTATAATACACACAAATTCATGTAATTGCCCAGGTGTTAACCCGACATTCAGGCAGATGTTTAAATGCGAGTGCAGCATGGGTTCCACGCCCCCAATGGTGCTAAGTACTGAGATTGTTATTAGTTCCCGTTCGGCGTAAGTTAACACGTCACGCTCGAAAATATCAGCAAACAAATGTTCTTTCAGAAAGGTATCAATTATCGGGGCAAACGCGGAATAACCTGTCAAAACTCCATCTTGTGGCGTTTGGGTGAGTTCCCCCAAAACTTTCTTACCCCGCTCGTACTTGGATTGCTCTCCAGGAATAGGCGATGCTTCAACGCCAGTGTTATCGTTTATCCCATTTGACTTACGTTCATTTAGTACTTCAATAAATGTCTGCAATCCGCGAATGCTGCGCGGGAAACCACAATAGGCATAAAGGTGAACAAGGACTTCTTTGACCTGATTGATTGAAAGTCCAGCTTCAAGACCACCATTTAGGGCTGGCTTTAAATTTGACAAATCACCCTTTGCCGTTAATGCAGCAATAGAAATGATACTTTGTTCTTTGGTACTCAGTTTTAGATTTTCACTCACGTCATTTTTTGCATTCAGGGTAAATGAAAAACAACTAATCGCAATAACTAACCCTATTAATGTTTTGATTGAAAGTGTTTTCATCCGTAAATAATTTGTTTTTCAGGAAACAGGATGAATCCAGACATTAGTGAATTTTACATCACTCAATCAGGATTCCTGTTAACTTTTTAATTAAATGCCTCTTGGCTGTAGTTTATCACCCTTATTCACAGCCTTTTCAATCACATCCAGCCTGGCTTTCGTCGGATCAGTTTTCCCAATTGGTCTACCATCCGGTTGGACATCGAGTATCTCATTAGTTTTGGGGCTGAAAACAGGCCAGTTCGGTAGTCCTTTACCATTCGGATTACCGGTCTTGGCGAAGTTTACCCAATAGGCGCTCATGATTCGGGCAACCTCTTTATCTTCAGCCGTAGGAGGTGGAGGTGGCGGCCCAAAGCCTCCTGCTCCCAGGTTGTCAAACACAAACGCAATATCAGTTCCATGTCCGGGTCCATACTTCATCCGCTCCTTCATGGCTGAAGGTACGTAAGAGAAAAGGAAGATGTAGGCCGGATCACCAACTGCGGCAAACGAACTGGCAACAAAACGTGCAGGCTCAGCCCATATCTTATCGGTGTTAAATCGTGTTTGTACTTCAGCAAATTCTTTGGTGCCATCAGGATCGTAGGCAGCTTTTACTTCATCTTTCAGCTCCCCAAACATTGAGAACAGTTCTTCTTTCGAACTACTGGCATTCACAAAACCTCCGCCTATTTCTGCGCTATTATTGCCAATCATGAGTGGAACCCGAGCCTGGTGGCCTTCCTTATAGGCACTTGTGGACGATTCAACAACCAGTTTGCCGTCCCATATCGGACCTGAATAAGTACGAGGACCTCCCTGTCCGTCAGTTTCCTGTCCCCCGTCAACAATCTCTTCTACTTTCAGGGCGCGTAATTTGGCAAGTTCGTCCGCATCTGTACCTTCAATCCCGTGCTTTCGTGCAAAATTGATTCCGATCGTTTCTGCTGAAACAGGATAATATTGACTTGCATTTTCCTTGTCGATCGGTCTTCCAGTCAGTACGCCATCTCGTCCACCGCTCGAATGACCAATTGCCTTATGGAAAAGACCTTTTGCCGCCGGAATTATCAACAATGAATGGATTGAAACTCCACCGGCAGAAAATCCGAAAATTGTCACATTTTTAGGATCGCCGCCAAATGCAGCAATGTTCTGATGTACCCACTTAAGTGCAGCGATTTGGTCCATGAAAGCGTAACTACCTTTGGGTTCTTCTGGATGTTCCTTGCTCAATGCAGGAAATGCAAAATGACCAAGGCGCCCCAAACGGTAGTTGAATGTAATTAGGACTACACCTTGTTTGGCTAACCCATCTCCGGACGCGTTGCCGCTTCCACCTGTAAATCCACCTCCGTGTATCCAAACCATAACTGGTAACTTTGCTCCCTGTTTCGCTCCGGCAGGTCGCCAAACATTAAGAAACAGGCAATCTTCGGACGAACCTGCCTGAATGGTTCCCGGAGCCGCACCCCATACTCCCTGTGCGCAACTTGCACCAAATTTGCTTGCATCACGTTCACCCTGCCAAGGGGCAACGGGTTGTGGTGGCCTCCAGCGAAACTCGCCTACCGGCGGAGCTGCGTATGGAATCCCTTTAAAACTGTCGACTCCTCCTTCTGACACTCCGCGTACTTTGCCGATGGTAGTTTGAACTACCGGACCCATAGTTTGCTGTGCCTGCAAACTAAAACTAATAATGAATGCAACAATTGTTGTAATTCTCTTCATGATTTAGCTATTTAGTATTGTTCATTCTGTTATATATCCAGTTTACGTTCTCCCATCCATTTAATAATAGCCGGGTCGCGATGATCAAAGAAACTACTGGTTTTCATGTCAAGAGTTGTTATCAGCTCCATATCTTCAGCACTCAGTTCAAAATCGAAAATCTCAAAGTTTTCTTTCATTCTTTCTTTTTTAACTGTTTTAGGGATGACAACTACTCCGCGTTGGGTAAGCCAGCGAAGTACAACCTGTGCCAGACTCTTGTTGTATTTCATAGCAATGGAAAGCAATGTTTCGTTCTGGAAAAGATTGTTCCTCCCTTCGGTAAATGGCCCCCAGGATTCTATCTGAACGTTATTTTCAGTTAAGAATTTCTGAGTTTCAATTTGCTGATTGAAAGGGTGAGTCTCAATCTGGTTCACAGCAGGAACAACTTCATTGAAAGTAATCATATCCATAATCCGGTCAGGGTGAAAGTTACTTACACCAATGGCCCTGACTTTTCCCTCTTTATAAAGCTTTTCCATAGCCCTCCACGAACCATGCACATCACCATAAGGCTGATGGATCAGGTATAAATCCAGATAGTCTAATTGCAGTTTATTCAGCGATTTTTCAATAGCTTTTATTGTGTTTTCATAGCCTGTATCCTGAACCCAAAGTTTGGTAGTTATAAATAAGTCTTCTCTGAACACGCCACACTTTTTTATGGCATTACCTACAGCCACTTCATTCATATATGAGGCAGCCGTGTCGATTAAACGATAGCCGGATTCAATCGCATCAAGTACGCTCTTTTCACATTCCTTTGAATCGGGTATCTGAAAAACACCATATCCCAGGATTGGCATCTCAACGCCATTATTCAGTCTTACAGTTTTCATTCTATTCTATAAATATTTACCCAAAAACTCATTGAGTTTATTCATTGCCTGTGCCACATAATCAGGAACATAATAGGTTTGAATGTGAGTAGCTCCCGGAATCAGGAAAAGTTCTTTATCTTTTGAGCCGGTGGCCAGGTTGAATGCACTTTCTGTCATGTAAAAAGTATCGGCCTTGCTTCCTGCCATCATTAACAATGGCTGATTGATTAAATCCATATTCGTGGTAGCGTCAAATTCCATCAGGTCGAGCAGGCTGCTCATTGTGTACTTGAATGTAGAATTGGGGTGTGCGTGGGTTCGATTGTAGTAGTAGTGTCCTTCACGATAGAGGTCGAACGGCATTTTGTCAGCTTGCTCATCAGTTGTTTTTGTATTGGCAGCATAGCGTACTTCGCCACCGGCAGCTTCAAGTGCGCGGGCTTCCGAAGCTTCTTTTAAACGTTGCTGAATTGTTGCCAACCCAGAATCCTTAAATCCGTTGCGCCTTACCAATCCTGAATTAAACATGCTCAGCGTGGCAACAACTTTAAAACGTTTGTCGGTTTGAGCCGCTTTTAAAGCGTAACCACCACCACCACAAATGCCCAGTAAAGCTAAGTGGTTGGCATCTGTTCCTGCATATTGAGTGATAAAATCGGCCATTCCGCGAATATCCTCAATACGGTTGGCAGGTTTATCCACATTGCGGGGCTGACCACCGCTGGCCCCTTGATAGGCTGCATCGGCAGCAATAGCGATGTAACCTGATTCGGCCAAACGCTGGGCATACAAACCGGCAACTTGTTCTTTAACTCCACCATTGGGATGAGCTACCACCACTGCCGAATATTTCTTCGCAGGGTCGTAGTTAGCAGGTGTATATACATTGGCAGCTATGTCAAGGCCATTCAACTTGTAACTTACCGGATGAATATTCACCTTGCCCGGAACGTTTTCAATAATGGCATCACCATATACCAACCCAAAAGGATTAGTTAGCTTGGTTTGAGCTGAAGATGTGATACTTAATAATGCAATCATGACGATAAAAAAAAGGATTTTTATATTATTTTTCATTTCTGTTTGGTTAATTGTTATTTATCCAAGCCTTTCCCCTTCAACCATTCCGACATCAGGTCAGCTATTTCAACGTTGTTTAAATCCGAAAATGGGAAGTGTGTATTGCCTTTTATACCAATCTCAGGAAGATGCACAACAGTAACATCGCCACCATGTTTGTTAACAGCATCTCGCCACAACCGGGCCATTTCAAGACGGGCGCGCCATCCGTCCTGCCCAGGGTTGTCTATTGGTTTTTCAGGAATAAAATCACCGTAGTAAATAATGATCGGGATTTTGGTAAGCTTCATAAAATCGGACATTGGTACTCCAATAGCGGTAAGTGTACCTCCAGCCATCGAAATAGGTGCAGGGACTTCGCCTTCTGGGAATATAAAACCACTCCCCGGCTCGTACGAAACAATGGCTTTTATATTTTGATTTTTGATAGCAGTAACCCAGCCCATTCCTCCTGAATGTGAATGCGTAACAAGGATTCCGTTGCCAATTTTATCAAACAGAGCCGATACTGCATCCGAGTTGACATTGATGTCAATTTGTCCAACATTGGGAACCATTTGACGGAAATACTGGTTCAATGCTTCTGTATCTTTTGAAAACTGGACTCCTTCGAAATAATTCGGCCAAATTCCGACTCGGAAAGTACCAAACCATCCCTGTTCATCGGGTGTCGGATTGATTGTACCTGTTACGGTGCCACGGGCTGCGTTGCCCCGTCGCGGCTGGTCGATCAGGTAAACCGGAAAGCGGCGGCGCAGAAAGATGTTCTGGTATCCTTCGCGTCCATCGGGTGTGGTTTCCCATGTTTTAGAAAATTGCCCGATTCCGTGCCACATCACCAGTGGATATTTACGAGCCTTGTCAGGAATCTGATAAAAGACGTAGGCATGATCGCCATGAAATGTTTGTCCTTCTGGAGTTTGGTTGTAAGGATTGAATGTACCTGGATTTGAAATGATACTTCCGCCAACGGCAAAGCTTCCTTGCTCGCGTATAATCATTAGTTTTTCTTTGGTTTTGGCCGATGACGAAAAAACTGTAAATACGAGAAGCAACAAAAGGGTATTTATAAACTTTGAACTTGCTGTAAGCAATGTGGCTGCATAGCTAAACCGAATTGATTCCTTGCTGTAATTCTTGTTTCTCATTTTGTTGTAATTTTTCTTTCTACAAAAATAAGCCTTACCATAGAATACATTGGTATACAGATTACTGCTTCTTCTACCAATTTCAACGATTGGGCATTCGTCCTGATTATCCATATGCAAAAATGATTAAATTTGTTTCAGAAAAACAAAAAGGATATGGAACCAATTTTCAGATTTGATACGGTGACCGAATACAATGCCCTGAATAATCACGAAACGCGGCATCCATTGGTTAGTGTAATCGATTTTTCAAAGGCGAATCCGAGGTCATGGGATGGACAAAAGACTGTTAGGATTATTTATGGAATGTATTGTATTTTTCTGAAGGATTTTAAAGGCTGTGATATAAAATATGGCCGCAATTATTACGACTATCAGGAGGGAACTTTGGTATTTGTGGCCCCGGGCCAATTAACGGTTGTTGAAACTGACGGACAAGCCTATCAGCCTAAAGGATATGCTTTGGTGTTTCATCCCGACCTGATTCGGGGAACTTCGCTCGCCAAAAGCATCGACGATTATAACTTTTTTAGCTACAATTCAAACGAAGCCTTGCACTTATCTGATCGCGAAAGACAAATTGTTCTGGACTGCTTTTCAAAAATAGAATACGAACTGCAACAAAATATTGACAAGCATAGCAAAAAACTGATTGCTTCGAACATTGAATTGTTCTTGAATTACTGTGAACGTTTTTACGACCGCCAGTTTATTACCCGGGATGTTGTTAATAAAGGAATCCTGGAAAAATTTGAGGAACTCCTGAATGGCTATTTCTCTTCAGATAAACCTCAAAAACTCGGGTTGCCATCAGTTGCATATTGCGCTGACAAACTTCATTTATCGGCCAACTATTTTGGCGATTTGATCAAAAGGGAAACCGGAAAATCGGCTAAGGAATACATTCACAACAAAATCATCGATATTGCTAAAAACAAGGCATATCACACAGACAAGACCGTTAACGAGATTGCTTACGAATTAGGGTTTAAATATCCGCAGCATTTTACACGATTGTTTAAAACGGTAACGGGACTTACTCCGAACGAATACAGGTTTCAGAACTAGGCAAATGTTGCTGTTAAAAAAATCGGCACCTTCGATAGAACCGATTGCCGCTTTGGCGCCTAGCACTTCAATGGCTGTTTGTTTGTCGGGTGTGTTGCTGACAATAAAAACTGTAAAGACCTTTTTTCAATAAACTATCAGCAAGAGGTTTGCTGATGTGTCCTAACGACCCTATGACAATTATTTTCATACTTTCTGTATTTTGATGATGCATACTTATTGTAATTCGGAAATACAGATGTAGCCAAATCTATTGTTGTTGTCGAAAATGCTGGAAGATACAAAGAAGCCAAAAAAACAGAGATTATTTTGTTTAAAGAAAAAAACAAAGGTATGAAGACAAATTAACCAAGTGCCCAAAACAGGACTCGAACCTGCACAGCCTTGCGGCCACTAGTCCCTGAAACTAGCGTGTCTACCGATTTCACCATTTGGGCATAAAAAGAATCAGACAAAAAGTAAGTGCTCAGGATGAGACTCGAACTCACACGGGCGATCCGCCCACCACCCCCTCAAAGTGGCGTGTATACCAATTTCACCACCTGAGCAAAATACATCTTATACTAAAAAAGCGACCACTGTCGCTCTCTTTGAGCGAAAAACGGGACTCGAACCCGCGACCCCGACCTTGGCAAGGTCGTGCTCTACCAACTGAGCTATTCCCGCATTATTTATTCAAAATCGGAATCTCTTTCCCGCGCTTTCCGTTTCAGCTTCCCTGCTTGGGGTTGTTTCGTGATTGCGGGTACAAAAGTACACCATTTTTTGAGATCTGCAAGCGTTTGAACTAAAAAAATTATCCAGCAACGTAACTTTTGATATTAAGTTAATCTTCAATCCATGCGACTTTTATAGTCCGAATAATCAAACGCTCTCCAAATCAGATTCTTTCCCTCCAAAGTATGGCAAACCAGCGCTGGATGGGAAATCCCGTTAAACATCGTTGTTTTAACGATCGTGTAATGGATCATATCTTCAAAAACGATACGATCACCAACCTGAAGCGGCTTATCAAAACTCCAGTCACCACAATAATCGCCGGCCAGGCAGCTATTGCCTCCCATGCGGTAGGTCGGTTTTCCTTCAACCGCATCGGTAGCACCAACAATACGAGGCTTATAAGGCATCTCCAGACAATCGGGCATATGACAGGCAAAGGATACATCAAGAATTGCTGTCCGGATACCTTTGTTTTCAACGATATCCACCACCGAAGAAACCAGATAGCCGGTTTCCCAGGCAAAAGCACTGCCGGGTTCGAGGATCAGCTGGATATTGGGATGTCTGGCCTGAAAATTCTTCAGCACCTTGATAAGATGCTCCACATCGTAATCTTTACGGGTCATAAGATGACCACCACCCATATTGAGCCATTTTACGGAAGAAAGAAAACGTCCAAATCGTTTTTCAACTTCCAAAAGGGTCTTTTCGAGTTCATAGGAGGTCGATTCGCACAAAGTGTGGCAATGCAGTCCCTCTATGCCTTCAGGCAGCCTCTCACCCAGCAAATCGGCTATGACGCCCATTCTTGAACCTGGAGCACAAGGATTGTACAGATCTGTCTCCACGCTGGAGTACTCCGGATTGATGCGGAGTCCACAAGAAATCTTCCTTCCCTGATAGGCATTGACCATGGGATAAAAGCGTTCAAATTGACTCAACGAGTTGAAGGTGACGTGACTGCTGTATTTCAGTATGGTCGGGAAATTTGTTTCGGTATAGGCAGGCGAATAAGTATGCGCAAGATTTCCCATTTCCTCGAAAGCCAATTGCGCTTCAAAGATGGAACTGGCGGTGGAGCAGGGGATGTATTCCCTGACAATGGGGAAAGCCTTCCATAAAGCGAAAGCCTTGAACGCCAATATGATTTCCGCACCGGAACGATCCCTGACAGACTTGATCAGGCTCAGGTTTCTGCGTAACAGGCTTTCGTCCAAAACGTAAGCCGGGGATGGAATTTCTTTGAAATCAATCATCTGCTTTATTCTATAATGGTAAACCGCGCAAATTTAAGCAATAATTTCTTGTGACCGGAATTTTCAAATTCCACGTCAATCTTGGCATTGTCCCCACTGCCTTCCATTTCGCAGATTTTACCCTTGCCAAAACGTTCGTGAAGAATGAATCCGCCGACTCTCAGGCCATTTGAAGAGGCTGCAGAAGAAGAGGCAGATGAGGTATTCGCAGAGGATATCGAAGTTTCTCCTTTGGGCAGCTTGGTCAGGCGTTTCCCGGCGGTTGAAGTCAATGAAGGCTGCTTGTCGACAGAAGAAGCGCTGCGATCCTGAAATTTCGTTTGCCAGGAAGGGCGATCCTCCCTAAGCCCATATTTAGAAGATTTGTCGTAATAGTTTCCGGTCTCTCTTTCAAAACTGCTGTTGGAGGAAGCAGAGAAGACAGACGCTTCGGTTGGCATATCCAGCAAACTGGGATCCAAGTCTTTCAAAAAACGGCTGGGACGGGTAAAATTATTCTGCCCGTTACGGAAACGGCTTTTGGCATAACTCAGCACACATAGGCTTTCAGCCCGGGTTATGGCTACGTACAGCAGGCGGCGTTCTTCTTCCAGAGCACGATCCGATTCCAAACAATGTGCCGATGGAAATATTTCTTCTTCAAGACCTGCCACAAAAACGTTTTTGAATTCAAGACCTTTAGCGGCATGAATGGTCATAAGCGTCACACGTTCGCCTTCCGCATTTTTCTCCTCATCCTGATCGGTTAAAAGAGAAACTTCCGAAAGATAATCCTTCAAGGAAATAGCATCATTGCCCTCCTCGATACGGGATTCACAGAAATCATGCATACCCGATAAGAGTTCCATAATATTTTCCTTACGGCTCAGATTTTCAGGAGACTGATCTTCGCTAACATCCCTGAGTATACCTGATTCACGGATTAGATGCTCGGTCAGATCGTAGACGTTCTTCTCAAAAACAAGCAGACGATATGATTCAATAAACACTTTAAATAAATCAAGCTTTTTTGCTGTACCTGAATTTATTGCAACATCATAATTTGCTGGATTCTCAAGCACGGTCCAGAGACTGATACCATGATCGGAAGCTGCATGGATGATCTTTTGCATAGTGGTTTCACCAATACCGCGGGTAGGATAGTTCACCACACGCTTAAAAGCCTCCTCGTCGTCCGCATTGAGGATAAGCCGCAAATAGGCGATGACATCCTTGATTTCCTTACGCTGATAAAAAGAGAGGCCACCGTAAACACGATAGGGGATATTCCGCTTACGGAGGGATTCCTCAAATATTCTGGACTGGGCATTGGTACGGTATAAAATGACAAATTCGTTGAAACTGTCAAACGTGGTATGCCTTATTTCGTTAATCTTGTTGGCCACCATGAAACCTTCTTCCAGATCGGAATAGGCACTGAGCACCTTGATCTTGTTGCCTTCTTCTTTTTTGGAAAATACATGCTTCTTGATCTGGCCCTTATTCTTGGAGATCAAGCTGTTTGCCGCATTGACAATGGTCTGGGTGGAACGGTAATTTTGTTCCAGCTTAAAAAGCCTACCTTCCGGATAGGTTTTCTTGAAATTCAGGATGTTGTCTATATTGGCTCCACGAAAAGAGTAAATACTTTGAGAGTCATCACCCACCACACAGACCCGGTGATGCTTTTCGGCCAATTTCTTGACAATGAGATATTGGGAAAAATTGGTATCCTGATACTCGTCCACCAGTATGAAACTGAAACGGTCCTGATAATTGGCCAGGATTTCCGGGTGATCCCTGAAAAGGATATTGGTCTGAAACAGCAGGTCGTCGTAATCCATAGCCGCAGCCAATCGACAACGCTCCACATAACGAGCGTATATTTCCTTGATAAGAGGCCTTTTACTGAGAATATCCTGTTTGATCAGTTCTGCATTACCGGCATAAGCTGCCGGAGAGATGAGATCGTTCTTGGCCGAGGATATCCTGGCCTGGACGGCCTTCACCTTGTAGATCTTGTCATCAAGGCTCATTTCCTTACAAATGGTCTTGATCAGGCTCTTGCTGTCTGCAGTATCGTAGATGGTAAAGCCGGATGGAAATCCTACAGCCTGGGATTCAGCCCTGAGTATCCGGAAAAAGATGGAATGGAAAGTTCCCATCCAAAGTCTGGATGCTGCCTGAGGGTCTACCAGCATAGCAATACGTTCTTTCATTTCCCGCGCTGCCTTGTTCGTAAAGGTCAGAGCCATGATGGTCCAGGGCTGCAAGCCATTTTGCAACAACCAGGCAATTTTATGCGTCAAAACACGGGTTTTTCCGGAGCCTGCTCCAGCAATGATCAGGGACGGTCCTTCGTTGTAAAGAACTGCTTCTTTTTGGCTATCATTCAGATTTTCAAGGAGATCTTCCACTACGCTTTTCTCTAATTTAATTTCTCAAATGTAGCCCAAAATCTCCAAAGCCCCAAGGCTATATTTTGCAGATTCGAACGTTCTTTATCTTATAGTTTATTTCAAACTAATTTCGTATGTTTGTTCGTAACGTTTTCTTTTCCCGAAGTTGTATGAACGATTTCTTTGTCTAACCCATAAATACTACCGGTATGAACTTCACACTTCCCAAACTGGCTTATGAACTCAAAGCTCTGGAGCCATTCATCAGTGAACTGACTATGGGATTCCATTACGGAAAACACCATCAGACCTATGTCGACAACCTCAATAAGTTTATTGTGGGCACCGCCTACGAAAACATGCCGCTGGAAGACATCATCAAGAACGCTCCCGACGGGCCGATCTTCAACAATGCCGCCCAGGTCTGGAACCACACGTTCTTTTTCGAAGCGCTCAACGTCCCGGGCAAAAGCAAAACAACCTGCAAACAGATTGAAGAAGAATGGGGATCCATAGATGCCTTCAAGGAAGAATTTTCCAAGGCGGCTGTTGGCCTGTTCGGTTCGGGTTGGCTTTGGCTGGTTGAAAACCAGGATGGAAAGCTTCAGATCGTAGCCGAGAGTAATGCCGGCAACCCCATTAGAAAAGGCCTAAGGCCACTTTTGTGCTTTGACGTCTGGGAACACGCATACTATCTTGATTACCAAAACAAGAGGGCTGATTTCATCAAGAATCTTTGGGAAATCCTGGATTGGAATGTCATTGGCAAGAGATTTTGAATCCAACCAAGAATGCGGACGACGCCGAATCTGACACAAAACGACATCATCCGCAAGTTTCCATAAAAGCGAAGAGGACATCTCAAAGCTATTTGCTTTTGAGATATCCTCTTCTTCACATACAAAACCCCTATTTGTATTCGTTTATTGACTGCAGATATTTGGCCCTTTCAATTTGATAATTGCACTGAGCTTCGGTCAGGCCATCCTTTGAACTCTGCAGGGATGCTTGTGCTTCAAGTAAATCTGACATGCCCACAACTCCGACCTTGTAGTTATCACTGGTTACTTTGAGGTTTTCCGTAGCCTCTTCCACAGACTTCTGAGCCATACCAATCCGGAAATAGTCCTCACACAAGGCATTCTGTGCCTGTTTGATCTGGATGGCAAGGAGTTCTGTCGTTTCGGACAACTGATTGCGGACATTTTCCACCTTTGCCTTGTTTTGCCTGATCTTATGCAAGCCACCCCACCAATCGGAAATCGGTATGCTTACTGTTGCAAATCCAATGGCATTTTGGCTGGTTTTGTCCATCACATCCTGACTTAAACCGATCAGACCAACAGAGACCTGGGGCAACAATTCTCCGGTGACCATCTTCTGTTGAAGCTCCTCAGCCTTGACTGCCTTATCCAGCATCCGGTATTCATTTCTGTTTCTAACGGACTGACTGGCATCGGAAAGGATACTTAAAGGATTTTCGGTGGAAAAGTTTCGGTCATCCAGTTCCAACGTTCCGTCGTATTCAATTCCGATTTGTTGACACAACGCCATCTCTGTCAAAGAAAGGCCGTTGGTCAGTTTAAGTCGGTTTGTTTGCAACTCGTTTTGCTTCAACTGTACCTTCAAAAGGTCTGTACGTTGAGCCAGCCCTGCCTTGACAGCAACCTGTACATCACTTTCCAGGCTGGAGAGCATCTTCAAATAACTATCCAGCGTTTTGAGCTTTTCGCTAAGCGAAAGAATAGACCAGTAAAGCTCTTCCGTTTTCACAAGGACTTCCGTCGTGGTCATGGCTTGTTTTTCCCGGCTGATTTCCTGACCAAGACTGGCCAGCTTGTTGCCGTTTACAATACGTCCGCCGGCAAAAACGGGCTGGGCTATCGTCACACTGGCCATATTGATGTAATCAAGCATCTTGAGGGACATACCGGGAAAATAGGCAAATTGGGTCGCAGTGGCCAGATTGGCCAAATTTCCGTCGTAAACCGGAAGGTTCATCTGAGGGATATCGCCTTTGATCAGGTAATCGTTCATTTTGACTGCCGTTGCACTGGCACTTATTTTGGGAAAATAATTCGTAAATGCGCTTTTTTTCTGTTCATCCGATTGCAGCACTTCGTTTGCAGCCGTTTTTATTTTGTGGTTGTTCTTGATCGCCAAGGCCTTGCAGGAATCCAGTGAAAACGTCTGAGCGTAGGTTTTAACAGGAAAGGCAAAACCGACCAGGAAAAAGACCATAGTGACGGCTTTTGTCAGATTGTTGTACGGAATATGTCTTTTCACAACTTTACGTTTGGTATCGTCCTTATAAATTATCGTGTACAAAACAGGAAGCACAAACAGTGTCAGCACCATGGAAATGAGCAACCCAAAACAAATGACCGTACCCAGCGGGCCCCAAAGGGAAGAGCGGCTGATAATCATTGGAATGACACCCACAGAAGCCGCGGCAGATGTAAGGAATATAGGACGCATCCTGCGTTTTCCAGCTGCCAGGGCTGCCTCTTTCACTCCCATGCCATGAAGTATCCGCAACTCCTGCAGATAATCAATCAGGATGATGCCATTACGCACCACAATACCACAAAGACTGGTGATACCGATGAAAGCAGTTAAACCAAACGGATAGCCCATGAGGGTCAGGCCTATGGCTGCACCCGGCAATCCCAGGAGCATGGTGGACATAATGAGCGAAGCCAGTTTGACCTTCTTGAACTGAAATATCAGGATAAAGAAAATGACGATAATGCTCAACATCAACGCCAAGGCCATCGGAATCATCACTTCGGTCATTCCCTCAGCATCTCCGCCATACTGGATGGTAACCCCTTTGGGCAACTGCAAGGCATCAATCTTTGGCTGAACTTCTTTCAACAAATTGGCCGCCAGTACGTTTGATTTCACATCCACCTGTACGGTCAACGTACGAGTACCGTTTCTGTGCACAATCTTGCCTTCGGTCCATTGCGGAGTGAATTTGGCAAAAGAACGCAAAGGAGCGGAAGAAAAAGTCATGGGCGAGGTGATGTACTGATCTCCAAGATAGTTGATGTCCTTAGACTTACCGTTATCCTGGGTCAGACGCACCTCTACAGGATAATCGTCTTCCCAAATTGTTGTCAGTGGAATACCATCCAGCCCAACCATGAGAGATGTGGCGACAAAACCTTTGGAATAACCCATACGACTGGCTTTGTCCTTATCCAGATTTACCTGAATGTTTTGCTGTTTCTGTTCCCAATCGGAACGCAACCATTCAATACCCTTCACTGGCCTGATGATGGAATCCACCTGAGCCTCAACCTTACGCAGGTCTTTTATGGAATCACCGGAAATGCGCACTTCAATAGGATATTTATTGAGTTGCATGGCCAGGATCTTCCATTTGATATGGGCGTTGGGGTATGAATCCTTGAATTTCTCGTTGTATTCCTCACATATCGCTTTGGTGGCCTCATTGTCCGTGGTATTGACCATCAGTTGACCAAAATTGGAACTCGGCATATTGGGGGCATACATGGTATGGAAACGCGGGGAACTGGTACCAACAAAACTGGTAACATTTACCACGCGCTTGTCCTTCTTCAGGGCAAGTTCCAGGCTTTCCATCACTTTATTGGTGCTTTCCAGCGAAGCACCCTGATTCAGGTACACTTCAACGGCAAACTGGTTACGGTCCACCTGGGGAAACAGTTGCTGATTCATGTTTGCTAAGATGATAACAGCCAGCAAGACAAATGCAAGGCCTGTTCCTATCGTAAATTTGGGATACTTGAACGCTTTTTCCAGCGCAAGGTCGAAAACACCCTGAACAATATCCAGAAAGGTTCTCTTCTTCGGCTCGCCATCAGTTGTTTTCAAGCCTTTCTTTATGTAAAAGAAGTTCAGGAAAGGTACCACAAACAAAGCCACAACAACAGAAACCACCAATGCAATGCAGATGGTTGCCGGCAGGTCACGCACAAAATCACCTGCCGTACCGGGCAACATAATGCCAAGCGGAATATAGACTACACAGATGGCCATGGTGGCCGTTATGACTGGAGTTACCAGTTCCCGGGCACTTTTGATGGCTGCATGCCAGGACGACATGCCGTGGTCTTTTTTCTCCACATAATTGTCTATCACGACAATGGCATTATCCACAATCATACCCAGTACAATGATGAGTCCGGCCAACGATACGGTGTTCAGTTCAATTCCAAACATATATAAAAAACCCAGGGTAATGAGCACGGCGATGGGTACTGTCACACCGGCTATCGATGCCACCCGTTTTGGCAACAGCAGGAGCACAACAATGATGACGGCAACGATGGCTATCAGGAATTCTTTCATGAAATTGGTGACAGCATCATCCACATATTGAGGCAGGTTTGAGATGGTATTGACCTGTATGTCTTCCGGGCATTGCTCCTTAAAAGTATCCAGGGCCTTTTGCACATCCTTTCCAAATTGGACAATATTGTTGCCTTGCTGCATCTCAAGCGATAACAGAATGGTTTTCCTGCCGTTCTGGCGGATAAAACTCTCCGCATCTTCATTACGGCGTTGTATGGTGGCAATGTCCTTCAACCTTACAACACCCCCCTTGGGATCAGCAAAAACAATCTGGTCGGACAAATCTTTTTCAGATTCAAAATTGGGTGGAAAATGGACATAGAGGTCGTTTTCCCCATTCTTTAGTTTGCCTGCAGGTGCGATCATACCGTTCGTCATATAGGAAGAAAGCAGGGATATGGACTTGATGTTGTATTCATTCAACTTCTCAGGAGCAACATCCACATAAATTTTTTCTTCCTGAATGCCGTAATCCTTGATTTTGGACACGGCACTGATCTTCCGGCATTCAGATTTAAGCTTGTTGAGTTCTTTCTCCAGCTCCTTGTAACTTTTTCCTTCCGACGAAAGGGTTATCAGCATGGCTGAGGTATCACCAAAATCGTTGTTTCCCATCAGCGCCAACACGCCGGATGGCAAGGTTTGCTTAAACTCGTTGAGTCCGTGTTTTAGCTTGGACCAGAATTCATCCGAATTTTTGACATTATCGTTGAGTTCCACATAGACGACCATCATTCCCTCTTTCGATTCGGAATAGGTCTTGGCCTTTTTTACTTCCTTGAATCCAAAAATGTAATTCTCCACCTTTTTGGTAAGCTGCTCCTCCACTTCCTGAGAACTTGCCCCCGGATAAACCCCGATGACCAACCCTTGACGGATGGTAAAATTCGGAAACTCATTTCTGGGCATATTTATAAGTGCATATACCCCAAATAAGACAAACACACTAACAAGGATGGTAACGATGTTGTGATAACGCATTGCCCATCCGATATAACCAATCTTCTTTTTCTTCATGATCAAAGGCTGATTTTGCAGTTTTCAGATAATTTTTGTTTGCCCTCGTTCACTACCGTTTCTCCCAATGACAGGCCTGAGAGCACCTCTATGTCGTTGTTCTGGTAATTGCCGGCCTGAATAATCCTTTTCTTGACCGTATTTCCGGTAGGGCCAACCACGTAGACAAAGCTGTTGTTGTCCTTATCCTTATCGACAGCCTTATAGGTTACGACCAGCATTTCCTTGTTTTGAACCAGCCCCATGTTTACATCGCAAACCATACCTGGTTTGAGCAACAGGCCGGGATTCCTGACAATTATCTTGACTTCATAGGTCCTCGAAATGGCATCGGCAACAACACCAACATTGCTCACTGTTCCCTGAAAAGTCTGGTTATCAAGCGCCGACACCTTAAATGTGGAAACCATGCCTTTTTTTATTTTACTGATTTCATTTTCAGGTACGGCAATCTTAACATAAACCGATTCAATCTTGATCAAAGTCAATGGAGCAAATGTTCCCAAAGAAGTCATGCCGGGTTCAATGTTCCTGGTACCTATGATGCCATTCTGAGGGGCATAGAGGTTGCATTTTTCCATTGAGCTTTTTGCCAAAGCAACGGATGATTTTGCCTGCTGCAGATTAGTTTCCATTTCCACCCATTTTATTTCCGGAAGGCTTCCGTTATCGTGTACATCCTTCAAACGATTATAGGCATCCTTTGCCTGGTGGTATTTTGCATTGGCTATTTGATACATACTTTGCGCATCTGCTTTGTCGACCGATGCCAGCAACTGGCCTTTATGTACAACGTCGCCTGCATTGACCAAAACCTGTAGAACCGTACCTGTTGTCTGAAAGGTGAGGGGTATGGTCTGAAACGGCTCAATGCTACCGCTGTAGTGCAAAGCCGAACTGGCAGTAGCTGTCCTGACCTTTTCGGTTTTGACTTTTACGGTCTCACTCTGCAACTGGTCTTTGTCCCCCTTTTTTGATACACAACTCATTGCCACCAGAAGGATGGCCAAACAATAAAGATTTCTTTTCATACTTTTCTAATACTATTAAAAACAAAGATACTAAACGGTTGGTATGTTTATTATTAAAAAACAACGATGAATAAAAAAGGTCTGAAAAAATAGTCAGCCCTCTAAAAAAATAAAGTCAAAGTTTGATTAGTTTATACAGTTCCATGATCTGAGACCGAAGATACCCTATGGCCTCCTCAATAGGCTGTTGTTTGATGATTGGCATGGCCAGGCAAAACATGTAGGAAATATACGTTTGAGAAAACAACGTGGTGTTAATATCAGGTCTGATTTCTCCACATTCAATGGCTTTATCAAGTACCTGTTTGATTTTATTGGTTTCATTGCTTATAAAATCCACATTGGATTCGGCAAATCCGGGATAATGCCTGAAACTGTCGGTTATAAACGACATATAGTCGATGACTGAGAATCCTTTTGTTTGGGAGGCTATTCTTTCAATGGTTTGTTTTGCCTTATCAAGACAAATCTCGTTAAATTCTATCAAAGAATCAGGGATTTCCTTGATTTCAAAACATTTCATATCGAAATGCTTATTTACGACCGCCTTAAACAGTTCCTCCTTATTGGTAAAATGATGATACAACGCGCCTTTTGTCAAACCGATCGCCTGGCTTATGTCGTTGATGGATACAGCTTCGTAACTCCTGCTCATGAAAAGTTCAAAAGCTCTGTCTATAATATAATCTTTTGTTTCGCTCATTTTCGACTAAATACTAAACGTTCGGTATGCAAAGATAACTATTTTTTGTAAAGACATATCTATATTTGGGAAAAAGAGGTTTTCACTAGAAAAAACCTGTATCTGCATTTATTTTCTCAGATATTCCATCATTGAAACTCTGAGTTTTTCATAATCTTCTTTGCAGATAGCAAGCAATTTACTTCTTTCACCAAAAGAATACCACAACCTGCGCCAATGAAGCCTCATAGATTGCCTGACCCTTTCACACACGGAGCCAAAAGCAAAGACAAAAATAAAAGTGACGATGGACAGCATCCATGGTACCTGCATGGTCAGACAAATGAAGGTTGCAACCAGGATGTACACAAGGGCATTGACGAACATACCCAATACAAAGGAAAAAGTACTATGCATCTGTGTATCTTCCACCATGCTGCAGGCAAACCGGGCAACCAACCAGGCAGGTAAATTCAGCAGCAAGCCGGGAAGAAGTATAAGGGTCAGGATTGCGAACAGAGCCGAAAATCCAACGCCACGTCTCTCATCCATCCACTCCGAAACCTCAGCCGGGCTACCGGGTAATTTCTTCAGATTCTGGCAAAGCCTGTCCCAGGTATCCACCTGGTCGGGGTTTTCCATCTCCAGTCTGTCCAAAAAAAGGCCCAGGTTGCGGCGGGCATCAAAGCGCAGACCAGCCAGAGTGGTGGCTTCTGTTTCCGCCCCTTTTTCAAGCAGAACCTGAAGATAGGCCGGAGTACCCAGACAACAGAGCCAGTAGATCCTGTCGTAATTTGTTGCGCTTCGGATGTCGTGCATCAAAGACGAAAGACTTTCAGCAAGCTTCTCGCGGAGAAGGTTTAAACCGTTGGCCTGGTTTTCTTTATAGGCTTCAATAGAATCTTTTACTTCAATGGGTTGTCCATAAGTCACAACCAAATCGGAACCTGCATGCCGGTAATAATTATAGTCAATGCCAATAGGTATAATATTTACATGAGCCTCATCCTTCAGCTGTTCCTCGGCCATGTAGGCAATACGGACAAGCCCTTTCACCAGAGGACGCAGCTTATGCTGGTGCCCCTGGTTTCCTTCAGGCATCAGACACATCCGGCCACGGTCCAGCAAAACGTCCACAGCACCTTTCATTTGCCTTTCATTTCTGGAAAGATTTTCAAAACCGTCCCGAATGCGGTAAATGGGCGTAATCTTCAGTGACCTCAGAAATCTGGCCGCAACAGGATTTTGAAACATATCCGCACGTGCCATGAAAACCACGGGCTTTTTCTGAAAGAACAGGATGGCCAGCGCATCCATCAGTGCACTTTGATGATTGGCGGCAAAAATGACAGGCACTCCGGTCGGTATGTTTTCCGCACCACGCACTTCTATCTGCCTGAAAAACCTTCTATAGGGGAAACCTACCAAAAAAATCAAGGATCTATAATACAATGAACTTTCCTGAATTTTACTCATATCAACAGTTATTCAATTTCAGAAATAGGCCTTCTATGCCAGAATGTACCGAGCGTCAGACCTGCTACAATATGCCAGATACCCCACCAGGCCGTAACCAGCAACATTCCGCCAATGGCCAGGTCGGGAGAAAATATCTTGGGATTGAACAGCAAGGCCAGACCCAATCCGCTATTCTGTATGCCAACCTCTATGGACATGGCCCTTCGTTCCTTCGGACTAACCCTGAATGCCGTTCCTGTAAAATAGCCGGTGGCAAAAGCACAGGCATTGTGCACCAATACAATCAGGAAAATCCAGCCGATATAATTCAGGAAAATTTCCAGATTGTTTGAGAATGCAACGACGATCATAGATGCAAACATCAAAATGGAAAACCGCTGAAACCAGGGTGCCAGCTTTTTGGAAAGGCCGGGCAAAACATGAGCACAAAACATGCCTAGCACCAACGGAATACCCAAAAGAATAAATACGGTATAAAACATCTGAATCGGGTCGATGGTCAAATCCGGCAACAACTTATCGGTTGCATGCCTGGCCAGATAATTCATATAAACGTCTCCCCAGAATGCAAAATTGAAAGGTGTGGTCAGGATAGCAGCAACAGTCGTCATGGCCGTCATCGTGACCGATAATTCAATTTTCCCTTTGGCATAATTGCAAATGAAATTGGAAATATTTCCTCCCGGACAGGCCGCCACCAGTATCATGCCCAAGGCGACAGTAGGAGTGAGGACCTGATGAAACAAGAGAACAATAAAAAAAGTGACCGCCGGCAACAAAAACATCTGTGCCAACAAACCTGCTATCAACGCCTTGGGTTTCCTGACCACTTCCTTAAATTCCGAGGGCCGGATGTCAAGGGCAACCCCAAACATGATCAACCCCAATATGACATTCAGGACATGAGAGCCTGAAGTGGAAAAGTTAATTCTGACCTGATCAAGCTCCAGAAGGGCTTCGTACATAAGTGTTCGTTTAAAATTAGCGTAACATTCTTTCTTTTGAGTTCCGCGAATTTAATGAATTCAGTTTGCTATCCAATCAATCTTTGCTAAATTTGCCGATTAATTAATAGAAACAGAAACAAGTAGCTGACTAAATATTTATGGCAAAAGAATTGAAAGAGTTGACCCCAAGGAGCGTTGATTATTCACAATGGTATCTGGATCTGGTCAATAAAGCCGACCTGGCAGAAGCATCTGCAGTGCGTGGTTGCATGGTCATCAAACCTTATGGCTACGCCATTTGGGAAAAAATTCAGCGCCAGCTGGACGACATGTTTAAGGAAACCGGACACCAAAATGCTTATTTTCCTTTGTTTATTCCTAAATCCTTCTTGAGCAAAGAAGCTGAACATGTCGAAGGTTTTGCCAAGGAATGCGCCGTAGTGACCCATCACAGGTTGAAGAAAGACCCAAACGGTTCAGGCTTGATTGTTGATCCCGATGCAAAGCTGGAAGAAGAACTCATTGTCCGACCCACATCGGAAACCATCATCTGGAACACCTACAAGAATTGGATCACATCTTACCGTGACCTGCCAATCCTGGTTAACCAGTGGGCGAATGTTGTCCGCTGGGAAATGCGTACCCGCATGTTCCTGCGTACAGCCGAATTTCTTTGGCAGGAAGGACACACTGCCCACGCCACCCGCGAAGAGGCGGAAGAAGAAGCACGCAAGATGCTCGACGTTTATTCCACTTTTGCAGAACAATATATGGCCATGCCGGTAATCAAGGGTGTAAAATCAGCAACCGAACGTTTTGCAGGCGCTCTCGACACTTATACCATAGAAGCCATGATGCAAGATGGCAAGGCCCTGCAGTCAGGCACATCCCATTTTCTTGGCCAGAACTTCGCCAAGGCATTCGATGTGACTTTCATGAACAAGGAAAATAAACAGGAATATGTTTGGGCTACATCCTGGGGAGTTTCCACCCGTTTGATGGGTGCACTCATCATGACGCACTCGGACGACAACGGTCTTGTGCTTCCGCCTGCTCTGGCTCCATACCAGGTAGTCATCGTGCCCATCTACAAGACAGACGACCAGTTGCACCTCATCGACGAAAAAGCCAACCAGATCATGGCAGGACTCAAGAAACTCGGTGTAAGCGTCAAATACGACAATTCAGACAACAAGAAACCGGGTTGGAAATTTGCGGAATACGAACTCAAAGGCGTTCCGGTACGTTTGGCACTTGGAGCCCGCGACCTGGAAAACGGCACTGTTGAAATCGCAAGACGTGACACCCTCACCAAGGAAACCCGTCCATGCGATGGAATAGAAGCATACATCAAGACCCTGCTCGACGAGATTCAGGCCAACATATTCAAGAAAGCACTTGACTATCGCCAGGCCAACATCCGCGAAGTCAACAGCTATGATGAATTCAAGGTAGAAATTGAAAAAGGCGGATTCCTGCTTTGCCACTGGGACGGCACACCCGAAACAGAAGAACTTGTCAAAAACGAAACCAAGGCAACCATCCGTTGCATTCCTTTTGACGGAGACAAAACCCCGGGAAAATGTATGGTCACCGGCAAACCATCGGAATGCCGCGTCATCTTTGCACGTTCCTATTGATCCTGGATCTTTTCGTACAAACACATTAGAGGCAGCTTTTTTCTGAAGGCTGCCTTTTTACATTTTACATTGCAAAAAAGTACCTAATCATTTGGATTAGGTAAATTTAGATTTTACTTTTGAGGTACAAAGAAGATACATAAGAAGTGTATAAAAAACACTAAATCATCAAATTAGCATACCGGAAAACATCAAATTGATCATAGCCTCATGGGGAGACAAATAACCTTTAATCTGCGGAAACCCATTTCAATACAACGTTTTCAAGGACATGTCCATTTTTTACAATAAGTTCCCTATGTGGAACTATGCCTAAGTTTTCGCCTGTATTCTCCATATTGGCAAAAGGAGACATCAAAACGACAACACCAATTTTAAACAATAATAAACACCAAACCAGTCATGATTACACGAACAACAATCCGATCCTTATTTTTAACCGCCTGTCTGGCCTTTTGCTGTTGTGAAAGGAATCAGGCTGCCACAGGCTATGTCCGCGCACTGGGCACAAATATTGTTGACGGCAACGACAACAATCTTCTGCTCAGGGGCATGAATGCTGGCAACTGGATGATCCAGGAAGGCTACATGATGCAGAGCTCCAGTTTCGCAGGAACTCAGTCAAAATTCAAGAAAAAACTGACCGAAACCATCGGTGCCGAAAAAACAGCCCAGTTTTACAAAGCCTGGCTCGACAACCAGTTCAGCAAGAAAGACATTGACTCCTTGGCACACTGGGGTTACAACAGCATCCGCGTACCTATCCATTACAAAGTTTTTACGTTACCGATCGAAGAAGAACCGGTGTCAGGGCAAAACACCTGGCTTGCTGATGGTTTCAACCGGCTTGACAGCGTCATGAAATGGTGTGCCGAAGCCAAAATCTACGCCATCATCGATTTGCACGGTGCTCCTGGCGGGCAAGGCAAAGAAGCCAGCATTTCCGACTACGATTCAACCAAGCCATCCCTATGGGAAAGCACACTCAATCAGGATAAGACCGTGGCTCTTTGGAAAAAAATTGCGGAGAGATATGCAACCAACAAATGGATAGGGGGTTACGACCTCATCAATGAAACCAACTGGACCTTTACCGGAAGCGATGCGAACGGTGTTCTGCTACGAAGCCTGTTTGTTCGCATAACAAACGCCATTCGCCAGGTGGATCCCAACCATCTGATTTTCATCGAAGGCAACTGGTTTGCCAATGATTACACAGGTTTAACACCAACCTGGGACAGCAACATGGCATACAGTTTCCATAAATACTGGGCATACACCACACAAAGTTCGCTTTCCAACATCCTGAATATCCGAACCAACAACAATTGTCCCGTTTGGTTGGGCGAAGCAGGAGAGAACTCCAACCGCTGGTTTACCGATTGCATCGAACTCGTGGAGAAAAACAACATCGGCTGGGCATTCTGGCCAATGAAAAAATCAGGAAACAATTGCCTGTTCAAAGCGACCACCAATACCGATTACAAAGCCTTGATGAATTATTGGGGTGGTTCAGGAAGTTCCATGACCAGCGACGAAATCTATGCAGCCTTGATGACCTGGGCCAATAACCAGAAAACCGAAAACTGCGCCATTCAATACGAAGTGATTGATGCCATGCTCAGACAAACAACCACGAACGAGACAAGACCATTCAAGGCAAACACGACCTCAAACACCATTTACGCTACAGACTACGACATGGGACGTCCTGGATACGCCTATTACGACAAAGTGGACGCTGATTACCATTCAAGTACCGATACGACTTTGGCCTGGAACTCCGGTTACACCTACAGAAACGGGGGAGTAGACATCGAAGCCTGCACCGATTATGAAGCCAACGGATACAACGTTGGTTGGATTGAAAACGGAGAATGGATGCTCTATACCATCCAATCACCGGAAGCCAAAACATACAATGTATCCCTGCGCCATTCAGGATTATCGGCCACAGGAAAAGTTCATCTGGAAATTAATGGAAAAAGAGTATCCAGAACCATCGATCTGGCACCTTCCGGATCATGGACAACCTGGACTAATACCGTCATACCCAATGTCATTGTCCCTGCAGGAACGGTCAAATTGAAGATCGTATTTGAAACAGGCAGCGTAAACTTCAACAACTTCAAGTTTCAGGATCCAAAAACCGTTGCATCTACCGCATTCGAACTGCTTGGTGCCGAAACCGACACCTGGGAAAACGTCGTCAGGCTGAGATTCAACAAAAAAATAGACACTAAAAAAGATGATTTTTTTCAACTCAGCATTGACGGGGCAAAAGCGACCATACTATCGTCCGGCATCAACAGTTCCGACAGCTGTACTTACGAAATCACCACTTCTGAGCCCATCCTCAAAACCAGAGCTCTCACCGTCAGTTACGTTAAGGCTGGCCTTACCAGCAATGGGCAAAGCCTTTCCGACTTCGGTACAATGTCCGTAAGCAACCTCACATTGCAGCATCAGACCATACCAGGCAAAATTGAAGCCGAAAGCTATTTCAACAAGAACGGATTTACTTTCGAGACCTGTTCCGACGTGAGCGCGGGACAAGATGCAGGCTATTCCACAGCCGACATCTACCTCGACTATCACGTCAACGTTGAAACAGCCGGAAACTACAACACCGAATTCCGGGTCTCTGTGAACAACGCCACCGCCCAGGTTGAACTGCAAAAACTTGATCAAACAGGTAAGGCCGAATCATTAAAAACATTCAACTTTACCCAAACCGGCGGATGGCAGGTATGGGCCACACAAGGCTCCAGTACCGTAACACTTCCTGCAGGAAAAAGCATCCTTCGTGTATACTCCAAAACCGCAGGCTATAACTTAAACTGGTTTCAGTTCACCAAAGCCACGGATATAAACCAACCGGGAAATTCCTCACTGAAGCTTTATCCAAACCCGGCAACCGATCACTTTTGTATGCATTTTCCGGAAGCGCAGCCCCGCATTTTCCAAATCATGGATTTTCAGGGCAAGCTGTTGAAAGAAATTACCAACGACAGGCAGGATGCCGAAATCAACATACACGACCTGCAACCGGGCCTGTATATGGTCAAGGTTTCTGAAAAAGACGGGAACATAAGTTCTCACAAACTACTGAAGCAATAGCATTAACAAACCATTATAAACAACATCAATCATGAACAAAACAAGAATCAAGCACGGTTGCTTGCAAATGGCCTGCTTATGCCTGCCCATCAACTTGCTTGCACAATCTCCTCTGGATAAGCGCATTGACCAGTTGGTCAGCGCCATGAGCCCTCAGGAAAAAATCGACCAACTCAGAAACAGCAGTTTCGGCGGCACTCCGGACAATGTCAGACTAGGAATTCCAGGATTTTTTATGGACGACGGTCCTCATGGTGTCCGCTTCGCCTCCGACAAGGAAAAGCGTCCCATGACTGCTTTCCCCACAGGTATGGGTATGGCAGCAACCTGGGATGAAGCCATCGCCACCAAAGTAGGAGAAGGCATGGGCCTGGAATTTTGGGCTTACAACAGAAATCAGCAATTGGGCCCATGTATTGATATCGCACGCGATCCACGCGGAGGCCGTACAGCCGAAAGTAGCGGGGAAGATCCTTATCTGTCAGGGCATATTGCAAAATCGGTTGCCATCGGCATTCAAAAAAATCCTGTCATCGCAACAGTTAAACACTACATGGGGGAAAGCAAACAGCTGAACCGGCATGGAATGAAAGTGGAAGCAACAGACCGCTGGCTGATGGACTTTGCAGGATACAACTTCCGTACGGTGGTTCAGGATGCCGGCGTACTGAGCATCATGGGAGCCTACAACCTCATCAATGGCAACAAGTGCTGCGAAAGTCTGCTAATGCTGCAAACCATCCTGCGCAACCGCTGGGGATTTCCTTTCTACGTCGTATCCGACTGGGATGCCATCTGGAATTCCAAAAAGGCAATTGAAGCAGGAACCGACGTTTGCATGGGTTCCAATAAATATGAGAAAGATCTGCCGGGTCTGGTAGCAAGCGGTGAAATCACCACCCAGGTTCTGGACAAAGCAGTGAAAAATGTGCTGAGGACAAAGATTCTGAATGGTCTTCTGGATTACTATCCACAAGGAAACGCCTCTTATGCAGCCTCTCCGGAAAACAAAGCCGTCAGCAAACTTGCAGCCCAAAAATCGCTTATACTCCTGAAAAACCAGGCCAACATTCTTCCATTGAAAAAGTCAGGCATCCGGATTGCCCTCATTGGGCCGAATGCCAAGGGAGAAAACCTCAACTGCTTCGGCAGCAGCGAAACTTTCCCAAAAGAATCATCCAGCATTATGGAAGGCCTGGTCGCCAAGATCGGAGCTGAAAACATCCAATTCGTAGAAGGTTGCAAAATCAATACCAATTCCACCGAAGGATTTGCTGAAGCCATCGCCGCAGCCAAAGCTGCCGACATTGTCATCTTTGCCGGAGGTCTGGATGCCACCCAGGAAGGAGAGGGCTACGACTCAGGTCACGACCGTACAGGTAACTCCATCGCCCTGCCTGAAACACAGCAGCAACTCATCAACGAACTTGCAGTTGCCAATCCCAACCTTATCGCTGTCATCCAAAGCGGAGGCGTTTGCGGACTCAACAAGTGTCTGGCAGGTATCAAAGGGCTCATCTATTCTTTTTATGCTGCACAGGAAGCAGGCAATGCCATTGCCGACGTCATCTTCGGCGATTACAATCCAGCAGGCCGTATGCCGGTTTCTATGCCCAAACAGGACAGCGACCTTCCATCTTGGGATGAAAACAGCTTCCGCATGTTCACCAAAAATCTCGACGGTGGAAACCGCTGGCTGAGTGAAAACAACATCACTCCTGAATTTGCCTTCGGTTTCGGATTGAGCTACACCTCCTTTTCCTACAAAAACTTCAGTATACCCCAAAAACTGACTGCAGGACAGAACTTCACGGCCAGCGTGGAAGTCACCAACACCGGCTCAACAGCAGGCGAGGAAGTGGTGCAACTCTACATCGGCGCACCAAGCAGCAAGACTCTCTGGATGCCTAAAAAACAATTACGTGGATTCAAGCGTATAGCTCTAAACCCAGGTGAAACCAAAACCGTAACCTTCGAATTCTGTGCCGACCATTTCTACCATTGGGACGAAGCCACAGCCAGCTATCAGGTTCAACCCGGCAACTATACCTTCAGCGTTGGCGGATCTTCCGACAATCTGCCTCTCAGCCAGCAAGTTCTTTTCGAAAAAGGTGTGCAAAAGCCGGATCTCCGTATTACCCAGATCTATACCATGCCCAGATACCCGAAAGAGGGAGAACGGGTAAGCTTCTATGCTTTGGTCAAAAATCAGGGAAATGCTGCCGTTTCTGAAAAATACGACCTTTCTTTCGCTGTTGACGGAAAGGTAGTGGCTCAAACCACGAAAACAGGCATAAACATCGCCCCGGGTCAGGTACAACTGATTGCCTCCAAAGGAGAATGGAAGGCCATGAACATCGGCAAGATCTGTTTGTCGGGAAACGTATCCTTTAAGTCTGCAGATACCGAATGGAACACCAAAAACAACGGCTTCGCCCGCGATTTTGAAGTATTCAAGACCACTCCAAATCAAAAATAATCCAGACTTTTCTCCATAAAAAAAGGGCTTCAGGACGATAATTCTGAAGCCTTTTTTCTTTAACCAGCTAGCTTAATTCGAGGTCTTTTCCTTTTTCCTGAACGGCCTTTTTATTGTTTCTACCATTTGATGCAACAAATCAGAGAAGTTGTTGTAATTTTCCTTATAGACAATACCGATGCCCTGCGTATTGAGCGCCGACTTAAAATACCGATTATCGTTGGCTTTATTGTAGAACTTGGCACTCCATTTCTCCGAATTCTTAAACTTGAGGTTCACGTCAAACTCACCGATAAACTGACTCTGATTGCTTTGCGTCAGGTTTTCGCGGGAACCCAGATTGCCGGTAAAGGTAAGACGGTTATCAAGCCATTGTCCGCTCATGCCCACTTTCCACTCACCAGGCGTATTTACATCGTAAGCCGCGCTACGGTAGTCAAAGGCAAAAGACATCTTGGACTGGCCAAAAACATCGTTGATCATGTTGTTCAACTGTGCGGAAACGGTGGAAATTGTCGTATTCAAAACCGTCGACATGCTACTGGTCGTGCTTTGATTCTGAGCCGTCGAATAGGTCGGCGTACTGAATCTTCCAAACAGCATCAAAAACACAATCTGTTGATTCATCATTTCATCTGTATTGATGACATTGGCAATCTGCCTTTTAAGCTCATCATCGGCAGAAGGATAATCCAGGTCAAGCTGGATACCAGGTTTCTGAAGCTCTCCATTCAGTTTCAGCACACAATTCACAGGAATGCTGGTACGGTTCAGGTTCAGGTAATTAATATCTTCCGTCGCCAGCAGATCCGAGAGATTTGCATTGACGGTATAATTGGCCTTGATGTCCAGCTCAGCCGCAAAGGGATTTCCGGAAAAATTAATGCTGCCGCCGTTTTCTATGGTAAAATCCCTACGGAGAATATTCTCGTAAATAAACTTATAGCTACCGTTTTCTATGGTGTAACGGCCAAACAACTGCATGTCTTCCCCATTTTTGAAAACCGCACGTATGGCACCATTGCCCCTGGCCTTGATTTCATCACCGGAAGAAGGATCGGTTATCAAAGTCACCTCTGCATTGGGTGTTGCTTCAACCTGCAGGTTCACTGTCAGGTTGGATGGGGCGGAGACCTTCACTTGCTGCAACGGTTTTCTTTTCTTGAATTCAAAGTTATAGTCCTCGTTGGGTTTCTTCTTTTGAATGAAATTGATGAAGCTGTATTCTTGCACCTCCGAATTATCCAGAAAAGAAATCACCGCTTTGGTTTTGTCTTCGGTGCGAAGATTCACATCAATGTTCATCTTGCCCTGTTCTCCGTATATGTTTACAGACCCAGAACCGTAAGCTGTACCGTAAAAATAGGCATTGGGAGAAGTGGGTAAATCCATGGCCAGTATATTTTTAGCCTGAATTTTGATGTCTGTCTGCATGTTCTTGAAGTGATTATGGTCAATGCGCCCTGTGGCAATGGCTACATTCCCTTCCTTATCTTTCACTTTCACATTTCTGAACGAAATTCTTCTCGGTGAAACCAATATCGAATCACTGAAATAATAACGGGTATTGAGCATCTCAACTCCAAAAGAAGCATCTTCCACATAAGCCTTGGCATAAATGCCGAGGTGTTTGACCGGCCCAATCAGGAAAACATTTCCGGAAGCCTTTCCGTCAAGTTTGTAAAGGATATTGCCCACATAGGGTTCCAAACAGCCCAGAGGCAACTTGTCTCCAACAATGGACAGGAACAAGGAGTCGGAAGAAGGGAAAAAGGCACCGCTTGCCGTTGCTACCTTCCGGTGCACACCGCCAACTTCTTCGTTGGAACGTATCAAGGCATCCAAAGCCAAAGCCTTAATGGAGTTGTTCCATTTCGATTTGGCAGTCAGATTGCCAATAATCGTATGGTTGAACGAAAAATTTTCCACACTCAGGTCGGCATCCATTGAAGGATCCTTGAGCGTACGAACCAGATCGGCCTGACCAGTCACCAACCCTCCAAAATGAAGGCCGGATTTATTTTTCGGTAGAATCTGAAATAAGTCATCCAGACTGAAGGCATTCATCTGTACCGACAATGTATCCGAAGAATTCGGCGAAACAAAGCCCTGCAACTTGATATATTGTTTGGCATGAGTCAACTGAAAGTCCTCGACGTGAAGACGGTTGCTTTCCCAGTTCAAGCTGGTAGGTTTGATATGCCATACAGAATCATTGACAATGATATCCGACTGCTGGAGGTTGGCATGAACCATCAATTCGCCGTCTGTTCTTCTGGCAAACTGCAAATCCGTCTGCAGGTTTCCACTATAGGTGTTGACAGCCGAATTGCTGACATTCAGTTTGAGAGTGGTGCGGTCATTGACAGACCGGGCATCCAGGTTCAGCTTCATTTCCTTTTCGTCCGTACCCATCAGAGCCGATACCAGGAATTTTGCTTCTTTTTGCGGATTTTCAAAAAGCAGGCTTGCAGACTGAAAAAAGGATTTCCCATAAGTAAAGGCAGGAACGTCGGCCCTTAACCTGAATTTTCCTGTCATATCGTTATATGTTCCACGCAAATCAAGCTTATCCTCCAGCACCACCGGCAAGTTCAGCACGGTCGAAAATTCAGGCGAAGGTTCCATGGTGCAATGGAAATCGAAAATATTGTTGCTCAAAGTAGGGTTGGAAGCCGGTATCAGAGATGGGAAATAGGGTCTGACAATGTTTTTAATACTGCCCACCAGGGTGCTAAACTGATAATTACCCCATATTTCACCATTCAGCAATTCGGAAGAAACCTGAATATGCTTCCCGGCCAGAGTTTTTTCCGATACCAGATCAAGATGCCTGAGATGAAAAACCTCTCTATTATTGAGAATGGACAGGCTATCAACGGAGACCTTCCCCAATATATCGTCAATGGTCTTGCCCTGAAAATCGGAATGCATATTAAACGACACACTCGATTGCCCCACCGTGGATTGTGAAAGATTCAAGGCCTTCAGGTTCACATTCTGCGCATACAGGTCAAACTTAAATTTGGGGAATTTGCTGGAAAGATTGGCTAAACCCGAAAAAAGGAGTTTAGCATTATCATCGTCAAGCGAAGCATTCCCTTTAAATTCTTTTTTATTGAAAGAACCTTTCAATGTCAGGTTCTCATAGTCATAGCCGTTATAGAAAAAGTGGGGAAACACGCCATCAATAGAGGCTGTCGCCCCGTTTTTCGGATCCTGTGCCCCTTTGACTGTCACGTCAAAAGCCACCTCGCCCAACAACTTGTTTTCAGGCTTAAGCACATCCAGCCTAAATGCATCGGTCTTGATCTTCCCTTCGTAATAAAGCACCTTATTTTTCTGTGAAAGTTGAAGGTTGGTCCCCACATTGCCTGCCGATGTGGCCAGATCTCCCGTGAGAATCCATTTGTGTCCCAAAGTATTCAGGCGTCCCATGTAGTTGATGGAACCCAGGTTTCGTAAAATCTGAATCTGGGTTATATGATTGGTCAGGGCGCCGGACAAATACTCCACGCCCTCAGGAGCGATGTGCAGCATCTCTACCTGACCTTTCATGAAAAGATTCTGAATTTTGGGAAGCCCATTCAGGGTTATTCTCGCATCCAGCAATAGAAGGTCCTCCATATTGATATGCAGCTGACTACAGGTCAATTCCGAAAGCCGGCCCTGAACAGCCATTACCAGATCCACCGGTTTGTTCAGATTGGACAAAGAGGCATTGAGGCAGGTAAAATCGGAAGGAATAATCGAAAACCGGATCTTGGCCGGTTCAAACCGGACTGAATCCGCAAAATGTGAAAAAGCAGACAGCCCCTTGTATTTAGCTTCCAGTGCCGGTATCTCAAGAATGGAATTGAAAGCCCGGATCTCCAAATCTTTTAGGTTAAATCCTTTTTCGGAAAATTTGGCATCCAGCCTGATGTTGTCCAGTTTCAGACCGCATTTTTCTTCCGCATTGAATTTGTACACCCAAAACTGGTAGTGATTTTTTGGGGCAATCTTGAGAGATAACTTGGCGGATAAATCGGAAAAATCAAGGTGATTGACATCAATGCCTCTGGACTTACGAAACTCGGAAAGGACATCATACCTGATTCGGCTGTGTCTGAACAAAATAGTGGTAAAGTCTACGTGCCAGGGCAATACACTCTTTTTCTTCTTCTTTTTGGTGAAAGCCCGGATGATCGGTTGTATATTTAATTCGCTGTCAGGTGTTTTACGACTCAACCGCAAATCCGATCGAATAAAGCGGAGGGCATCAACTTCAACACGCCTGCTCAAAAGCGGCAGCAAGCGCACGCCAATATCAAGCCTTTCAGCCTTCAATATCGGACGATTTATGCTATCATTGATCTGAACATGATGAAATACGATACCCCTGAACAAGCTGATATCGGAATCTTCGATGTAAATCTTTGCTCCAGTCTTCTCTTCCAGCGCTTTCGTAAAGGAATCGACCACTTTCTGTTGAAAATAGGAGGTATTCAACAGAATAAGAGGTACCCCGACCAAAGTCAGCAATACAACAAGCACTATAATCCCCGTTCTTTTCAAAATAAATTGGTACTTTTGCCGTGCTGTTAAAAAGGTTCGTCTTACTTTCTAATGCAAAAATAAGAAAAAGACCTACATTTCTTGCAGTTCAAAAGATAATAAACGCAATTTTGATTTTATATGCCTCATACAACAATTCTTGGTATAGAATCATCCTGTGATGATACCTCAGCAGCTGTCATCCGTGATGGAAATTTGCTGTCCAACGTTATAGCCAGTCAAAAAGTGCACGAAGCCTTCGGGGGAGTTGTTCCGGAATTGGCTTCCAGAGCACACCAGCAGAACATTATTCCAGTCGTGGACCAGGCACTCAAGCAAGCCGGTATAACCAAAGAAGAGCTATCTGCCGTTGCTTTTACCCGTGGGCCGGGGCTTATGGGCTCACTGATGGTGGGCACTTCTTTTGCCAAAGGCTTTGCCCGTTCACTCCAGATTCCTTTGGTTGAGGTAAACCACTTACAGGGACACATCCTGGCACATTTTGTAAATGTGGAAGGAGAGGAGCACCAAAACCCAAATTTCCCGTTTCTCTGCCTGCTTGTTTCGGGAGGAAACTCCCAGATTGTACTCGTCCGTTCCTACAAGGAAATGGAAATTATCGGCCAGACCATTGACGATGCTGCCGGCGAAGCTTTCGACAAATGCGCCAAAGTGATGGGACTTCCATACCCGGGCGGACCCGTTGTAGACCGACTCGCCAAACAGGGAAACCCCAAGGCTTTCAAGTTCAGCAAGCCACACATTCCCGAATACAACTATAGCTTCAGCGGCCTGAAGACCTCTTTTCTGTACCGCCTACGCGACGAAATAGCCATCAATCCGGACTTCATCGAACAAAACAAGGAAGATCTTTGCGCCTCCCTGCAAGCCACCGTGATCGATATTCTCATGGACAAACTCAGAAAAGCATCCAAAGCTCTTGGTGTCAAGGAAGTGGCTCTTGCCGGAGGTGTTTCTGCGAATTCCGGCTTGCGTGCAGCCTTCGAGGATCATGCGAAAAGATACGGATGGAAAATCCATATCCCCAAGTTCTCCTATACAACGGACAACGCCGCCATGATCGCCATTACCGGATACTACAAATATCAGGACGGTCAATTTGCCTCCATGGATGTTACGCCTTATTCAAGAGTTGTGCTCTGACATGGAAACGTTCAAAGGACTTCTGCTCGTGTTTATAGGAGGGGGACTGGGCAGCGTCATACGTTCCCTGGCCAGCAAGCTATTTAATGTCGCTGGTTTTCCACTCGGGACTTTTCTGGTCAATGTCATCGGATGCCTGCTCATCGGTTTTCTATACGCCTTATTCAGCCGTCATATCATCGGTGAAAATTACCGGATGCTTCTGGCTGTAGGCTTTTGCGGAGGTTTCACCACGTTTTCGACATTTTCCAACGAAAGCCTGCATTTCCTTAGAAATGGAGAATTTGGTCTTTTCACGCTCTACGCTGTCGGAAGTCTTCTGATCTGCTTGCTTTCCGTTTGGTTGGGAGATAAACTTGGGTCAAACCTCTAAGCCCTTGGGATCACTCAGAGAATTTCTGCAAAATCTTAAACATAAAAAAAGTGCCGTTTCTTTCTGAAACGACACTTTATATACAGCTATCCGAATCTTAAGCCTTTACCGGAGCCTTTGTGAATTTCACAATGGCTGCTCCCATAAGCAGCATAATGGCAGAAACAATGTAGGAGATGGAATAGGTTCCGGTCACGTCAGCGACGAAGCCACCCAATAGCGGTCCGACAACGCCACCGACACCCCAGCCGCAGAATATCAATCCATAATTTACGCCAAAGTTTTTCATACCAAAGAAATCACCTGTAGCTGCAGGAAATACGGAAAACAAGGCACCATAAGCCCAACCGGCAACGATGGTCCCTGTAATCAGCAAAGGAACACTTTGATAGTAGGAGAAAAGAAACATATTCGCAGCCTGAATCAGGAAAAAGAGGAACATGGATGTGGTTCTTCCAATCTTGTCAGACAGAACTCCGCCGGATACACGCCCAAGGGCGTTGAAAACAGCAAGAATAACCACCAGCAGATAACCGCCTTCCCAGCCAGCTTGGACAGTAGCAATACGGGCAATATGTCCAATCAGCATTAAACCGGCAGTACCACCCATCATAAAAGCAAGGAACAACAACCAGAAAGACCTGGTCTTAGCCATTTCCTGCCAGGTGAAATCATTGGCTTTAACAGGTGCAGGTTCTTTTGAAGTTGTTTCAGGAATATAACCTTCAGGAGGATTCTTCATCAGAAGAGAGATAAGCACGGTTCCCACCAGAGAAAAGATACCCAGATACAGAAAAGTTTCTTCGACTGTGTAGCTTTTCAGCAAAGCATTGGAAATAGGAGCCATGTAAACCGGAGACAAACCCACACCAGAAACAACGATGCCTGAAATCAGACCTTTCTTTTTTCCATCAAACCATTTAATAGCACAAGGCGTTACAGCCGAATACCCAAACCCAATCCCCATACCGCCAATGACACCAAAGGTCAGGATCATCAAAGGAAGGCTGTGAGCCAAAGAGCAGGCTATCAAACCTCCGCCCAAAAGCACCCCTCCAAACAAAGAAACAGGCCTTGGACCATATTTGTCCTGCGCCCTTCCGGCAAAGATCATGGTGATGGCAAAAGATGCCACGCTGACAATGTATGGAGTAGAAGCTTCCGTATTGCTCCAGCCCCAATCACTGATCAAATGTTTAGAAATGACACTCCAGGAATATAAGATACCCAGAATCAGGTTCATGCAAAGTGCAGCCATGGCTATAAGCCAACCTGTTGATTTTCGTGTAGAAGACATAAGATATAAGGTTAAATAATTTTGATGGCGAATTTAGCATTAATATTAAATATTGACGCCATTTGTACATAAAAAAGAAAAAAATGGAGAATTTTAGCAGCTCTGCCTTCCGGATTGAATAAAAAAATGGATGCCCTGAAAGAGCATCCATTTCAATATGTTATGTCGTTTGACTAGACCAAATGACGTATCAGATCTTCCTTCTCGCCGTACATCATGTCGATGACAGGAATCTCGATCATGGTATAAGCTCCCGGTTTCTGCTTAAAACTGGCACGAGCCACACAAACCAACACCTGGGCAGTCAAAGCCGGGTTATTGATCTTCATGTTGAATTCGAGCAACTGATTCTGAGTCTTGCCGGAAACCCCTTTGCGGGTCATGTGCACCCCGTGTCCCATATCGATGAGTGCATCAACATTGTCAACCTGGGTTACATGCGTTTCATCGCTTGCAAAATAAGGATCTACCTTAATGGATTCAACTACTTTGTCAAAATCATAGCCATCTTCCAGTTCGATGTAGACCATGCGACGGTGAACCCCGGTTCCCAAAGGAATGGTCATGGAAAGAGCCGCTTTCACGCCAGGTTTGGACTTAACACAAACTGTATGTCCCATACTCATACCCGGGCCAAAGTTGGT
>Ga0183099_1000024_pt1 | contig 176913 bp, 137 predicted proteins | sample Biomet1_FD_127788 | JGI IMG/M metagenome (GOLD analysis project Ga0183099, IMG submission 127788) | Microbial communities from bioreactor (seeded with anoxic lake sediment) at LBNL, California, USA - Biofuel metagenome 1 | ecosystem: Engineered > Bioreactor > Anaerobic > Unclassified ...
ACTAAAAGGACTAAGCCCGGTTAATTTCCGAACTCAGTCCCAGTAATTCCTTTTTATTAATCCGTCCAACTTTTGGGGGGCAGTTCAAATGAGAAATCAGCCATTTTTACTTTATCGTAATAGGGAAAATCACATTTCCAATGCCACAATTGATTTGGCGGGAAGAGTAACCGTAAGTCCGTTTTTGGTCAGTTTAGCGCCTTTGAACTCAGCTGGTTTTACTTCGTCCGGTTTATCGAACGTATTGTACGACTCGATTCCTTTTCCGGTAAGAATGGTTCCGCTTACCTTCGACACTTTCAGGCTGCTCAGATCTACATCTACAGTCTGGGCATTGTCTTTATCCAAATTTGCCATCGTAATCAGGACACCACCCTTTGCATTCTTAGAAGCAGAAACGCTTACAGCAGGAACTTTTTTGTCTTTGTAAGTCAGTTCTGCGCACTGTACATCGAGAGGAAGTTCGGTAGCATCCATATGGCCTTTATACATTTTGAAAACATAATAGGTCGGTGTGAGCACCATTTTCGAACCATCGGTCAGAATCATTGCCTGCAGCACGTTCACTACCTGAGCAATGTTCGCCATTTTAATGCGTTGGCTGTATTTGTTGAATATGTTCAGCGAAAGAGCTGCCACCATGGCATCGCGCATGGTGTTTTGCTGATAAAGGAAGCCCGGATGTGAGCCCGGCTCCTGATCCCACCAGGTTCCCCATTCGTCAACCAACAAATCGATCTTATTCTGAGGGTCGTATTTGTCCATAATGGCAATGTGTGTTTTAATCACATCTTCAATTTCGGCAGCTTTTGTTACTGTCCACAAGTATTCGTCGGGAGTAAATTTGGTTGCCGAACCTTTGCTTCCTTCCCAGCCTTTGCAGGTATAATAATGCAATGAAACAGCCTTCATTTTATTGCCGACCTTTTTCATCAACACGTCGGTCCAGTTATAATCGTAATCGCTGGCACCACTGGCAATTTTATACAAACGGTTACTGCCGAAATCGCGGCAATAGGTAGAATAACGGCGATAGATATCGGAATAATAATCGGCTGTCATGTTACCACCACAACCCCAGCTTTCGTTACCAACACCAAAGTATTTTACACTCCAGGGCTTTTCACGACCATTCTGGCGGCGCAGATTTGCCATGGGGCTTTCGCCGTCCGAGGTCATGTATTCTACCCATTTAGCCATCTCTTCGACACTACCGCTACCAACGTTTCCGCTGATGTAGGGCTCGCAACCCAGCATTTCGCACAAATTGAGGAATTCGTGCGTACCGAAGCTATTGTCTTCGACCACGCCGCCCCAGTTATTATTCACCATTTTGGCACGTTTCTCTTTCGGACCGATTCCGTCCATCCAGTGATATTCGTCGGCAAAACAGCCACCCGGCCAACGCATCACCGGTACCTGAAGGTCTTTCAGCGCGTTGAATACGTCTGTACGATAGCCCTTAATGTTCGGAATAGGTGAATTTTCACCCACCCAAAGACCACCGTAGATACACGTTCCGAGATGTTCGGAAAATTGCCCGTAAATATCTTTACTGATTTTATTCTTCGCCTGATCGGCATGAATGGACACTTTGACGGGAGTCTGTGCTGAAAGAGTCAGCGTTCCCATCAAAAAGAAGGAAAAGAGGGTTTTCTTCATGGATATAAATATTTGTAAGTTGATTGCGCTACAAAGATATAAAATGTTCTTTTTACACTTATTTTTTGAGTGAAAAAAATTCAGGTTTAACATGATATTCTCTAACACAGCTAAACCCGAACTCTCAAAAATGCTATTCTTTCCACACTACAACACCTGCAGGTGTCAGTTCTTTTGTTCCGAAAATCATTTTTGCACTTGCCGGAATATCGAGGGTAACGTTGGATGAAGAGTAGTTGCAAGCCACCCAGAAACCATCGCGCCAGTTGACCATTACCCCTTCTGGAAGTTCTGAAACACCCACACCGGCCGTCTCGAACACTTTTTTCAGCACCTCTTTTTCCAGTTTTCCATCGCCGGTATCGGTTCCGACATACGTCACGGTTCCTTTGCCAAGTTTGCGGTGGACAACAGTCGGCTTGCCCGCATAAAACTGATCGGCAAAGGTAGCCCACTCCTCGGTACCGGAAGCCGGTTCGAGCATATCGCCCCATGTATTCCATTTATACGATTTTCCATCGAATGAAACGGTAGCTGTTTTGTTACTCCCCAGCATATCGTTCATCACTATCTTCGCACCAATCAGCTTACTGATTGCATCGGCCCAGGGAGCTTCAGGAAAATGACCGTCGCGATCTTTCAATCCGGTGCGTACCGAAACAATAAGGTTACCCCCATTTTCGGCATATTTCATCCATTTATCGACCAATACCTTATCGACCATCTGATAAGCAGGTACCATCACAAAAGGATATTCCGCAAGGTTTTTGTTTTCGTCTGTAAATTCGACCGGAGCCGACAATAGCTTCAGTGCATTGTAATATTTGGCAATGTGATCGCGTTCGTTCCACTGCGAAGTCTGGGGCTGAATAGAGGTTTCCCACACATTATCGGAGTTGTAAACGATAGCCGTTTTGCGGGCTGCATACTCTTTGGGCATTGCTGCGTTTGGCTTATACATTTTGCGCAACTCTTTCACCTCCTTCATAAACTGGCTATATTGTTGTCCACCGTTGAGCGGAGTAACCCCGTCGGTACCCACCATGCCATAATGAAACTGCTCGCCACCATAAAGCGGCTGACGATAACGATAGGAACAGATAAAATCGAGGCCACCGGCAAAAGCGTTCCAGAGCCACATGCGAACGGCTCCCGGATAGGGCTGCGGATTGTAGCTACCCCAGTTTACCTGACCGGGTTGAAGCTCCATTACCCCAGTAACACCCTTCAAAGCACGGAAAAAGTCGTTGGAGAAGGAGATACGCCACGGATCGCCCATGCGAAAGCCCTGATCGCCCACCCCATTGGTATAACCAGCCACGGGATACATGGTGTAGCTGATAAAATCAAGATCCTTGCTACGCCATGGATCGACATCGGTATGTCCGTTCATAAAGTTTGTCGTAACAAACTGTGATTTGGGAACATTATCCTTAATTGCCTTGTTTTGAAGCGAAATAAATTTGGCGCATTCATCGGCATTGAACCGTTTCATATCCAGCACCGAAGTAGGACTTGCAATGCCCGAATACAAACGGCCGACATTCGGCATTTCAATCTGCTCAAAGTCGGTATAAATACCCGACCAGAAAGCAGTTCCCCAGGCACGATTCAATTCGTCGATAGTTTTATATTTATTTTTCAGCCAGTTACGAAAAGAAGCCTGTGCTGCCGGGCTGTAATCGAGCGCTCCGTAGTGCGACGGTTCATTGTCGATCTGCCATCCCCAAACCCGTTTGTCGTTGGCATAATGTTTGGCCATGGCTTCTACTACTTTTCGGATCAGTTCCTGGTATTTCGGGCTCGACCACGAATAGTGCTCGCGGGTACCGTGCATTCCGGTTTGCCCGTTGGCCTGCTCCACAAGTATCTCCGGGTATTTCCGCGTCAGCCATACAGGAGGTGTTGCCGAAGGCGTACACAGCATCACTTTCAGATTGTTCTTTGCCGCAAGTTCAACCGCTCTGTCCAGCCAGCGAAAATCATAATTTCCTTCCGTAGGCTCCAGTTGTGCCCAGGCAAATTCGGCCATGTGGACAAATTCAAATCCCATGGAAGCCATATTTTTAAAATCGCGTTCCCACTGATCCGGACTCCAGGCTTCCGGATAATAATAAACCCCGGTTTCCACAAGGTTTTCGGCTTTAAAAAACTGCTTTTGCCCGTACGACAAAGAGCTACAGACAAATGCGAATAGAAGAAAGATTGTATTTTTCATCTTAAAATAATTGGTAGTAAACTATTCGCCAACAAAGATAAATGTTGTTGCTGATGCAACAATATCCGTTTTAGAAGTAAACCTGCAAATGAAATAATAGACCTACTTTTTTGACATAAAAAAGCCGATCCAACCACATCGGGACTATTGATTTGGAGCTGTTTTTAGAAAGAAATTATGCATAAACAGCATTTGATACTGAATAGAATTATTCCAGTAAGGCCAGTTGTGCGCACCCGGACGAATAATAAAATCGTGTGGAATATTCCGGTCAAGCAACTTCTCGTGCAACTGGCAATTTACCTTGTAGAAAAAATCTTCCGATCCGCAATCGATAATTAATGTCAACGATTTGGGAGTAAGCAGATGAACAAGATTCACCACCGTGTTTTTCTCCCAGTTATCGGGATTTTCAGCATAAGTTCCCAAGCGTTTGGCTATGTCCCAGTTATTAGGGAAAGGACGAAAATCGACACCACCGCTCATACTACCGGCCACGCCAAACAAATCCTGATGGCGAAACGAAAGGTAGAGCGCGCCGTGTCCGCCCATGCTCAAACCGGTAATACCGCGTCCGGCACGGTTATCGATCGTAGCGTAATGGCTATCCACAAACGGAATCAGTTCTTTGGTAACGTAGGTTTCATACTGAAAATTTTTATCCTGTGGGCTATCGAAATACCAGCTCCCGATAGCGCCATCGGGGCAAACCACAATAACATCGTATGTATCCACCAACGGAATGAACGATTTACCTTGGTTTACCCAGTTGTTGTAATCGCCGCCATATCCATGAAGCAGATAGATTACCGGAAGGCGTTTGTTCGTTGAATAATTATCAGGGGTTACCACGACGGCTTTAATTTCTTTATTCATCACCTTGCTGTAGGTAGACACAGTTTCGATTTTGGCCGCAAAAACCGCCAACGTAAATGAAAGTAAAACGAAAGACAACAATAGTTTCTTCATAGTCATTTATTTATTAATGGTTAATTCTTCACTTATGACACGCGCAAGCTTCTTTGCCCCTTCGGCATTGGGATGGATGCCATCGAAAACCAACTCATCGTGCCCCAGAAACGGAGACCTGAGATCGATCAGCCGCGCGTGCATTTTCTTTTGCACAGTTTTGATTTTGGGAATAACGCCATTGGCAATGATGCTGTCATTAATTCCCCACTCGGGATGAAAATGAGGTGCACGGGGAAATACCGGAATCGGATAGCAGAGATAGATTTTGGGATGCGACGGCAGTTGCTTGAACTGCTTCACCATTGCGGTCAGATCTCCAATAAAATCGGTTTGATACTTCCAGTTCATCGGTTTGCTGTCATTAGTTCCTAGTTTAATAATGACGATATCGGGATTGAAAGCCAGCGCATCGCGGTACTGTTTCTCTTTAATATACGGCAGATTTCCTTTCGAAAGAAGCGTGCGGGCAGTGTTGCCGTAGTTGTGCACCTCGTATGTATCGCCTAACAAAGCCTGCAATTGCGTTGGATAAGACTCTTCGGGTTTCAGGCCGTAACCGAACGTAATGCTGTTGCCCACACAGGCAACTTTGATTTTCGTTTGTGCAAAAACGGTTACCGAAAAGAGAACAAATAACAGTAAAAAAGAGTATTTCGTACAATTCATGCGTTAATAGTTTCACGTTTCATGGAGCTACATCCCCAAATCCTCAAATTTCCAAATCTAAAATCCATTCATCACCTGCACATCCGATTTACGTTCTGCAGGCAGCACTTCCAGCTTTTTCAGTTTGCCGCCTTCAACGGTTGCTTCAACGGTAGTATTGTATGGTGCATGAAGCTTGAAGTGGACATCCCGGTTCTTCGGCCAGGCAGGCAATAGATAAATTTTCTGGCCATCCACCTGCATCAGCATCTCCTGCAATCCAATCATACCACTTCCACCCCAGTTATGGTCGGGAGTCCAGTCGAAACCCGGACCCCAGAATGAGGGAAAACGGCGGGGAGAATCGCCCAGTTTTTGTTGCAGCAGCGTATCGGCTGCCTCGGTCAATCCCAATCGTGCCGCCCAGATATTATCCTGCTTCCAACCCTTCGGACTGCGAAACTTCTTCACTATCGGATCGTAATTCCATGTATTCAGAGCCACATCCAGATCGGGTTTACCCACACCATACATTCCCCAGGGGAAAACCGGATAAAGTTGTGGTGATTCTTCGTTTTGCACCCGCATCCAGGCTTTAGCCGGCGCTATGGTCTTATGTCCGTTAAACTCCGCAAACTCAATGGGAGGAATACGTTGTAGAAAACTATTCCATGCCTTGCGCTCGTCGGCGCTCAGGTATTTATCGGAAAGCTCCAGCAAGCGGGACGTGACAGTTTGCAAAGCCGCAATGGTGGAAGTGGCATTATACGCCATCTTAAAGGTTTCGGCTCCCGAACCTGGATAGAGCACCAGATGCCCTTTATCATCAAGAGTTTCCGCACCACGCTGTTTGGCCAGATACTGGTAATGTTCGTCGAAAAAGGTGAGACAACTTCTTATCAGCGGAAGATATTCGGTGATGTCAGCTCCGGTATAGCGCTCTTTCTCCAGAATCATAAAGCAAAATTCGAGCGAGGTATCCCATACATATTCGAGCCAAGGATTGTATTCCACTCCTTTATCAAATGTATCCGGACGTTTCCAACCGTATTCGGCGCTATTGGGCAGACCGAAATTTTCAATCTGTTCTGTAAAGCTGGCACCCTTATGTCCCCAGTAGACTTCGCTGCGCAATTCGGCATTACCGAGCATATTTTTATAGTAATCAAACTGCGGCTTCATCATCTCGAAATCGCCGTTTTTGAGAAACGGGAAATAGATCAAACGCTGGTTCTGAGCCGTCATCAAACCTCCACACCAATTGCGATAATCGGGGGTGTACTGTTTTTTGGCATCGGTAAATACTGCATCGTAGGTAAACAAACCCCCGTTAAATTTGGTGGGAGCCGAACCGAAAGCATTACATCCGAGTTGATAGCGGAACAACTGAAAATTGCGCAACACCGATTCTTCTTTGGAGATTTCTCCAGTTGCCACGCCTTCAATAAAACTGCGGTTCCAGAAATCGTTCCACCATGCACGGGTTTTGCCGAGAGCTGTTTTGACATTTTTATCGCGATCTGCTTTTACAGCAGCTAAACCCCGTTGCCACGCCTTGATATCGGGCGTCTGCAAAGTATAGAGTGTTAATGTAATTTCCTGCGAACGCGAGGGTTTATCGCTTTTAAGCACCCAGCCTTTGAAGTCGGCATCCACATAACGACCGCTCGTTGTTCCTGCAGGCGAAAATTCTTTTCCCTCGAGGCTACCACCAAAAGTAAGGTTCTTCAACGGATTGTACATTTTGTCTTTATATGCCCACAAACCTTGCTGACGAACGGTAAGATCAAACACCGTACTATCCAGATTGTGATGAAAGAATTCTACTCCTTTACTACGAAAAGCAATGCTATCGCGTTGGGTCGTAATATTTTCAACCGGACCCCATTTCAGCGAATTGGCAAAATTTTCGCCCGGCTTTTGCAGGTAATTTTCATACCGCCAGCTTTCATACACCGCTTCGGTCATTACCGGTTTATCGGCATCAACCGACAGATGCACCACCGGACGAAATGCATCCGCCCAAACATTGATTTTAGCCGAAACCGTTTTGTTCTTTCCGATAACTTCGACATATCCATCACGCAGTTTCAACTCCTGACGAAATTCGCCACCAACAAACGGATTGGGCGACAACTTTATGCGCACCCGTCCCAGTTTGAGGAAACCGTTATTTTCGTCGAACGTACCGCTACGGGAAATGTAAAAGAGCAACTCGCCATTTTCGACCCACACATTCAGCCCAATGTCGTGCCCGCCACAGGGCATCGATTCCGAGGAATTTTTACTCTGTGTTGTCCACACTACGTTGTAACGATCCAGACTTTTGGGCTGCGCAACCGCATATACCGACAGGAATAAAACACAAAAGAGAGCAAAAAGGTGTTGATAAAGATGTTTGTTCATGAGTGCTGTTTTCTTGTAATGTTTAGACGAATTTGAATTGCTATATGTTATAGACAGTTGACAGCTCAAATTGTGCAGTCACGAGTTCGCTTTTCTCTGTTGATGATTTAAATTATAACACGTCGCCTACCTGAATAATAATACAAAGCCCCTATCCGAAGACAAGGGCTTTGTGTTATTATGGCTTGTCGTGTCCTCTGAACAATTACAAAGATACGACAAATAAAGAAAACGTCGGGATGACGCTAAAAATCATTCGTTTTTTAGCGGAACAAGAGTTGTGCAAAATCGTGCAACGATTTGCGCCAAACCTGCCACTCGTGATCGCCGGGGAACGAGGCAAAGCGAACCTTCAATCCGCTATCCTGAAATTTCTTTACCTCTTTCTTGGTAAATTCAAAACGAGGATCCTGTTCGCCCACAGAGACGTAGAACAACTTCAGTTTCTGATTGAATGACGTTGAGTTGCTCAGCAAACCCGGAATTTCCTTATCGGCATCGAATACTTTTCCATTCGGGTTGGCAATTCCACCGAAGATTCCCGAACTGAAAACGCCGACAGACGCAAAACAATCGAGACTGGCCAAACCCACATAAAAAGCCTGTCCACCTCCCATCGAAAGGCCGCACAACGCACGGTGATTCACATCGGTCAGCGTGCGATATGTTTTATCGATAAAGGGAACGATATTCTTCGTCATCTCCTCTTTAAATGCTGCCATCCCTGCATTGCTGTATCCACCTCCGCCTTTACCGGTAGATACATTCCCGTTGGAAATCACTACGATCATCGGTTTGGCTTTACCTGCAGCAATCAGGTTGTCGAGAATAATATCCGTTTTGCCCTGCACCGACCAGCCGCGTTCGTCTTCACCGCCACCATGCTGGATGTATACCACCGGATATTTCACCTTCGCATTGACATCGTATCCGGCAGGAGTATAAACAAACAACCGGCGCCAGCTGTTAGTTACCTTCGAGAAGTAGTATTTGGAACTCAATGCGCCGTGCGGAACATCTTTCAGATCGTAAAAATCGCACCCTTTTTCGGGAATATCGATCGCACTGGACATGCGTCCCGTCCCATAAAACGTTTCGCTGGCAGGATCGACAACTTTAACGCCGTCGATCACCAACGAATAATAATGAAAACCGGGAACCTGAGGTGCGGTGGTAACCGTCCAGAAACCCTGATCATCCTTCGTCATATCGTACAGTTTTCCCAAATCGATCTGTACTTTTTGGGCTTCGGGAGCTTTGATTTTGAAGACAACGCTCAGATCGTCCAAAATACGGGGAAAACCATCCGGATTGATATTGGTTACGGCAGGTTTGCCAACGGCAGATTGTTGGGCACTTGCTCCGCCTGCAAATACAAACATAAGTGCAAACAATGCCAGCAGCGTGAAAATGTTTTTTTGTGTCATGGTATTCGTAATTTATTTGAAAAGTTTGGGAACAAAATCATGCAACGCCTTTCGCCAGACATGCCATTCGTGGGCGCCCGGAAAATAGTTATATTGCAGTTTCAAACCCTTTGCTTTAAATGTTTCAATGGTCTTCTTCGAGTATTCGTACGAATGATCCTGCTCTCCACTGGAGATATAGAGCAATTTCAATTGCTTGTTAAATTTTTCCGGATTGGTTAAGATACCGGGAATTTGTTTTTCTGCATCAAACATATTGCCATTCGACCCACGAAAAGCACTCGAACTGAAAGCACCGACCCAGGCAAATTTATCCGGATTCAGCATCCCGATCCGGAAAGAGGTACCACCCCCCATCGAAAGACCCGCAATGGCGCGGTGTTCGCGATCGTTCGCGATCCGATAGTTCTGGTTCACAAACGGGATAATCACATCGACCAATTCGTCTTTGAAAAGATCCATAAAGTGGTTGGTCGATTCGGTATTGTAGCCGGCACCAATATCGCGAATAACATACTCGTTGGTTGTTACCACAATCATCGGGACTGCCTGTTTTTGAGCAATCAGGTTATCCATAATAATATCCAGATGACCCTGTTTCACCCAGCCGGTTTCATCTTCACCAGCGCCGTGTTGCAAATAGAGCACGGGGTATTTTTTAGTCGGATTTTGTTCGTATCCGGGAGGAAGGTAGACAAAGATTCTGCGCCACGAGTTTGTTTTGGACGAAAAATAGCGTTTGCTTTGAACCGTTCCGTGAGGGACATCTTTGATAAGATGAAAGTCGACCCCCGCTTCAGGAATTTCGATACCGCTTGCTTCGCGACTCATACCGAAAAAGGTATCGCTTGCCGGATCGGCTACAGACACACCATCGATCACTAAAGAGTAATAATGAAAACCGGGAACCTGAGGAGCGGTAGTAACCGTCCAGAAGCCATCGCTACCCTTCACCATGTCGTATTTCTTTCCCAAATCGATCTGCACCTTTTGGGCTTCGGGTGCTTTTATCCGAAACGTAACCCGCAGGTCGGGCAAAATACGCGGATATTCGGCACCGGCAACAGTGGTTACTGCCGGTGTCGAATTATCAGATTGCTGTCCGAAGCAGACACCGATAGTCTGCAACAGAACAGCAAAAAGTAGTAGAATCGTTTTTCTCATTCAGTCAATTATTTGCCCTGAAACAAGAGTTGTGCATAACCGTACAGGCTCTTGCGCCATGTCTGGAATTCGTGAGCAGTACCCGGAGCTTCGTAATATACGTTCTTCACACCTGCTTTGTCGAGCGCTTCATGAATGGCACGACCCGAATTGGCACCTTCCTTAGAACCCATGCTCACGTAAAACACCTTCACCAATTTGGCAAATTCGGCCGGTTTCTGCAACAAACCGTTGTAGCCGGTTTCCACACCCGGAAATCCGAACGGAGCGCTAAAGATTCCGATATGCGAGAATTTATCTAAGTTGGCCTGCGAAATTCCGTATGTTTGGGTACCTCCAAGCGAAAGACCTGCAATGGCACGGTGTTCGCGATCGGAAAGTGTACGGTAGTTTGCATCGATGGTCGGAATCAAATCGTTAACCATCACTTTACCGAATCCATCCCAGAAAGAGGCCATCCCGGCGGGTGCACCCATGGCACCACGTGGAGCCTGACCTTGCGGAGCCCCCGGCTGACCCTGAGGCCGTGGGCCTGCAGGACGGCGTGGGCCACCACCCATACCGGCAGCGATGCCACCGTCTTCCATCACGATAATCATCGGTTTGGCTTTTCCTTCAGCAATCAGGTTGTCGAGGATAAAGTTGGCATGTCCCTGATTCGACCAGGCACGACGATCTTCGCCCATACCATGTTGGAGGTAGAGCACCGGATAGCGCAGTTTGGTATTCTGATCGTATCCCGGCGGAGTATAGATGTAAGCATGACGATATTCGCCGGTAGATTTAGCAAAATACCAGAAAGAGTTAACATTACCGTGAGGAACGTTTTTGAGGTTGTAAAAATCGACACCATCTTCGGGGATTTCCATTCCACTCATCATTTTACCTGCACCAAAGAACGATTCGCTGGCCGGATCGGCGACCTCAACACCATCGATCTTCAGGGAATAGTAATGAAAACCGGGATCTTCCGGTTTTGTCACTCCGGTCCAAAAACCGTCTTCGCCTTTGGTTAAGGGCGTATTGCCCAAACCTACCGAAACGGTTTGTGCTCCGGGAGCTAAAAGATGAAAATAAACCCGGCGTTGTGAATCGACACGCGGATAATCCTGTCCGACAATGTTTGTGGATGCCGGTTTTGTATCGGCCGGATAGTTATTATCTTGCGCAAAGCTAACGGCACTGATTGCCAGACTTAGCATTGCCATCAAAAGTTTTTTCATGGTTTATTATTATTTGAAAAGTAGCGCTGCAAATTGATTCAAATCACGTCTCCAGGTAAGCCATTCATGCGCCGTACCCTGAGATTCATAATAGGTGTATTTCACACCTTGTTTTTCCAGCATATCGCGGAAAGCTTTAACCGAACCCGGAAATGGAGCCGGTTCTACCGTACCCAAACCAAGCCAAAAGAGTTTGATTTGCTTATTCAAAGCAGCTCCGTCTTTGAATTTACCACCCATAAACTTTTCCACATCAATGGCTTCGGTGCGCGGATAGTTGGAAGTTCCGCTGAAACCTGCGATGTAAGAAAACTTATCCAGATTGTTCATCGTAATGGTGATAGTCTGGTTGGCGCCCATCGACAGACCAGCCATTGCACGGTGATCACGATCGGAAAGCGTGCGGAAAGAGGCGTCGATCATCGGGATAATTTCATTCATCATCACCTCTTCAAACGGGAAAGCACTCTTGCTTGGTGCGCTTGCATTGGCTTTGGTTGCATAGCCATTATCCATGACAATAATCATGGGAACTGCCTTTTTTGCAGCAATCAGGTTATCGAGAATCAGATTGGCTTTCCCCTGGGTAGGCCAACCGGTTTCGTCCTCCCCGCTTCCGTGTTGCAAATAGAGCACCGGATAACGTTTCGACGCATTCTTATCGTATTCGGCCGGAGTGTATACAAAGCAACGACGCCATGAGTTAGTCACCTTCGAGAAATACAGTTTCTGACTGACCAAACCATGAGGTACCTCTTTCTGCGCATAAAAATCCTGATCGGGAGCCGGAATTTCAATAGCGCTACCCCAACGGCTGGCACCATAAAAATAGAGACTTCCTGGATCGGGCACCGAAGCACCGTCCACGTTGAGCTGATAATAGTGAAAACCTTCGACCTGCGGAGCAGATTCGCCGATCCAGACACCTTTTTCTCCTTTTTTCAGGTCGTACATCACCCCGCCAATATCGAGTTGCACCTTCTGCGCATTCGGAGCGGGAATGCTCACCCGAACTCGTCCTTCGGAGTTCACCTGAGGATAGAGTTTCCCCGGCTGGTTAACCGACGACGGTTTGAAATCTTCCACGACGGTTTGTGCCTGAGCCATTTGACCTGCAATAGCCGCAACAAGCCCGATAATTGTATGTTTGATATTCATAGGCTTAATTTAATTATCTAATCTATCCGCATTATGACATAAACGATGCTATATCTTATAAAACCCCTCCTCCGCGTCTGGTACTTATACCCAATACCTATCGGGACTAAAGTTGACGAACGCAGCCTTTACTTTGTAGAATGATAAAAAACAAGTAATTTTCTCAAAAGAAAAGCGGAAGTGAACTTACGAGCGCGCTAGATTTTTTAGATTTATCCTCCGCATTAGTCTTCCGGCTTTTCCTTTTGAGTTTTCGGTTGAACAGCTTCAAATAGAATGATAGACATTGTAGGTCTAATAAAGGCTTTAAAGAAGTTCAACTTTCATTTATTGGTTTTCTTCATTTACAAAGTTATGAAAAAGTTTACTTATTATGTCGGAATTGATGTTTCCAAACTAAAGTTGGATGTTACCATCCTATACGAAACAAATGGTGTTACTAAATCTGATTATCAGGTGATTGAAAACAAAGACAAAAGTATTACGCAGTTTGTCCGAACATTACAAAAAATGTACAGCTCTGAACAGATTCTATTTTGCTTTGAAGATACAGGCGTTTATTCGTTACCGTTAGCTTGTTGTTTAAGTGATAACTCTTTGTCTTATTGGCAGGTTCCTGCCATTGAAATAAAGCGCAGCAAAGGTATCTGCCGTGGTAAAAGTGACAAGACTGATTCAAAAGACATTGCTTTCTATGCCTATTCACACATGCACAAATTTAGTCCAAGTTCGTTATCTCCCAAATCAATCCAGAAGCTGAGAATTCTGTTTGCTGAAAGAGAAAAGATACTCAAAAGTTTATCCTCCTTTGAACGGACAAAAGAAAATCAAGACTTTGTACCCAAAGAAGTCTTTCAATGCGTGACAGCTATAAATCGATCGGTGGTATCTCAGCTTGATAAAGCTTTAAAACTTACCGAGGCTAAAATGATGGAAGTAATCGACTCTGAACTACGTTTAAAACAACAATACCGACTTTTACTATCTATCCCGGGTATTGGCATGCAAACAGCCATCTATCTTATGATTGCAACAAAAGCTTTTGAGTCATTCGATAATTGGCGACAATTAGCTTGCTATGCTGGCGTGGCTCCTTTTCCTTATCAATCAGGATCAAGTATACATGGACGAACCAAAGTACATCCTCTTGCTGACAAAAAACTAAAGAGTTTGTTAAATATGTGTGCCATTGTTGCTGTCCGTTATGATAAAGAACTTAAAACATATTATGAGCGTAAATTAGCCCAAGGAAAGCCCAAAATGCTTACAATAAACAATGTTAGGTGCAAATTACTTGGACGTGTGTTTGCTGTAATTAATAGAGAATCTCCTTTTATTAATACACTTAAATTTGCATCTTAATTTTTAACCCCAAAATCTTGCTTTTTATCATAGAATGCGGAGGGGTTCAAATATGGATCAGACTACTTTTCTGACAATTATATGTTACTTATCGAATTATTTGAAAAGCAGTGGAGCAAATTCGTACAAACTACGTCTCCACGACTGCCATTCGTGAGCTGTCTCGGGTGAAACATAAGAAACACCTTTGACACCTACTTTTGTCCACTCTTCGGCAGCTGCGCCAATACGAGCCGCACCACCTTCGCGACCGCCAAAGCTCATAAATACAAGCTTAGCCTTCTTTTTAAATGAGTCGATATCTTTCATTTCAGATGGAGAGAAAGTACCACTACTGAACATTCCCACGTATGCAAATTTGTCGGGGTTAGCCACAACAATAGAGTGAGTCTGCATACCACCCATGGAGAGTCCGGCCATAGCACGATGAGCCTGATCGCCCACTACACGGAAGTTAGATTCTACGAAAGGAATCAGGTCATTGAAAAGTATTTTTTCAAATTCAGCGGCAAAGTTCATTCCAGCACCGGGACCACCCATTCGAGGACCGTTACCGGGAGCCGGCGGTGCAGCATTGGGTTGTCCTGCGCCTGGACGGGGAGCACCGGCGGGTCTCGGACCACGCATTCCGCCTAAATTGATGCTACCGTTTTCCATTACAATGATAAAGGGAACCGATTTGCCTTCGGCAATCAGGTTGTCCATAATCAGGCCTGCATGTCCCTGATTTCCCCATCCGGTTTCATTTTCACCCATACCGTGTTGAAGATACAACACCGGATATTTTTTGGTGTCTTTGTCGTATCCCGCCGGGGTATAGATGTAAACACGACGCACACTCTTGGTGGCAGTGGAATAGTACTGCATTTCGCGCAACTGGCCATGAGGAACGTTTTTAAGGGCATAAAAATCCTGATCTTTCGCAGGAATTTCGATACCACTTCCCCAACGGCTGGCTCCGTAATAGTACAAACTTCCCGGATCGGGTACCGAAGCCCCGTCAACATTGAGCTGATAATAGTGGAAACCCTCATCCTGTGGCGCCGATTCGCCTGTCCAGACTCCTTTTTCATCCTTTTTCAGGTCGTATTTCACTCCACCGATGTCGAGTTGTACCCGTTGTGCTTCAGGTGCCGGAATGCTCACCCGCACCCGTCGTTCGGAATTCACCTGAGGATATTCCTTCTCCTGTTGGGTTGTAGGAGTTTTTTTGAAATCTTCCACCGGGGCAGTCTGAGCCAAACAAATCCCTCCGGTTAATGTTGCCGTCAATAAAACGGCTATTGATCTGTATTTCATTTGCGTATAATTTTGATACAGTTAATGATTATTTGAAAAGAAGCGGAGCCACTTCTTTCAGGCTACGACGCCATGTAAGAAACTCGTGAGCTGTATTTTCGGAAACAAAAGAAACGGCGTTGTAACCGGCTTCTTTTAAAGTAACGCCAGCCTTTTTAACCATGTCAGGATTTTCACGGCTTCCGCAACTCATAAAGATCAATTTAGGATTCGTTTTACCTTTCAGTTCTGTAGGATTATAAGTACCCCCACTCAACAAGGCATAGTACGAAAATACTTCAGGACGAGCAAGCGTGATAGCATGGGTTTCCATACCGCCCATTGACAGACCGGCCATAGCACGATTGTCTTTATTGGCAAGCGTACGGAAGTTGGCATCCACATAAGGAATCAATTCGTCAACAAGCACCGTCTGGAACGGAACATAGCTGAAACTACCAATAGTTCCGGGTTTAGCGTCATTGGTCATTCCGTAAGTCATCACAATGATAAACGGTTTGATTTTACCTTCGGCAATCATGTTATCCATAATCAGATTGGCATGACCCTGGACACTCCAGGCGGTTTCATCTTCACCCCAACCATGTTGCAGATAAAGCACAGAATATTTTTTCTTGGCATCTTTGTCGTATCCGGCAGGAGTATAGACAAATGCTCGTCGTGAAGTGTTTGTACTTTTTGAAGGAAACAGAATTTGTTGTACGTTACCATGAGGCACATCCTTCAAAGCATAAAAATCCTTATCGTGAGCCGGAATTTCGATACCGCTTTCCCAACGGGTAGAACCGTAGTAATTCTGTGCACCCGGATCGTTAAATACGCCACCATCGATAGTCAAGTGGTAATAGTGGAAACCTTCGTCCATCGGACCGGCAGTTGTGCCCATCCATGAACCATCTTCTGCTTTGGCGAGTGGTGTTCCTCCTTTAGCGCCACCCAGGCCGAGGCTTACAACAATACTTTGTGCATTAGGAGCAATAACACGAAAACGTGCATAACCCTGTGAATTTACCTGCGGGTACATTTGTCCCGGTTGATTACATGTTGAAGGCTTGAAGTCTTCTACTACAGCAGTCTGAGCTACGCAGAGTCCGCTGGTTAATGTTGCCATTAATAAAATGGCTAAAGTTCTGAATTTCATGATAATTTTTTGATTAATAATAATACAAAACAATTTTTGATCGAGAAAAATATCTGTCATTTGATAGATTTGCAATCTATTTTCGACAACGGTCTAAAAAGTCGAACACTTCCGTCTTCAATATTCAACCATCTGTTCAGTCCACGTCGGTCCGTTTATATAAAACATTCCGTTCTTGTACGTTACCGGTTCGATGCCCATCTGAGGAATCGGCTCCCACGGCTCAAAGGTTTGGCTGTAGGGATACGGACGTTTCTCAAACATCATGTAATGGCACGAAGTCCACAATTTTCCATCGGGGCCTGTAAACAATGCGTTATGCCCTGTTTCGCAATATGGATCTTGCGTATCCTGAAATTGCAAATGCGCATAGCCTCCTTCGGCAGCCAATTCGGGACGATAGCCTTTTTTACGGGTTCCGAATATCGGATTCGGAGAGGCCAGTTCCCAGGGACCAAGCGGAGATTTCGATTTCAACAACCCCACCTCGTATCCACGAGTCCACGTCGAGAAAAACATGAAATAGGTTCCCTCCTTTTTCACCACAAACGGACCTTCGATACCGCCTATCATCCACTCCGGATATCCGGGCTGTTTTTTATCCAGAAATTTCTGAATAGGCGTTGTAAGCTTGCCGGTAGTTAAGTCTATTTTCGCCTGAAAAAGTCCGTTGCCACTGCAATAGAGATAGGTCTGCCCGTCCTCGTCTTCAAACAAGGTAGCATCGTTGTTGTACTGCGGAGTGAGCGGCCCATTCACCAATTTATAAGGACCGGTCACCTTATCGGCTACAAACAACCAGACACTATGAGTATTCATTCCCTTCGGATCTTCCTTCGTCACCTTCCCGCTGTTGACAGTAAGGTAATACTTGTTTTTGATGAAATGAATTTCGGGAGCCCAAAAGCGTCCGTTGTAAGGGCAATCGGCCGGCAACTTGGCGGCATCAATAATCCATGATTGTTGTTTCCAATGGATCAAATCGTCGGAAACAAGCAGGCGAACACCGGGATTAGGTCCTGTCCAAACGGGATTGGAAGTCCCCGTGCAATACCATTTTTCACCCACTTTGATAATGCAATGGTCGCGCATCGAGATTGTCGCATCCCGCGTTATCGGGTTGGTATACCGAAAAATATGCTTCGCCCCTTTTGCCGGAGAAATAGCGTTATTCACCGTTTCCTGTGCAAAACAGGAAACCGACAACACAAACAAGACAAAAAACAGGTTGATACTCCTCATTCTATATACATTAACAGGTTCAACGCATTAACTATTCGGAAACAATCTTCGTTATTCGAATCGTATCCAATCGACTTCTACAGGTTTGTTATCCTGCGACACAACGCACAGGTTATAAACTCCTTTTTTTACTCCGGAAACAGGCACCTTGATGGTTGTCCAAGCACTGCTTTTCGGAACATTGATTGTAGAGACAACGGCTCCATTGACATCGTTAAGCTTCACTTGCAATGAACCTCCAGTTGCGGATGTGGCTTTAACACGAAGCGATTTAGCCCCTTTCTTCGCAAAATTAACAGCGTTATACTGCACCCATGCACCCGAAGCATCAAACACCGTTTTCCATCCTTTGAATGTATCGGCCGTATCCAGATAAGCTATCGTAGCTCCCTTTTCGCTGATTTTGCTGTAACGATCGAGTTGGATCTCTTTCGTAGCGTCCGACAAACCTACACCACGTAACGTAGGAATAACCTTTTTGATGGTTCCGTCGGCATTGAAAGCAAGGCTATCAACCCTTACCGAACGGTTTTTATCAAATTTGGGAGAGTAGTCGCGGTCGTGATAGAAAAGATACCATTGATTTTTATAGTTGACAATGGAATGATGATTGGTCCAACAGTTCGATGAGGATTCGTCCATGATGACTCCAACCGGTTGATAAGGTCCCATAGGGCTATCGCTCATGGCATATTCGAGACGTTCGATTTGATTGGCAACATGCGGATAAGTAAGGTAGTATTTGCCATTGCGTTCCATTGCAAACGGACCTTCAATCAGCCCTTTGGCAGGAAGATTTGCAATAGTCTGCACCGAACCATCCACTTCAATCATGTTATCTTTGAGTTTAGCAACGCTGATACGCCCCATGGACGTAAAGATATAGGCCTGGCCATCTTTGTCCAAAAGCACACAAGGGTCGATACCACGGATACCCTCTACCGGCTTGTCCAAAACAGTATAAGGGCCTTCCGGCTTATCGGCTGTAGCAACACCAACTCTCCCTCCAACCGGGAAATAGAAGTAATATTTACCATTTTTGAAAACACAATCAGGAGCCCACATGTCGTAATTAATCTTAGTCAACCAAGGAACTTTGGTTTGAGTAACAATCACTCCGTGATCAGTCCAATCGGTAAGATTGTCGGACGAAAACACATGATAATCGGCCATGCAAAACCAATCCTTCCGCAGGTTTTTATCCGGAGGAGCCAGAATATCATGCGAAGGAAAGAGATACACTTTGCCATTGAAAACCCGCGCTGTGGGATCTGCACTAAACTGGTTCCGAATAATCGGGTTTTGAGCTGACACGCAAAAGATTGCAAACAGCCCAAACACAGCACCCAAAATCAATTTCATTTTATTGTCTTTCATAGTTTATTGTGGTTATTAGAAAATTGCTACAATTTATTTGTTATTCAGATTAATTTCAATTTTATCAATATCCGGAGCCCATCCGTTGGCATTGGAAATCCGTATCGTATTGTATCCTTTGTTTAGCTTTACCGACAACGATTTTTTCGCCACTACCCCTTTTGCTCCCGAATTCAGATCGGTAACTGTGGTGTTCTTTCCATTGACAGAAAGCGTTGCTGTTTTAGCATTTTCAGAGAGATAATACAAAGAAAGTGTGTAATTTCCAGCCGTTAAGGCATACACATCACGGAATTCAATGTAATTATCTTCACGATTACCGATTTTAACCACTTTGGTTTTTCCGGAACAAGCTGCATCCGTCAGCGGTCTTGCCTGATCGGGAACAATTTCACTATTCTCCGTCAGGTTAAAGTTATTGATCCATGCATATTCGGCCTCAAAAACCTCCTGCAACTTTGTCTTTTGAGCTGTCACTTTCATCAACGACACACCATGTGCGGGAATGGTAGCTGTGTATTCCGAAGCCATAGTTCCCAAATCGGTGCGAGTCCAAAGATCACGCACCTTGGCAGAACCTACAATATTGAGATCCTTCCAGCTAATGGAAGCCGAAGCCGGTGTCGTCTTCAAGTTGAGAAGCGCTACCGCAAACTCTTTGCTCTGGCGACCGTTCAGATGTTTTGCCCACACTTGTACACTGTCTTTTTCAAATAACAGATGCGCCTGCAAACCGGTCGGATCCTGATTGACAGCAATTACTTCGGGATTGGTAACAATCGATTTGGTTTCGTCGCTTATCTTGGTCATGTCGAGCCCCAGAGCCAATGGCGAAGAGAGAATGCACCACATGGCAAAATGGCTTTTATCTTCTTCAAACGACAAGCCACGTCCTACCTCCAGCATATCCATATCGTTGTAATGCCCCAAACTGGCATACGGCGCCAGAAATTTATTCTGGTTGATGATACCGATAATACTTTTCCAGCGTGCTTTCGAGCCGGGAACAAAGTTGATATCCTGCGACATCCGCCACGAATCGGCAATGGTGGTCACCCAGGTACCGGGAAATTGCCAGCGACAAACATTGAAGTTAATGTCGGAACGGCCAGTATTGTCCATTGCCTTACGAATTGCGGTGTAACGGGCCTTCTCGTCGAGTTTTTGCTTCAAGCCACCACAATAATCGACTTTCAAAAAATCGAATCCCCAGGTTTTGAAGAAGAGATCGATGTCCTGCTGATCGTGTCCATAAAGTCCGCCGCCAACACCACCAGGTTGTCCGCTATATTGCGACCCGCAGGTATTCTCGCCGGCTTCGCTATAAAATCCGGCTTTCAATCCTTTTGAGTGAATATAATCGGCCAAATGTTTCATTCCATGAGGAAACTTGATCGAATCGATGCGCAGGGTTCCGTTCGGATAACGAAGATTAAAAAAGCCGTCGTCAATATTGAGATACCGAAATCCGGCAGCTGCAAGCCCCGATGAAACCATCGCATCGGCTTGTCGTTTTATCAGCGCCTCATCAATTTTTGCTCCAAATTGGTTCCAGCTCGCCCACCCCATCAACGGCGGACGAGGAGTTGAAGAACGTGATTTACCTTTGGAATTAGCAGGCATTGTTGCCAACAAAAACGACAGAATTACCAGACCTCGACTTAATATTCGCATAACAGTTTTTTGTTTGTGTTTCAATCAGGCTTAAAGAGTTATTCCGAAATCTTGTCGGAAATACGAAAATAGTCGAAATCGACGTAACCGCCCGGAGTTTTGGTTGCGTAATTGAACAAGCCAAAGCGGTATCCCATAAAGTGCGGCATCGAATATTCCATTTTGAGCTGAGAGCCTATCGGAAGCCACGTTTTACCGTCGAGACTGTAGAAGAACTTCGCAATATCGATTTTATCCCTGAAATTGCACTCTGCTTTCAGATAAACAATTTTCTGGGTCAAAGGAACAATTTGTGCCTCAACCGGAATCCGATTAGAACCGTTAACCATTACAATCGATTTGACTCCATTGGTAAACTTCACCCCTACCTGTCCGAATTTTCTCTGCAAAAGAGCAAGACCTGCAAAATCGCCCTCTTTCATATTTGTCACATCGATGGAGGTGATGCCGGAAGAAACCGGACCGAAAGTACGCTGTGTCAAAACATTTCTGGTCTGTACAAACTGGGAATCGATACGCCCGGTTGTCAGACGCAGGTAGCCTTTCCGTTTCGTTACCGACCAAAGAGTGTTCTCGGGATTGTGGTTCCACTGCCAAACGAGAGGCAAAGCTGGCTCTCCTTTTTTACGGGTAAATTCATCGGATGCCACAATACCTAAACCTTTACTTGCTGGAAGATCAAGTGATTCTGGCAATTTCCCGTTAACACCGATCACCGGCCAGCCATTTTCCCATTTCATCGGCACAAGATAAGGAATACGTCCTACTGATCCGTGATCCTGAAACAAATAGGCAAACCATCTTCCGTCGGGAGTATCTATAACACTTCCCTGAGCCACACCCTGATCCTGAAAAGCGACTTTACCTTCCCAGGGTCCAGTAAGCTTATCGGCTCTATGAACGAGAACAGTACGCATTCCCCCGCGTGGCCAGCATATATTGAACAAATAGAACTTGCCATCGTGTTTGAACAACTGGGATCCTTCGGCAGGAAGCATGACATTTCCGGCAGGTGTACTTGCATTTTCGATAAGTACCTGATTTAATCCGCCGTCTTTCACACCAGTCAAATCATCGTTCAGTTCAATGATGTTTAACTTACCTCCACCGGTTATCAAGTAGGCACGATCATTGTCAAAAACCAGTGTACAGTCGTGGTATCCTGGTTTGAACTCACTCATCTTCCAATCACCTTTTTCAATATCGTTGGTTCTGAAAATATAGGTTTTGTTGGTAGTTTGAGCGTATGTTGCAATGTAATAGGTGCCATTGTGGTAACGGAGGCTGCTGGCCCAAGAACCTTTTCCGTAGTTATTTTTTCCGTTATTCAGGCTTAATGCATCCATATCGCCCAGTTTTTCGTAAGCATAGTTAAGCATTTGCCAGTTCACCAAATCTTTTGATTTCATTATGGGAACCCCGGGGCACATATGCATGGTTGTGCTGGCCATGTAATAGGTGTCGCCAACGCGAATCATTGACATGTCGGGCACATCGGCAAAAATAATCGGATTATGAGCCTTGTTGTTTTGTGCAGAGAGACAGTTTACTTCCAAAACAAGGACAAACAGAGATAGTAGAATTCCAATTTTTTTCATGGAATAAGATTTTTTTTGTTGATAAAATTCGATATTAAATTCGAATTGACGAACAGAGACGATGCGATAGATATTCCGGATATTTTTTCAATTCCTGCTTTGAAAGGCGACTTTAGTGATCGCAACCTTCACATTTTCTATTGCAAACAGAATAAATACCTGCATGGACCGTTCCTGCTAACAAGACACAGAAACTCCGCACCAAAGGTTTTATTATCGTTATTAGATAGATTTTCACGTGTTAGGTTTAATGAACAGGAATGTTTTTTTGAAATTATTGAACAAATTTTCTCCGAAATAGAGTTTCCCATCCTACCGACAAACGTTCTTTTCGTCTATTCGATACATACTCACTATTTTACAGGACGCACACGATAAAGTCCGGCTCCGTGCTGGGGTAAGGTACGACTGAAACTGCCGTTGAAAGTTCCAATATCCTTGTGGCTCCACAAATCGTGCACCACCGCTTTTCCGTTAATGCCGATAGCTTTGAAATCCACTTTTACGGTAGCTACCTCCGGCATATCGATCGATCCTTTATCGACCAGCACGCCAAAAACAACCGATCCCCGATCCTGAGTAACGATTCCGGTTGCGGTAAATGTATCGTATCCTTCGGGCAACTGGTAAATGATAACCGATTCGGCATGTGTACCTATACCTTCCGCAGGTTGTCCATTTATTACTATCGGACGGTTATCACACGTCCGGTTCACCCGGGCTTCACCGTAACCTGCAGTGGCATTAATCCATTTCAACGAGGTCAGCTTCAAATCACCTTTCGGGCCATGAAGCACCGGATCGACCCATACTGCATGATCCCAATCGGTACCATTGCCGCCGTCTTTCACAAAAAGGACAAGTCTTTTTCCTTCTTTTACCGATACCTCTACCTTTTGCGAGCTTCCCTTACCGGCGATAACCGGACTTGCGTAGTCGGCATTGCCAAAATCGATGTTATCTCCTTTGCTTTGAGCATTGAAAAGAGCCACATATTTGTCTTTACTATCAGGCACATCGGCAGTCCACACAATCAGGTTTTTGTCTCGCGAAACCTGGCGATTGTTAGCACTCTGCTGATTCACCTTCAGCATTTCGGGGTTGGTAAGCATCTCTTTGGTGAACGGGTCGAGGTTAGTCATGTCGCCACCGAAAATAAGGGGTGAACGACCGATCGCCCACAAACTCATCAGCGTATATTGCTCATTTTTGGTAAAATGTGTAGGACGATTAAATTCCACCATACCGATAGGCAGCATGTCGGCATCCGGGAAATGACCCGCACCGCGGTAAGGAGTCCAGGCATCGAGGCGCTCAAACATTGCCAGCAATGCACCCCAACGATCCCAGAAATCATCGGTAATGCGCCACATATTCGCATGATTCATGACATGTTCGCCCATTTTGACGGGAGTAGCACCGGGTGACAAACTCAATACGATGGGACGGCCTGTTTTGTCAATCGCCTTGCGAAGCGCCTCTATTTCGGCTTGCTGCACGTTGTCGTACGGACGCGAAATATCGTCACATTTTATAAAATCGACACCCCAGTCAGCATACATCTGCACAATGGAGTTGTAGTATGCCTGTCCTTCGGGCTTCGTGGCATCCACCCCGTACATATCCGGATTCCAGGCGCACGTAGAGTTTTTAACCGCAATATCCTGAGCTTTGGCGTTTGTTCCAAGTACCGGCAGGTTTTTGTCCACCGCCTGACGTGGAATGCCTCGCATGATATGAATTCCAAACTTGAGTCCTTTGGAATGTACATAATCAGCAAGTGGTTTGAATCCCTTACCATCGGCAGCCGACGGGAACTTCTTCAGTCCGGGGGTAAGGCGACCGTACTCATCCATGGTAAGTGGGGCTCCAGGCTTGTACGCATGGCCTTTCGACTCCGGTTCGTACCACTGAATATCTACCGTCAGATATTTATAGCCACTTGGCAACAAAAATTTTGCCATCGCATCGGCTTGCTCTTTAATCTGTTGGTCTGTAACCGTTGTACCATAAATATCCCAACTATTCCATCCAAGCGGAGGTGTCGGAACTATTTGCCAGTATGCGGGTTTGTCTTGTGCCTGTAAAGTAGAAAATGACACTATAATCAGAAGTCCCAATAAGCTTAAAAGTTTGTTCTTCATTTTGTCGTTATATTATTACGTTTAAAAAGATCTGTTTTTTAGCAAACTTTCCCCACAACAGAATGAAAATTTGACAGTTATAGAGAATTTGTTCTGGTATTTTAATGATTGATTAAATTTGTTTTTTGCCTGCCGCAGGCCTTACTTTTTGGCGCAAAAAGTAAGCAAAAACATTGACGGAAAGAACTCGTTCGTTCGACCATGACACATTTGCTCACTCTCAAATTTCTGTAACTGGTCTACTCACTCAAACAGCTTTCCGTCGGTTTGGTATTCTGTCTATCCTTCGGATATGGTTCACGATAGAATGTAAAAACGACAAAGACATCTAAACAGTACAAATTTCAGATTAACTTGTCAACTCGTCAACTTCTTTTTGTTTGTAGCTACGCTATGGAATAGGTATCGCAATTGTTTATTTTTTCGTTTTGATTCTAATTACCGTCAATGACATGGCCGGAGTCGAATAATTGACTAATTTCCCGATCTTCACGGTCGATGATACCGGAACTATTTTTTGTGGGTTATCGAGCGTATTTTCGGCATCGGCATCTCCACTCAAAACAGTCTGTTCGACCTGTGAAGCGATACTTCCGAACTGACTCAGATTAATTTTCATCGGTTTCGGAGCACTTCCGAAGTTGACCATTTTCACTATAATATCGTCGGTTTTACTATCGCGAACACACGAAGCGGCAAGGTTTTGATCTTTTTCATCCTTCGAAATTACCTTCTCGAAATAGTAATCGCCCTGATTGTCCGAGAACATCTTTTGCACATAAAAATTGGGAGTGGGATTGATCTTCACATTATCAAAAAAGATCATGTCGGTTTTCCACTGCGTAAAATCCTTCTTGGCCAACAAAGGAGCGTACGAAGCCATACGTACCACATCGCCATTGCGTTCGAGTGAAGTCATGTAGACGGCCTCGGCAATCGCGTTACGCAACTTGTTTCCCCACGAAGCATATTCGCCCAGATAGACCTCGCCCCCTTTACGATCGTAACTGTCATAACGGTGCTGATTCTTGATAAACCAGTCGGGATCGGTATAATAATGTTCGTCAACAATTGGAACTTTCAATTCGCGAGCCAGTTTCCATCCCTTATCGAAATCTTCGCCACTGTGGGATGGACCGGCAGTCCCAATAACGGTAATCTCCGGATGTTTGGCTTTGACGGCTTCAAATATCATTTTGAACCGTTCTTCAAACTCGGGAGTAATTTTATCCTCATTACCAATGCCAACATACTGCAGATTGAACGGAGCCGGATGCCCGGCTGCGGCACGTTTGGCACCCCACACGGATGTCGCAGAACCGTTGGCCCATTCAATCAGGTCGAGCACCTCCTGAATATATTCCTGCATTTCGCTCATCGGCAACGTCTTTTGCCCGGTTCCACCCACCTGCCAGGTACCTCCCGAATTCTGACAACTTACAGCTGCCGGTAAAACGGGCAAAGGTTTGGCGCCGATATCTTCACAAAAACGAAAATATTCGTAATAGCCCAGTCCGGCTGTTTGATTGTAGTTCCAGATATTGCGCTGCTCCTTACGGGTTTCAAGCGAACCAATGGTATTTTTCCAGCGGTACATGTTGCCCAGTCCATCGCCATGCGCAAGACAACCACCCGGAAAACGGATAAAACGCGGCTTCATGTCGGCCAGCATCTGCGCCAAATCGGCACGCATCCCATTCGGACGGTTTTTAAAAGTCTTTTCCGGAAACAAAGAGATCATATCCAGTCCCACTTTCCCTGCATTTGTGGCCACAACAACCAGATTGGCTGTATCGCAATTTGCGGAAGGAATAAGCGTTGCGCTATACTTTTTCCAGTCGGAAGCAGCCACCGACACGGTTGCCTGTGCAAGAATTTTTCCTTTCAACGTTTGCAGGCAGATGGTAAAAGCCACGGGTTCGTTCCCAAGCCGACGGGCGAACATCGAAAAATTATACTTGTCGTTCGCCTTTACTCCCATTCCCTCGAAGCCGGAGTTTTTAATTCCCACACCCGAAATCCCGGTGTATTTTGCCTCGTGCCCGATATGCTCAATATCCAGAACCACGTAATGCGGATTGTTGGGATGAATGGGTGCAGTAGTTTCCACATTGATTCTGCCATACGAAAATCCGGGAGCAACATATTCCCAATACGAAAAGGGATTCCATGTTTTCTGCTCGGTAGGATTGTACTCGAACGAACGGTTCTGTACCATTTCGGCATACAAGCCACCATCAGCAGAGTAGTTGATATCCTCAAAAAACAACCCGAAAAGGTCGGAACTGATTTTTTTACCTCCCTTGGCCGCCTGCGCAGAAAAAGAGACGAACAGGAGAAACAAGAGAGTCAAAATTGTCGTAAAAAGAGAATGCGATCTCAAAGTCATATCTCAAAATTTATTTTCTATCGTTCAATTGATTATCGGATTACTGTATGCGTTCATAATGAAAAAAATCCACATCGACATAGCCTCCAACCATTTTGGTAGCGTAGTTGAAAATAGCGAATTTACTCCCCATAAACAATCTGCGGTAATCGAAAATCATTTTGTATTCTGTACCGATCGATTGCCAGTTTTTATTATCATAACTGTAATAGAAGGAGGCCAAATCCTTGTTCAGATTAAAGTCGCCGTCGATGCGCAGATAGACTACATTTTTGGTGAGTGCGACGCGTGCTTTTTCGTCGACCTTAACCCCTTTGATTGCTTTTGCATTATCCAATAAAACGGAATTTTCGGCCATTGTTAGGTACTTTTTACCACCTTCCATGATGACCGAAATCACACCGGCATCGCCATTAAAAGCACTGAATCCTGTAACATCGCCGTCTTTCATTTTCGACACATCCATAGACACCACACCGCAGCATTTGGATCCTTCCATACGCTGTGTAATGCTATTGGGTGCTGCAAACAGATTGTCGACTACCCTGCTCGTTTTTAATCGAAGGAAACCCTTTCGTTCGGTTAGCGACCAGGCATCATCTACCGGATTATGGTTCCACTGCCAGTTTATTTTCAATTTTTTAGCCGAAAAGTCGTCGCTTTCCACAATTCGTTTGCCGCTGTCGTAGGGCTTCAATGGCGTTGCCCAGTTCTGAGGCACTTTCCCTTTTTCGTCGCCCAGCATCGGCCATCCGTCCACCCAACGAACCGGCATCAGGAGCGGCACGCGTCCCACTCCGTTACGATCCTGAAAAATCAGCCCGTACCAGTTACCATTGGCATCGTCGGTAATACATCCCTGCCCGCAATAGGGGAAACCAGCAAAATTATCCTGCAAAATCACCTTCTTTTCATATGGCCCGGTAATGTTATCGGCGCGGTAACAAACCTGTCGGCGAGGTTTGCCATTAGGCCACGAAATCATCAACAGATAATATTTCCCATTATACTTAATTGCCTGGCTTCCTTCCAGCAAACCGGTTTCTTCTGAATCGCGTTTGAAGATGGTCATATTCACCCCATCCGGCTTCACATCCGAGAGGTCGCTTTTCAGCTCTCGCAACGAACCGGTGCCTGAAAATACATAGACGCGGCCATCGTCGTCGAAGAATAGGGAAGCATCGTGAAAATGTTGCATTCGGGAAACCAATTGCCATTTCTCTTTTGATGGATCGGTAGTGGTATAAAAATATGAACGGAATGGCTTGTCGTTGGGTGAGAAAAGTACATAATATTTCCCGTTGTGATACCGGATGGACGACGCCCACTGCCCACGACCGTAAACGGTTCCGCCATTCAAATCGTAATTCGGCGTATCGGTCAGTTTATCGAACACATAACTTGCAATTTCCCAGTGCACAAGGTCTTTCGATTTCATTACCGGCGCTCCCGGCATCAGGTGCATGGTAGTACTAATCAGATAAAAATCACTACCGTTTCTTACAATCGACATATCAGGCACATCGGCCCACATCACCGGATTGGTAAACGGAGTACGTTCTTTTTGTTGTGCGCCGACACTCAAAAAAATTAACAAAAACAATAAGACACAGTATTTTCTATTCATCTTGTATACGTTATCGGTTATCCTATAAAATTATTCTACTTCGACTCTCTCAACAATCGGATATAATAGACTGATGCGGTCATATTTTTCTGTAGAGGAACGAATTTCACCCTGACAACATCTTTACCGGCAACGGCAGCATCGGGAATAGGATATTCTACGTTTTGGAATTTGTTGCTGTTCCATTTGCCGGAGAGATTTTCCGAAGTCAGCTTCACATCATCGATATAAATATCGAAATTACGAGGTCCCCTTTCATTGCCCCAATAGCGGATTAACAGACTCAGGTTCGTCTCTTTATTCGTGCTCAGGCGATAACTGAAATAACCCCCGTCGCGGGCATCACGCCAGAATTCGTCCTGATTATTGCCGGTATTGGAGCTCTCTTTCTGAATAAAATGGTCGGCTTCGGGCTGTTGCTCGCCCGGAGCGACAAAGTCCACGGTACGCTTTTGCAAGGCCAGCTTTTGTTGTTCTACCAGAGCAAGCGAGTCGGCAAAAGAGCGATACTGACTGTCGGACAGTCGCATCCAATACATTTCATAGCGGGCATCGTGAATTTTATAAAACGGTTCGAGCTGTGCATCGATCTTATTGGCCATTTTAATACCCGACAGGCTGAATGTCATCGGTTTGCCTGCTACAGGAGTAATTTTACCGGCCAGAGTAGATTCGTTATCTTCAATAATGACAGGAGCTTCATTTAACGGCATCTTTTTCCCTCCGGCAATATGTCCCCAGCGACTGTCACCGGCCACCAATCCGCCCAGATCGTTCGTGCCGGTTTTGGCGGCAAGCACAATCGGGCCGTGCATAAACGCAATGTAGTTGGGTACGTTGGGCAGTTGCACCACTGAATTGTGCATCGGAAGTTCAACCGATACCACATCCCCTTGTTTCCAGGTACGTTCCACAGCAACATACGATGACGGATGAGCGGTATAGGCAACCGCTTTTCCATTAACGGTTATTTTTAATGCCCCATCGGCTACCCAGTAGGGATAACGAATCATCAGTTTGAAGCGGGTATTTCCGGAGGTAACCGTCAATTTCGTTTTTTCTTCATTCGGAAAACTGGTCTCTTGTTTGATTTTTAAGCCTTTTTCTTTCCAGTTCAATACCGATGCTACGAACAGATTCACAAACAACGAATCGTGTTGATGGGTATAGATAAACTGGCTGTATTTCCCGTGGTTTTCCATGCCGCTACCCACGCAGCACCACATGCCTTCGTTGGGAGCAGAATAGACCCGGTAGTGACGTGGACGCGTCGGAGTAAAGTATACATATCCGCCATGATCGGGATGCTGGGTCGAAAGAATATGATTGTACATAGTTCGTTCGTAATAATCGGCGTAGTTTGCCGACGGCTGAAGGCGGAAAAGATCTTCGGTGAGTTTGAGCATGTTGTACGAGTTGCACGATTCGGGACCTTCCACATCGTTCACAAAATCGGTGCAGGATGCCACGCTGGGGAAAAACTCGCGACGGCTATTGCCTCCGAATGCCAGGGTACGGTTCGAGGTCACCGTTTCCCAAAAGAATTTTCCGGCTTGCAGGTAAGCGGCATCGTTGCTCAACTCCCCTATGCGTTCAAATCCGATCGCTTTCGGCACTTGCGTATTGGCATGTTTGTTGTCCAGATTATCTTTACTTTGCGACATCGGATCGAGCAACATTTTATGTGAAAAACGTTCAGCCGCGGTGAGGTATTTTTTGTCCCGGGTCATTTGATAAGCATCGGCAAGCGCTTCATTCATTCCTCCGTGCTCGGTATCGAGCATCGATTGCATCTGAGCTTCAGAAAGCGACGCAGTAACCGAGATGGCCCAGTCACAGAATTTCAGGAAGATCGCTTTGGCCTGCTCGTTTCCGGTATACAACCAGGCATCCCGGAGTCCGGAATACATTTTATGCACGTTGTACCAGGGAACCCATGCCGCACGAAAAGCGGCAAATTCGCCTTTCTGAAAAGTGCTCCAGATGGCTTTGCTGTTGGGAACAGCTCCCACATATCCTTTGCCCCAGGCACCGTTTTTAGCCGTGTTCGCATCCTGACATGCTTTCAATTCGGCAATCATGTAATCCATCCGTTTTTTGCATTCGGCATTGCCGGTTGCTGCATAGTTGATTGCCAATGCCGACAGGTAATGTCCTCCCACATGTCCATCCAGACCGTCCCAGTTGGCATAACTTTTCGCTTTCGCGGGCAATCCAGCCTCTTTGCGGTAACCCGCCAATAACCGGTTTACATCATACTTCAGCAAAACCTGTATGTTCAAATCGCGGGCTTGTTTGAAGGGTCCGTCCAGCAAGGTGACGTCTTTCAGCGGAAACTCGTTGGGATACAATTTATTCTGGGCGTGTGCACTCCCAATTGCCAACAACGCAAGAACAACAATGGTAGAAAGCGACTTTAAATGCATATTCTTCTATTTTAGGTTCAAAATCAAATTAACTGTATTATGTACACTTATTAAAAGAGGCAGAAATCCCCTTACATCACGGAAATCTCTTTGTTCCGTGTACATCCGGAATATCAGAAGCCTACTTCAGCGTACTTCTCAATCAGTGAGCCGTATTGACAGGACGATTTCTGGGAAATCCTGCAGGTGGTTCAGACCTTCTCGTATCATTTTTTATCAGTTCATCCAGATCATTTACAAGGCGCTCTATTTCGTAAGGAATCGGCATTTTGCTAAATTGCTGGAAATAAAGCAGACATCCATCCTTCCACAATTGAGCATTCCGGCTTTGACTGCGCAACTTACTCTGCACCTGTAAAAATCGTTCTGTATCTACATACGGTTGAGTCCGATCCCAAATCTTCTGAAACTGGCGAACCTGCTGCAATCCCTTGTCGTAACAATAACACAACTCATCCCAGAGAGTCCGTCCGCTTTTCATCTTGTGGTTCCAAGCCGCATGATGAAACCATAATAAATAGGGCTCAGGGCAGGTTGCTATATTATCGAACTGAGCATTTAACGGCTCATGATACTGAGCCACGGCATTACTTCCCGTGTGAGTACGGTTGAAACCGATGCCAATGGAATCGGCCTGATGGTAATACGGTGGCGTCCAGTCTTTTCGCATTCGTTTGGGTGCCCACCACGGACCAGGTCCATAGTGTTCGTTCGCCGACATAATATGGTGCAAACACAAAGGCATCATGTAGTTCACAGCCGCTTCACGGCTATCGAGCATCATTTGCTTTACCGGCGTTAAGAAGTTGGCTTGCCAATCGCTGTTTTCGGCAGCAGACTGTTTGAATGTCAGCTTAATCCATTCATCAGCTATTTGTTCGCTCGTAAGTTTATTGTTCCACGCCAGCCGTCCGAAAGCATACCAGTTGGCCTGCGCAAAGTGATGCCCGCACCAGTTCACATCCAATCCCACATTGGCCACTCCGGCAATGGCGGTATGTTTTTGCGGGAAGAGACTTCCATCGGTACAACGGGCAACCGTACTCCCCTCACCTTGTTGATAGGTGTCGCTCTTCAGGAACTCCTCCCACATAGTGGAAAGAAAAACCAGATGAATGGAATGTCCCAGATACTCCTGCGTAATTTGAACCTCCGGCATCAACGAGGTCTTTTTCATTGCCCCAAACAACGGGCTGAAAGGTTCGCGGGGCTGAAAATCGACCGGCCCGTTTTTCACCTGAATGATTACATTGTCACGAAATTGCCCATCCAACGGGACAAACTCCTCATACGCCTGCTTCGCGCGATCGTTATCTGATGCGCTGTAAACGAATGCCCGCCACATCACAATTCCGCCGTACGGTTTAAGCGCGTCGGCCATCATGTTGGCTCCATCGGCATGGGTTCGTTTATAGTCTTGCGGACCGGGTTGTCCTTCGCTGTTGGCTTTCACCAAAAAACCTCCAAAATCAGGAATCAACCGGTATATTTCTTTTACTTTCTCTTTCCACCATTTAATCACCTCAGGGTCTAACGGATCGCAGGTTTTCAAACCACCGATTTGCGAAGGTGCCGAAAATTTTGCCGACAAATACACCTGAACTCCATAGGGACGTAACTCATCGGCTATTGCTTTTACCCGGGCGAGGTAATCCGCGGTCAGTACATCCACATTGGCGTTTACGTTATTGAGAACAGATCCGTTGATTCCGACAGAGGCATTTGCCCGGGCATACTCTCTCCAGAGTTTCCGGTCGGCTTCAGTGACAACCAAAGAATCTTTGCTGTTTCTCCAAAAAATAGACCGTCCAGCATAACCGCGTTCAATTGTCGCGTTTTGGTTATCCCAGTGATTCAGTACACGCCGTTCATACGACGGATTCATCAGTTCCGGATTTATTGCTTCGCCCGTTTGTTGCCTGCGCAGCAGTTCGTAAACACCGTATAACACGCCCAAGTCACTATTTGCCTGAACTCCGGTCGCACTCAAGCGGAATCCGTCGCCTTTAATTGTTTTATCCGACTTCATCGAAAGTATCACAGAGGCATTGGGAGCTCCCTGCCAGCCTCGTTGAAGTTCTTGCCGGGCAATGGCTATCGTTGGAGTATTCCTCGCGCACACAACCTGGACGGATACCGCATTTTTGTTGCGAAGCCACAAATCGTGTCCGTTTTCAGCATGCACACACGCTGAAAGGAATAACAAAACTACTGTCGTAAAGAGAATCTTCATCACCTACAAACCTATTATAAAAAAACATTAAGTCTCAAACACAATCAAACAAAGAAACTCGGTTTTTACCCGCGTTTCGTCAAAAGCTATATACGATAAACCAGGTATTCTAAAAAAGAGCGACTTGCCCGTCTCAAAATACCTGGTTAAAATGTACTGATCAATTCAGTTCGATTATCTGACTGCCCTTTGTAATACCATTTTCATTGAAGGCATCGATAACGAAGTAATATTTCTGCTGGCTGTTCAAATTACCAATTGTCACCGAATTTTTGCCAAGAATTTGGTAATTGTTGTACAATTTATCTTTCTGTGTTCCGTATCTGACATTGTATCCAATCGCATCCGATTTGGGAGCCCAGCTCATTTTCACCACACAACGATCTATCTCGCTACGTACGGCATCTGTCTTTTCAACACTTGTAGGAGCCTTTCCGCCTCCGTTACCGAATACACGCAACCCTGCCAACGCAAAAGTACCGTCGGCCATGTGGTAGTTGGTCATGCGAATATAACGAGCCCTTACCGGAGCTTTCAGTTCGATATAATCGTGCGGAACATCGGTCATATTTTTCGTTTTATCAGCCAATGGCTTCCAGGTTGCACCATCGGTAGAATATTCAAGTAGATACTGATAGTAAATACCCGGTTTACGACCCATCGTTTTGGTATTGTTTTCTGCAAAATTGATCTGCACGGCATTAATCGTATTCATCTTTTGCAAATCCATTGCAATCCACTCACCCTTATTGCCTGTTTTGGCACTCCAGTAGGTACGAACCTCTTCGTCAGTCGCATGGCGTGCGGGGTGTCCCTGCAATTCGGACGAAGCCGCGATCGGTTTGTTGTACGAGAGCAGCATCCATTTCGGGAACAACTCTTCGGGGCTGCTTATCTTCTTATTGGGAACTTTATACGGAAAATCTCCGAATCCCGTGTAAACGTACATTACGCCATCATTATCGAAAAACGTAGGAAACAAGCCCAAACGACGCTCAAACATATGTTTTTGAGAAATCGTCATGGTCGAGACATGCCAATAGTTACCGTAGACATCCTGAAACGTACTGCTGTGTCCGGCTGCTGCAATAAAACCCTCGGGCTTAGCTGATACTGGATTATGAGCTGCTACCGTGAACGGCCCCAGCGGTTTATCGGAAACATACACGCCATCGCAATAGCTTTTGAACTGTGTGCCCGGAACGGCATATTGCAGATAATATTTCCCATTATTCTTTGTCATCCACGCTCCTTCCACCCAGGGACTTTCGTCTTTTTCATTGTAATCACCGAAGCGCTCCCATCCATACTCTTTTTTCTTGCTATTGAACAACGCAACCGGCGTTCCGATCGGGTTCAATGTTTTGGTATCGAGTTCCACGGCATAAATCGGATTTTTATCGGAACAACCGTAGTAAAAATAGAGCCTTCCGTCATCATCCACGAAAAGATCTGGGTCGGTCATTCCAATAGGGAACGCCGCATTAGCAATTTGCCATTTACCCGATTTCGGATCTGCCGTTTTATAAATAGTGAGCGGAGCGTCATTTTTGGATGCCATAAAATAAAGTGTATCCTTCATCACAACAGCAGTCGGAGCATAATCTTCAATAGGAAGATCTTTGGTCGTTATCAAATCCCAATGAACCAAATCCTTCGAATGGAAATATCCGCCTGACTTAGAGGCAAACAGATAATATTCGTTTTTGAAAGTAACCATGGTAGGGTCTGCCGCTTCGCGTCTGGATGGTGCATCCAAACAAAACCGGTAGCTAAGGTTCATCGGATTACAAATAGTTGGCTGAGAGGGTTTACTCACAGGCTTACTCTGCCCAAATGCAGCAAAGGTGCCCAGAAAACAGGCAACGATAATGGATGTTTTTCTGAATGGTAGCATAAGATTTTGAATAAATTATTTAAATAACACTTGCGCAAAATTATAGAGATTATTTCTCCATACAGGCCAGGTATGCCCACCGGGATATTCGCTGTAGGTATATTTGATTTTCATGGCATCGAGTTTTCCACGCATCGTCTGGCAATTTTGCCATGCAATATCTTCTTTTCCACCCTGAGAAATCCAAAGCTGTTTCAGGTTCGCATTCACCTTATCTACATTATTTTGCAGATATTCATACTGCCTGTTTGCCACATCATTGAACATGTTCATAATCCAACCCGAGCTAAAAACGCCCAAATAAGAAAACAGGTCGGTATTAAACAGACCCATGTAAAGCGTTTGCAAGCCACCCATCGACAAGCCGGCAAGGGCACGCGATTGCGCATCGGTTTTTACCCGGTAATTTTTCTCAACAAAAGGAATAACGCTTAATTTCATCTCTTTTTCAAAAAGCTTCAATCCCTCTTCGCCAAAATTACCTGCCGGGAGATTTCCATCGGGCATTACCACAACCATCGGAACGGCTTTCTTTTCTGCAATCAGGTTATCGATTATCAAGTCGGTTTTTCCCTGAGTGGCCCAGCCCCGCTGATCCTCGCCACCTCCGTGCATAATGTAGAGTACCGGATATTTTTCGCTTGTATTCTGATCGTATCCCGGAGGAGTATACATGTAGAAATTACGCCATGAGTTGGTCACTTCCGAATAATAGCGTTTGATGCGGATATCGCCATGCGGAACATTGAGTTGCTCGTAATAACGGTCGCCTTTGAACGGAACTTCGATACCACTTGCCATACGACTCATGCCATAAAAAGTTTCACTCGAAGGATCGCACACGCTTACGCCGTCTACAATAGCTGTATAATAATGAATACCTTCACTCAACGAATCGGTAGTAGCTTCCCACACACCGTCAGATCCCTTCACCATGTCGTATTTCTTTCCCAAATCGAGCTGTACTTTTTGAGCTTCAGGCGCTTTGATGCGAACGATAGCACGTCCATCAGGTAAAACTTGCGGGTATTGAGCTGAACGGACATTGCTTTCTGCCGGGCGACCGGCATTACTAATTTTATCGAAAGACGATTTATCAACCGGTTTGAATAGTAATTGAGAGAACATATACAAACTATTTTTCCATACTTTGAAATCGTGATAACCGTGGTCGACATAATAGATGTGAGAAACGCCGTTGGCTACCAAATAATCGTGCGTACGTTTGCTGTTGGTGATCAAACCGTCTTTATCGCCGCATGAAATCCAGAGCAACTGAAGCTTTTGTTTTGCCAATTCGGGATTCGGCAAAAGCTCTTTGGGCATTTTCGTATTGGGCGCCGATGAAAAACCGCCTACCCAGGCAAATTTATCCATGTTGCCGAGACCAAAGTTCAATGATTGTCCACCACCCATCGATAAACCGGCAATAGCCCGATGCTGGCTGTCCTTGATAGCCGGATAATTTTTTTCGACAGAAGGAATCAAATCTTTCAGCAAATCCTGTTCGAAGGTTGTAAAAGCCTGTATCTTCTCTCCATCATAGATATTCCCCTCAGCACGGTCATTTTTCATAGCACGTCCGTTTGGCAATACCACAATCATCGGTTCTACACGCTTCTGGGCATATAGATTGTCAAGAATCACCTGTGGTTGACCTTGTTCAAACCACTCTTTTTCGTCGCCACCAATACCATGAAGCAAATACAGCACCGGATATTTCTTATCTTTCGAATATCCCGGAGGAGTATAAACCAGCGCCTTGCGAACTGCACCAACCGTTTTTGATTTGTAACTAATGGTATCGATCTTTCCGTGTGGAATATTGGTCTGCACAACATCAAACCCTAACGGAGCCGGAGATACGGCAGTTTGAGCAAATGCCGTACAGTTAAGTATCAGTGATACGACAATAAAAAAGATAAGCTTTTTCATGAAAAAATAAAAGTTTTATACTATAGCTTAAGTTATATTTGTGTGCATGCTTTTCACAAACAGCACAGTAGCAAATTCCGAATAAATAATTGTTATTTGAACAACTGTGGCAATGTCGTAGCCAGATATTGTTTGCAATTCATCCACGTATGGCCACCATCAACAATATACGACACAGGCTTCAAGCCCTTTTCTGTAAACATCGCAATGTTCTTTTTAACGCTCTCGAACAGAAAATCTTCCGTTCCCACGCTGAGGGTAAAAAGTTTCAATTGTCTGTTCATCTTTTCCGCATCGGGAGCGTAATTGGAAAAATTCTTTCTGAACTCTTCTGTTTCAGGATAAGGGGCATAGGCGCATACGTAAGCAAACTTGTCTGTATTCGTTAGGCCAATATTCAATGTTTGTCCACCGCCAACTGAGAAACCGGCAATGGCTCTGTTTGGACTATCGGTCAACACCGGATAGTTAGCTTCCACAAAAGGGATGACATCATTCATCACATCCGGCGTAAAATCGGGCATCGATTTGGGACGTACATTGCCGTACGGCATCACAATAATCATGGGTTTGGCTTTGCCCTGCGCAATCAGATTATCGGCAATCAGGTTAGCTTTCGCCACTTTAGTCCATGTTTCTTCGGTATCCGAACCGCCATGAATCAGATAGAGAACCGGATATTTTATTTTTCCATTCACATTGAATCCCGGAGGAGTATAAACTACCAGCGGGCGGGTTGTTCCCAATGTTTTGGAATTGTAGTACCGGTAACTGATTTTTCCATGGGGAACATTCTGAAGTGCATGAATCAAAGGTGTATCGCCCGGAATATCAACCAAACTATACTTGAAACGCTCGTTGGCAAATACGACGGTATTATTCGGATCGGTAACCTGCGTGTCATCAACCCAGAAACAATAGGGGTAAATATCGGGTTTTACCTGATCAACCGTAATAGTCCAAACACCGGAAGCATCTTTTTGCATCGGTAGTTTATCTTTCAGGAACTGTGCTTCCAGCGAAACTTGTTTCGCATTTTTTGCCGAAAATCGAAACGTAACGCTGTGATTGGGATGCACCTCGGGTGAAACGACAACAGGATTACGCTGCGCTTGCGTCGAAAATGCGAGAAACAGGATGGCAACTAATAATTGTATCTTATTCATCGTAGTGCTTATTTAAAAAGTAATGGAGCCGTTGCAGCCAGATAAGTCTTTACGTTCATCCAGGTATGTCCACCAGTGGTAACGAGATTCTTGAAGTTTATCTTCTTCGATGTGAGGTAGTCCATATACTCAACCGTTTGTTTGTACAAAAAGTCCTCATTCCCCACGCTTACCCAAAGTAGTTTATACATTTTATTTGTCCGTTCAGGATTATCAACCAGATATTTATAACTCGATTCTATCTCCTGAGAAGTCAGGTAGGAGCTGTAGGCACACACGTACGAGAATTTATCCATGTTGCCAAAGGCAGCCCTGAGGGTCTGTCCTCCGCCACGCGAAAAACCTCCAATTGCACGATTCTGGCTATTTGCCACTACACGGTAATTTTTTTCAACATACGGGATGATGTTTTTCATCAAATCGTCTTCAAATTGTTTGGAGCGAATGACAGCTTCGGCACTCTCGCGTCCCTTTGGATCACCGGGTTTCAAACCTCCTTTTTGGTCGGCTATCTGAGCTGCCACATTTCCATTGGGCATTACCAATATCATTGGATTTGCTTTACCCTGCGCAATGAGATTATCCAAAATCAAATTCGCACGACCCACTTTGAAGAATGTCTCTTCCGTATCGGTTGTACCACTGATAAGATAAAAAACAGGATATTTCTTTGTGGTGTTTTTTTCGTATCCCGGCGGAGTATACACAACCAGCGAACCGGTAGGTCCTTCTGCAGACGGGTAATATTCGTAGGTTACGGTTCCGTGAGGAACATCCTGCATGGCATGGATCAGGGGCGAATCGCCCGGCACATCCAGTAAGCTTCCTTTGAAGCGTTCGTTCGGAAAAAAGTATTCATTTGCCGGATCCATAACCGAGATTCCATCCACAATGAAATTGTACGGATAGATATCCGGTTTTACCGGACCAATCGTTACGCTCCACATGCCGGAAGCATTCTTCGTCAAATTCACGGGTGCTTTCTCGCATTGAGCACTAATTTTAACGTCAGTAGCCGTAGGCGAGTAATATTGAAAAGTGACCGTTTTATCGGCATTGATTCTGTATGGGAAAGCCATCGGACCTCGTGGAGGCTGACATTGCACACCGACCGAAATGCCTAACGCTAAAAACAGGAAAATTAGTTTTGCAAAGTGTTTCATACGTATTAGTTTAGTGAACTCATCCTGACTTTTTTTGCCTATGAAAATGAAAAACTCCATTCATTTCACAACGCCAAAGCCCCTTTTGGGGGCTGGAGGTCGAAAAACAAAGAGTCAAGACAACTTCAATGCGTGATTCATGTTTATTTGAATAGCTTTGGCATAATTGTGGATAAGAACAGTTTGCAGTTCATCCAGGTATGACCACCTTCCGACGAAAAATATTCATATCGGATTCCTTTTTGGTCGAGCACTTTCATATACTCCGTCACAACCCTGAACGTGATATCTTCTTTTCCCACACCAAACCACAATAGCTTGATATTTTTGTTCGTCAACTGAGGATCGGCAAATGGAACCGCGTTGTTACGGTCAAACTCTTCTTTTATCATGCCCGGAGCGAAACCACAGACATAACTGAACAGGTTTTGATTATTCAAACCCAGATACAACGTTTCGCCACCACCGCCCGAAAATCCAGCAATAGCCCGACTGTCTTTCTCTTTCTTGATGCGATAGTTACTTTCTACAAATGGCATTAAATTACCCAAAAAGTCCTTCTTATACTCTTGCAGATTTTCCCAGGTTCTTAAGCTTCCTGCCGATTTACTAATGACCGGATACGCTCTACCGTAAGGCATAACCACAATCATAGGTACCGCTTTCTTTTGTTCAATCAGATTGTCGAGTATAATATTGGCACGACCTACCTTTGTCCAGGTTTCCTCCGTATCGGAAGATCCATGCAATAAATACAAAACCGGATAGTCCGTTTTTGAATCATTTTCGTATCCGGGAGGTGTGTAAATTACCACCGGTCTTGCACCCAACTCCTTTGAATTATAATAGCGATAGGATAGCGTGCCATGAGGGACATTCTGTACCGTGTGAATCAGTGGAGTATTCCCTGTTATTTCCACAATGCTGTTTTTGAATCCCTCGTTTGGAAAGATTACCTGATTCATCGGATCGGCAACCGAAATCCCATCTACGATAAAGCAATAAGGATACATATCGGGCTTCACCGGACCACGTGTTACACTCCAAACGCCCAAAGAGTCTTTCGTCATTGGCACTGCCGATCTATCAAACTGAGCACTTAATTTTACCTCCTTCGCGTGAGGTGCCATGAATCGAAAAACTACAGTATTGTCCGAATTAACTTGAGGAGAAACCACCTCAGTAGGAGTTCTTCTGGTCTGCTGCGCATAGCCCACAACGTAACACGCGAATACTGTGGTTAACAACAACATTCGCACAATGTTTTTCCGTTTCAATTTCATTTTGTAGTAGATGAAGTTGTACTTTCGATCCATTTAAGAAGTGGCTCCATCCATCCCTGCTGTCTGAAAACAAACCCATGACCACCTTTGGGATAGATGTGCATCTCAACGGGCACGTTGTGATGACGCAATGCTTCAAAGTAGCCAATACTATTATCCACATCCACCGTTCTGTCATCTGCCGCATGAGTAATGTAGGCAGGCGGAGTGGTTGCATCTACCTGCAATTCGTTAGAAAACAGATCGACCGTTTCTTGTTTGGGACTATTCCCCAACAATTGAGTCCGGGAACTGCTGTGAGTCAGCTTTTCCTGCATAGAGATTACCGGATAGACAACTACCTGAAAATCGGGACGCAAACTGGTATTATTTGCGTTTTCAATCAAAGCTTTCTTAAAATGAGTCGCTTCGGTCGATGCCAAATGCCCCCCAGCAGAAAAACCAATGATTCCGATCTTATTCGAATTGACACCCCATTGTGCAGCATTTTCGCGTACTACCTTGATGGCTTGTTGCGCATCCTGCAATGGGCCGATTGCTTTATCGTTCATGATGGCATCATCGGGCAAACGGTATTTGAGTACAAAAGCGGCCACCCCTTTTTTTGCAAACTCTTTGGCAGTCATAACGCCTTCGCCATTATATACAATCACACTATAACCTCCACCCGGACAAATAACAACCGCAGCTCCGGTTGCTTTATCCTTTTCGGGCAAATAGACTTCAAGAGTCGGTTTGGTCACGTTTCGATACATGCCATTCCCAAAACTCTCTGCGGGAACTGTAGATGCAGCAACTTTGGAGTTGGGAATCGCATCTTTATACAGAGGAACTATCTCCTGAGCCTTTGCTGTAAACGACAGCAGGCAGATACCTGCTAAAACAGACTGGAATATTTTCATGTTGAATCAAGGTTTAATAATCGTCTTTTTAGTACAACTCAGACCAAAATCAGCGCCCTGACTTAGGCGTAATAATTTGGTATTTACCACTCAAATGCATCAGACCGTATAAATACATCAAACCGTCATAATAAGGATCGAAGTATCCATCTTCATACGGTTCGAGCTTGGCATTCCACAGAGCATCTACAAACAGAGAGCTCTTGGGCTGAGTGCCCATAATGGCTGTTGTTGCCGCGGTAGCTACAAAACCGATAGAGTGACGCAATTTTTTAAATCCTCCGGCCTGCAAGATAAACTCAGGACGAGTTCCATCCACATTATACTGATCGACAAACGTATCTACGCCTTCTTTATATAAGAAATCCTGAATACGTTTTGCATAGTCCTGTTGCCATACTTTATCTTTTGCAAACCACGAATAGTCCATTGCAATATTCATCGGTACTCTCCACGAATCGTACCGAAAAGCAGCCGGCATCCAACGTGAAGTACGCATCTTGCCGTCGAATTCGGTATAATCAGTGTTCAGGCCGGTAACCGAATTACATGCCTTGTGAAGATACACTCTGGCTGAATCGGCACAATCGCGATAAAATTGTTCGTGTCCATCTTTCGCATATTCGGCCCATATTTCCATAAAAGCAGGCAAATTATAAGACGGATCGGTCCATTTATATCCACCATTATCCGGTGTAAAAGTAATGAGCTTATGCTCTACATTCATAAGATTTTTCACGCCCCCTGTACCATCTTTTTTCCACATGGCATCCAGAATCTTGCGTGCTTCGGCATAGTAATTGATCCCGGTATCATTTCCCCAACGGTTCGAGGCGAACAACAGGTCGGTAATAAAATAGAGTTCTCCGTCGGATGCTGATCCGTCAGAGTTATGTTTCAACGATTTGGGTTCCACACTCCATGCAAAGTAAGAATCACGTGGACCTCCATGATGTTGCAGATATTTGGTAGTCCATCGCCATATACGATCGAAAACATCTTGTTTGTTGAGCTGTACAGCCACCATCAGACCGTACGAAAGACCTTCGGTACGGGCATCGTGATTTTTCACATCCGATACGTAGGCCATCGAATCCCCTACTTCAAAATATACTTTATTTGGTCCTTCAAAAACGTCATAATATGCTTTGGCAACCTTGGCGTCAATATCAGCCTGTTTGTAGCCATAGTCCAGAAAAACATTCCGGTACTTACCCGTTTCCCATGCACCTTTAGTCCATGGTTTCTTCACTTTTTTCAACTCTTTTTTATTGCTTGCGGTTGGATCCGACACTTTTGCCTGCCCTTGTAAAAAACCAAACGACAAGACTGCCAGTAAAAAAATACGACCAATTGATTTCATTAATAGTAGATTTATTTTTCAATAGTACGGTTAATTCTAAATATTTTAAACAGTGACTCTATGCTAATTGGCAATGCCCAACGCATGTTTGGGAAGTCACATCACATCTAAATCGTCACATAGATCTATTTCACACATCACTTCTCTTCCGTTTAGAAACGGCTAAAAAACATCTGAATTGATGGGAAGGTCAATAAAAAAGGGAAGGAACATTTTATGAATGTCCAAAACATCACAAAACCACACTCCTTCCCCTCTATTTTAATATAATCTGGTTTGCTAAAGGTAATTCATACCAATGGATTCATTGTTTTCACAAAACAAATGCAGCTCCATGGAACAGTTACCTACCAAACCTCTGCTTACAATTCCTTTTCAGTAAATGCACCCAGCTTACAGTACTTTTCGTACAGTACCTGATACATTTTATGGTTTTCGGCATTGGGATAGTACTCTTTTGCAAAGCCCATACCCATCGACTTCTGCGCATCTTCCACCTTGGCATACACACCGGCAGCCACCGCAGCAAACATTGAAGCCCCAAAAGCACATGCTTGTTCGGCTTTCGCCACTTTAATCGGCATATTGAGCACATCGGCCAGCGTTTGCATTACGAAAGAGGATTTCAGGGCAATACCGCCGATACCGATAATCTCTTTAATTTCAACACCGTTTTCAATAAAACGATCGACAATCGCTTTCGAACCGTAAGCAGTGGCTTCTACCAACGCACGGAAAATAAGCGGAGCCGAGCTACCGAGGTTCAGGCCGGTAATCGTACCCTTCACTGCCTGATTGGCATCGGGAGTACGGCGACCGTTCATCCAGTCGGTTGCTAGGATAGTCGATTCGGAAACCGGAACTTTGGCTGCCTCTTTTTCCAAAGCAGGAATAATACCGTCGATAATTTTCTTTTTCGTTTCGGCATCGATCAGATCGGATTGTTCGATAGGCCATGCTACCACACGTTTGAACCACGCATAAACATCGCCAAAAGCAGACTGACCGGCTTCGAGACCTACCAGACCGGGAATAACCGAACCGTCGACCTGTCCGCAGATACCGGGAATCAGTTTGTCGCCCATCTCTTCGTAGCTCGATACCATAATGTCGCAGGTAGAAGTACCGATAACACGTACCAACGCGCCCGGTTTCACTTCGGCACCAACGGCTCCCATGTGGCAATCGAATGCACCGACAGCAACGGCAACGTTAGTTGTCAAACCAAGGCGTTGCGCCCACTCTGCGGTCAATGTACCGGTTTTCTTATCGCTGGGACAAGTGGTTGTATAGAGACGATCGCGGTAACCGGCCAGCATAGGATCGAGAGCTGTCAAGAACTCTTCAGCAGGAAGTCCGCCCCATTTTTCGAGCCACATAGCTTTGTGTCCCGAGGCGCAACGGCTACGGCAAATATCTTCGGGTTTGGTTTTACCCACGAGCAAACCGGGCAACCAATCGCAATGTTCTACGATAGAATAAGCAGCTGAACGTACTTTTTCATCAGCACGAAGCACATGCAGTGCCTTTGCCCAAAACCATTCGGAAGAGTAGATGCCACCCTCGTAAGAGCTGTAGTCAATCTCCCATTTTGCACACAGGTCGTTGATCTCCTGTGCTTCCTGAATAGCAGTATGGTCTTTCCACAACACGAACATGGCGTTGGGGTTTTCGGCAAACTCGGGCAACATGGACAGCGGTGTACCTTCTTTATCGGTAAATACAGGAGTACTGCCGGTTGTATCGAATGCCATACCTACCACGTTTTCAGCAGTACCTGCAGGACATTTCGCAAGAGCGTCTTTCACTGTATATTCAAGTACATCAATATAATCCTGCGGGTGTTGGCGATATTGATTGGCGGTCGGAACACAATATTTACCCTCCGTCCAGCGAGGATAATATTTCACCGAAGAGGCCAGTTCTTTGCCGCTTTCGGCATCTACCACAACGGCACGGGCAGAATCACTGCCATAGTCAAGTCCTATAACGTATTTCATAAATGTTAGTTGTAAGGGATAAGTTATAAGGTGTAAGTTAAGAATCCGAAATCAGATTACTTACAACTTACCACTTATAACTGATCACTCGTTTTTTATCTCAACGCTTTGTTAAGCATATAATACACTTCGTTGTTGCGCAAATCCTGACGGAACTGACGGATATTGGTCTCTTTGTCGATAATCAACATTTCGATATCTGCAATTTCAGCGTAATCTTCCATCATTTCTGTGGTTACGGCAAACGAGAAGCTGGAGTGGTGAGTACCACCTGCCAGAATCCATGCACCTGCACCTACTTCAAAATTAGGCATCGGTTTCCACAAAGCGCATGCAACCGGAAGTTTCGGCAGAGCCTGCGGTTTAACCACTTCTACTTCGTTAACGATCATGCGGAAACGGTTACCCATATCGACGATGGTTGCAGCAACACCTGCACCTTCGTGAGCCTGGAATACCAGACGAGCGCAGGTTTTGGAATCGCCGATGCCGAGGAAATGAACTTCCACGCGTGGTTTAACGCCGGTAATATCCGGGTTGATTTCCAACATGTGAGCCTGCAGAATGGTTGAGTTTTCGCCGTCGAAGTTCAGTGTGTAATCTTCAAGGAACGACTGGCCACCTTTCAGACCCTGACCCATTACCCACATGGTACGAACCAAAGCAGCCGATTTCCAGTCACCTTCGGCACCAAAACCGTAACCTTCGGCCATCAAACGCTGAGAAGCAAAGCCCATCAACTGTTTCATGCCTTCCAGTTCGTTGAAACTGGTGGTGAAAGCTTTTGCACCTTTATCCTGAAGGAAACGACGGAGACCGATCTCCTGAGCAGCAGCATCGCGAACGAACTGATGTTTTTCTGCACCCTTCTTGCTATCGGCAGCAAAGTCGTAAAGTTTTTCGTATTCGTCAACCAAAGCATCAATTTCGGCTTCGGTAACCGCATTTACATAAGGTACCAATGTGGCAATAGGAGCATTGTCCACGTGGTAACCCAAGCGAATTTCAGCTTCTACTTTATCACCATCGGTTACAGCCACGTTGTTCATGTTGTCGCCAAAACGGACAATCAACAGATCCTGTGAGTCAGCCCAACCGGCACATACACGCATCCAGCCAGCAATTTTAGACTGCGTAGCGGCATCTTTCCAGTAACCAACAACCACTTTGCGCGGTTTGCGCAGACGGCTGGTAATGTGACCGAATTCGCGGTCGCCGTGAGCCGACTGGTTGAGGTTCATAAAGTCCATGTCGATTTCGTTCCATGGAATTTTATCGTTGTATTGTGTATGCAGGTGAAGCAACGGTTTTTTGAAGTCCATCAGACCGTGAATCCACATTTTGGCAGGAGAGAAGGTGTGCATCCAGGTAATCATACCCACACACTTTGTATCGCCATTGGCCGCACGCATGATTTCCGAAATTTCGGACGAAGAGTTAGCTGTGCCTTTATAAACCACTTTAATCGGAAGGTTGCCCGATTCGTTCAACCCTTTTACCATTTCGTTAGAGTGTGCATCAACTGCCACTACTGCATCGCCACCGTATAAAAGCTGTGCGCCGGTAACGAACCAAACTTCCAAATCGTTGTAAATCATAATATTTTAATTAATAAGCCTCCCCCATCCCCCTCCTCAAGAGGGGGTAAATCTGGGTTTTGAGGATTTTGTTATTGTTAATTATCTGTCAATCTGATTATAAGTCCCCTTGTGGGGAATCGAAGATCAGCGTAAGCTAATTTAGGGGGCTTCTACTGTCCGTAGTAAGCATTCGGCCCATGTTTACGCATAAAATGCTTTTCTACCAACAGGGGATTCATCTGCAATTGCGGATTAACACTGTAAGCCACAAACGCCATTTTAGCCACCTGTTCCATCACAACGGCATTGTGCACGGCATCGTGCGCATCTTTGCCCCACGAAAACGGTCCGTGGTTCTTCACCAGCACGCCCGGAACATGTACCGGATTGATGCCCTGAAAACGTTCGATGATGACGTTTCCGGTCTCCAGTTCATATTCTCCTTTTACCTCAGCCTCTGTCATGGCACGGGTGCAGGGAATAGCCTGACTGAAATAATCAGCATGCGTTGTCCCGATGTTGGGAATATCGCATCCGGCCTGAGCCCACGATGTTGCAAATGTAGAGTGTGTGTGCACTACCCCACCGATGCCTTCAAATGCGCGATAAAGCGCTAAGTGCGTAGCAGTATCAGACGAAGGTTTCCATTTGCCGTCCACTACTTTTCCGTCTATATCGAGCAAAACCATATCTTCCGGTTTCATATCGTCGTACGAGATACCTGAAGGTTTGATCGCTACAATACCCTCATTGCGGTCGATGGCACTGACATTTCCCCAGGTAAAAATCACCAAACCATGTTTTACCAGGTCAAGGTTGGTCTGCCAAACCACTTCTTTCAATTCTTTTCTGGTCATATTCTTTATTTTTAGAGCAAAATGGTTTCACAATAGAGACGCGACATGTCACGTCTCTACCAATTATTATTGTTACAACGCAAAACGTAATCCATTTTGCACAAGCTGAGTATATTTATCGTAATCGAACCGATAGTAAAAAGCACCCCGTTTAGAATTGCTTTTATCCTTTTCGTCGGTCTTTTCAAATACATCCATTGCCAACACTTTTTTGCGGAAGTTACGCTTGTCTAGCGTATCGCCGAAAATTGCTTCGTAGAGCGATTGCAACTGAGGCAACGTAAACAATTCGGGCAGCAAGTTAAATCCGATAGGCTCTACAGCTGCTTTTCGTTTCAACTGTTTCTGCGCAATCCGAACCATTTTGTTATGGTCGAAAATCAGATCGGGGATTTCGGTAATCGGCACCCATACCGCGTTGTGGCTTGCCGCCAGCTTTTTATCGTAATCGTCGATATTAATCAGCGCATAATAAGCGGCCGAAAGCACGCGTTCGCCCGGATCACGATCCAGTTCTCCAAAGATGCCAATCTGTTCCATATAAACGTTTTCCAGACCGGTAAGATCTTGCAAAACACGTTCGGCAGCCGCATCTATACTTTCATCTTTGTTCAGGAAACCGCCCATCAGCGACCACTCTCCTTTGCAAGGATCGAACTTACGCTTAATCAGCAACAGTTTCAGCTCGCTCTGGTGAAACCCGAAAATAATACAGTCAACTGCCACATAGAAACGATCGTTATGTTCGTACAGGTTGACTATCTGGTCCTTTTCAATCACAGGTGTATATATTTTATTTCACAATCAATAATCATGGGGTCTTTAGAATACCACTCTCTCACGATGGAGAGAGTGGCCTAAATTAATCCATAATTACCAGAAATACCAGTAGAATGCTGCACAGAAAGCAACAACCCCGATAGAGGCAATAACATCCCACTTGTTCCAGCTCTGTTTGATGAGCGTCTTGTAGTCGTCTGTGAAGGTGATGAACTCAATCTGTTTCGCGGTTGGTTTTTTCGTAAAGAAGGAAACGACAACCATAAACAACATAATGAATACCAGCAACCAGATTTCAAAGATAAGCCAGTTTGTATGCCAGAACCAATGGGTTGATTCCCAGAACCAACCGTTCATTACATCTTTACCTGTATTTGTGAAGATGTTAGTCAGCAAGCGAGCCATACCGATAAGGAAACCTATAATCAAACCAGCTTCACCAGCCTTTGGTGTTATTTTTTTGGAGAATATACCCATTAGGAACACAGCCACCATAGCAGGAGCGAGCAGCGATTGAATGCCTTGCAGATAGGAGTAAAGGCTACCAAGACTCATCATAACGGGAATCCAAATAATGCCCAGTACCACGACAACAATTGTAGCCATACGACCTACCAGCACGTAGGTAGCTTCGCTTCTGTTTTTGAACATCGGCTTGTAAAAATCTTCGGTAAACAAAGTTGCGCAGGAGTTGAAGAATGCGGCCAACGAAGCTACAAGTGCCGAAATAAAGCCAATGGTAACGATACCTTTTACACCGGCAGGCAACACAAATTTAACCATCGAACCGAAAGCCGTATCGGGATTGGTCAATGTAAAACCGCTGTCAGGACGAGCGGCCAATGCAGCTGCAACCATACCGGGAATGAGGAACATGAACACCGGTAACAATTTGAAATAACCGGCAGCAATAGTACCTCTACGTGCACGCTTCATTACAACTTCACTCGATTCGCCTTTTTGTTGTCCGAGCACACGTTGAACGATGTGCTGGTCGGTAGCCCAGTACCACAAACCGATAATTGAAGCCCCGATAAATACCCAAAAACCGGGATATTCGTCATACATCGGATCGCCTGTTTCGAGGTGGAACATATGGTTTGTGCCGTATGCAACACCATCGGCACCTTTGCTCAACGTTCTCGAATAATCGATCATAGCCGTCCAACCGTCGGTAATACTGCCCCCCCCGAGCGCAGCCAGGCCGAGGAAAAGCACGAGGAACGATCCGATGATAAGAATAGGAGTTTGAATGGCTGATAGCGTCATCACACCTTTCATACCACCAAAGATGGTAAAGATACCTGTTAAGACGATCAAGCCGATAGCGCCGTACCAGAAAGGCAAACCAAGGAGGCTCTCCATAAAGATACCGCCGGTAAATGCCGTAACACTCACTTTGGTCAGCACATATGCTATTAACGTAATGATAGATAACCACGAACCGGTACGCGGAGTGTAACGGTTTTTCAGAAAGTCGGGCATCGTGATGATTTTCCCCAGCTTGTTATTCATAAGTTGGTAGAACGGAACGAAAAGCCAGCCCAGAATAAGGATCATCCAGCCCTGCATTTCCCAGTGTGCCATACCCACACCGGCTTTGGCACCGGTACCGGCCAACCCTACAAGGTGTTCCGAACCGATATTTGCAGCAAAGATAGCCGCACCGATAATATACCACGGCTCACCTTTACCAAACAGGTAATCTTCGCTGTTGGCACCCTGTTGTAACCGTTTATCTTTTTGAATCGAGCGCCATACGGCCCACGTTACAGCCAATATCCCGACTGCGATAATCACCCAGTCGAGCCAAATAAATTCATGTGAATTCCAGTTCATAATTTTTATTAGACTATTTTTAATTAAGAGGATTTATTCTGTTTCTTTCTATCTTTTAGTTATACTACGATCGCGGAGCCTTTCTTCCGAAAGTTGTGTAATATTTTAGGCTAAACAAAGTCGTGAAACAGAATACCAAAATAGTCCACACAAAACATATCGATTTGTTTTCATGGTATTTATCAGTTTCAAGTCCACAACAAACGATTCTCCGCACGCGAATCGACACAAATGGGTGTAAAAATAACACTTATTTTTTATGCCCATACGCTCATTTATATGTTATGCAACATAATTTTTCCCATTCTATCGGGGATTGAAGCAACCCGCACTCTTGCTGCAAAACGGATTTCCCCGCGGATAAGCACCAAAAACAGCGAACCGTAGTCCGCTTTTTCAATATATTAATCGAACTCGTCTTGACTATTTTGGGCTATGACCTTTTGAAATCATTTTCACTTATTGACCCCTCCTAACCTCCCCTAAATGGGGAGGAATTGGATTGCAAAATGAGAAAATTTCATTCATTTTACAACACCAAAGCCCCCATATTGGGGGTTGGGGGTCGAAAAATAAAAAGTCAAAATGATTTCATCGTGTTTTTATCAAATATTCACTCCCAACAACATTTTCAGACCCCATCCTACCAAGAATGAGAAACCAGCCACACCCAGACTAATCAACGTCATTTCCCAAAAACGTGCTTTAAAATTCAAATCTTTAGCCATCGAAATATAATAATTAAAGGCATAGATAATCAGTACGGCAATGGCCAGCGTAATGGCCAGCGCCATCAATTTACTGGCAAGAAGCAGGAATGGAAGTATAAGGAATATGACGGTAAACAGATAAGCCACACCCGTGTAAACCGCCGATTTTTTGGCTCGCGCATCCCCTTCGGCTTTCGACGAAAGATAATCGGACGAGGCCATTGACAATGCCGCCGAAATGCCGGTTACCAATCCCGCCAGCGTTATCACCCGGGTATCGCCCAAAGCCAGCGTAAATCCGGCCAGCGAACCGGTGAGTTCCACCAAGGCATCATTCAACCCCAGCACCACCGAGCCCACATACTGCAATCGCTCTTCATCGAGCATATTGAGCACTGTTTTTTCATGTTCCAGCTCTTCTTCCGAAAAGCGTTTGGTTTCGGGAAAATGATCCGCGAGAGAGTCGTACAGCCGCGATCCGGTACCCTCGCGTTTCTCCATCTGCTTCAATACAAACGAAAAACCCAAAATTTTAGCCATTAACACCGTCCGCCAAATCCGCTTCCGGTCGGGAGCCACATCAATGCCCGTTTTCGTCTTCCAGAAATTGTAATGTTCCTTTTCCTGATCGCCGATACGATGCAACACGGCTGCATTGTTGGCATCCTTTGTCTGCCCGGCCAGCTTGTGATAAATATGATATTCAGTAATTTCGGTACGTTGCGCGGCAAGTACCAGTTTCTTTATTTTTGAGTCCATAATTTCATTGTTTCGTTCACAACAAAATTACACTATTTCCACGCAAATATTGACTTTTCAGGATTCAAATCCGCAAAAGTCATAACTTTCCGGGAATTGGAGGATTTTTTCGAACTAGTATAAAAAAAGAGGGGGGGGGAATATAGAGAAAGAAAATCAATTGACACACACAGTTTAGAAGAGTTGTCACAATACGACAAAACAAGCAAAGGCTTAAAACACTATAGAGAATCAACTAAAACTACCGGAACTGCATCTTCGCGTATTTCACGTTAGGGAGAGCAATCACACCGAAACTATCTGTCTGTATGATCTCAATTGCTTCCAGACACCATCTTGGCAAAATAAAACTTATAGGTTGCCCTCTCCTTGTATCCAGTTCTGCTAACATCCAAAACGATATAAGGTATACCATCCGTAGTAACACTCGCATGAACTACCACAAAAACATCAGAAGAAGACGTTGCTATTAAAACCACAGGAGTATCCTTTGTTGTTGGAATTACGGCATATTCAATAATACAGTTTTTGGTAGATTCTGTCATTTGGAGTGCCGAAATTGCAATATTTTTGGAATCTTTTAAGTCCAATAAAAGGTTGTTTTTAATGTAGTAGGTACTATTATTTACCGTTATAGTCTTAATCCCAAGCACACTAAAATCAGCCTTTGGAAACTCATCATTGTCTTTACTACATGCACACATAGCAATTGCGACAATCACAAAAATTAAATATTTAGAAATTCGCATAACAACACCTTTACATCACAAAATAGTAGAATCCTATACAATCTCATTTCACAGACACACCTCTATTTGCCAACAAATCACAAACACTCTCTTATTTTACATCGACCATTCTCTCTTGCTGTAGTCGGGGCATCCGTGTAACATTGCAAAGTTACAAATTTATGCTTAAAAATAATTCAATAGATATTTCATATCTAACAAAAGATCCATTTCCAACAACAAAAACCGGACTCACCTTTTCAGGCAAGTCCGGTTTGTAGTTTGAAGTCTCCCTTGTGGGGAGATTTAGAGGGGCTCCTTATTCTTCCAACAGAATTTCGAGGATCTGTACGGCAGCTTTCGCTACAGAGGTACCGGGGCCAAAGATGGCAGCAACACCTGCTTTGTAGAGAAAGTCGTAGTCCTGAGCAGGAATTACACCACCGGCAATGACGATGATATCTTCGCGGCCCAGTTTTTTCAGCTCTTCCATTACCTGAGGAATAAGCGTTTTGTGTCCGGCAGCCAGCGACGAAACGCCCAATACATGCACATCGTTTTCAACGGCATCTTTGGCAGCTTCGGCCGGTGTCTGGAACAACGGACCCATATCCACGTCGAAACCACAGTCAGCATAACCGGTAGCAACTACTTTAGCGCCACGGTCGTGACCATCCTGACCCATTTTAGCGATCATGATACGCGGTTGACGGCCTTCTTTTTTGGCGAATTTTTCGGTCAATTCGCAAGCACGCATGAAATCTGCGTCCTTCTTTGTTTCTGATGAATACACGCCTGAAATTGTTCTAATTACAGCTTTATAACGTCCTACAATTTTTTCACAAGCATACGAAATTTCACCCAGCGATGCGCGAACGCGAGCGGCTTCTACAGCCAGTTCGAGCAAGTTGCCTTCACCCCTTTCAACACATTTGGTGATGGCTTCGAGTGATTTTTGCACGTCTGCCTCGTTACGGTTAGCACGAAGCTCTTTCAAACGGGCAATCTGTTGAATACGTACTGCCGAGTTGTCCACTTCGAGGATATCGATAGGAGCTTCTTTTTCGAGACGGAAGCGGTTAACACCTACGATAATTTGATTGCCTGAGTCGATACGAGCCTGAGTACGGGCAGCAGCTTCTTCGATACGCATTTTAGGCACACCGGTTTCGATAGCAGCAGCCATACCTCCCAGTTTTTCAATTTCCTGGATACGATCCCATGCTTTCTGAGCCAAATCGTTGGTCAAAGCTTCTACGTAGTAAGAACCGGCCCACGGGTCGATTTGTCTACAAATATTGGTTTCTTCCTGAATATAAATCTGAGTGTTACGGGCAATACGAGCAGAGAAGTCTGTCGGCAACGCGATAGCTTCATCCAAAGCATTGGTGTGCAACGACTGAGTGTGACCCAGTGCAGCTGCCATAGCTTCGATAGCGGTACGACCCACGTTGTTGAACGGATCCTGTTCGGTCAACGACCAACCGGATGTTTGCGAGTGTGTACGCAATGCCAACGATTTCGGGTTTTTGGGGTTGAACTGTTTTACGATCTTCGCCCACAACATACGTGCAGCACGCATTTTGGCGATTTCCATAAAGTGGTTCATACCAATTGCCCAGAAGAACGACAAACGGGGAGCAAACGAGTCGATATCCATGCCTGCGTTAACGCCAGCGCGGAGGTATTCGAGACCGTCTGCCAATGTATAAGCCAACTCGATATCGGCGGTAGCACCTGCTTCCTGCATGTGGTAACCTGAGATAGAGATAGAGTTGAACTTCGGCATGTTTTTAGAAGTATATTCGAAGATATCGGCGATAATCTTCATCGAGAATTTTGGTGGGTAGATATAGGTGTTACGCACCATAAATTCTTTCAGAATATCGTTCTGGATCGTACCTGCCATTTCTGACAATTTAGCGCCCTGTTCCAGACCTGCATTGATATAGAATGCAAGAATAGGCAATACAGCACCGTTCATGGTCATTGAAACGGACATTTTGTTCAAAGGAATTCCGTCGAACAATACTTTCATATCTTCCACCGAGCAGATAGAAACACCGGCTTTACCTACGTCACCCACCACACGTTCGTGATCGGGGTCGTAGCCACGGTGTGTAGCTAAGTCGAATGCTACAGAAAGACCTTTCTGACCAGCAGCAAGGTTACGACGGTAGAAAGCGTTCGATTCTTCAGCAGTAGAAAAACCTGCATACTGACGGATAGTCCAGGGACGGAAAGCATACATCACACTGTACGGGCCACGAAGGAACGGAGCCACACCAGCAGCATAGTGCAAGTGTTCCAAACCTTCCAAATCTTCTTTTGTATAAATCGGTTTTACCGGAATTTGTTCCGGAGTAAGCCATTGCGAACCTGCAACGGGGGCGTCGGATTTTGTTTCTCCGACGAAAGATAAATTTTTGAAATCTGGTTTCATATCTTTTTAATTTTCAACACGAAGGCACAAAGACACAAACTTAAAAATCTAATTATATCATAGATTAAGCAAGGTGACTTCGAGTCTTTGTGTTTATAATAATTTCGCGTTGAATTCTTTTAATGTCTCAAGAACGTTCGATTTAACGTTGACGAAATATTCAATGCCAACAGCTTTCAAATCGTCGGTGCAAGCAGGAGCACCTGCTACCACGAAGAGTTTTTTGCCTGCAATGGCCTTGAATGCTGCAGGAGCGAGTTCTGCATATTCGTCGTCGCTTGAACAGAGAACGATGATATCGGCACCGGCTTTTTCAGCGGCAGCAACACCTTCTTCTACAGTTTCAAAACCAAGATTGTCGATGATTTCGTAACCGGCACAACCAAAGAAGTTGCTCGAGAACTGAGCACGAGCCAAACGCATTGCCAAGCTACCGATAGTCAACATGAATACCTTAGGACGTTTACCCGATTTTTCGGTAGCCAAACGAAGCGCTTCGAAATCGCTGGCACCACGACTGAAATTGAGAGCAGAAACGTCGTTATGCTTTTTGCAATCACACTCAGCAGTATTTTCGATTTTACCGGCAGCCACTTCGTTGAAGTTAGGATACTGGTTGGATCCCAGCAACACTTCGCGACGGCTCGAAATTGCTTTGCGGCGAGCTTCGTTGGTTGTATTAATAGCTGCCTGAATGTTTCCAGCTTCCACTTCTGCAATAAACCCACCTTTTCCTTCCACTTCGAGGAAGAGTTTCCATGCCTGATTGGCGATAGATTCGGTAATATTTTCGAGATAATATGAACCGGCAGCCGGGTCAACAATCTTATCGAAATGACTCTCTTCTTTCAAAAGTAACTGTTGGTTACGAGCGATACGTTCCGAGAACTCATCCGATTCTTTGTAAGCTGCATCGAAAGGCAATACGGCGAGAGAATCGACACCGGCCAAAACAGCCGACATAGCTTCCGTCTGAGAACGAAGTAAGTTTACGTGAGCATCGAAAACTGTCATGTTCCATTCCGATGTCTGAGCATGGATACGCATTTTGCCACCACAACGTTCCAAACCATCAGGTTGGTTGTTGGAGCAGGTACGTGGGCATTTTTCACCGTAAGCAAATACGATGTTCGACCACAAGAAACGAGCTGCACGGAATTTGGCGATTTCCATAAAGTAGTTGGAAGTAACACCAAAATTGAATTTGATTTTCTTTGCGATGACTTCAACCGTCAAACCAGCTTCAACCAATTTGGCGATGATGTCGTTACCCCAAGCCAATGCATAACCCAGTTCCTGATAGATATAAGAACCTGCATTATTGAGATAGAAAGGATTTACACCAATAACGCGGAATTTAGGCAATGCCAGAGATGCGTTGATGATGTCAACGTATTGTTGAACAAGATTTTCAATTGCTTTACCACGAGCCAACGAACGGCCAACCAGGTCAAAGTTTACAGAACCGAATACTTTTTTAGGATCGGCACCGGCTTTTTGAGCGTATGCAACAAAAATTTCAGTCAATTTAACCGAAACGGTAGCGCATGTTTTGAAGTTAACTTCTACTTTTTCAATATCGATACCGTTCAACAAGGCTGCGATGTTTTCAGCAGACACAGCATCACGATCGATAACGAATCCGAGAGAGGTTACTCCTTTCGTCAATAAATCGACGGCTTTTGCATTTGCAGCAGACAGACAGTCGTTACAAACGTCGATATCCTGACGGATCAACCAGCTATTATCAGCCTTTGTTCCACGTACATAAGGAAAATGACCAGGAACCGAACCTGTTGTTTTCAGGCCAGCCAAGTCTTCTTCACGGTGAAAAGGTTTGACGTTGAATCCTTCGTTGGTACGCCAAACGAGCCTCTTTTCAAAGTCGGCCCCTTTGAGGTCGGCAATTGCTTTGTCCATCCACTCCTGTGTTGACACAGCAGGAAATTCGGTGAACAATTTTTGTTTGTTGCTCATACTTATTTGTTTAGTTATTGATAGATTGAATATTACGTTCTATTTAGGATCAGCTGGAGTGCCGATAAAAGCAATGCAAATGTACTATATTCTATTGATTTTAGGAATATTATTGCATAAAAATCGCCCTGTTTTCGAGAGTTTTACACCTATTTATATAATTTACGAAAGAGTGGCAAAAGGGAGGTATATCTTTAGTTGTGTTTATCTAAAAGATTGTCGGTTTTTTCTATAAAAAAAAGCCGCCTCTTTCGAAGCGGCTTCACTATTTATATCGGGTTCCGATTATTTTACAGAATCCATGTGAGCGATCAAATCAAGAACTTTGTTTGAATAGCCCCATTCGTTGTCATACCAGCTAACTAATTTTACGAAGTTACCGTTCAAAGCGATACCTGCGTTAGCATCAAATACTGATGTGCGAGTTTCGTGAACGAAGTCGGTAGAAACTACTGAATCTTCGGTATATCCAAGAACACCTTTCAATTCGTTTTCAGAAGCAGCTTTAACAGCAGCTTTGATTTCGTCATAAGAAGCAGCTTTTGCCAAGCGAACTGTCAAGTCAACTACAGAAACGTCAGCTGTCGGTACGCGGAAAGCCATACCTGTCAATTTGCCGTTCAATTCTGGGATAACTTTACCTACAGCTTTAGCAGCACCTGTAGAAGAAGGGATGATGTTGCCGAGGATAGAACGGCCACCGCGCCAGTCTTTCTTAGAAGGAGCATCAACGGTTTTTTGAGTGTTTGTTGCAGCGTGAACTGTTGTCATCAAACCTTCAACAATACCGAATTTATCGTTAATAACTTTAGCCAAAGGAGCCAAGCAGTTTGTTGTACATGAAGCGTTAGATACAACGTTCATGTCGTTGGTGTATTTGTCTAAGTTTACACCGCAAACAAACATTGGAGCATCAGCAGAAGGAGCAGAAATAACTACTTTTTTAGCGCCACCAACCAAGTGAGCAGAAGCTTTTTCAGTTGTGGTGAAAACACCTGTTGATTCAACAACATATTCAGCACCTGCAGAACCCCAAGGAATTTCACTTGCGTTCATGTTTGCAAAAAATGCTACTTCTTTGCCGTTAACAAACAATTTACCATCTTTGTTTTCAGCTGTTCCTTGAAATTTACCATGAACTGTATCGTAGTTCAACATGTAAATCAAATAATCAAGATCCAAAAAAGGGTCATTTACTGCAACGATTTGAACATCGTTTCTTTCTTGTGCGGCACGGAATACCAAACGTCCGATGCGGCCAAAGCCGTTAATACCTACTTTAATCATGTTATAAATGTTTTAATAGTTCATTAAAAGTCGCACAAAGGTAGTTATTTTTTTCGTGCGAACAATGCTTTTATTTCTTAAATTAAAGAATTATTTCTCTAATTTTTAATTACCTAATTATCAGCCGAATAAAATCAAACTCCTACTCAAAAAAGATTCTCATTTACACTAACTTAGCACGTGTTTTCCGAACACTAAAAGAGGGTGGAATTTTCGTTACTAAATTTTTTCGCGCAAACAAATTATTTCAATACTTTTTTGAAGCGTTCGAGGAATAGTTCGGCCTCATTTTTTGTCAGACAAAGTGGTGGCAACAGACGAATTACATTGGTTCCGCTGGCTCCCGTAAACACCTTTTCGTCAAAGAGCAAACGACGACGAATATCAGCTGCCGGATTTTCAAATTCGATACCGATCATCAACCCGCGCCCACGAACTTCTTTAATACCGGATATTTTTTTCAGCTCCGTCATTAAAAAGTCGCCTATTTCAGCTGCATTTGCAATCAGCTTCTCCGACTCCATCACCTCAAGCACTGCTAAGGCAGCAGCACAGGCCAGATGATTTCCCCCGAACGTTGTCCCCAACTGTCCATGAATCGCCTTAAACTTCGGAGCGATCAGCACCGCACCAATTGGAAAGCCGTTTCCGATGCCTTTTGCTACCGTAATCATATCGGGACGAATGCCTGCATACTGGTGAGCAAAGAATTTTCCGCTACGACCGTAACCCGACTGAATTTCGTCCAGAATCAAAACAGTATCGGTGTCGTCGCACACCTGACGCAATTGTTTCAGAAAGTTGTCGTCCGGAATGCGAATACCACCAACACCCTGAATACCTTCGATAATCACCGAACTCACATCGCCCTTCGCCAATTCCGCTTTTACAGCTTCAATATCGTCCAACGGGAGAAATGTCACATCCATTCCGCTATTGACGGGAGCCACAATTTTCGGATTGTCGGTTACACGAACAGCGGCAGAAGTACGTCCGTGAAAGCTTTTACCAAATGAAATGATTCGTTTCTTTCCGTTATAAAAAGAGGCCAGTTTCAAGGCATTTTCGTTGGCTTCGGCACCGGTATTGATCATAAACAGGTCATAATCTTCGTAGCCGGATGCCTCACCCAGTTTTTCGGCTAACTGAACCTGCAAGCTATTTTGCACTGAGTTGGAATAAAAGCCCAGTTTATTTAATTGTTCGGTTACCCGTTGCACATAATGCGGATGGGTATGTCCGATCAAAATCACGGCATGACCGCCGTACAGGTCGAGGTATTTGTTGCCCTGCGCATCGTAGGTGTAACACCCTTCGCCTTTTACAATTTCTATATTGAAAAGAGGATATACGTCGAATGGTTTCATCTGAAAAATATTATTGGATGAATTGTAGATACGCACGGCCGTGCGTATCTACAGAACGTGAATCAACACGGAATTTTGTCGATACGGGTTTGGTGACGACCGCCTTCAAAATCGGTGGTCAGGAATATTTGCGCCATTTCAATAGCCTCTTCGTCGGTAATAAAGCGACCCGGAAGAGACAAAATATTGGCATTGTTGTGTTGACGGGCAAGCGCTGCCAGTTCGGGTTTCCAGCACAAAGCGGCACGGATTCCCTGGTGTTTGTTAACCGTGATATTGATTCCGTTACCACTTCCGCAGATGGCAATTCCGAGATCGTATTCGCCGTTTTCCACAGCCTGTGCCAGCGGATGAGCATAATCGGCATAGTCGGCACTTGCCGTAGAGTCGGTGCCAAAATCGTGCAGTTCGGCTACCTGATCGACTAACCATTCGGCAACAGCGCCTTTGCATTCGAAGCCTGCATGGTCAGAAGCAATTCCAATTTTCAGTTCGTTTAAAGGTTTCATATTTTTTCTATTAGAACAAAGATCAAAGAGTAAAGAACAAAGACAATTAACGATATATCAAATTGCATCGTTCATGTTCCAGCCCTGGGCTTTGATGGGAAATTCCTGACCGTCGCGGGTTAACAAGGCACAACCCAGGTCTTCTTTGGCAATATATCCAATCACTTTCACCCCTTCAATAGCAACCACCTCGTCATGGTTCGCTGCCGGAACGGTGAACAGCAATTCATAATCTTCGCCTCCGTTCATGGCAGCGGTAGTCAGGTTCATGTTCAGTTCTTCCGCCATCACTGCGGTCTGGTAATCGATCGGCAGGCGATCTTCGTAAATACGGCACCCCTTTTTGCTTTGGGTACAAATATGGAGAATATCCGACGACAGGCCGTCCGAAATATCGATCATGGAGGTGGGTACAATATTTTTGGCAGCAAGAGCTTCTATAATTTCTTTGCGGGCTTCGGGTTTCAACTGACGTTCGAGCAGGTAATCCTTTCCCTTGAAATCGGGTTGAAAATCTTCCTGACCACTAAAAGCTATTTTTTCGCGTTCAAGCAGTTGCAACCCCATGTAGGCTGCACCCAGATCGCCGGTTACACAAACAATATCGTTCTCATTGGCCGTGTTTCTGTAAACGACTTTATCGGAGTCGGCCTCGCCCACGCAGGTAACAGAGATGGTCAAACCGGTTACCGATGCCGAGGTATCACCTCCCACCAAATCGACACCATAATGTTCGCAGGCAAGTTTCAATCCGGCGTAAAAGTCATCGATATCTTCCACCACGAAACGTTTGGAGATTCCCAACGAAACCGTAAGTTGCTTGGGGGCTCCGTTCATTGCATAAATATCGGAAAAATTGACCACAGCAGCTTTGTAACCCAAATGTTTCAGAGGCGCATAAACCAGGTCAAAGTGAATTCCCTCGAGCAACAGATCGGTAGTCACCAACACCTTCTTGTCGGGATACGACAGCACGGCGGCATCGTCCCCCACCCCTTTTTCGGTAGAAGGATTGGTGTTTTGAAACTGTTTGGTGAGATGCTCGATCAATCCGAACTCTCCAAGAGTAGCTATTTCTGTACGTTGAGGCATATTTTTTCAGAACAAAGAGTAAAGAACCAGGAATAAAGAGAAATGGCAGAAAAAGATCATACAATTATGATCCAAACACATTTTACTATTTCCAAAAGAGAGTACAAAGTTACGACAATCCGGGCTGATTCACAACAAAAAAGCACTTTTCGACAGAATCGTCGTGTCTGTATATTCACCTAAAATACAATAAGAAAAATGGGCAAAGCATGTTTGCCTTACCCATTTCTAAATATTTATGCAGTTTGCCGGTTATTTATACAAACACAAATAGGGAGTATCTTCGTCAGCCTTCACCTTGAACTTCACATCCTTCGGAACCACAAAAGTCTCAAATTTTTTGTAGGTTTTCCACTCCGTTTCTCCGGGCAACTGAACAGTCAACTGTCCCGAAATAACGGTCATCAACTCGATAGTTGCCGTGCCGAATTCATATTCGCCAGCGGCCATCACACCAACGGTAGCCTTACCCTCGGCCGACTCCAAAGCGATGGAAACCACCTCTCCATCGAAATACTGATTTGTTTTGAACATAAAAATAGGGATATAAAATGTATGATTCCAATTTTCCTCTTTGCCTCCACAAAGATACACCAAATTTCAGATCTAAGGAAAACGCCCAACGGCGTTTATTATTTACCTTTTGTCTTCGGGCAGGTCTCTTCTTAAAAAAGGAACTTACCCGAAGGCTTCGGGAACATCCCCAAAGGCCGAGAGCACTTACCCGAAAGGAAAAGGGACTTGCTTTTTACTTTCGGGCACCTTCCCGAAGAGATAAGGAACATGCCTTTTTTAAAAAGGCAGATGCCCGGAGCTTTCGGGAAGATTGCTTTCGGTTAAAGTATAAAAAAAGCGCGACTAAGGATAAATCCCGTCGCGCTTTCCCATCATTTATCAAACGAACACTTACAAAGTAACTCCCGTTTTGAATATGGAGATCTCGCGGAAGTTCTTCTTTTCCGTATTTACCTTCTCGCCATTGGCTACCTTCAGAATGTATTCGATAAAACGTTCCTTCAGTTCGTCCATCGACACTCCTTCGAGCAATACCCCTGCATTGAAATCGATCCAGAGAGGTTTATTGGCCGCCAACGTTGAGTTGGTAGAAATTTTCATCGTAGGCACAAAGCTACCGAACGGTGTACCACGGCCGGTGGTAAACAACACCATGTGACATCCGGCAGCGCCCAGAGCCGTACTAGCCACCAGATCGTTTCCCGGAGCGCTCAGCAGGTTCAAACCGTCGGTCTTGATACGGTCACCGTATTTCAACACATCGTCAACTACAGCAGCACCGCATTTTTGGGTACATCCCAGCGATTTTTCTTCCAATGTGGAGATACCGCCGGCTTTATTTCCCGGAGACGGATTTTCGTACACCGGTTGGTTATTCTTGATAAAATATTCTTTGAAATCGTTTATCAAATGTACCGTCTTGTCGAACAGATCCGGAGTTCCGCAACGGTTCATCAGGATGGTTTCGGCACCGAACATCTCAGGCACTTCGGTCAGCACCGTGGTACCGCCCTGAGCCACCAGAAAGTCGGAGAATACACCCAGCAACGGGTTGGCCGTGATACCGGAGAAACCGTCGGATCCGCCGCACTTCAAGCCCACGCGCAGGCTCGAAAGAGGCACATCTTCGCGCACATCCTCGCTCACTTTGTCGTAGAGCTGGCGCAACAGTTTCATCCCCTCTTCCAATTCGTCGCCAGCAATTTTCTGAGTTTCCATGAACAACACACGCTCTGGATCATAGTCGCCTAGAAATTCGCGAAACGCAGCAGGTTGGTTGTTTTCGCAACCCAAACCGACTACCAGCACACCACCTGCATTGGGATGGAGCACCATGTCACGAAGAATCTTGCGGGTATTTTCGTGGTCATCGCCCAGCTGAGAGCAACCGTAGTTATGAGGAAATGCCACAATAGCATCCACCCCATTACCACCGGTTTCGCTACGCAGATCTTCGGCCAACTGGTTGATAATACCATTAACGCAACCTACGGTCGGGATAATCCAAATTTCGTTGCGAATACCCACTTCGCCGTTTTTACGTTTGTAGCCCTTGAAAGTCAGGTTACTGTTCGGAATATTCAGTTCAACAAGCTTCGGTTGGTACTCATAGTCAAGCACCCCTTCCAGATTTGTCTTGATCTTCTTCTCATTCACCCATTCGCCCGCTTCGATGGCCACAATGGCATGACCGATAGAGTAGCCGTACTTCACCACGTGGTCGTTTACCGCAAAAGAGGCCAACGCCACTTTGTGACCGGCAGGAACCGTCTGCTTCACCGTAATGATTTGGCCATCCACCTGAATGGTTTCACCTTCGGGAAGCTCGGCAATTGCCACAGCTACATTATCGGCCGGATTTATTTTTAAATATTGAGTAGTCATAAATTAAGATTATAGAACAAAGACAAAAGAGCAAAGACAATCTGCAATCAGAAATATTGTCTCTAAAATCTTGGTTCTTAGCTCCTATGTCTTACTGATTATTTTACAATCGTCTTCACGGTAGCCAGCATCCCTTTTTCTTCAACAGAGGCAAGGAATTCGGCCACTTTTGCGGTCAGACCGGGAACCTTATTCAGATCCTCGCCCCAGATAAATTCGGCACCCAGCACACCTTCGGCCACCTTCTGAATCGAACCGGTAGCCCAGAGATTTTTCAACAGGTCAACGATAGCTGCGTCATCGTTCGGAACGATTTCCACGTCGCCGCGTTTGCCTCCTTTATAATAGGTAATAATACCGGCCAAACCAAGAACAATCCCTTCGGGCAAAACACCTTTGCGTTCCAGATAAATCTTCAAACCGGGCAGATCGCGGGTTTTGAATTTCGGGAATGAGTTCAGCATAATGCTGGTTACAAAGTGTTTTACAAACGGATTGCGGAAACGGTCGAGAACGGCATTGGCAAATGCTTCGAGCTCGTCTTGTGGCAAATCGAGAGTAGACGACAACTCTTCAAACATCACCTTACGCACAAATTTGCCGGTCACCTCATCTTCCACAATTTCGCGAACGGTATCCAAACCCGACAAATAACCTACCGGAGACAAAACAGTGTGAGGACCGTTCAACAAAGTAACTTTACGGTCGTGGTACGGTTTTTCGCTCGGGACGAACAACACGTTCAAACCGGCTTTATCGGCAGGGAATTCGGCAGCAAGCGATGCTGGCGCTTCAATCACCCACAAGTGGAAAATTTCGCCCTTAACAACCATCTTGTCCTCTACCTGTACTTTTTCCAAAATCTGATCGATGGTATCTTTTGGATAACCCGGTACGATACGATCAACCAATGTCGGATAAACGCCGCAAGCGGTTTCGAACCAGTTTTTGAAATCGGCACCCAATTGCCACAGTTCAATATATTGTTCGATACATTTTTTCAGTTCAACGCCATTGTGGAAAATCAACTCGCAAGGCATGATATGAAATCCTTTGTCGGCTGCACCGTTGAAGGTTTTGAAGCGATGATACAACAACTGAGTTAACTTTCCGGGATACGATTTTGCCGGTTTGTCTTCGAGTTTGCACGACGGATCGAAAGCGATACCAGCTTCGGTAGTATTCGAAATAACAAAACGCATTTCCGGGTTTTCGGCCAGTTTCAGGTATTCGTCAAACTGAGTGTAGGGATTCAAACCACGAGAAATCACATCGATCATCTGGATAGAATCAACTTCTTTTCCATCGGCCAAACCTTGCAGATTCACGTGATACAAACCGTCCTGAGCGTTGAGCATATCCACCATCCCTTTTTCGATAGGTTGAACAATCACGACGCTGCTATTAAATCCGGCTTTCTGATTCATGTTGAAAACGATCCAATCGACGAAAGCACGTAAAAAATTTCCTTCACCAAATTGAATAATGCGTTCAGGATACTTATTTGCCTGAACATTTTGTCTGTTTAGAGTTTTCATTGTTTTTTCTTTGAAAGTTTATTGCCCAACCGGCAATAGTATATTAATTGATATTTCTTCTTTATGAATCGAGCTCAATATGGTTTATACTCCGTGTAATAATCGGCGTTTTCTTTCACCAACAAATCGACCGGCATATAATTTACCTTTTTCACCGCTTTTTTCAGCACAATATTATTGAACAACGCCTTTATGCCGTTGTAGGTTTGCATTTCGGGACGCTGCGCGATGATAATGGCTATTCTGCCCTGCTTCAGGTAAGCGATATTTTTGCTCAGGGCATCGTACCCCAGCAAAGTCACATCTTCAATTTTTTCGCGTTCCAAAAAAGCAGCGATATTGTAAGCCGTAGAGTTAAAGATCACAGCAGCTCCAACGTTATTGCGTTCATCAAAGGCTCTGCGCATCAACAACTCGTTCATTTCAACATTTCCGGCTTGGAGTTCAACATTTACCACCGAACAATCGGGACGATACTCGCTCAAATACGAAAGAAAGCCCTCCTGACGTTGCAAAGTCTGGTTGGCTCCAATAAAACCCTTTCGCAACGTTCTGAAAAGTACGATATTTTTTCCCTGAGGCAACGATGCGGTTACAAACTTGGCTCCGATAAAGCCGCTCTGAAAAGAGGGTTGGCCGAAGTATGCCAGATAATCGGCTCCTTCGATCTGAGAATCGACAAAAACCACAGGAATACCTCTCTTTTTCATCGTTGCACATAATGCCAGACTTTTATCCCGCAAAATAGGAGACAGAAGCAAACCCTGAAAATCTTCACTTTCCAGAGCATCGATAGCATTGTAAAACGACTGCGCTTCAAACTGGTTGAAGTATCGTTTTTCTATCTCCACATTGAATTTATCAAAATCGGCGATAGCTCTGTCAATCCCCTTGTCAACCGCTTCCCAGTAGTCTCCTTCCTCAAACGAGGGAATCAGAGAAATAATCCGGTAGGTTTTTCTGGCCGACAATGAACTGGCAATAAGGTTCGGCTCATAATTGAGTTCTTTCAGCGTCGCCTTAATTTTTTCTTTGCTTTTTTCGGAAACCTCGCCCCGATTATGAAGAACCCGGTCTACGGTTCCAGCCGATACTCCGGCTTTTTTCGCAATATCTTTGATTGTTATCTTTCTGTCAACACTCATGGTTTTAGGTTAGTTTGGATTTGCGAATGTATACTATTTTCTTGTATTTTGCAATATCGTGTACGAACACGAAATACACAATATAACCTAACACACCCTCATACCAAACTAATTATCAACAAATAATAAGACCAAGGTCTTTTTCAAACAGCACGCAATAAAATAAAAATTCATTTTATTTAACACATCAATCGTGTTCATCCATCCTTTTTTTGAGAGCTTTCCGATCGTACGTCTTCTTACTTTTATGAATTTTGTGCACTGATCGCCAACCCACTTGTTGCGCAAGTTCATTTTCTCTATCAGCCCTTTTCACCGCTTTGAGATAATCTTTCGTGGTTATTCTCAATGCTCGTTTTGCCTTCTTTCCTCCGTTTTTCACAGCAACATCTCCTTTCTATTTTCCGATACTACACCTTTTCAACCAGCTTCACCAATTGCTCCAGATACATTTGGTCAATAGCATCAAATGCGGCAAGCTCACTGCTATCAATATCCAATACCGCCCACACCTCGCCATCAGCCATAAGAGGGACAACAATTTCAGACCTTGAGAGCGAACTACAGGCTATGTGTCCGGGGAATTGATCCACATCCGGCACTATCAGAGTCTGCATCTCCCGCCATGCCGTTCCACAAACGCCACAACCATACGCAATACGGGTACACGCCACCGGACCCTGAAAAGGGCCGAGTACCAACTGCTCATTTTTAACAAGATAAAAGCCCACCCACCAAAACTCAAACACCTCCTTTAGAGCCGCAGAGAAATTGGCCATGTTGGCAACCACATCCTTCTCTCCTCCTACAAGAGCTGCAAGTTGCTGAAGCAGCAACTCATACTGTTCTTTTTTGGAACAATCCTCCAACTTTACAATATTCTCTGGCATATGTTTAATTTTATCACGTAATAACCAATCAATTAGATCAATGTAAATGCTAAAAACGACAGTTTTTTCTTAAGCTCTCTGGAAATTGCAAAAAAATTACCGATATTTGCAAGATGTTTGATATTATCTGGAAAGGCATAATCATCGGTATTTGCGTATCTGCGCCTATGGGTCCGATAGGCGTTTTATGTATTCAGCGCACACTAAACCGAGGCAAATACTATGGCATAGCGACCGGTCTCGGTGCAACTGCCTCCGACTTGCTTTATGCCATCGTTACCGGCTATGGAATGAGCTTTGTGGTTGACTTTCTGCAACTTCATCAATTCGCATTCCAGATTATCGGCAGCGTACTTGTGTTAGCTTTCGGGTTCTACCTCTCCAGAACCAATCCTGTCAGACAATTATCAAAAACATCGGAAGCAAAAGAGAGTTACACGCAGGACTTTGTTACTTCGTTTGCTTTAACGATCACCAATCCGCTCATTATTTTCCTATTCATGGCTCTCTATGCCCGTTTCAGTTTTATCACACCATCTACCCAATTTGGTCAAGCTGTAATCGGGTTCTTATGTATTCTGGTAGGAGCTTGTGCCTGGTGGTTTTCGCTTACCAGCATTGTCAATATCTTCCGAAACAAATTCAATGTCAGGGGACTACGCTGGGTCAACATCATTACCGGCTGCATTATCATGATTCTGGCTATTATCGGCATCATCATGACTCTTTCCGGCGACGAATTTATCAGGTAAGATTCCTCAGATTACCTGCCTGATGGCAACCAGTTTTTCAAGCAATCCTTCCAGTTTATCCAACTGAAGCATATTTGCCCCATCCGATTTGGCGTTCCAGGGTTCGGGATGTGTTTCAATAAACAACCCGTCGACGCCGACAGCCACGCCAGCTTTTGCCAACGTTTCAATCATTTCAGGCTGCCCACCCGTTACTCCGGACGATTGATTGGGTTGTTGCAACGAGTGCGTAATATCGAGAATCACGGGACAGCCCGTTCGTTGCATCACCGGAATCGCACGAAAATCGACCAGCAGATCCTGATAACCGAAGGTAGTTCCACGCTCCGTAAGCATCACCTTGTCATTCCCCGAATCAAACACTTTTTGAGCGGCAAACTGCATCGCATCGGGCGATAAAAATTGTCCTTTCTTGATATTGATCCATTTCTGCGTTTTGGCAGCAGCAGCCAACAGTTCGGTTTGCCGGCACAAGAACGCAGGAATCTGCAACACATCAGCATATTCGGCAGCCAGTACGGCTTCCTGCTCGGTGTGAATATCCGTCACCACCGGAATATCGAATTCCCGCCCCACTTTTTGCAATATTTTCAACGCTTTTTCATCACCGATACCAGTAAAGGAGTCGATCCGCGAGCGGTTGGCTTTGCGGTATGAACCTTTGAAAATGTAAGGAATCTGCAGACGATCGCAAATTTTCACAATCTTTTCGGCTATTGAAAGAGCCATCTCTTCGCCTTCAATCACACACGGACCCGCCAGCAAAAAGAAGTTGCCCGAATCGCTATTTTTAAGACGTGGAATATTCATAATTAAACTATTTGTTGTATTTAAGGTCTAGAAATTCGTTTGGAAAATGTAAAATAATGTTGCATGAAATAGCTTAAAACTGCACAAAAAAGAGAAATTATAACATTTGATGGAGATGGATACAAACCAAGTTCTTCAACCAAAAGCTTCAATCCCCAATAATTTATAAGAATATTGGTTCCCGTCACCATGCCATAACGTATCAATTGCACTCTTCCCCGTAATGCAGAGCCTTCAAAACTAACATACTTACCTAGCAAAAAACCAGTCGCAAATATTATTGGAAATGAAAACACAAAAGCAGCAATATGAGGAGTCATTGCCAAATATTTCAAATAAACAATTTCTTTTTGAAATACGAAATTATAAAGAACAGAATATAACATCCACCCAAAAACCAGATTTGCAGAACCACAAAAAGCATATCGAAAAAGAGATTGAGGAATCATTTTCCGAACAGGTTGAATATAAAAAAAATCAATAAAACGAATAATAAATCGGCGGATCAATCGGACTACTCTTTTCATATATAGCGACTTGGTGGTCATTTTTCCTTTTTTATACAAGTGTAGGTTATATAATTAATTATCGGTAAATTTGCATGCCAAAAATCATACGCAAATATACACTTTTCTGCTGATTTTGATTGTTTTCATCGATTACGATAACACCGATACAGCACAACCTCCGCATGAACTACGTAAAAGCAAAAAAACATCTGGGACAACACTTCTTAAAAGATTTATCGATTGCCCAACGGATTGCTGATAGCTTAGCCCTAACAGAAACGATGCCGGTGCTCGAAATTGGGCCTGGAACTGGAGTGCTCACCCAATTTCTTCTTCAAAATCCGAACATAGAGCTTACTGCCATCGAGATAGACTCCGAATCGGTTGTCTATCTCAAAGAGCATTACCCTGCATTATCGTTAATTGAAGGCGATTTTCTGAACTTCAACATCGATTCTCTTTGCGACGGCAAATCCTTCTGCATTATCGGAAATTTTCCATACAACATCTCCAGTCAGATATTTTTCAAAGCACTGGAACACAAAGACCGCATTCCGGTCATTGCCGGCATGTTGCAAAAAGAGGTTGCCGAACGACTGGCTTCTCCTCCGGGAAACAAGCAATACGGAATATTAAGTGTGTTTCTTCAAGCCTATTACGACATCGAATATCTGTTTACCGTTTCAGCGGACGTATTTGATCCTCCTCCCAAAGTAAAATCGGGTGTGATCAGGCTGAAACGCAACAAGGTTCAAAAGCTCGACTGCGACGAAAAACTCTTTATTGCCGTGGTAAAAGCAGGCTTTAATCAACGAAGAAAAACACTTCGCAATGCGCTCAGAGGCCTCCACAACCAGCCACAAGCGACACACCCCCTACTGGAAAAACGCGCCGAACAATTGGATGTGGCCGCATTTGTAGAGCTTACCAACTGGGTTGCTTCGTTACAGCAATAAGATAAAGAATCAATTGAGAATCGAATAGCCGAATTAATCACCTTCCAACCGTTACTTATCATGTCTGAACTGAGATTATTTTATCATGAAAACGGGAGACTCAAAATGTCGAAAGACATCAATACGCTAAAGAAAATACCTCTTACGAGTTTTATCTGGATCGACCTGAATGATGTTACGGAAGAGATTGAAGATCAATTGGAAGATTTCCTAAAAATTTACATTCAGGAAGAGGAAGAAATTGAAGAAATCGAAATCAGTTCGCGATACATAGAGACGGCAGATACCATTGTGGCCAATTCCAAATTTTTATTGGACAATTATACGCAAGAAGCGGTTTCATTTATTCTCAAAAACAACATTCTGGTATCGGTTCGTAGCGCTACCCTAAAATCATTCAACGAAACTGTCAAAAAGCTCTTTGCAAACAGCAAGAGTTATACCAATGGCTATCTGGTTTTGGTGGCCATACTGGAGACCCGAGTTGAAATTGATGCCGATATGATTGAAGACACCACTCAGGAGATCACGGCTTTAAGTAACACCTTAAAATCAGATTCGGATGCAGAAGATGACGTGTTGATTGCCATCAAAAACTTACAGGAAAAAACCATGTCGATACGTGAAGCCATTATCGACAAGCAACGTGTGGTTTCCAACATGCTAAAAAGCAACCTCTTTCCTTCCGAACTAAAACCCAAGCTCACCATCATCATCAAAGACATTAACTCACTGTTTGAATATACGCGTTTCAACTTCGACCGCCTTGATTTTCTGCAAGACACATTCATGGGTCTTGTCAATACGCAACAAAATCAGATTATCAAGATATTCACCATTCTGACCGTTATCTTTATGCCCCCTACCCTGATTGCGAGTATTTTCGGTATGAATTTTATGCATTTACCCGGATCGCAGATGGCCTCGGGATTTTGGCTATGTATCTTGCTGATGGTTGCAACGGTTGTCATTATCTTATTTTACTTCAAAAGAAAGAAATGGCTGTAAGTTATTACACACATTTTAAAACACTTCCGAAATCCGACATATAAAGAAGCATCCCTGCAAAAAGGGCTTAAAGTGCCTTCCGGACACTACGTTTGCTACCATTTCACCCGCCATGAAAAGACTCTTGTGATGACGATTTAACAAAACATTTGCCATCTTTGACCGGATATCATAAAAAAACGATTATTTTTGTAAGAACAACGTACTACAACAACATTTTTTTCGTTTACAACAACGTAGTAAAACATCATTTAAACTTCAGATTCATATTTCAATGTTTGATTATATAAAGGGAAAAATAATGGAATTGACGCCCACTTCGGCCGTAATCGAAACCGGGGGAATTGGGTATCTGACTCACATTTCGTTATCAACATACTCATTGCTTGAAAATAAAGAGACGGCTCAAATTTATGTCTACGAAGCCATTCGGGAAGATGCGCATTTGCTTTTCGGTTTTTCCACCAAGGAAGAACGCGAGATGTTTTTATTGTTGATTTCCGTTTCAGGCGTCGGTGCGAACACCGCCCGAATGATATTATCGTCTCTGTCAGTACCAGAACTACAGCAAGCCATTGCACAGGAAAATGCTACAGTTCTGAAAAACGTTAAAGGCATTGGTTTAAAAACGGCTCAACGTATGATTATCGATCTGAAGGACAAAATAGGACGTTTGGGCGGCGACATTAAACCCATTGACAACAGTGCTTATTCTTCGGTAAAACAAGAAGCTGCAAGTGCTTTGGTAATGTTGGGATTTCAATCGGCACCTATCAACAAAGTGTTGGATAAGATTTTTTCGGGCACCCCATATCCTACCGTAGAACAAGCCATAAAACAAGCGCTTAAAATGCTATAATTTAAGATGATTAGGTATTTAACGAAAACCCGACTGTGATCAAAAAAATAGTTCCTTTCATTATAGCACTCTGTTTTATTGCAATTTCCGCGCTGCCAGTCGTTGGCAAACAATCCGGGCAAAAGGCAGAACCTCCTACTTCTCTGGATCATAAAAATGACAGTGGGTCGGACTCTACTGCCGTAATATTTCCCGTCAAAAAGACATCCGCAGTTTCGGCTTCGGAAATGGGGACTTCCCAACCGATGGATTTGCCCGATCCCGACAACATCAGAAGTTCCGTGGTTTACGACCCGGTAAGCGGGCTCTATTTTTTCTACACGAAAGTCGGAAACATGGACATTGCCACCCCGATGTCGATGACCGGACAAGAGTACCAGGACTACACCCTGCGCACCTCCATGCAGTCGTACTGGAGGCAACGCAACGATTCGGTTCAAAAAAGTGAAGATTCCAAGTTTGCCATGACAGACATGAAATTTAGTCTGGGACCTGCAGACAAACTCTTTGGCCCGGGAGGCGTACAGGTAAAGATGCAGGGATCGGCAGAACTGGATTTCGGAGTACGTTCGCATACCATCGACAACCCCATCTACCCCTATCGCATGCGTCGCCCCGCACCGGCATTCGACTTCAGTGAAAAAATCCAGCTGAATGTAAACGGAAAGGTGGGAGATAAAATAAACCTCAACCTCAATTACAACACAGAATCGTCGTTTGATTTCGACCAAAAGATGATTAAGCTGGGTTATACCGGCAAAGAGGACGAAATTATCAAGAAAATCGAAGCCGGTAATGTCAGCTTACCTCTCAACAGTTCCCTAATCACCGGTAGCTCTGCCCTATTCGGGGTCAAAACCGAGTTACAATTCGGCAAACTGAACGTTGTGGCAGTTGCCTCGCAGCAACAGTCGCAAACCAAAACCGTAAGTTCCAAAGGCGGAGTGCAAACAACGAAGTTCTATCTTCCAGCCGACAGGTACGACGCCAACAGGCACTTCTTTCTATCGCAATATTTCCGGAATAATTTTGACCGCTGGATGAACCAACTCCCATACATTACCTCGGGGGTTACCATCAACCGGGTTGAGGTGTGGGTTACAAACAAGAGGAGCGACTTTTCTCAGGCACGTAACATCATTGCCTTCTCGGATATCGGAGAAGCAGCCAACCTCACCAATGCACACTGGATTCCCAATTCCGGAGTAAAACATCCGTCGAATGCAACCAACTCTTTGTACAATGAAGTAACGACATTACCTGGCATCCGCGACATTCAAAATACAAATGCAATACTGGATGCGCAATACAGCGCCATGGGAATCATCGGGAGCCGCGACTACGAAAAAGTAGAAAGCGCCCGCAAGCTGGAAGCTTCCGAATATACCATCAATAAAGATTTGGGATACATCTCGTTGCGAAACGCCCTCAACTCCGACGAAGTTTTGGCCGTGGCATACGAATTTACGGCGGGAGGGAAAACCTATCAGGTGGGCGAATTCTCGACCGATCCGGTTACAACACCCAAGGCCATTGTTGTAAAACTACTAAAAAACACAAATTTGTCACCATCGACTCCACTCTGGAAATTGATGATGAAGAACGTTTACAATATTGGCGCGTCGCAAATGCAAAAAGAGAAATTCAAGCTCAATGTGATGTATGAAAGCGACTCGACCGGTATCAACGTCTCCTACATCAACGAAGGCACCATCAAAGGGCAACAGCTGACGCGGGTGATGAATCTGGACAATCTCGACTCGAAAAACGAAGCGCACCCGGATGGCAACTTCGATTACATTGAAGGCTATACGGCGGTTTCGGACGGAGGCAGAATAATCTTTCCGGTTGTGGAACCTTTCGGAAGTTATCTTGCGACGAAAATAGGCAATCCTGTAATCGCGAAAAAGTATACCTATCAGGAACTGTACGATTCGACATTAACCAACGCGCAGCAATACAGCGCCAAGAACAAATTCAGACTTGTCGGCGAATACAAAGGCACATCGGGTTCGCAAATACAGCTCAATGCCATGAATGTCCCCCGCGGTTCGGTCGTGGTCACTGCCGGAGGAAAAATATTGACAGAGAACCAAGACTACACGGTCGATTACATGATGGGAACTGTCAACATCATCAACCAAAGCATTCTGGCATCGGGTACCAATGTCGATGTTAAACTCGAAAACCAGTCGATGTTCGACCTGCAGCGGAAAACACTGATAGGCACACACATGGAGTATGCTTTCAGCAAAGATTTTTCCGTCGGTGGTACTCTCATGCACCTGTCGGAGCTACCGCTAACGCAAAAAGTGTCGTACGGGAATGACCCGATTTCGAATACGATATGGGGGCTGAACACTTCCTACAGAACAGAGTCGCTATGGCTAACCAACTTGCTAAATAAGATTCCACTGCTCAACCTCTCTAAGCCATCTTATATCAGTCTAAACGCCGAGTTCGCCCAATTAATTGCCGGGCACCCGAATTCCGTTTCAAAGAAGGGAGAGGTATTTGTGGATGATTTTGAAGGGACCAAAACCGACATCGAGCTGGCTTATCCCTACAACTGGTTCCTGGCCAGCACGCCCTACGACTTATCCTCATCTGCACTATTTCCGGAAGCTACGTTGAACAACAACGTAAATTATGGCAAGAACAGAGCCTTAATGAGTTGGTTTGTGGTCGACCAGACGGTATTTTCGGGCAATTCGTCGCTCACACCCGACTATATCCGTGGCAACAAAGACCTTCAATCGGACAACCTGACCAGACAAGTGCTGGAACAGGAAATTTTCCCGAACCGGGAATCACTCTATGGTACCACATCGTACCTTCCCGTTTTAAATGTGTCGTACTACCCAACGGAACGTGGCCCTTACAACATGGACGTGATACCCACCAGTTACAGCAAAGGGATCGATGCAAACGGGAAACTGAAAGACCCCAAAACACGCTGGGGTGGTATCATGCGTAAGTTAGAAACCTCTGACTTCGAATCGTCCAATATCGAATACATCGATTTCTGGATGATGGATCCCTTCGTTAACGACACCCTTCAAAAGAAAACAGGAGGAGACCTCTATTTCAACCTGGGTGATATTTCGGAAGATATTTTGAAAGACGGAAAAAAATTCTTTGAGAACGGACTGTCGGCATTTGGCGACACCACCAACACAACCAGTACCGTATGGGGACGCCTTCCTTCGCTTCAATCAACAGTTTTGGCATTCGACAACAGTGCAAATGCGCGTCAATATCAGGATGTAGGACTCGATGGGCTAACAACGGCCAATGAGTTTTCGTTTCCCACGTACAAAAATTACCTCAATCAGTTGAAAAATGCAGTATCGCCGACAACCCTGCGTCAATGGCAAAACGACCCGTTCTCGCCGCTTAATGACCCGGCAGGCGACAACTACATCAGCTATCGAAATCCGACATACAACGCCGACAAAGCATCCATTTTAAGCAGATACAAGCACTACAACGGAAGCGAAGGAAACTCTACGGATGATGGATCAACAAGTAACTACACCTCGGCAGCCACCTCTTTGCCCGATGTAGAAGACCTCAATCAGGATAACACATTGAACCAATACGAGAACTACTATCAGTATAAAGTATCGCTACGGCGTTCCGATTTACAAATTGGGACAAACTATCTCGTCGATAAAATATCGCCTACCGTAAAATTAAAGAATGGGAGACAAACAAAAGTAAGCTGGTATCATTTCAAAATTCCAATTCGGGATTATCAAAAGAAAGTAGGATCCATAAACGATTTCAAGTCGATCCGTTTCATGCGTATGGTTCTCTCCAATTTTGAAGATTCGACCTTTCTGCGATTTGGAACATTAAACCTCGTGAAAGGCGATTGGAGAACCTATACGCAACGGTTATACACCACCACCGGCGCTCCGACTTCGGCGGGAGATCTTGATGTGGGGGCTGTAAATATTGAAGAAGACGGCAACCGGATTCCAGTCAACTATGTGTTGCCTCCGGGAGTAACCCGGCAGGTAGACCCGAGTCAGCCACAAATCCGGCAGGAAAACGAACAATCCATCACACTGAAGGTCAACAATCTTGCACCCAACGATGCACGTGCGGTCTACAAAAATACCAATTATGACATGCGGCAGTACAAACGTCTGCACATGTTTACCCATGCCCAGCAAATAGCAGACGACAACTCCAATTTGAAAGACTACGAGCTCACGGCCTTTATCCGAATGGGATCCGACCTGACGAATAATTATTACGAATACGAAGTTCCGCTCAAACTGACCGATGCAGGCCACTACCAGCAAAACAGCGACAAAGACAGAGCAAGCGTATGGCCTGCCGAGAATGAGCTTGACATTGCCTTGAAGGTATTGACCGATTTGAAGAAGCGGCGCAATGCCGAAAGAGGCACGAATACCGGTGTTTCGCTCACGACACCTTATGCCTACTATGACCCAGCATACCCGAAAAATAAAGTAACCGTTTTAGGAAATCCAAACCTAGCAAATATCCAGTCGATTATGATCGGAGTACGAAATAACGGTCGTGCTCTTAAGAATGGAGAAGCCTGGTTGGACGAACTCAGTCTGAACGAGTTTGATGAAGGTGGTGGTTGGGCAGGGACGGCCAACACGGCCATTGCCCTTTCGGATCTGGGAACAGTAAACGCCTCCGGTAGATTTGTCACAGCCGGTTTCGGCAGCATCGAGCAAAATATTCTGGGGCGCAGTATGGACAACAACTACCAATACAACGTTTCAACAACACTGCAATTAGGTAAATTTTTTCCAGAGAAGGCCAAAGTCAGCATTCCGTTCTATCTTTCGACCTCAAACGAAATCATGCGTCCCAAATACAATCCGCTGGATGGAGATATTCTGCTGTCGGATGCGCTAAAAGCAGCCATCAATAAAACGCAACGCGACTCTATCCTCTCGTTTGCAGAAACAAGACATACAACCACCAGCTTCAATATCACCAATGCGCGGGTGGACATCCGGAGCAAAACACCGCAGTTGTACGATCCTGCCAATTTTGCATTCTCGTATGCCTACAACCACTCGAGCGACAAGAGTCCGGACGTAATCTACCGTTTTACGAACGACTATCGTGGCGCATTCAGTTATGCCTTCAACACCATGCCCAAACCGTGGGAACCGCTCAAGAACAGCAAGCTTCTGAAATCACCGTTGCTCGCATTGATCCGAGATTTTAACCTGAATTTCATTCCGAGTCAGATTGCATACAACACCAACATTACGCGGACATATTCGCAAGCTCAGGCTCGTGACTATGATGCCATCAATGCCGGAACAAGACAAGATAAATATGATTTGATGACGTTCAGCCAGGACTTTTTGTGGGATCGACGATTCGACATTAAACTCGATCTGACCCGGGGATTATCCTTCTCGTTTTCATCAAGTACCAATTCAAGAATCGACGAGCCTTACGTGCCGGTCGACAAAACATTGTTCCCCGACGAGTACAAGATGTGGAAAGACTCGATCAAACACAGCATTGCCAGCCTTGGACGTCCGCTTTTATACCAACAAATGTTTACGGCAGCCTACACCCTACCTATCAACAAATTGCCTTATCTGGACTTTATTACCACACGAGTTCAGTACACGGCCAATTACGACTGGCAAACAGGGGTTACCACTGCATCGAAACTGAACGTCGGGAACACGATCAGCAGCACCGCACAAACGCAAACTGACGGCCAGTTCAATTTTGAAACGCTGTACAACAAAATTAAACTGCTCAGCGATATCAACAAAAAGTTCAATTCCAACAACCGGGTTCCACAATATCGCACCCGCTCTTTCCGGCAAGAGGTAAAGTTAGCAAAGAGGACTGCAACCAAGCTGACGCACCGGCTTAATTCAACCAAGCTGACCTTAACAGCAACCGATACGCTGGGTCGGACGATCAACTTACGTTATAAAGTAATCGATGCTAACACGATTGAAATAGGAGCATTACCCAAACAGACAATCGCAAGTATCAGTATTACCTCGCAGGAGAAAAATCAAAGCGGAGTATCACGTAGCCTTATCGATTATGCCGCACGCACATTGATGATGGTACGCAGAGGTAGCATTTCCTATCGCTACAGCCAGAACCTCACGCTTCCCGGATTTATCGGCACCAGCAAATGGTTTGGGCAATCGACCCTGATGGGATCTACGGCTCCGGGTGCAGGATTCAGCTTCGGCTTTTTCGACAAGGGTTTTGTATCGAAAGCGCTCGACAAAGGATGGCTCATTTCAAACGACACGGTAGTCAATCCGGCAACCTTTGCCACGACCAAAGACTTTGAAGCCCGTCTGAATCTGGAACCCATTCCTGGTCTTAAGATAGACCTTGCCCAAAAGTGGTTTCAGTCGGGACAAACATCTATGGAATTTATGTACAAAGGGATGCCCTCCACCTTTACAGGGAGTTTTCACATGAGCTACATTGCTATAGGTACTTTCTTCAAAAACAGCGGAAACTCATCGAATAGCTTCAGTTCGCAAACATACCGCAATTTCAAAGCCAACCGGAACGAGGTTGCCCGCTTACTCGCGCAAAGATATGCCGGACAGCGCTATCCCAATTCGGGCTTTATGGAGGGCCATGTACTGGCCGGAGCCACCTATAGCGACAGAAACGGAGGCATCAACCCGAATTCTGCCGACGTACTGATACCTGCATTTTTGGCCGCATACGGAGGTCATTCCGTTTCGGGAAGCAAACTGGGACTATTTCCGTCGTTGTTACAATCGCTGCCCAACTGGCGCATCACCTTCGATGGTCTATCGTCTATACCATTTATTGCCAAATACCTGAAATCGTTAACCTTGAACCATGCCTACAATTGTGATTATACCATGGCTGCCTACTCGTCCTATTCCAACTGGACAAGCAACGGCTCCGTAGGGTTTATCAAGGACGTAACGACTGGCAACCCAATTCCGTCATCACAATACAACATCGGATCGGTAACCTTAACCGAAAGTTTTTTGCCTTTGGTCGGGGTTGATGCCACCTTCAAAAACAGTCTGTCGACAAGACTCATGTATAACACGCAACGCAATCTAAGCCTGAATATTACCAGTGCCCAAATAATGGAGATGCTCAGCAAAGAGTGGGTCATCGGAGTGGGATATATGCTCAAGGACTTCAATCTGATTCTAAAGCTAAAGAACAAGCAATCGAAGGTAAAGAACGACCTCACGTTGCGGTGTGATTTTTCGGTACGTGATACCAAAAGCTTGATGCGTAACATCGCGAGCGACAATGTGCAACCGACAGACGGAGGTACGACCACCACCATCAAAATTTCCGGCGATTATGTATTCAGCTCAATGCTCAACATCAAACTATTCTATGACCGCAACATGAGCAATCCTCTCATTTCAACATCATATCCCATGGCGACCACTAATTTTGGAGTTGCGTTAAAATTTTTACTAACCCGATAATGCTATTCTTGTCAGCCAGAATGTACATCCGCACCCCCAATCATTTTTTGTTTTATTCATATTTAAAGCACATTATTTTATTATTTTTAATAATCACAGAAATAGATTTTCATTTAACACCAATCACTGTAATTATTAACTACCCTAAAAGCCTGCTTTTGAAAAATAATATCTATTTTTACACCTAAATCTAAGATAGAGAAATATAAAGAGTCGTTGTTTTCACTACGCCATCTGCTAACGCATGAAATTAGCAACAACGTATGAGGTTTATAAGCAATCGATTCTTCTTTTTTTGCATTATATCCATTGGTCTACTGTGGAGTAATGTATGCAAATTAGAAGCACAAACACTTTCAGCAACCCTATCAGGTTCAGACAGAGTATGTCAAAACGCATCCTCTCCCAAAATCATTTTTAGAGGCTTTAATGGCACCGCACCCTATACGTTTACCTATACGTTTAATGGAGGTAGTGAACAAGAAATCATTACAGATGCCACTTCCGACATGGCAATTATTGCCATTCCAACGGGATTTGTCACCTCTTTCAACTACATATTAAAAAGTGTCAAAGATGCCAACGAGATAATTCAACCCCTCACTGAGCAAGTTGCGACAGTGGTAATCAATGCTCCGCCATCCATATCCGGTCCTTCGGATGTGTGTGCGGGAGGTAGCACGATTGAATTATCGGCGGGAACCAGCACTCCGTCTTATTCATACCCATGGAGCTCTTCTAACGACAATATTGCTACTGTGGAAAACAGTGGAATTGTAACATCAAACCAACCAGGAACAGCCACCATTACCTACACGGATGAAAACGGATGTACTGCATCTAAAAACATTACAGTCAATCCTAATCCGATAGCAGATTTCACTTATCCGGACAAATCCTGTGCGGGCACTAAGGTTAATTTTTCGTCTACAGTTTCGGGTGATGGTGGAACTTCCTACAAATATGCTTGGTTTTTCGGAGACTTATCTACCTCATCAGAGGCCAATCCTGCCCACAAATTCGATGCTGTGGGTGAGTCATCTGCTACAAAGGATTTTTCCGTATCGCTTATTGCAACCAATGCGACTACGGGATGTAGCTCAATCCAACAAACTCATAGCGTTACTGTGACCGGTTCTTTGGATCCCAGCCTGTCATCCAACCGGGCTGAAATGAAAACGGAAAATGGAGTACCCACTTTCATTGTATGTGAAAACTCCTCGACAGAAATAGATTTTATAAACACGTCAACAACAACGGCACATAACCAAAGCTATACTATCGAATGGGGAGATGGAACCACTTTTTCATCCACTGCCTCCTGGACATCCACAAAGCATACCTTTGCAGTTGGGTTACACACATTAAAATACACGATAACAGGAAATACCGGTTGTGATGCAACCAAAGAGTATATAGTATTTGTCGGGTCCAATCCCTCTGTTTCTTTAGAAAATCCAGGAAATACGCAACGCTGTATCGATGAGACGTTGTCATTTACTGTAGATAAAGTAGGAAACAATCCTCCGGGTACGACTTACACTGTTTCCTTTAATGATGGTTCTCCTGATGAACATTATACAACAGCAACTTTACCTTCTGCAATCACCCATAAATTTCGAAAAACCTCTTGCGGAACCAATAGCGTTATTGGTTTAAGTATGTTTGAAAATTCTTTCTTAGTCAAAATATTGGCTGAAAACCCATGCGGACCGTCATTATCAGTTGTCGCGCCTATATACATATCCACTCCGGCAATAGCACAATACACGCTACCGTCTGAAAATTTCTGTACCAACTCCAGTATCTCATTAAACAACACCTCCATAGATGGAACACAAGCATCCCAATTTGGATGTGCCCCAACCAAGGTGCTATGGAGCGTTTCTCCTAATACCGGATTCTCTTTCGACGGCAAGTTAGGAAGTGACAACGGGCACCCCGACACCCCCAAGGAGTGGACTGGTGGAAGCCATGACTTATCTTTAACATTTTCAGAGCCAGGAAGCTACACTATCACGATGAACAATGCAGGTACGTGTAACAATTCGGTGTACACAAAAACCATTTGCGTTACACCTCCTTTGGTTCCCAAATTTACGGTAGACAAGAGTTCTGCTTGCGTTGACGAAACCGTCACAACCACCAACACAACAGATATTTCCAATCGTTGTAGTACCCCCATCTATTTCTGGACGGTAGCCTATGCTGCTGGATACGGTGGTTCTTCCTCTTCCTATTCATTTGCCAATGGAACAAATTCGGCGTCAAAAGAGCCATCATTTATTTTCCACAAGGCTGGAAATTATACCATTAAACTGATGGCTGGAAACGAATGTGGCACTCAGACATTCTCCCAAACCGTGACTATCAAGCAATCCCCCAAAGTCACAATAAACAGTATAGCTGATTATTGCGGATCTACCACAATCACTCCTTCCGCAACGATCAATTTATGTACCCCATCAACAACCGGAATCACTTACGATTGGACCTTAACAGGAGGCAATCCGTCATCTGCTTCGACAGTCAATCCCGGAACAATATCATACAATACTCCAGGCAGTTATACTATTGCTCTGAAAGTAACGAATGAATGTGGTTCCACAACCGATAATAAAGCATTCACTGTAAAACCTGTTCCACAGGTTTCCAATGTTCCGGCAACAATGAAACAGACCACATGTTCCAATGTTCCAACGACAGAGGTTCCTCTCACCGCCAATTTAAGCGGCACCTCATTTATATGGAGTGCTTCCGCCGAGCTTGGTCTTTCCGGCTATGAAGAGTTAGGAAACGGAATATCATTGCCTGCCCAAAATATCATCAACACAAGCGATTCTCAAAAAAAGATAATTTACACCATTACACCTCAGCTCAATGGCTGTTCCGGAGATCCGGTAACCTATACGTATTTTATAGACCCGGCTCCTACCATTACCACACAACCGCTATCGGCCTCTTTGTGCCAAAATGGGACAACACCACCCCTAACCGTTGCCTATACAAACGGAACCGGAGACCCATCGTTCCAATGGTATCAGAATAGTAGTTATAGTTTTGACGGAGCAACAACCATTGACGGAGCAACAACCAATTCATTTGCTCCTCCGACAAACACTGCAGGCACGACCTTCTACTTCTGCACCCTTACTTTTCCTTCAACCAATTGTTCGTTGCTCATATCCAACATTGCATCCGTCGCAATTGCAGAACAACCTACAATCTCCACACAGCCAAAGGCGAATCAGTCCGTTTGTGTCGGAGGCTCAATTACAACACCGCTAACAATCGAATTTACAAATGGAGCCGGAGCAGCACAATATCAATGGTATTCAAATACCACCAACTCAAATAGCGGAGGAGTTGCTATCAGCGGAGCTGTTGGTATAACCTATACACCTCCTGCATACACAACTGCCGGAGATAACTTTTACTATGCAACTTTAACCCTGACAGGAAGCGGTTGCAACAGCGTTCCGAGTGCAATTGCCACTGTAACCGTTGTCAATGACCCTATAATTGACGCCCAGCCTATCAGCACTCAATCCATCTGCCAAAACGTACCTCCGACAGATCTTACTGTCACTGCAAGTGGCGGTGTCCCGTCGGAACCCTTTGCCTATCAATGGTACAAAAACAGCGCAAATAACAATACCTCCGGATCGAAAATTGATGGAGCTACAAACCCGTCATATACGCCCCCAACATCTACCGTCGGAACCATGTACTATTACTGCATCGTTACTCAACCTACAGGCCCCGGGTGTAGTGTCCCCAGTAATACATCCGAAGTAAATATCAAAAAAGCACCCACATTTACCACTCAACCGGCATCGAGCGATTTGTGTAAAAATGGAGCCCCGACTCAACTATCAGTTACATATACTGACGGAGTAGGAACACCTTCATATCAATGGTATAGCAACATAAACAACAATACCACCAGCGGAACTGCCATTACCGTAGCCACAGCAGCAACATATACGCCACCTACATCTGCCGTGGGGACAATATATTATTATTGTACCATCAATCTTCCAAGCGGAGGCTGTTCCAGTATCACCTCGAACACGGCAACCGTCAAAGTAAACAATCCTCCGACCATTTCCATTCAGCCAGTCAGTAACCAATCCCTATGCGCAGGAGGATCTTTACAGGCACCTCTTTCCATTGCCTACACCGAAGGAGCAGGGACACCCAGCTACCAATGGTTTAGCAACACATCCAATACAAATACCGGAGGAAGTGCCATTACCGGGACAACCGGAGCGACATTTATGCCTCCGACTTTTACCTCTGTAAATGATTATTATTACTACGCAGTAGTTACCTTATCGGGAAGTAACTGTGGAAGCGCGGTCAGTGGTCCGGCGCAAGTACATGTAGTTGCCGACCCTCAAATCACCTCCCAAGCCAGCGCTTCACAATCGATATGCAAAAATTCCATTCCTTCCGATCTGTTTGTCAATGTTTCGGGTGGTCTTGGTGATTTTTCATACCGATGGTACCGCAATACAACGAATTCGAAGAGTGGCGGAACTGCTATTGCTGCAGCCACGCAAGCCATATACACTCCGTCGACCTCTACAGTAGGTACAACGTATTACTATTGCGAAATTACACAGACAGGAGTGGGTTGCGGAGTAACTTCATCTCCATTTGCAGTGACAGTAACACCGGCTCCGACAATTAACACACAACCCACATCCAGCACAGTTTGTTTGGGAGAAATACCGACACTATTGCATGTCGCATTTCAAAATGGAGTAGGAACACCAACTTACCAATGGTTCAGCAACAACAGCAACACTATTGTAGGCGGAACAGTTATCGCTGGAGCTTCGAGCGATTCATACGCTCCACCCCACACCGCTGTCGGAACAACTTATTACTATTGCGTTCTATCATTTTCTTCAGGAGGCTGTTCTAACATTGTATCCGACATCGCTACTGTTACCATCAGTCCTGTACCGTTTATTGCAAACAAAACATCCCTGATTGTCAGCGATGACACTTTTAGTATCTCTCCTGTAAATGGAGGTAGTGAAGTAGTCCCCACTGGGACTACTTACACATGGAGTTCTCCGGTTGTATCTCCAGATGGAGCCATTACCGGTGCATCGGCACAACTCACAGGACAAACTTCAATTAGTCAGACATTAACAAATACGACAACATCTCCCGCAACAGCAACATACACTGTTACTCCTCTTGCCGGAAGTTGTCCGGGCAATCCATTCTCTATTGTTGTCAGCATCAATCCGTCGATCAAGGTTACCACCACCTTAACCGATTGCAGCTGTTTTGGCGTTGCTAACGGGTCTATACAGGCATCAATTTCGGGAGGCGTCCCCTTCACAACGGGAGTACCCCAGATCATTCAATGGAGTGGTCCCAATGGTTTCGCAGCCTCTACGGCAACAATATCCAATCTGGCACCAGGCGATTATTCCTTAACCGTTACAGATGCCGGGGGATTTCCTTTCCATCGCACCTATACCATAATAGAGCCTGACGACATCGTTCTCTCTACGGTAGACACTCAGAATGTTACCTGTAACGGTAATGGTAATGGCTCTATCGCCATTGCGGTTACCGGAGGCGTTCCCGGTTACACTTTCACATGGACAAAAGACGGCACTGCATTTGCCACCACTCAAAATATCGATCACCTGACTCCCGGCATATATGAAGTTGCTGTTACCGATTCGCACAATTGCGCTTTCAAAAAAAACAGTTACACTATTACCGAACCGGCAACATTAACCTCATCGATCGCAGGACAAACCAATGTTCTCTGTTATGGCGATGCCACCGGAGCACTTACAGTTACAGTTACCGGAGGTACCCCTTCAGAAGTGACTGCCGGAGTATTCGACTATCAATATGCATGGACAGGCCCCGATGGGTTTGTCAGCTCACAACAAAACATTGCCGGATTGAAAGCCGGGAATTACAGCCTAACGGTTACCGATAAGAACGGTTGTACATCGATCTTGCCGGCAACCATTACACAAAACGATGACATTACAGTAGGAGTAGCCACAACCCCCATCACTTGCTATGGACTAAACAATGCTTCTATCACTCTAACGATCGATGGAGGCACAGCACCTTATGAGGTTAACTGGAGCAATCTGGCTGCCGGAGCTGCACTAAAAAACCTGTCTGCTGGAGATTACGTTTATACAATAACCGATGCAAACAATTGCCAGAAGACGCATACCGTTCATATTGAAGAGGCTCGCCTCTTTACCATTGTCCCGACAGTCAAAAATGTATCTTGCCACGGAGCCCATGACGGATCTATCAAACTCAATATTCAGGGACAGCCTGTATCTGTAACATGGAGTGACGGTTCGAAAGCCGGAAATGAGCGAAACAATATCGGCCCGGGCAGTTATACGGTCGTCATCAGCGACGGCACACCCTGTGACATAGTTCGCACTTTCATCATTACCGAACCCGAAGCTCTTTCTGTATCCGGTATTGTAACCAACGCACTTGATTGTTCAAACGTCAACAGTGGAGCAATTACACAAACGGTAACTGGGGGAATCGAATCCTATTCGTATACATGGTCAAACGGAGCGACCACCAAAGACCTGAGAAATATTCAGGCCGGCACCTATTCGGTAACGACAACCGACAAAAACGGCTGTGCTCAAACGTCAACATACTCTGTATTCCGTCCGCAACCCATCACGATTGAAGTAACCACAAATTATGACTATACTTGTAGCACTCAACACCTGCTGCAAACAGTGAATGCCAAGGTTAGCGGAGGTATTCCTCCTTATCAGTATATCTGGTCGAATGGCAGAAGCAATAGTGCTGTGATGCAGACAGATGAAAATGGATTAATCATGCTTACCGCCACTGACAGTCGGGGATGTTCTGCAAACTATACGCTGAACAGCGATGTTCCCACACTGGGCATTCGCCACAAACTGCTAAACTGTAACGATCGCTTATATCAGTTCAGCACTGTTGTGGTTGATGAAGCTACCGGAAACTATACCTACCGCTGGGATTTTGGAGACGGGCATCTATCATCTGACAAAAACATACAACATAAATATGCAAAAGCGGGTAGCTACAAAGTTACGTTAGCCGTTACGGGTAAATCGTGTACATCCACCTACACAGAGTCAATCACAGTAGAACCCACGCCGACGTTATCTATCTCTCCGGAACCGACGTTTTGCAAAGGAGATTCCATTACTATTGTTGCTCGTGGAGCCAACACCTACAAATGGAATGACGGAACAACGGCTGATTTCCTAACAATCAAACAAGAGGGCAACTATAGCTTCAAAGGAACTACTACGGCAGGATGCTATGATTCGTTAACATTTACGACCTCGTACTATCCTATGTACAGTTACCCTATTCTCAGTGATAAAAACGAAATTTCCATCAAAGAACCGACAGTTAATCTGTGGAGTGACAATCATCCGGCTCTCCACTATCTATGGAATTTTGGGGATAACTCAACAGCCGAAAGCATTAATCAAACCCATACTTACAACATACGAGGAGGTGGCTATTACGACGTTGTACTTACCACTACCGACATGAACAATTGTAAATCTTCGAGTTTCAAACGAGTATGGATTATCAACAACAATGAATTGAATACATTCACTCCTAACGGAGACGGATTGAATGATATTTTCCTAAAAGGATGGCACGTAAAAATATATAACCGAAATGGGGTGCTCATTACAGATAGCACCAACGGATGGGATGGCACGTATCATGGAAAACAGGTCGCTCCCGACACCTATTTTTATGTCATTTACTACATGTCCGAATCCGGCACGAAAACAAAAGAAGGCTATGTTACGCTTGTTAGATAAAATAAAACAAAGATACCTGTTCCTCTGTCTTATTACTGTAGGAATATCTCCGCTGGTACATTCTCAGTCGAATGTACGGCTGAATAATTTCTGGGACAATCTGTATTCCATCAACCCAGCGTACATTACCAATAAGTATCTCGGTTCGATCGACATGGCCACCCGTAGGCAATGGTTCGGCTTTGAAGGAGCTCCCACTACGAATATAATCACCGGAACACTGGTGATTGACAAGCTGAATACTCAATTCGGGGTAAAAGCATACGAAGATAAGATTGGATACACCCACTCCTCTTCCGTATCTCTTTCGTATGCCTATGCCGTCAACTTGAATGAAGACTGGCGTTTGCATTTGGGAGTTGGCGCCTCGTTTCAGAGCCTTTGGTATGATATAGATAAGATAAAGGCCGATGCGTTATCTGACCCGGCTCTCTACGAAAAACTGGTTCGCAGCAATCATTACAATGCGGACATGGGGGCTGAAATCGCAAGCCGGTCGCTGAGAATCGGCATCTCGGGGCAAAACATCTTTTCCATGTTCCGAAACAACAACCAGGATATTGCCAGCTCCAATTTCATTTATGCTACCTACCGAAACTTTTCGGAAGAGAGCCAGATCGATCTTGGCGGCGGTATCTACGGAGTAAAAACCATGAGCCTTTATCAAATGGGGCTAAGCGGCACTGCTTATTTCAAAGACCAGAGCATGGAGGATTTGTTTCAAGTGGGTGTATTCTACCGTACGCCCAACGAAATGGGGTTAATTGCAGGACTAAACATCAGCAAAAATCTATTTCTGTCGTACAGCTACGATTTCAATGTGAGTGGTATCAGCCGCAGTTCGGCCGGATCGCACGAACTAATGCTTATTCTGCATCTCAACAAGAGGGAAGAGTGCCACACGTGTTATTAGTCAGTGTCGATCAATAAACACAAAAGGATAGAAGTTAGCGAATCTTACAATACTGACACTTCTCCGTTTTCCACCAGAAAATAATTCACCTCACACCCCGATTCGTTTAACAAATGATCGAGGTGTTCGCGGTTGGTGTCGGTGATAAAGATCTGTCCGAAGGTATCGCCCGATACCAACGAGATGATGCGGGATACCCGTAGTGCATCCAGTTTATCGAAAATATCGTCGAGCAAAAGCAACGGAGTCAGGCCGGAAGCCCGTTTCAGAAAGTCGAACTGTGCAAACTTAAGAGAGGTCAGAAACGACTTATTTTGTCCCTGCGACCCTACCCGCTTGATGGGATAATCGCCCAACAACATCTCCAAATCATCCTTGTGAATACCCACGGTAGTAAACCCGATAATGCGATCACGTTCGCGTGAACGTTGTAACGCTTCCCGAAAATCGCGCTCGGCCAATTGCGACTGATAGGCCATGCTCACCGTTTCGTTACCAGAAGTAATATACTGAAACCGCGACTGGAAAATCGGAATAAATTCGGACACGAACTCTTTGCGTGTTTCATAAATATAACTCCCCGCCTCTACCAACTGTTCTTCCCAGATATCGTACACCAAGGCATCGTGCATATCGCCCTTCAGTAGCATATTGCGATGTTGCAACGCCTTATTGTATCGGATCAGTTCGGTAAGATATCGTTTGTTATACTGAGAAATAACACTATCGATAAACTTACGTCGTTCGTCGCTTCCCTCGCGGATAAGTGCGCTGTCGGCCGGCGAGATAATGACCAATGGTAAAAAACCGATATGATCGGACAACCGTTCGTACTCCTTTTTATTGAGTTTGAACTGTTTCTTTTGTCTCCGCTTCAAGCCACAATATACAGTTTCGTCGCTACCTCCCCGTTGGTAGGCTCCCTGTAAAACGAAAAAGTCGGCATCGTGTTTCACATTCTGCGTATCAATAGAATTGGTAAAACTCTTGCAAAACGACAGATAATAGATCGCATCGAGCAGATTGGTCTTTCCCATCCCGTTGTTACCGATAAAACAATTGATTTTGGGAGAGAACGACAGGTCTGCCTGTTCAATATTCTTATAGTTTAAGATGGAAAGATGTGTTATCTGCATATAATTTCGATCGCATTGTTTTGCTTTCCAAAATTACACATTTTTATTGAGTCGGGGAACACACCCGCAAGGATACACTGTACCAAAACTGCCTGATAAAACAAAGAAAAGGATGCCACTTGAGCATCCTTTTCTGATTAACCCGGAAATTTCCGGGCGATAAGTATTTGTTTCACAACAAACAACCTATCAACACTAAACAAATAAATATCTTATCAGATTGCATCAGGGCAAGACACAATCTTTCACATCTACTTCACGAAAAGAAGAAGAAGCTCACGCAACAATCATTCGAAAAAATAAAATGATTTGAAAGAAGATAAAGTCAGGAACAACAGCATTAGCAATGCTTTTTAGCAATCATCTCTGTGTGCCGGGGAATGTTCTTCTCGTTGGTTTGCAGCTTTTTCCTCGAAAGCCTAAACAATTTATCTACATGGCAGGTCTCCTGACTTATCCCCGTCTCGGACAGCCTTCCCGTTTTGAGTCGCAAGTAGTAAGTAATAAGTAGTGAGTGAATGTTCACTGCATACTGAGTACTGTTACTGCTTACCGGAAACAGTGGCTAAAGTAGCGCCGAAACGTTGCATAGGATTTACAGTAGCGGGTCTGTTCAGGATTTTCACCTGATTCCCTTTTCATCTCCAGCTGCGAACACAGCATAGAGAACCAATGCGAAGACAAAGGTAGTGCTATTTTTTATTCGGACAATGAACAGCAGAAAGATTATTGGCAAATAGCAACCAATAGCTCACCAAAACATTGTTAAATAGCAGTATAAAACAAAACAAAAAAACGATTAGTTATATTCCTGTTGACTGTTAACTGTTAACTGCTCACTGTTAATGGTCTGCACCACCAGTCCGGCAAGCATAAAGCCAAAGATAGCGGTGATATGAGCGGCCGTTCCATTAATCTGAGCTTTCATACTGCACCATTCGTGATTTACCAAATCGGGATCACCGGGTCCGATTTCGGCTTTCGGACAGAGGCATTTCTCGGTGCCGCACGACGCTTTCTTGCCCCGGTTTTGAAGCAGTTCGTCGCTATACACACACATAAATTTCTTAGCAGGCAATTCTCCTTTTCGGATCTTCCGGCGAAGGGCTGCACCCAGCGGACAGCCGTAGACCTTCCAGAATTCAGCTATTTTAATACGAGAGGGATCTAGTTTGAGAGAGGCTCCCATCGAAGAGAAGAGCACGGCATCGGTGCGGGTTACCGTGCGAATAAGATGCGCTTTGCTTTCGAGACTATCAATAGCGTCAATCACAAAGTGATACGAAGGCAAATCGAACGAATCGGATGTCTCGGCATTGTAAATACGCTGAATCGCCGTTATTTCGGCCGTGGGATTAATTTCGAGCAACCGTTTTTTCAACACTTCGGTTTTCACCTCGCCTACCGTTTGGGTGGTGGCGTGCAATTGCCGGTTGATATTGGTCACGCATACGCGGTCGGAATCGACAATAGTCAGATGCCGGATGCCGGTTCGCACCAAACTCTCGGCGCACCAACTCCCCACTCCTCCTATTCCAAAAATCATAACCCGCGCATTGGCCATACGCGCCATCACATCGTCACCCAGTAACAATTCCGTACGTTGAAACAATCCTTTTTCTATACCCATCTTTCTCGTTTTCTTTCTATTAGCCCGCCAATCTCTCTTTTCGAGCGGGAGTGCAAAATTACATAAAAAACTCAACAAAAAACAGTTGCAACCGAATCTTCACAAGCACCATATCCATTTTTATCCATTTACGACGACAATCATTCCTCGTTCATTTTTTCTATCTTTGTCTTCATAAAAAGAAATTCAAGCGCCAACCTGAAGTTCACGAGTAAGAAGAACTTCTCTATTTTAACGTATAAAAGAATGAAAACGACACAAAACTTTATTGCCCTTACAGTTGCAAGCCTTTTTATTGCCGGTATTCCGTTTTGCCCATCGGAAGCGACCAGCAAAGTCACCAAGAAAAAAACGGTTACCAAAACCGCCACAAAAGCCACAACAAAAGCAAAGACAATAACAACGGCAACCACGAAAGCCATCGTACCAACCCAGGCTGCTGCACCTACGGTATCAAACAGCACGGCGGCTTCGGGTTTGAAAGAGGCACTAACCGTGGGCATAACCAATGCGGTACTCTCGCTCAACAAAGAGAACGGATATTTCGGGAACGAAGCACTGAAGATACTGCTTCCCAAAGAGGCCGAGCCGATGATAAACAACATCAAAATGGTACCCGGAGGACAAAGCCTGCTCAACGATGTGATCGTAAGGCTAAACCGGGCGGCCGAAGATGCCGCGGGTGAAGCAAAGCCGATCTTTGTCAACGCCATCACCTCCATGAGCATTGCCGATGCCACCTCCATTCTGTTCGGATCGAGCAAAACAGGTGCTACCGACTACCTGAAACAGAATACCTCTACACAGCTTACCGCGGCTTACAAACCCAAGGTAGAGGCTTCGCTCAATAAGGATTTAGTCGGTACCATGTCGACCACCGAATCGTGGACAAAGCTCACCAAAGCATACAACAAAGTTGCCACCTCGTTTGTAGGAACTGCGGCCGGCCTCACCGCCGTAAACACCGACCTAAGCGGTTATGTTACCGAACAGGCGCTGAACGGTCTGTTTTTAACCGTAGGTAATGAAGAAAAAAAGATACGCGAAAATCCCACAGCTCGTGTAAGCAGCGTACTGCAAAGCGTATTCAGCGTGTTGGATAAGAAATAGATCAACTCAGCACCGTAGCCACAATGCGCCGTGAACCTCCATGGTTGCGGAACTCGCAAAGATAGACTCCCTGCCAGGTTCCCATGTTGAGCCGGTAACGGGTAATGGGAATGGTTAGCCCCACTCCGCAAATCGTCGATTTGGCATGGGCAGGCATATCATCGTCACCTTCGAGCGTGTGATCGTAATAGGGTTCCCGCTCCTTCACCAACCGGTCGAAGATACGCCCCATATCCGTCTGCACATCGGGATCGGCATTCTCGTTGATGGTCAGCGCCGCCGAAGTATGCTGGATAAACAGATGCAGCAATCCGCTTTCGGGCAGCGACGGCAGATTGCGTACAATTTCATCCGTCACCAGATGAAAGCCACGGGACTTGGGACGCAAGGAGAATTCAGTTTGAGATACCATAAGTAAAGCTTTTTTTGTGTTTATCCGCAAGACGAATTACAAATTGTATCTTACCAAACCCCTCCCCGTTCCGGGACTCCCCTTCAGCTGAAGGGGAGACAACCCAAGACCTGCGTAAGCTCATTTAATTAGCAAATACATCCAAATAAATCAGCTAAATATCGCATACTGTGGTGTCCCCTTTTGTTAAAGGGGACGAGCGTAGCGGAGGGGTTAGCCTGTCACAGATTTTTTCAGACCACAAAAATAGATAAAATCAACAACTCCGCTACCATCTCACCGAACAAACCCTGTCCATTTGGCAATACCGCGCCAATGTGGCGCAGATGCTGACTATTTTACGCCTATTCCGTTCTGGCCTGTTTTTTGCAAAAAAAGAGCGGAGCACAGTCCAGCTATGAATCATAACCGAACGCGACTCCATATTAATGTTTCATTTATTTATAAATAGGAGGTTTTTAATATGGGAGCATCTGGAAACAAACAGCCCAAGAAAGTAAAGAGTGGCAAACACGCCAAACACGTTCCATCGTATCAAACCGAAACAGAGACAAAAACGGTTGATGACCTGAAGAAAAAATAATATTTTCTCCAGATGGAATAAATAGCCGAAGTGAGGGTAAAACTTCATTCCGGCTTTTTATTTGCGCGGAAACAACCGTTTGCCCGCCTATCTATCACTTCCGACCAAACCACGTCTTCACCGGCAGATCGAAACCGGCACCCTGCATGTAGTTGTACGTTGCCAGACTCAATCCCTCTCCGTAGAAATCGAGATCTATTTCGTGAGGGGTCGTAAAAGGAATTTCATTATTGGCAAAGGTACCGGCAGTCATTTCCACATGCTTTGCACCCACACTCTCGGGATGCAACCCCGAAGGACTATGCGCCGTCATTGCATAACGGTGCCAGAAGGCCGATTGCAGCCAACCGTTGGCAAACAAACCACGCACCACTTCGAGTGAGTCGAGTGTTTCTTTCTCCGTTTCGGTCGGAAAGCCGTACATCAGATAGGCATGAGTCATAATACCGGCTTCGGTAAAATTCTTCATACTCTCGCTTGCCGTTTCGATGGTGATGCCTTTGTTAATCATCTTCAGAATACGGGGCGAAGCCACTTCCAGTCCGCCCGAGATAGCAATGCAACCCGACTTCGCCATCAGGTAACACAACTCGGGAGTATACGATTTCTCAAACCGCACGTTGGTCCAGTAGCTCACCGTCAGTTTACGGCGAAGAATCTCCTCGCTCAGCTTACGCAACAAAGCAGGAGGTGCCGCCTCATCCACAAAGTGAAAGCCCGACTGCCCGGTTTGCCGCATAACGGCTTCCATCCGATCCACAATCGTTTCGACCGGAGCAGTTTCGTAGCGGCGAATATAATCGAGCGAACCGTCACAAAAGGCACACTTTCCCCAGTAACAGCCGTGCGCCAGCATCATCTTGTTCCAGCGTCCATTGCTCCACAAGGCGTGCATGGGGTTGGTCAGCTCTATCAGGTTGATATACCGATTCTGCAACAACCCGTCGTAATCGGGTGCCGCGGTTTCGGCAAACGGAATATTTTCTTTGCTCTCCATATTTACCCGAACAATCTCGCCGGCATCGTTGCGGTAGAGTGTCCGCACCATCTCTCCTCCCTCCACCAACTGCAACAGAGGCAACTCACCATCGTCGAACGTCAGGTAATCGATGTAGTCGAACAGTGTGAAATCGGTGATGCTGCGCAGTTCGGTATTGACATAGCCGCCGCCCATCACAATCTGTATCTCCGGAAACGCTTGTTTCAACCACTGTGCGCAACGCAAGCCGCTGTAGAGGTTTCCCGGAAAAGGGATAGAAAAACCCACCACTGCGGGGTTGCACGCCCTGATCTTTTGAGCAAAGATCTCCAGCATCAATTGGTCGATACAGGAGGGTGCCTGCTGAAGTGCTTTTTGCAGAGGGGCAAACTCCGGCAACCGCAGACAAAGCGATTCGGCATAACGAATCAGCTCGAAGTGCGGATCGACGGCTTCACGAATAAAGTCGCACAAATCTTTCAGAAAGAGGGTGCAGAGATGCGTTGCCCGGTCGTGGTTGCCAAGGGTACCAAAAGCCCATTCCAGATCCTCTTCCGAAGGAATACGATGGCTTTGCGGCCAGAAACCGAGATCGCTGAAACGTTGCGCCAGCGTGTGATCGCGTCCGCTAAGAAACCGCATCACCGGCTCGATGGTTTGGACATAAAACGCCGACTGTTGCAATAGGTTCCGGGAGTGCTTCGAGAGCTTCTTTGCCGGAAAATCGAGTTGAAAAATCCGTTGGAGTTGCTCCTGCGTAAAGAGTTTTTCAATCAGTTCGATACTCAGATCCATCTGCCCCGCATCGATACCGCGCGAACGCAAAAAGCCCTGCAACTGGCAGGTGGCGGGATAAGGAGTATTGAGTTGGGTAAGCGGAGGCGTAACAAGCAGGATCTTCATGCGGCAATTAGTTGGATTGAGGAACGCAAGCGCCGACAACGGTTTGCTTCTCGTTCCGATATTCCATACAAACTTACGGAAATATTTCGGCTTCGCCCATAAGTGGCGAATGTATAAAACCTCTCCCCCAACCCCTCCCCCCAAGGGAGGGGAGTCTCGCTCTGCGCATCCGATCCGGCGATTCGGAGATCGCCGCACCCTTGGGTCTTGCGACCCCGTGTCGCAAAATTTCTTTCACCGCTGGCGGCTGCACGCGCTACCGAAGATGAACCGGTTTAGAACGCAAATTACGCAAGTGCCCGCAAATCGACACAACCTCCGACTATTTACAAAAGGCAGCGTTTGTAACAGATTATTTGTGTTATTCGTGTCATTTGCGTTCAAACAAATTTCTTGCTTTGATGCCCGACGTAGGCAGAGCTATGCGCCGCACCCCTGGGTCTTGCGACCTCCGTGTCGCAAAATTTCTTTCATCCCCAGCTGCCTGCCGCACGCACTAACGAAGATGAACCGATTTAGAACGCAAATTACGCAAGTACCCGCAAATCAACACAACCTCCGACTATTTACAACAGGCAGCGATTGTAACAGATTATTTGCGGTTATTTGTGTAATTCGTGTCTTTTGCGTTCAAACAAATTTATTGCTTTGATGCCCGACGTAGACCAGAGCCATACGCCGCACCCATGGGTCTTGCGAATTCCATGTCGCAAAATTTCTTTCATCCCCAGCTGCCTACCGCACGCACTAACGAAGATGAACCGGTTTAGAACGCAAATGACGCAAGTGCCCGCAAATCAACACAACCTCCGACTATTTACAAAAGGCAGCGATAGTAACAGATTATTTGCGGTTATTTGTGTAATTCGTGTCATTTGCGTTCAAACAAATTGCTTGCTTTTATTCCCGACGTAGGCAGAGCCATACGCCGAACGGGGATGGGAGCCTCACACCGCATACCTGACATACCGGCAATTCGGAGATCGCCGCACCCTTGGGTCTTGCGACCTCCGAGTCGCAAAATTCTTTTCGACTTCCCGGCTACCACACAAATTGAGGTTTAGTCCGTTAGGACTTGCCTATCAATAGAAACCGGAATATCCCACATATCTTCTACCCCGGAGGGGTTGCATCCTTGTAAGTGAATACCCTGACGGGCATTTAATAATCCACAATCACATTGATACCTATTGAGATGTATCTCCTACGGAGAAGGAAACCGTTCACCGCGTACCGGACATATCGGCGACTCGGAGGTCGCCGCACCCTTGGGTCTTGCGACCTCCGTGTCGCAAAGAAAAGCCATACACCGAACCCTAATCTGCTTTACCGGCCACAACAAACCGCATGCAAGCTATTTCAATAAAAAATGAGTAACACTATGAGACTTTGCATACTTTCCCATACCATCTGGAATGACAGATACATTCCAGTTTTCTCCGACAAAAGCGACGAGATCTTCTTCCTTTTCCCATTTCGTAATCATTGTGTACTCGTCTGGATTCCATCGAGTCGGATAGCCTATCTCACACGATAAAGAAGTCTTGTGACTTTTTACTGCTTCCACCGAGATCGTATTAAAATCCCGTTCAAAATCGGCCCGGAGTTCCGGATAAATCTGCACTCTAAAAATTCGTATGATCATGTTGTTGTAAATATATAGTTAAACTTCTAGTTGTTTTCAATTCGACCAACCTCAGCAATGTATTATTTAGTTCTCTCTTCTTTGTCCCGGTTTATAAATGCCTACGGCCGCTGGCGCGGGTTACCACTTCGTTTTTGTACTTAGATTGTTTTCCACTTGAATGAATTTGACCATTCATAGAATTTGTCTATTTCGGCTTTGTTTGATTTTAGCCACTTAGCTACGTCTGGATCCGTCGAAGTTGCAAAAACGATATAAGAAAAAGTCTCAATTAATTTCCTGTCTTTCATTTCGATGAAATAAGGGACATAATAGTCCCAGAAGAAGCCATGATTTTTATTCTCGATTTCTTTTAATGAAGAGCACATTGTTTCAAGTTTCATAGTAAATCGTTCTATTTCTGTCTTTTTCTTGTTTTTCTTATCAAAATCCAATGCAGTCTCCATTGATAATATCATGTCTGTTATTGAAAAACTATTCTCTGTTGATTTTCCGGTCGATGTTGTGCCACCAAGTAAATCCGGGTTAATACTGATGCTAACAGATTTTTTTCCTGTTTCTTCAACATTTGCTTTCATTAATTTTCTTACGCTTTCAAGATTTTCTTTTGCCCTGTTACTTTCAGGTTCTAATACAAAAAACCTGCAATAAGCTAATAATGCAGCAATTCTATTCTCTGTATTCTTGGATAATCTTGCAATTGCATTATGAGAGCTTGCATGTTTTGGATTGAGTTTCGCTGATGTTTGGAAGCACATCAAAGCATCGTCATATTTCTTTACACTCCACAATGTTATTCCTTTATTGAAATAAAGTTGATAATAACCTGGAAATTGTTTTATTCCCTCATCATATATTTCAATTGATTTGTCTGTTTTCTTTAGCGCATCAGTTGCATTCCCAAATGTCACATAAACGGTTTTTAGTCCATTTTCCCCTGAATGTGCCTCAATTGCTCTCCGGCAATACTTAATAGATTCTTCGTATTTTTGTGATGACAATAAACTAAGAGCCTTTTCCGCTAAAGCTAGTAAATTGTCTTTGTCAAGTTCAAGTGCTTTGTCGTACCTTGAAATTGCTCCATCATAATCACCTTTGTCATGATAGGCCGTTCCTTCTTCAACAAGTTTCTCTGCTTCTACTTTATTCTGTCCAAATGCGATGTTACACGTTAAAGCAAACATCAAAATTAAAATCGGTTTCTTCATGGCATTATCTGTTTTTTTCTTCTATTGCTCATAACATCCGTCCCGTCGGGTATTAATAGCTCGGGGCAGGAGACCCGCGCTAGCAGGAGCTAATCGTGCGGCTGCACATGTATTTACCCCAAACCCCTGCAGGGGCTTTCGTCTGCTCTTGTCAATTTTTCTGGCCAATTAGCTTACTTCGTTTCTCAAAATACTTGCCAATCTCTCTGTTTTCACAGCCCCAAAGTCCACTTAAGGGGATATAGGGGTAGCAAACGCCAACCGGATAATCTACAAGTTTTATATCATGTTCCCGAAACTAACCATCGTTGTAGTTCGCCCGCTGGCGCGGGTCTCCTGACCCGTGCCCTTAGCAAAAGCTTCAAAACAAACTTCTTTGCCCGATTTCTTCAAATCTGGATTTCAGCAATAGCAAGTCTGCTTATGGTATATTCTTATGTCATTAATAGCACGGGGCAGGAGACCCGCGCTAGCTGGGGTTATAGCCAGTGCTTTTTATCATTACATAATTAATCACATAATGTAATAAATACGACTTTGTCATTCTTGTCAAAGTCAAAATCCAACATTGTATTGGGCAATTTTCTTTTTTTAAGGACAATATAAAACATCATAAGACAATTATCTTCTTTGCCAAATACTTTTTCATTAGGCTTTCCAAATATCTCAATGATATCTTCGCTGTTAAACCCTTTGAAATTATAGCCACCGACAATCCAATCTCTTGATTTTTTGTCAAAGAATAGTTGATTTATTCTAAAGCTATCAACGCCCAAGGAATCAGCTTTCCATTTATCAGAGAATTCTTTAAGCTTAGAATTCATTATCAATGGGGTATGTTTGGTCTTATGACCACAAGAAATCAATGTAAATAGAAAATATAAAAGAATCACTATATTCTTCATGGCAAAATCTTGTCAATCTTCCCGTCCCGTCGGAATCGAAGATCAGCGAAGCTAATTGCAATCCGACGGTACAGATATATTCTTTATAGCATTAATAGCACGGGTCAGGAGACCCGCGCTAGCAGGGATATAGAGATATTTTTTCGGTTTATAAAACAGGAGCTTAACGCAAGTCACTTCTTATCTGTTAGTGAAAACGGGATCAAAGTCATGCTCTATATGACTTTGATTGCATCCATGCTATTGCTTTTATACAAGAAATTGAATGACTTAGGTTATAAAACAGCAAAACGTAGATTTACAATCGAATTATGGGAAACATTGGTCACAATCATTGTAAAAGAATGTGGTGGAAATCCGGCTTTAATGAATAAGGCATACTTCAGAACGTTTGCTTTGCCGTAAAAATTTTGAAAACAAAAAATTGGAACAGGCAAAATCAGCATAAGAATAAGCAGCAAACTTCATATATGGAAATATCTTTCGACCAGCCGTGATTGCAAATCCGACGGGACAGAGTGTTACCACCAGTTTTTTATTTGCCGAATATTTCAGCTTCAAGTTCTTTATATGATTTTGTGTCGTTCGTTAATAATGGAGCAATGGCGTCTCGCAGAAATGTTTCAGTTGAGTTTCCACACTGAGTTAATGAAAGTCTTTTCTTTAATTCTGTGTATATTTTTCCACCAGCTGACTTAACATCATCAATTGGATTGCCTCTACCGATACTTTCTGCAATTGCGTCTGATTTAATTCGTAAGCAATCTTCTACTGCATCTTCCTGATTGGTTGTTTTGCATAATCTTTCAATAATTTCATCATCTAATAAATAGCTCTCAATATCTCTCTTCATTAATACCCGAACTCCGTTTGTTTTTAATAGCTCTTCAATTTCTTCTGGACTTCTGTCATCTCGATCAATTACTTTAATAAATTCAATACCCAGGTTTATAGAATGAAGAGCCGTAATTAAGTCTAGCTTTTCAGCGCGAACATTTTTTTCACTTCCGACAGAAATGAAGTCAGTATCGGAATAGTTTTCATTAAATATCTTTCTTAGAATTTGGGCATCAAATTCTAAATTTTTGCCTTGCAAGTTTGCTGGGCGACCTTCACAAATAACAACTCTTTTAGGACTAACCAATTCCGATAAGTCGTCTAGAGCGATATGCAATGTTTTTTTCCAAAGTTCTCTCGTAACAGCTACTGGCTTTATTACTATGTCTTCATCTGGATTTTTATCATGGAAGTCAAAGAAAATAACTTTATCTGCATATTTTTGTTGCATTTCAACTGCTTTTCGGATCATTCCTATAGAATGGGTCGAAATTACTAATTGGCAATTATCTGGAATCAAGTTGTATATCTCCTCAAGTAATTTTCCTTGAAGTTGAGTATGTAAATGTAAATCAGGCTCATCTATGCAATAAACAGTGTCGTTATACTCCAACTTCTTTGTAATAATATCGAGAATAATATCAAAAGCTGCTTTTTCTCCGGCAGATAAATTCTTAAAATGGAAGTCGTTTACGACTCCTTTTTTGAAGTAAAATGAGCCATTTTTCAATGGATCACCAGGCCCATTAAGAATTAAATCGCCAAAAACTCTGATCGTAGATTTTCTGATTTCGCCGATTAAAGATTCCCTTAATTCTTTCACATTATTAGTGTCAAATTCTCCACTATAAAGCTTTTCAACAGAATGTGAAACAATTCTTTGATAATTATCTGAAACACTTGCATCATTGTCAATTAGCCGTCTGATTCTTGGTGAGTCTATCGCCAAGCCAACTCGATTGAGTCCACGAATATTAAAATCAGCTTCGTTTCGATATGCTGAGCGAATATAAAAAGTTCGTCTTTTTGTTGCTCTATCATTTTGAGGTTCTCCATAAAAAGCAATTTTTATGTTTTCTTGCCAAACTCTCTCAAAATCCGGTTCATCTTTTGCAATATAAGATAAATCTCTTTCATAATCAGTTGCTCCATTTCTTCCACTCCATTGTTTAAAGGCTTCAAATAGTGACGTCTTTCCACAACCATTTGGTCCAATTAATACAATTAGCTTTGTTGTCTCAGGAATATCTTCTATTGTCAAATGAGAGAATCTTTTGAATTTTTTAAGTTCTACCGTTCTAAGTTTCATTCTTTATTTTTTTTAAAAATTAGTAGCAACATCTGTATATACGCCATAGCATGGCGCATATATCTTCTTTATGCAAATATAATTTCTTCTATTTATCAGGAAATTACATTTTACAAGATATCTGACCCTTTGGTGCATATCCAATCTGTCAATTTACTCAAACAGCAAATTGATCCAACAAATCATTTGGTGGCAATATACCGTTTTACCACATAAATACCTCTGAATACGGCATGAATCGCTCTTATTCAAGCATATACTTTTCCGCTTCAAATCTACGCAAACTCTTTTATTAAACAAACAATTTAGTTAAATTTCTTTTCTGTTTTCAAACACAAAAGTCCGACCCTTGCGGGCCGGACTGCAGGAAAGGTTATTGCACTTTTCGTGTAGGCTGTAAAAGATGTTTGTGGGTAGCCGGTGGCAGGCACGGTTTTTCAGCGCGGAATAAAGGCTGCCGGATCGCTGGGGTCGCCCCACCCTCCCCGGGTGTTGCCACCGCTCACCCGGACAAAGATCTCCCGGCCGCGCTCCTGCCCTTCGATCTCCAACCGCTTAAACGATCCGTAATCGTGTACGGTTGTCCACTCTCCGGCACTGTTAAAGGCAATCTCCACCTTGTAGAAGTCGGCATAGGCCAGCGGAAGCAGATATATTTTAACGCTCCCCGACTTTTTTCCATCATCCATGCGCCGAATCACACATTTTTCGGGCTTCGGCCGTGGCTTCGGCTCTTTGCTGCAATCGAAACCCGACAGCAGAATCGTAGCTCTGTCGCCCTGAGCCACCCGGTTTACAATGGCCGAAAGCATTTTCAGCATCCGATGCACTACGCCCGTCTGATCGGCAATGGCCTGATAGGTTATCTTGCTGCCGTCTTTCGCACAAATCAGCGCATTGAGTTTGGCCAGCGCCACCTGAAAGCCTGGCAACACGGATTCTGATTCGGGAAACAGGGAGAGGTTGGCCGACATAGCGGCATAGACCCGTTCGCCCAATGCACGTACATCGCGGGTAGAGGTGAGCTTCAGATGCAATACCGCAGTAACTTCTTTCATGGCTTTCTACGATTAAAAGGTTTTCAGTGTAAACCGTCCGGAGTTCAAAAATAAGACACAAAACCCTCCTTTTCAAAATTTCTGCCCCACAAATTTGTCCAATGCCCCTGCAGAAAGCAAACTCGCGGCAACGATTGAAACAAGATATCCGCTCCAAACAGATTACAACGCCACTTTTACAAAAAGCACCGCCAACGGCTCTCGTCAGGTCGATGCAACCGCTTGTTGCGCGGCTACCGGCCACCAAAAAACCGTCACCTTTTACCACAAAGCACTTGTCTGACGAAAATCGGCGGGCACTTCTATTTTTTGTGAAGGCGCATTTTATTTTATTGCACCCGTCTGGCAAAAATCTGTAGGCGCTTCTCTTTTTGGGGACGGCACATTTGATTTTTGGGACGGTGCTTTCTATTTTGCTGCACCTGTCTGCTACAAATCGGCGCCCACTCTTTTTCCCAAAGCACCCGTCTGGCGAAAATCGGCGGGCATTTCTCTTTTTGGTGAAGGCGCATTTCATTTTTGCGCGCCTGTCTGCTACAAATCGGCAGCCTCTCTTTTTCCCAAAGCACCCGTCTGACGAAATTCGGCGGGCGCTTCTCTTTTTTGGGACGGCACATTTGATTTTTCCGCACCCGTCTGCTACCGACAGACAGCCGCGCATTTTCCGAAAGCATCCGTCTGGCGAAAATCGGCAGGTGCTTCTCTTTTTTGTGAAGGCACTTGTTATTTTGTTTTACCTGTCTACCACCGACAGACAGCCAATCATTTGCAAAAAGCAGCTACTTCGAAACAATCGGCAGATGCTATTCGTTGCGTTTCCGGTTCATATTTCTTTACGGCAACGTTTGGTAAGTGAAGGAAAAGCATTCCCCGGCATTTTGAAGCCTGTTCCGGTGATTGCTACAGGGTTTTCTGCCCGCTCGTCACAAACGAATACCGACCGGTAACCAGCAAACAGAATTCGCTTTCCTCAAAACAAAAAAAACGGCCCTGCAAACCGATTGGTTGCAGGGCCGCTAAACTATTGTTTCCCACGAACGATAAAAAATCGATCTTGGATAGAATGACAGAATGTTCTGTTGTATTGCTTTGTTCTGACCTCTCCTCCTAACCTCCTCTCCCAAGGCGAGGAGGAACACGTTATCTTCAATAGAACGAGTTACTCATTAATACAGACACAAAGCCCCTCTCTCCGGGAGAGGGGTTGGGGAGAGGTCTGCCAATCAACGATTAATCGCGGCTTCTACCGCCCATAAAAATCAGGATGTAATAAAGCAGGGTAGCCAACGATCCGAGAGCGGCAATCACATAGGTATAGGCTGCCGTTTTCAGCGCATCTTTGGCCGGTTCGTAGGTAGAAACATTGGTGATTCCCGAACGGTTAAGCCAAGCCAAAGCCCGCGCGCTGGCATTAATCTCCACCGGCAGGGTAATGACACTAAAGATGGTAGTCATTGCAAAAAGAACAATACCAAACAACAGCAGTGCCGGAAAGGTATTTACCAGCAGAATGCCGCCCAGCAGTACCCACTGCACCCAGTTGGAGGCAAAACTCACCACCGGAACTAGCGCCGAACGCATCTTCAGGGGAGCATAAGCGGTTGCATGTTGCACAGCATGGCCGCATTCGTGAGCTGCCACGGCAGCTGCCGCAACGCTATTGCTCAAATAAACGCCCTCACTCAAATTAACGGTTTTGTTGGCCGGATTGTAATGGTCGGTCAGTTGGCCTTCTACCGAAGTGACCGTCACATCGTAAATACCGCTTTCGCGCAGCATACGTTCTGCCACATCTTTTCCGGTCATCCCATTGGGAATAGGAATTTCGGAGTACTTTTTAAATTTCGACTGCAAGCGGTGCTGTACAATCCAGCTCAACAGTGCGAAGACACCAAAAATCAAATAAATCATCATAACTGTATAGTTTATATTGACAGTGTAAAATTTTCTTCTTTAAACAAGCCATTTGTTTCTATGCAAATATCTGCAAATGATACGCCAACTGCAAATTTGGCAGCCATAAAAAAGCAGAAGAATCGCAAAAAGCTGTAAAAGAAGACTTAACCGATCAGTTTATTCTCACGCAAAATGCGCTCCATATCGGCTTGTACCTTCAAAGCTTCTTGTCGGGCTGCATCGGCAAAGGTTTCGTCTTTAGCCGCATATAAAATCTGGCGCGACGAATTGACAATAAGACCGCATCGGTTATTCAAACCATAGTTGCAGACCTCGTTCAGGTCGCCACCCTGCGCTCCTACGCCGGGAACCAGCAAGAAATGATCGGGAGCCACCTTCCGAATATCGGCAAACATGCTTCCCTGGGTTGCTCCCACCACATACATCAGCGTATCGGTGCTCCCCCACTCCTGCGATCTGCGCAGCACCTTCTCAAACAGGCGTTCGCCATCAGCATCCTGCGTAAACTGAAAATCGTGCGACCCCTTGTTGGAGGTCAATGCTAGCAAAATAACCCATTTCCCTTCGTAGCCCAGAAACGGTTTTACGGAATCCTCACCCATGTAGGGAGCCACGGTTACCGAATCAAAATTGAACTGTTGAAAAAAGGTGCGGGCATACATTTCGGAGGTATTTCCAATATCGCCCCGTTTTGCATCGGCAATCAGAAACTGATCGGGATAGTTTGCGCGGATATAGGCAACGGTTTTCTCAAGAGCCTGCCAACCTGTCACTCCCAGACTTTCGTAAAAGGCCAGATTGGGTTTATAGGCAACGCAAAGGTCGGCTGTAGCGTCGACAATCGCCTTGTTGAAGGCAAAGATGGGATCTTCTTCGTTCAACAGGTGTTGCGGAATTTTTTTCAGGTCGGTATCCAACCCCACACAAAGAAATGATTTTTTACGGCAAATGTTGGCAAAAAGGGCTTGAGATGTCATATAATAAGTAATAAGTGATAAGTAACAAGTAATAAGTGATGCAGATACACCGTTGATATAGAGGTATTCGCAACAAACAACACTTAAACCGGATTATTTGTGTAAAGATACGGATTTGTGGGGCTGATTCCGCGAAAAACGAGCAAAAGTTTACGAATACAACCGACATATTGGGGCATTCTGTATTTTCTCCTACCTTTGCAGTTCAAAATTTTACTCATGACCATACTATACGAGGATAATCACGTAATTGCGGTAAACAAAACCAATTCGGAAATCGTTCAGGGCGACAAAACCGGAGACAAACCCCTTTCGGAGCTGCTCAAGCAACACCTGAAAGAGAAATACAACAAACCCGGCAACGTCTTTGTGGGGGTCACCCACCGACTCGACCGGCCCGTGAGCGGTGTCACCCTGTTTGCCAAAACCAGCAAGGCATTATCCCGTCTCAACGAGATGTTTCAAAATCATGAGGTAAAAAAATGCTATTGGGCTATTGTCAAAAAAGCAGACATCGAACCGGAAGCCACACTGACACACTTTTTGGTGCGCAACGAAAAGCAGAATAAATCGTTTGCCTACGACACCGAGAAGAAAGATAGCAAAAAAGCCATTCTGCACTACCGCATGATCGCCGCTTCCGACAACTACTACCTATTGGAGATCGACCTACAGACGGGTCGCCACCACCAGATACGCTGTCAGTTGGCGAAAATAGGATGTCCCATCAAGGGCGATCTGAAGTATGGTTTTGCGCGCTCCAATCCCGACGGTGGCATCTCACTACATGCCCGCAGTTTGTCGTTCGTGCATCCGGTATCGAAAGAGGAGATCAATATCATCGCACCCGTGCCGGACGATAATTTGTGGAAAGCGTTTGAAAAGCAGTTGGCTGACGATTGAGGGAAAAACGGGTATCAAATAGAACTCGTGGTGCACTTGAAGTATAAATGATAAAATCGTGTTTATTAAGTTATTCGTATTTTATCTTATCTAACCCCTCCGCTGCGCTCGTCCCCTTTTTCAAAAGGGGACACCTCTGACAGCAAAATTTCGGCTCAACTTTCTTCCTAGGTATCAAATTGCAGATTATTTCTCCCCTTGAGATCAAGGGGAGTACCCGATAGGGGGAGGGGTTTGATAAGTGTAATTATATTTACAACAAAATGTTATGATGTTTTATGCATTTTCGATTAGATAAAGAATTGATTTATTTCCAAAATGCACTACGGTTTAAATAGAAAACGCAAAAGGGGTTTTCACCCCTGTAACCCCGACATTCTTTTTACTCCCGTTGCTTAGACCGGGATGTTCCACTTGAAGCAAAAAGGAAGCAAAAAGTTTACTTTGCTCCTAATCTGACATAGAAGCATTTGCTAATAAAGAAAAATAAGTATCTGATATTTTGCCTAATGGCTTGAAAAGCCTCATTTTCATAACCGCAGGTCTGTGACCTGTGAGTGAGTAAAGCTTGTACTCACACGACCTGAAAGGTCGGACTATACTAAAAGTAATGCCTTTAGCTGCGCTGATTTTCAATTCAGGCATAGAAGAACGGGGCATTGGCAACCCGTAAGCCAATGGCATACGGTTATAAAAATGATGTCTTTGACTACGTCGATTTTCAATTCAGACAATATAAGACTCTATTATCTAGGTGGCATAGATAATCATATAGACAAACTTCTTGGAGTCGACGTTCCAACTGGGAATCAGTTGAGATTGGGATTTTGAGGAAATTCGGCCCAGCGTTTGTATTTCCCGCCCATCGACTGCATGGAACGAGCCCACAGGGTATCGTAACCCGGCAGATGCAGAATCTCTTCGGTGGACATTTTGGAAACCAGCCACGACTGCTGCGTGATCTCCTCTGTCAATTGACCTTCGTCCCATCCCGAATAACCCAAAAAGAAACGTACACGTCCTGTTAAGCCCAAACCGGCATTCAGGTTATCGAGCATCCAATCGAAATCGCCCCCCAGATACAAATTCTTGGTAATTTTAAAGCTCTGAGGAACTTCATCGATATTGTGAAGATAAAAAAGGGATTTTGCCCCAACAGGGCCGCCACAAAAGACAGGAATATTCTCTTCAATCTTTACTCCCTCCACAATTTCGTGAAGAAGTAATTTCAGCGGTTTGTTAAGCACCAGACCCATGCTTCCCAACTCGGAATGCTGGGTAAGCAACACAACCGAACGACCGAAGTACGGTTCGTTCATAAACGGTTGTGCTATCAACAACCTTCCTACAGAAGGCTGTGAAACCGCATCGATGGAGAGAAAAGAGGAATCGAGATACATAGTACTGCTTTATGTCGCAAATATAATAAACAATAATATATTTGCGACATAGGGCAGTTTATTTTTTCTTGCGGGTAGTTTTCTTGGTCTCTTTCGGTTCGGCCTGCACAATCTCCATGCAAGCTTCGAAAGTCAGAGAGGCAGGTTCGGTCTTTGCCGGAATTTTGAAGTTCTTCTTCTGGTAGGCGATGTAAGGTCCGTAACGGCCGTTCAGTACCTTCAGATCGGCATCCTGCTCAAAAGTTTTGATGATCTTATTCTTGTCGGCTTCCCGTTTTGCCAGAATGAGTTCTATGGCTCTTTCGGCGGTAATCGTCATAGGATCTTCCGTCTTGGGCAACGAGGTAAATACCGAATTGTGGCGAACATAAGCTCCGAAACGACCGATAGCAGCCACCATCTCCTTCTCTTCAAATTCGCCCAAACTACGGGGTAATTTGAACAGTTCCAAAGCCTCTTCCAGCGTAATGGTGTCGATCATCAATCCTTTGGTGAGCGAAGCAAACTGAGGTTTATCCTCTTCGTCCTTGGTACCGATCTGCACCATCGGGCCGAAACGACCGATACGAACGGAGACCTGACGTCCGCTCTTCGGATCGGTTCCCAGAATGCGCTCGCCGGTACGACGTTCCGAATTGGCAATGGCAGCCTCTACCGTTGGGTGAAACTTGGTATAAAAAATCTCCAGCGACTTTTGCCAGTCCAGTTCGCCTTCGGCAATATCGTCGAACTCTTTTTCGACGTTGGCTGTAAAGTTATAGTCAAGAATATCGGGAAAATAATCGGTCAGGAAGTCGTTTACCACCATGCCAATATCGGTCGGAATCAGTTTGCCCTTATCGGCTCCGAAGCGTTCGTTCTTTACCTCCTCTTTGACAGTTCCGTTGGCAAGGGTCAACAAGGTGTAATCACGGGTTTCGCCTTCGAGGTTCGACTTCTCTGCATATTTCCGTTTTTGAATGGTAGAAATCGTAGGTGCATAGGTCGAAGGACGACCGATACCGAGCTCTTCGAGTTTGCGCACGAGAGCCGCTTCGGTGTAGCGCGGCGGACGTTGCGTGTAACGTTGTTGTGCCGTTATGTTCTCCATTTCGAGCAGCTGCTTCACCTTCAGAGGCGGCAACAACGATTCGGAATCAGACTCTGTCTCTTCGTCGGTCGACTCCAGATATACTTTCAGAAAACCGTCGAATTTAATCACCTCACCGGTCGCCACAAACTTCTCGGAAGTATTGTTGAGCCCGATGGTAACCGTGGTGCGTTCCAGTGCGGCATCGCTCATCTGCGATGCAATGGTACGTTTCCAAATCAGCGAGTAGAGGTTCTTTTCCTGAGCCGTTCCACTGATCTGATGTTTATTCATATCGGTAGGACGAATAGCCTCATGCGCCTCTTGTGCGCCTTTGGTCTTGGTATGAAACTGACGGAATTGCCAGTAGTTTTCGCCCATAGTGCTAAAAATCTCCTCCTTCGATGCTCCCAGTGCCAGTTCCGAAAGGTTGACCGAGTCGGTACGCATGTAGGTAATTTGTCCTGCTTCGTACAACTTTTGAGCAATCATCATGGTTTGCGACACGGAATAACCCAGTTTACGGGCCGCTTCCTGTTGCAATGTAGAGGTTGTAAACGGAGGTGCCGGCGACCGTTTGGAGGGTCGGGTAACAATATCGTCGATGGAATAGATGCTGCTTTTGCATTTTTCGAGAAAAGCAGCTGCCTCTTCCTTGGTTTTAAAACGTTGTTGCAATTCGGCTTTCAACTCTACCGCTTTGCCATCGGCATCTTTCACCAGGAAAATGGCAATGACCCGGAAAGCAGAATCGGAGACAAAAGCTTGAATTTCGCGTTCGCGATCGACAATCAGACGAACAGACACCGACTGCACACGACCAGCCGACAGTGATGATTTTACCTTACGCCACAACACGGGCGAAAGTTCAAAACCCACAATACGGTCGAGAATACGGCGCGCCTGCTGGGCATTGACCAGATCGATATCGATATCGCGGGGAGTCTCGATGGCCTTAAGGATAGCCGTTTTGGTAATTTCATGAAAAACGATACGCCTTGTATTTTCTTTCTTGAGTTTCAGCGCTTCGAACAGATGCCACGCAATAGCCTCCCCCTCGCGGTCCTCATCGGAAGCCAACCAGACAACCTCTGCTACCTCTGCCGCTTTTTTCAATTCACTGACCAGCTTCTTTTTATCAGCCGAGACATTATAAACAGGTTTGAAGCCATGCTTGACATCGACCCCAAAATCGTGTTCGCTCAGATCACGGATATGTCCAAAACTTGACATGACGGTATAATCACCGCCCAAAAATTTTTCAATCGTTTTCGCCTTCGCCGGCGACTCAACAATTACCAGGTTTTTCGACATATCTCGTTGTTTTTGAAAATATTTCTTTAGAACATTCGCCTAATGTCATTTTTACAAAACTGACAATCAGACACATATAATGTACGCCTTTAAACAGTACACCTTGTCTTAATTGGCTGCAAAGTAACAAAATGTATTGCGTAACTGCCAAATTTTCAGCATTATTTTTTACAATTATAAGATTTTGAGCCTCATTTCACATCCCGAAGTTGCGCACAACAACAATTATAACATATTGTCAGCCTGAGAATTAAAATCAGATATATTTTGAGGTTCTAAAAGTACAAGTTTTTATTTTTCATCCCCCGAAACAGTGATTTTGATACAAAAGTAGCCGTACAAGAAAAAAATGTATCTTTGTGAAATCTCGAATCTACATACCGGAAAGCCAAAAACGGTTGAATCGCAATCCTACTATCCAAATTATAATGAAGCAAAAAGAATTTATCGGCACCATTCTCTTCTTTTCGTTGTTACGAGTCATGTTGGCTTCCGTTATGGGCCTGATGCCCCAGGATGCGTACTATTGCTACTACGGCGATCATCTGGCACTCTCCTATTTCGACCATCCGCCCATGATCGGATACCTGCTTCATCTGGGGGTATCCATTTTCGGCAAATCAGTTTTAGCGCTTCATGCTGCCGACTTTTTAGTTACATCTGGAACGTTGCTCTTTCTATACCTTTTTCTGCAAAGAATACTCCACGGCAATGATCTCAAACGAGCCTTTATTCTCATCGTCACGGCTCCATTTATCACTCTTTTGTGCATCAACAGCACGCCCGATGTGCCGCTGCTGTTTTTCTGGTCGTTAAGCCTTTTGCTTATCCATAAGGCCATTGTGGACGGTAAATGGTATTTCTGGCTCTTTGGCGGTATCACCTCAGGTCTGGCTTTCGACAGCAAATATACCTCCGTATTTCTCGGATTCGGACTATTCGTCTATTTACTTTGTTCAAAAGAGCACTGCAAAAACCTGATAAACGGACATTTCATCCTTTTCGTTACCGCATTTGTGGTTGCCTGCCTGCCCGTTGCAATCTGGAACTATCAGAACGATTTTATTTCGCTCAAATACCAGTCGACCGAACGGGCATCGACCCTATCGACCGGATTTGAATTTGAACCGCGACTCTTTTTCGGCTATTTTGGCACTCAGTTGGCACTGGCGCTACCGGTATTCTTCCTGCTCATTTTCCGGTCGTCGTTCGATACGCTCAAAAAGTTCATCTTGCGAAAAGAGATTCCCGAACATCAACTCTTCTCGGCTTCATTCGCCCTTCCGCTGTTTCTCTGCTTTACAGCAATTGCCTTTATTTACTGGGTAAAAATAAACTGGTTGATGCCGGTTTATCTCACCGCCACCGTACTGGCAGTTCCCTATTTCAAAACAGATAAAGTTATTCGCTGGCAAACCGGCTTTTCCATTCTTCTGCACCTCGTTGCGTTTGTTGAACTGGCCTGGATGCCCATCCCGGTAAATTCGGACGATACCTGGTGGGGCTGGGACAAACTGGCAAAAGAAGTTCGGACGGTAAAAGCAAAACATCCCGGTTACTTCGTCTTTTCCGACGATTCGTACAAAACTTCGGCCGCGCTCAACTTCTACCTACCCGAGCATGTTTATGGCGGCAACCTGATAGAAAAACATGGATTCCAGTTCGCCCTTGACGATCGGGATCTACAGCCGCTCGCCGGGCAAAATGCTATTTATGTCTCCTCGGAGATGAATAAACGCAAACGTCGCAACGAAGGCAACGTACAGGATATGCTGCAACGATACTTTACGACAGTCACTTCACTCGACAGCATTATTTTAAAGAACGACAAAGGCATTATTCAACGTAAATTTGAGGTACTCGAATGCAAAGGGTATCGCCCGCCGACAGGAAATAAGTTGCATCCATAATCAATGTAATTCCAGATCGCTATGAAACGTAGTTCTTCTTTTAGCAAAATAAAAAAGATAGATCTCCACAAGTTCGTGCCCCGCACAGCGCAAAAAGGCACCTCTCCGGGCACGGTGGAATATATCGGAAAACCCCGACAGGAGACTGTCGGAATCAACATTATTGAATACGACGACGCTACGGTGACAGAGAAAAAACTATCGTCTCCGGCAGATCTTGCAAACGAGATAAACACCGCCGGATTAAAATGGATACAGGTTTCGGGAGTACATGACACAGAGTTTCTTAACAGTTTGGGCAATCTGTTTGAACTCAATGCTCTCGATATGGAAGCGATAGCCAATACCACGCAACGTCCGATTATGATTGAACGCGATCACTATATTTTTATCGTGCTCAAAGCCGTTCAGCTGGAAACCAACACCAACGAGGTAATAATAGAACAGGTGAGTATGATTTTGGGCGATCGGTATGTCATCTCGTTCCATGAAACAACCCCGTCCTTATTTGAACCGCTCCGTAATCGCATACTCACAGCTAAAGACCGCATTCATCGTTTTTCGTCCGATTACCTGTTGTTTGCCCTTTGCGATGTTATCATCGATCTATACTTCGGTTTATTGGAAAACATGGGCGAAACGATTGAAGATACGGAAGACGAGCTTATCTTATCGCCCGTAAATGTAAATCAAGAAGCCATTTACAAGCTTAAGCGAAGACTGGTATATGCGAAAAGAATGATTTGGCCGACCCGCGAAGTGATTACGGCGCTACAAATTACCGGGCACGATCTAATCAAGAAAGAGACAAAAATATACTTCCGGGATATTTACGACCACACGGTACAAATCATCGAAAGCCTTGACAGTTTGCATGAAGTTACCTCCGGAATGATGGATCTCTACATGTCGGCCGTAAGCAACCGCATGAATGAAATAATGAAAGTGCTCACCATCTTTTCCGCCCTTTTCATTCCAATCACATTTTTAGCCGGCGTTTACGGAATGAACTTCAAAGTTTTGCCCGAAACCGGATGGAAGTATGGCTATCTGGGCTTCTGGGTCGTGGTGATACTCATTTCCATTTGCATGCTCTTTTACTTCAAAAGAAAGAAGTGGTTCTGATTACCGCCCGAACAAAAGTTTCCGAGCAACAGGAATCCGATTGATGCCGACAACAGTGCCCCATGTAGCCAGAGATGCGATTATAAATACCAGTACTATTTCGACACTGCTACGAGCCAGGCTTGTTGTAGCAAATAAATCAGTCAACAAATATACCCAGGCAAAGTGTGAAGCATAGACAGAAAGCGTATTGACCGAGAGCCACTGCACCACGGCATTACTTTTTTTGAAACGCCGACTCAACAAAAACAGCAACAAAAGAAGAGGAACGGGCGTCAACATACGGATGGCAAGAGCATATAACGAATCCGCCTCGTGAGGAATAGACATCCCGAATGCGTTAACGGCACCCACACGGGTCCACGCCATTTCCAACAATACAGCCACTCCAATCAAAGCCACAACGCCCCAGCTTCTGATTCGATCGGCAAACTGATATTGCCGCATCAAACAACCCAATAAAAAGAAGGGATAGTAAAACATTAAGGATCCTAAGCCGCAAGAACCGAGCACGGGATAAAACGACGAACCAATATGCAGCAACACCACCAGTACAATAGAGAGAGAATAAAAATAGCGGCTTTGACGTAGGAAGAAATAGACGACATCGATCAGATAGAGCGCCCACAAGAACCACAAACCACCTCTGCCGGGTGATTTGAAGATATCCAGATAATAAACCGGAAGAATAGACCAATGTCCTATTTGAAGATCAAGCCGACGATAATAAAAGGCATAGAGCACCATCCAGACCAGAAAAGGAATCATCAGCAATTTGAATTGCTTCCACAAAAAGCCGACTTTTTTCCCGGGGGAGATAAGATAACCGCTGACAAAAATAAAAAGCGGCATATGAAACGAATAGATTCCACGAAAAATGATATTCGAATCGAAATCGCGACCTAATGAATATTGAATCGCATGACCCACCACCACCAACACAATGGCAAATGCCTTCAACCAATCGATGCCACAATCCCTTACTCTTTGCTCTACCATCCTACTTCGTTTTGGGAAAGAATATTACTTTCAGGCTCTTGCGAAAGACAATAATATGAATTGCGATCAACCCGAACAGTGTAAATCCACAAAATTCGTGCAACTCACCCACATCAAAGCCCTGGAATCCGGTTTCCATCAAAACGATGGTTGAAACCTGCAAAATAGCCATTGTCAGCAGAAGCGCAAGGCTCACCTGACGAATCAATCTGTTCCGTTTAATCTTCTCCATCTTTATTTTGTAATTGGTTCTGTTTTTCTTCATCCTGCAGATGGCAAAAATCCTGAGGTTCTACATGAATGTATATCTCACTCCGTTTGATCTGTTCCATCAGGCTGTGTTCGATTCGGTCGCACAGTTCATGTACGTCGCGCAGCCTCAAATCGGGTTCCAGGTGAATATTGAATTTGATAAAGGTATCGGCACCGGCCGTACGCACCTTGAGATGGTGATACAGTTTCACCTCCGGAAATGAATTCAGGGTTTGTTCCACCAATGTAATGGTCTCCTCCGGAGCCTTATCGAGCAACACATCGACCGCTTTCTTTCCAAGGCGAAACGAGACGAACAACACAATAACCGCTACCAACAACGCTGCGATGGAGTCTGCAAAATAGAAACCGAAGTTGGCGCAAATAAGACCGAACAATACCACGGAAGAACTCCACACGTCAGTCGAGAAGTGGAGTGCATCCGCCTCCAGCGCCTGACTATTGTGCTTCTTTGCGACTTTATACAAAGCCCGCGAACGGGACACATCCACCACAATAGAACTTATCACCACCACATAACTCCAAATTGATATTTCGATATGCGTATTACCGGTCACCAAGCGGTCGATAGCCTCCGACACAATCCACACACAGGTTATCAACAGCAATATGGTTTCAATAAATGCTGAAAAATTCTCTATCTTCCCATGTCCGTAGTTATGTTGCTTATCTGCCGGTTTATCGGAAATACGCACCGAAAATAACGTAATTACCGCTGCTACCAGGTCAAGCCCGGAGTGCAACGCTTCCGACAAGATACCCAAACTACCCGTCAGGACACCAACAACAAGTTTGAAACTCGTTAAAAAGATAGCAGCAAGCACCGAAAACAATGCTACCCTGTTTTTTTCCTTCTTCATTTTATAGCTTTTCAAAAATTATCCGGGGTATCAGCCGCAGGACCAGCGCCACATACCGCCAACGCTTCGTTATATAAACGACTTTTTTCTTCTGATTGACAGCCCTTACAATCTGAGCGGCAACTTTGTGCACCGGAGCCGACCAAAAAACGCCGTTTCCCTGCGCCATTTGCGTATCCACAAACCCCGGTCGAATATCCGTTATATAAATATTGTATTTCTGATGATTTGCCAGCTGGCGTAACGACTGAAGATAGTGCATATTATACCCTTTGCTGGCACTATAAGCCGGGGCATATCGGTTTCCCCGCAAACCGGCAATCGAACTGACGGCAGCAATGTGTCCGTAATTCTGTTGCGCAAAATATTTGAAAGCCCAGCCAACCACAGCGGTAAAACCCGACACATCGGTTTGAATGGTAAGCTGCTCCGTTTCCGCAACAAGTTCACTATTGCGCTTTCCATAGCCGGAACTAAGAAACAACAAATCGAGGCCGCCCAACTGCTCTGCCAGAGCATCCAGATGATTTTCTACCGACGAAACAGCACCAATATCGAATGCCGACGCAAAAAACTGCTCCGGACATTCGGCCCGAAGCTCCGACAACAACTCTTCCCGACGTCCGGTAATACCGACGACACAACCTTGGAAGGCATACAACCGGGCGACTTCCCTGCCGATTCCAGAAGTAGCCCCCAAAACGATCACTTTTTGCATCAGAAACAAACCATTAAGCCGACATACTGTTCATTCCCACTATCTTTCGTCACAATAACAGAAAGCGGACTTTCGGTGTAAAGTTCTATAAAATTATCGAAACAACAAGTAGATACGCTCAAAAAAACGACGAACAACGTTACAAACCGTGACACAACCGACAGCAACAGCCACGCAGACCGACAAAACACTCTATATCAACAATAAAAAAAGGACAAAACTACCATTTCGCTAAAAAATAGACGCTCATCACTCTTAAATACACGAATATATCGAAAAATAAATTTAACTTTGCGCATCAAACATTCACCAAAATTACATCAAGAACACCAAGCGGTTCGCAAATACGGTTATATGGCGGCGAAAGCGCTATTGCTTGTCGACAAACAGTACTATTTTCCGTTACTAAATTATTCTTTCTTGTTCAGTAATATTGAAAATCCAACAATTATGAGTACAACAAAACGCACCCTCTGTATGGTTTTGGCTCTTGGCTTTTTCAGCCTCTTTTCGGCCAAAGCACAAAGCGACATCTCCGACCTGTTCAAGTCGGGATTAAATGACATACAAACGCTGGCTAACGGTTATATCAAACCTTTTGGCTACGGTCTCTCGTCCGGCTTGGGAAATAACTGGTACAACACGGCTGCCACTCACAAAGTATTAGGATTCGACATTACGGTAGGCGCCAATGGCGTTTTCACTCCGTCGGGTGACAAAACATTCGGCCTATCCGGCTTAAAGAATCTCACTGCCGTGAACGGAGAAAAAACTGCTCCGACATTCGGAGGCAAAGGCGATGGCGTTGATTTGATCCTCCAACAAAACATCAATGGGGCTCCTCAAACCATAGCCCGGTTCAGAACTCCGAAAGGAGTCTCGCGGGTAACTCCGGTTCCCAGCTTTCAGGTCACCCTCGGCCTACCCCTTGGCAATGACCTGTCGGTTCGGTTCGTTCCAACCATCAACGCCGATAACTACTCCGGCAACATGTGGGGTATTGGACTAAAACACAATATCAAACAATGGATTCCGGTTTTAAAGCTGCTACCCTTCGATGCAGCCGTAATGGTGGGCTATAGCAAATTCAACCTCGATTATAGTTTCGATAATCCTGTAACACCGTCTGATCTGGTTAGCAATCAGAACCTGATTTCTGCTCCAACCGGCGTATCGTACAACAACCAAGGCATGAAATTAAAAGCAAATGCATTGATGGTAAATGCCATCATCTCCAAACAAGTCGCTTTTCTGACTCCATATCTGGGTTTTGGTATTACACGCAACAGTTTCGACTTCAACTTTACCGGAAACTTTCCTCTTTTGGGCAACTTCAATACAACAACCCAAAAATTTGACGTAAACACACTGAAAGATCCGATTCCACTGAATTATTCGATGACTCAACCAAGCGCCACCATCGGGATTCGCTTGAAACTGTTCTTTGTCTGTGCATTCCATGCTCAATACACACTGCAAAAATATTCGACCGCGTCTGTCGGATTCGGGCTGAACTTCAGATAACCGATTCTCAAACAACAAACCGAAGCCGGGGTAAGTATTCACTTGCTCCGGCTTCGGTGCGTTTTGTCCCTACTTAAATTCTGATAAGAGACGTCAACAATGCCCAATGTTACTAAAAGTAGAAACAGGGAGATACTAAAAGAGTTAAGCGGCCGTTTTAAGAAGCAGAATAATCACGAAGGAGTCCTTGAAACTTATCTTACACCAACCTTTTCAGTATGACCCGAATCCTTTTGCTTTACATCATTGTTTTTTTCACAGCCATCCTCCTGAGCGGATGCAGCCAACAAGATCTTCAATCGATCACCACTTCGCCCGGCACGAACCTTTATCTGGCAAACAATACCCGCAGCAACAACAGCAACAACATTGCCGCCTACTCAACCAACGGAACCGCCGTAAAACTAACAGATGGAACCCAATCGGCGTATAGCTCTTCGCTTTTCGTCTCGGGCAGCGACGTCTACGTGGCCGGTTATGAATATTCCACCAGCGGCTATCCCGTTGCCAAATACTGGAAAAACGGAACCGCCGTCAACCTCTCCGATGGCACGACCAATGCCTACGCAAGTTCCATTTGTGTCTCGGAAGGTAATGTTTATGTCTCCGGCTTTGTCGACAACAGCAAAGGCAACAGCGTGGCCGTTTACTGGAAAAACGGCACCAAAACAGAACTGACCGACGGAACAACCAATGCTTATGCCAACGCCATTGCCGTTTCGGGCAACGATGTCTATGTAGCCGGAACAACAAGCAATAGCAACGGACATAACGTCGCCGTCTGCTGGAAGAACGGGACAGCCGCCACCCTCTCCGACGGAACAACGGATGGCTTTGCCAACGCTATTGCCGTGAACAACGGAACCGTTTATATCGCGGGGAACGTCTACAACAGCAACGGCGTTGCGGTTGCCTACTATTGGAAAAATGGAGTTACCAATGCGCTGTCGGATGGCAACTACAACGCCACGGCCAATGCCATCGCCGCTTCGGACAACAGCGCCTATGTAGCCGGAGCTACCGTCAACAGTAACGGGAAATCCATCGCCACCTATTGGCAAAACGGATCTACTATTACGCTTACCGATGGCACACAGGATACCGAAGTAAAAGCCATCTACCTCTCCGGCAGCGACCTCTACTTAGCCGGTTACACCACCAACAGCAACGGAAACAAAATTGCAGTGTTCTGGAAAAACGGGGCACCTGTAAATATTTCCGATGGCGCGACGGACGCGCTAATCAACGCCATTGTGGTGAAATAAAAGAACGCGGTAGCATAAACAAATCAGCCGGAATGAAAATAATTCGTTCCGGCTGATTCGTTTTATCTGGGATCAAATATTATAATCTCCGTATATCCGCTCCCAGCGCTCTCAATCGTCCGTCGATATCCTGGTATCCACGGTCGATCTGTTCGATATTGTCAATTACGCTGCGCCCCTCGGCCGAGAGAGCGGCAATAAGCAACGAAACCCCGGCACGGATATCGGGCGAAGTCATGCGGGTGCCGCGCAATGCCTGTTCGTGGTTCATCCCGATTACCACCGCGCGGTGCGGATCGCAAAGAATAATCTGGGCACCCATCTCTATCAGCTTATCGACAAAGAAGAGGCGGCTCTCGAACATCTTCTGGTGAATGAGCACGCTGCCTTTGGCCTGTGTTGCCACCACCAGTGCTACACTGATAAGGTCGGGAGTAAATCCCGGCCAGGGAGCATCGGCAATGGTCATGATAGAGCCGTCGAAAAAGCGCTGCACCTCATAACTATCCTGTTGCGGAATGTAAATATCGTCGTTGCGGAACTCAAAATCGATGCCCAGTCGATGAAAAATCTCGGGAGTAATGCCCAGGTGTTCGCGCGCCACATTTTTGATGGTCAGCTCAGAACGGGTAATGGCGGCAAGTCCGATAAAACTACCCACTTCGATCATATCGGGCAAAATGCGGTGGTTGCAACCGCCCATCGCATCCACTCCTTCAATCACCAACAGGTTGGAACCCACACCGGAGATCTTTGCGCCCATCGCATTTAGCATGGTGCAGAGTTGAAAAAGATAAGGTTCGCAGGCCGCGTTATAAATGGTGGTGGTACCCTTTGCCATCACGGCAGCCATCACCACGTTAGCCGTACCGGTCACCGAAGCCTCGTCGAGCAACATATAGACACCTTTCAAACCTTTGGTGGTCACCTTTACATGCGACAAATCGTCGTCAAAACCCACTTCGGCTCCCAGCTTTTGAAAACCGACATAGTGCGTATCGAGGCGGCGGCGACCGATTTTATCGCCTCCGGGTTGCGGCACCACCGCATAACCGAAACGAGTCAGCAACGGCCCCACCAGCATAATGGAGCCTCGCAGTTCGGTGGCCTTTTTACCATATTCTGCACTATACAACGTATCCAAATTGATGGCATCAGCCTGAAAAGTATAGATTCCATCCGAAATCTTTTCCACTTTCACACCCAACATACCAACCAAATCGATCAGTTTGTTCACATCCCGGATATCGGGAATATTGCTGATCGTCACCTTTTCGGGAGTTAACAACACGGCACAAATCACTTGCAATGCCTCGTTTTTTGCACCCTGCGGAACAATTTCGCCCGAAAGACGATTGCCACCAAAAATCTCAAATGCTGCCATATATGCAATTAAATTTCAAAATTCCAGTAGAGACACAAGACCTTGTGTCTCTACTACCCAAATTCCATACAAAAATACAACAGATTCTTCATTGATTTTGGCCGATTCGGAAAATATGAACGATTTGTTGTAATTTTGAATTCAAAATAAACCGACAATGACTCTTCAGGAAAACGTTTCCCTCAAGCCCTACAACACTTTTGGCATCGCAGCTACCAGCCAGTATTTTACCGATATTTCAGCGCCCATCGACCTTCAGATCCTGATGCAAAGCGGACTACTGAATGCTTTCCCCTTTTTCATTCTGGGCGGCGGCAGCAACGTGGTTTTCAACAAACTATTTGCCGGTGTTGTGGTCAAGATTTCATTGAAGGGAATCACCGTCGAAGAGGAGACAGACGATACTGTTTTAGTCAAAGCAGCGGCGGGTGAAGTGTGGAGCGATTTTGTCGATTTCTGCGTGGCTCACAACTTCTACGGAGCCGAAAACCTGACCGCCATTCCGGGAACTGTGGGTGCAAGTCCGGTGCAAAACGTGGGTGCCTACGGCGTAGAGACCAAAGACATCATCGAATCGGTAGAGGCATACGAAATACTGACCGGAAAACAACGCATTTTTTCCAACAACGAATGTCAGTTCGATTACCGGAGCAGCATTTTCAAGCACGAACTGAAGAATAAATACATCGTGGCATCCGTCACCTTTCGGTTGAATAAGCAACCAAAACTAAACCTAGAATACGGCGCTATCCGTACAGAGATAGAGAAAGCAGGCATCACCCATCCGACACTGGCCGATGTCAGTCGCATCATTGCCGACATTCGCGAAGAGAAACTCCCGAACCCCGATAAGATTGGTAGCGCGGGTAGCTTTTTCAAAAATCCGGTAATTCCCGTTGCACAATATGAAGCATTGAAAGAGAGACATACGACAATCGTGGCCTATCCGCACAAAGGAGAATACAAAGTTGCGGCCGGCTGGCTTATCGAACAATGTGGGTGGAAAGGGCGTCAGTTCGGTAACGTGGGTGTTTACCCCAAGCAGGCATTAGTACTCTACAATCTGGGCGATTGCACAGGCGAAGAGGTCAAAGCTCTCGCGAAAGAGATTCAACAATCCGTCGAGACACACTTTGGCATCGCCTTAGAACCGGAAGCTATTTTCGTTTAGAAGCTGTAAGGATCTATCGATCCATTCAGATTCAAATCGTAAATCGTCAATGATAAAATTGTAAATCAAATTATGTTCGAACGTTTTGCCGACATCATTCTTCCGCTGCCTTTAGCCAACAGCTATACCTACAAAATACCGGAGGAGCTATCCGATTCGGTAAAACTCGGCATGCGGGTCGTCGTTCCATTCGGAAGCAAAAAAATATACACCGGCATTGTTCGCTACGTACATGCCGTGGCACCGCAGGTTTCGTCGGTGAAAGAGATCATTGCATTGCTCGACAACGCACCGATTCTCCGCCGTCCGCAGTTGCCTTTTTGGGAGTGGATTGCCAACTACTACATGGCTTTCATCGGCGATGTCTACACGGCAGCCGTTCCTGCCGGACTGAAACTCGAAAGCGAAACCACTATCACGCTCAACAACGACTTCGAAGCCAATGCCCCTTTTTCGGAGAAAGAGCTGCGCATTTACAATGCGCTAAGCGACAACAAGCCTCACTCCATCAAAGAGCTGACCCGCATCACCGGTTTCAAAACCATCCTGCCAACCGTTAAAAATCTGATGGACCGAGGTGCCGTTTCGCTCTCCGAAGAGTTGCGTGCCGCCTATAAACCCAAGTGGCTCACCTGCGTCCGCCTTGCCGATGGAGTAACCGACGACGAACAATTACAAACCGTCTTCGACTCGTTGCACCGATCAAAGAAACAGTTGAGCCTGTTGATGATCTACCTTGAGCTATCGCACCATCTGACGAAATCCGGGCCGCGGGAAGTCTCAAAAAAGGAACTCCTTGAACAGAGTGGAAGCTCCGCTGCAGTCTTCGATGCGTTGGTCGAAAAGAAAATTTTTCATCCGTACACCAAAGAGATCAGCCGACTGGATTCCACGCAAACGGTACTGCAACCACTTGCCACGCTCAATAGTTTTCAGCAAACAGCATACAGATCGCTTCTTTCGCAACTGAAAGAGAAAAACGTAGTCTTGCTCCACGGAGTAACTTCGAGCGGCAAAACGGAGATTTATACACATCTCATTGCCGAAACATTGAAGCTGGGTCGACAGGTTCTCTATCTGGTGCCCGAAATTGCACTGACCACCCAGCTCACCCAACGTCTGGAGCGGGTCTTCGGGAACAAACTGGGCGTTTATCACTCCAAGTTTTCCGACAACGAACGGGTAGAGATATGGAACAATCTTTTACACGACAAAGGCTTTGAGGTGATTCTCGGCGTTCGTTCTTCGGTTTTTCTCCCGTTCCGCGATCTCGGCTTAGTCATCGTCGACGAAGAGCACGAAAGCAGCTATAAGCAATACGACCCGGCACCCCGGTATCACGCCCGCAATGCAGCCATCGTACTGGCCAACATGCACGGAGCCAAAACGGTGCTAGGAAGCGCCACTCCGGCCATCGAGAGCTATCAGAATGCCCTTTCGGGGAAATATGGATTGGTGGAACTTACACAGCGGCACGAAGAGATAGAGTTACCAAAAGTACAGACTGTCGATTTGAAAGAGGCATACCGCAAGAAACGAATCACCGGACATTTTACGGATGAACTGGTCGAGAAAATCGATCAGGCTCTTACGAATAAAGAACAGGTAATTCTTTTCCAGAACCGACGCGGATATGCTCCTTATGTCGAATGCAAGCAGTGCGCACACGTTCCCCGTTGTCCGCATTGCGATGTAAGCCTCACCTATCACAAGCATTTCGACATGCTGACTTGTCACTACTGCGGTTATACAACCAAGGTGCCCGCGAATTGTCCGGATTGCCACACCCCCTCGCTACAAACCAAAGGATTCGGCACCGAACAGATTGAAGAAGAAATTAGGGAACTTTTCCCGGATGCCAAAGCGGCACGCCTCGACCTTGATACCGTAAAAACAAAAAAAGGCTTTGAAAAGATAATTCACGACTTTGAGAATCACTCCATCGATATTTTGATCGGCACGCAGATGGTGACCAAAGGGCTCGATTTCGACGATGTCAGTCTGGTGGGAATCCTGAATGCCGGCAATCTGCTTTTCTATCCCGACTTCCGGGCACACGAACGGGCATACCAGCTAATGGCACAGGTAAGCGGTCGTGCCGGACGCAAGAACAAGCAGGGATTGGTTGTCCTCCAAACGCCGGAGACGGATCATCCGGTGATTCGGCAGGTGATTGCCAACGACTACAAAGGAATGTTTGCCACCCAAATGCGAGAGCGACACGACTTCCGGTATCCGCCCTACTTCCGGCTCATCAATATCATTATCCGCCACAAAGATGCGGGAGTCAACAACCATGCGGCTACTTTAATTGCCGATGAACTGAAAAAATTGCTCGGGTCGCGGATTTTAGGGCCCAACAACCCTCCTGTCGGACGAATTCAGAATTGGTACATCAAGCATATTTTGCTCAAAATAGAGTATACCGCATCGCCCGATGCCGTAAAAAAGATTATCCGCGATGTTGTAGAACAAGTCCAGACAGACAGCCGTTTCAAATCGCTTCAGATCAACTACGATGTCGATCCGATGTAGTCATCAATTGTAGAAATTAACCGAAATTCCAATCTTCATCGTGGTCGGATTCAACGGATAGTTGGGCATGGAGAAGTAATCCGGCTTCGACATCCAACCCTGATTCACGTGGTAATACTCCAGGAAGAAGCGCGCCTGTTTCAGATGGAAATTCGCATAGGCACTGGCCAAGGGGTAATTACCGATTTTCGTTGCGCGTTGGATGTAAAACTGCCCCGTGGCCGGCATATAAGCCGGAGCATAATAGGCGGTATGAAAATGAGAGGAGATCCCCAATTGTACCTGCAACACGTGAAACAACCGGGTTTGATAATACAAATTGTTGTAGAGCGACAAAGCAGGCAACGGAATAACAGCCTGATTGCTACTCACCTGGTAAACTCCCTTATTTTCCAGTGCAAAATGACGATTGAAGTGAATATTCAGACTGGCATCCAATGCCACCACCTGCACGCTATTGGCAGCCTGAGTCGGCATCGCCTTTGTGTTAAAATAGAGGTAATTGGTATTATTGGCAATTTGAAGTCCCAGTTTCAAATGACGCGTTGGTAATTCAATACTTCCACCGAGGTATGTCTGAAACTCTTTATCGAAATCATTCTCCCAATTGAAGTGATTGGAATAGTAATGTTCCCAAAAATAAGAGGCCGATGTGTTTCGGATCCGCGCCATGGCTTTCAATGCAACCGAGTCTTTCCATAGTGTAAAATAACCGCCCACGCGTCCGCTCAGTTCAAAATCACCGATTTTCGGACCGACAATCACGATATTTCCCTGCAGATTGTAACGAAAAACCTGCCCTTCGTTTTTCGACAGGACGCCGCCCACACGTGTATTCTGCTCCCATTTATAGCTCAACTCATCTTTCTTATCCAGGCACATATACCGGTTTATCTCATTCTCAATAAAGGCCGTCAACCCAAACTGCAGTAGCCGGTTAAACTTTTCCTCCATCTGAACGGCAAACGTATTCCGCACCGATAAATAAGCAATGGTGTCCGAATGCACTTGTTTTTTCAGGTTGGTAATGGGATAGTAAACGGTATCCACAGGCGACTCGCGGTAACGTTTGGTATCGCTTTGTATTTTCAGCGTATGAATAAACGACGTCACCGGAATAAATTCTTCGCGAACGGAATCTTTCTTTACCTGAATCTCTTTCGTGAATCCCAACGAGTATTTGTGGTTGTAAAACAAACTCATTGTCCGGTAGCCCGACTGCGCCCCTGTCAGATTCACCGGCATTGTAATGGAGGTGTATTGGCTATATGCCGACGGATTAGTCACATAATCGGTATTCGACAACCCCCCACTTTCGTAATTTTTGAAATTCTGGAACAAAATGGCTCCATTGGCAGAATAATGTTTGCCAGCATAGCTGCCGTATAACGAAGCGATCAACCCTTTATTCGACTGATTCATATACCGGCCTCGGTTGTAGAGGTAGTCGAATAGACCTGTAAAGTTAGTTCGTTTATTGGCATTGATTGAGAGTTGAATCTTCGCCCTCTCTTCGGATTGGTCACCAGGAGAACTCGACAAGTAGGTTATATTGGAATAGGGGGTCTTGGTATTATAAAAGGGCAAATCGGAGATTGCATACACATACGGATCATACGGAGTAGAAAACAAAAAGTTGGTTTTCTGCGTCCGATCGAAGAATATTTTCGACTGCACAGGCGATCCCATATTGCCATTATACGCATTAGCGATGCTGTATGAATCAAGGATGTTTTTGTCGGGAAAGTTAGCCGGGATCGTATCTACCATAATCGAATCGGCCATTCCAAAGCGATCCTCTATCGTTTTGGCTGTCACATGCGGAGATACATAGTTCGATTTCGCGGACTCCTGCTGATTCATTTGGGATTTTTCACCGGAGGATCGACGTGATAACGTTGATTGCGCAAACAACTGCACAACAGCACATAAGAGTATCGCAATAAATAAAGATGTTTTTCTCACAGAAGAAAGAAAATTTGGTATAGTGAACGAGCAATACCGGATAAAAAACAGTCAAGTTTTAATACAGCAATAGTTCGCCTGCATTTAATACACAAACGAACTATCGGAATTATTTACAGTAGAAATAGTTGCAAATCAATATTCCCACAAATCATTCTCAAAGTTAATAATAGAACGCTGAATAGCATCCTGTTCCTTTTTCACATCATCGGCATTGGTCAAATAGTCAAGCAATGTACGATGATACATGTCATCAACACCAAGTATATTTCCCGAATAGAAGCGTTGGCTGAAGAAAAGATCAAATGTCATATCCGACGACTGATTATCGCCCCAAGATATCTTTTCCTCTGTCAGCAACGGACGAAGTTCGTTAAATTTAATCCAGCAAGCTACATGACGGATAAACTCGGAGTTTGGCATTCCGCTCAAAAGAGGCGCGATCGCTTCTATCCTATAATCTTGTACCGAACGGTGTTTGTCGAAAAACCAAACCTCCTTCACCAAGAACCGCTGCTGATATTTCATAAACGCCTCTAATGTATAGTCATTTACAGCCAACTTACCATCTACCGTTTTCAATACCGATTCGCTGATGCTATCGTGTTTGAAGATTCGGACTAAAGCTGTATCCGCCAATTCAATATTGGTTTTGGCAAAATTCGGACGGAACTGACTATTATCAATACCGCGTTTATAAACCGTAAGATTTTTGTCTACAATACCTTGCAGCATAATAGCCATTAAATTTTTTCGTCCATCCATGGGAGTCAATGGAAAATAAAGCGGTAAATTCTGCTTCTCTCTCATGTCAATAATGCGATATACCGTCTTTGACCAGGTCACATCATCGTATCGGATCTTAGACTGTACGGCATTACGCATTTTTACTATTTCGCGTTTTACAGAATCGGACACCACAGTTATCGGCTCTTGTTGTGCCAATGCAACAGAATCGTTAGGAGAGGGAGACTCGTCAAAAAATTTCTTTTCATTTCCTTGTGCATGTAAAACAAGCAGTAAAGAAGAGAAACAAATCACGCAAATAAATCTCAATCGTTGCATATTTATTGGTTTAATTTAGTTTTATAAAGATTGGAGGGAGCTCATTATGAGGACCATCGGGTCCCATTGCTTTTATATCACGTATAATAATTCTTGCTCCAAATTTTTCCTTTGCCAAACGGGCTTTCTGTTGACCCGACAAACTGGATCCGTTAGTTGCTATCACTTCTCCGTTGGGGTAGTCAAGTGCGAATCCGGTGATGGTAAATTTGGCCGAGATTAATTCGTTCTCATAGTCGGCGATCAACGTTGCACCACCTAATTTACCGGGAGAAACCTGTGCCGATTTTTTGGCAACACCATCAATGCTAAGCATTGGAATAGGATCTGGAAGCCGTCTTACCACAAAAACTCCACCTCCCATTTGCACATAACCTTTCGAGCTTTCGGTCTTGGCCTGAATCGAGAATCGCAGCTGTCTTCCGGCTAAAGATCGCGAAGGGATGCATTCCCATAACCCATTCGGCATCCGCCTTACCGAAGCTTCGGAACATGTCAGCATAACATTCGCGGCCGGGACGCCGGGTACAGAAACCGCCATATGGTTTTGAATTCCCGCATACACCACATTCAATGCGCTATTAGTAACCGAAGCACTCTTGGCCCCAACAGTATATTCACTGGCAAAATCATATTTTTTATTAACACCTCCAGAATTCAGCAGGATAGATCCGCCATACTTAAAGGTACCTACCTGGTTGCAAATCATCTCAAATTTGCCATCCTTGCCCAAAGTGCGTCCATTTGCCACAATTTGCGGTGTCTTGGTTGAATCGATTGCCGACAATACAATGGTTGCGGTATATCTATCTCCCTGCATTACATAGGTAGAAACCGGTATCACATAGGCTTGCAACTTATTTACCCGAAAATCTCCAGCATCAGTTTGTGCCATTAAGTATTGCACTACCTCGCCTTCAGCCGCCCGGATATCGGTCTGATACTTGGTCAAAATAGTAGTTGCAGCGGCAACCGGCATCATTTCAAACACAGTTTCTTGCCAGTCCTTTCCATCTTTACCACCTTTGGTGGAAAAATTCCGTTCAAACATCGAAATTTTCACCGGGTCTCCATTGACAAAACTTTCCAGAAATTTTTTGTATTCCGCTATTTTCTTTCTCAAGATCTTCCCATTCCCTTGTACAAGAGCATATTGGCCAGAAACGTCCAGATTATCCTTATTCTTAATATCATTGGTAACGGCATCTTTCCCATCGGCCAACCGAACCAACTGATATTTGAAATTTTCCACATAGTTGAAAATTTCGTCCGATTTTTTTTTGACGACCAAAGCCTTGTCCAACCACTCACCAATTTTGCCCGGATTATCTTGTTTTAAATCTCTGAACCGTTTGTAAATATTCTCATTTCTGGTATCCGTACTGGTTATACTTTGTAGCAAGCTGTTATTTACCAACACAAAACCATTCAACACCTCGGAGGAAACATTCAATGCAAGCATAGCTGTCAGGAAGAGATACATCATCCCAATCATCTTCTGCCGCGGTGTTTCCGGACAATTCTTTGATCCACTCATGGTTTATATATCTCCGATTAAGCTTTTGTATTTAACGCATTAAGCATGTTTCCGTATACATTATTCAGATCGGAAACCTGACGAGCCAATTTGGCTACCTGAATTTTATACTCTTCCGAGTCTTTCAGAGACGCACCCAAGTTCGTTTTCAACTGTTCCACATTCGCCAAGAGTGCTTTTTGTTGTTCAATTTGAGCAGAGAGTTCATCATTGCTGGCCTGAGCGCCTTTCAATTGCAGCTCGTAAACAGCATTCAATGACGATAAATTTTTATTGATTGTGTTTACATGAGAGGCATACGCCTTGCTTTGTTCGGCAACCATCCCAATTTCGTCCTCGGCTTGTTTATAGGATTGGACAATTGCATTTGTGGAGGAAGCCAGCTCCGATTGTGATTTTGAAAAAATGCCAGCAGCATCGGAAGCTGCCTGAATATTTTGAATATACGTATCGGTAACACCCGACGCTTTCGATATGGAAGTTAATTGAATTGCTGTATCGCTAAGATTCTTAATACTTTCATTCAGACGTTTTACCTGTTCTTCGCCCAACAACACCTCTCCCACTGCCGTAGTTTGAGTGGTTGCCACTCCTCCACCACCGCCAGAAGTAATAGGGGGCACATTGTCGTCTATAAAATGAGGAAATACTTTTTCCCACTCATAGTCTTTGTGCGTTTTTTCCAATCCACTCAGAGCAAACAGAAAAGCTTCTGTTCCCATACCTATACTCAACAACCATCCGGCTCCCGGGTAGTGCTGAATTTTAAATAAAGCACCAATAATAACCAATGAAGCACCGAAGCCGTAGCACTTGCTGGCAAAGTTTTTACCAGCATCTGTTTGCATAAAACTAATTAATCCCATATCTCAAATTCTAGAAGTTTTTCATTGATGTTTTCTTTTTCATATTGGTCGACTTAACGCATCTGAAACCAATATAAGAACGCGATTCTGTTTGATATTCAAAAGAACTTGCGCCACATTGCAAATACGCAGCTACATCTTTCCAGGATCCACCTTTAATTACTTTTCGTTTTAGCAGATCCGAATCTTTTTCTTTGGCATTGTACGAAAAACTTGGATTCAAATCATGCGTACCATTGGCGTTGAGTGACAAATGAGAAGATTCTGTCCATTCCGCAACATTCCCTGCCATATCATATAAACCGAATCCATTCGGAGGATACGTAGCCACTTTGGCCGTACGTACTTCACCATCGGCACGATAATTACCTCTCATCGGTTTGAAGTTTGCAAGATAGCATCCTTTACCGTCACGTACGTAAGGTCCACCCCAAGGGTACATGCCCTGCTGTTTTCCTCCACGGGCAGCCCATTCCCATTCGGCATCCGTCGGCAAACGATAATCCTGTCCCTGGAAAAGATGTGTATTGTTGTAGGAGTTAGTTCTCCAGGCACAAAAGGCTTTTGCCTGTTCCCAGGTAACACCTACCACTGGGTATTGATCGTAGGCTTTAATCGTAAAATATTTTACCGTAGGATCGTTGTATGAATAGGTAAAGTCGGTGCAAAAAGCCAACTTATCGGGATAAACGTTAATCATTTTGGTCATGTAAAAGTCATCCGAACTGCGTACCGGAGAGATACGTTTGGAGCGCATCTTGATAACGCCGTCTTCGACGTAGCACTCATCCACCAGGGCAAACGAAGTTTTAGGATATCGGCCGTGAGCCCGGTCAAACTTGTTATAATCTCTGGCAGCCTGTTCCAGGTCATACCAACGGTATACATAGTTAAGGCCTTCAAACTTATTATTGAAATTTTTCAGGCTATTCCAAACCGAATCAGCATGAGCATCCTCTTCTCCTGCAACCTTTTCCCATGTTTTTTTCCACGGAAGAGGCCGTTTCCAGTTAAGTCGGGCTGTATCTTTTTTCTGACGCCACTTTTCAGGAGAAACATTTGCCAACAACTGACGGGCAATAGAATCTTTCACCCAGACAACAAATTGGCGGTATTCAGAGTTTGTAACCTCTGTCTGATCCATCCAGAATCCGTCGACGGAAACCATTTTGTTTTCGCCTTTATATGCCCACGTAGCATCCTGATCATTTGCTCCCATCATAAATGCACCACCTCTAACCCATACCATACCGTAGGGAGAAGTTTCATTTACGCCGGAAATTGATTGTCCCACTAACTCTCCTGAAGGCTTAGAATGACAACCAACCAACATGCCAAGCAATGGCAATATAAAAAGTAACTTTCTCATATCAGAATCTTTATCCTTTATAAAATTCTCACACTCTTGTATCTATTTTTTTTCTTTTCGAGCGAAATATTAAAATCATACGTCAGAAACAGCTCATGAGAGCCATAGGTCGCCGTTATCATATTGGTAACCGGCAAATCGAACGCATATCCAAGTGTCAATCCATTTGCCAGACGAACACCCCCCATAAAAACGAACGCATCATTCAGCCGATAACCTAAACCTCCCCAAAACTTATCTTTGAAATCGAGCAACACATTTGCGTCTGCCTGATAATTGACAAAATTGGTTTTGAATAGCACCGAGGGTTTTAGCGTTATATTCGTATTAGACAATGGAATATTACATCCTCCAGTCAAATACCACATGCTACCCACATACGTATCCTGCGTATCCGACCAACGAATAGTTGGCTGATTCACATCCAATACAGATAGGCCTGCAAACCATTTCGGGGTTGTATAATAAGCACCCAAACTGACATCGAGGGCCATCCCGCTCACTTGCGAAGATGGGATCTGGCTATCCGACCCGACGGGTGTATGATAATCGTTACCGGAAGGAATAAAAGCACTATCGCCCCGAAAACCGATGCTGATTGCACCTAAATTTGCCCCCAGACTCAGAATTCCTTCGCCAAGTTTCAATTTATAGGCTCCCTGAAACATCACAAATTGCTTGGTAAACAAGCCCATTTTCTCATTATCAAAAGCAATTCCCGCCCCAAAACTCTTTTTGTCGACGGTAAATGGCATCGAAAGACTAAAGTAGGTATCGACCGGAGCGCCCGGCATTCCTATCCACTGTTGTCGGTGGATGCCACACAAATGCATCATATCACCTTCTGCTATTGCTGCCGGGTTAAACGACCCCTTGGCAAACATATACTGACTGTACTGCGAAACAAACTGAGCATATCCCATACCCAATGATAAAGCGCAATACAATACAACAAAGCAGAACTTTTTCACTAGAAAAATTTTATTTCGTCAGATGCTATGATAACGACAATATTTTATAATTTATTGCATAAAAAGCATCCTTATCGCCATAATTTTAATGAGAAAACAAAAACAACACCGACACTCCATTTTCTATGTATCTACAAGAAAAATGGAATATCGTTTATGTGCGATTAAGAATACCTAAAGACAAAAAATAAAATATGCCAAAGAATATCAGTACTCTTCTTCATTAAAGAAGAAATCTTCTTTGCTCGGATAATCCGGCCAAATATCTTCGATGCTCTCATAAATTTCACCTTCATCTTCCATCTCCTGAAGATTTTCAATGACTTCGAGAGGAGCACCTGAACGCATGGCATAATCTATCAACTCATCTTTAGTTGCTGGCCAAGGTGCATCTTCTAATTTTGATGCTAATTCTAATGTCCAATACATGCTAGCTACTTATTTTAGTTGGTTACCACAAAACCTAAATCAGGCTCTGAATTATCATATCCCAATCGCTTAACATTTTATTTTTTAGCGATTTTATCAAATTCTTAACCGAGTGCAAAAATACAAAAAATCTAATACCTACAATGGGATTCCCAAAAAATTTCCTGATTCCCCGATCTATTCACAAATTTACGTGCCAATACAAAGAAAAAATCGGACAATCTATTAACAAACACGAAGCATTCGTCGGCAATCGGGTATAGTGCATGCGACTCCCACATCCGGCGTTCGGCTCTCCGGGCTATTGTACGACAGAGATGACTGCGGGCGGCAGCCTCATTGCCTCCCGGCAAAACAAACCGATTTAGTTGCGGCAATTCAGCGACCATACTATCTATCTCTTTTTCAATATTTTGAATACACGATCCAAAGACATTATTCGTGGCCTTCGCTTCTACTTTTGTCTGATCGGTAGCCAATATTGCGCCCAAATCGAAGAGGCGGCTCTGAATTTCCTGAAGGAAATTCACGGTTGCATTGTTGTCAATTCCGGCGATCAAAAATCCAATGGCGGCATTCAACTCGTCGACCGTACCATACGCATCAAGACGCGGATCGGCTTTCGACACGCGGGTGCCTCCAATGAGGCTTGTCTGACCTTTATCGCCTGTTTTTGTATATATTTTCATAAATCATACTCTTTTAAAAATCACGCTCGATCAAATTTTGACATTCATCCGGCATTTTTTCAAAAAGCAACCACATATTCCTGTTTCGCTATATCGGTATTGAAAAAGAGAATGCCCATTTCGAAAACATCGACAGAGAGACGAATCTTCGGATGGCGGCTGATTTGCATCCAGGCCTCGTGCATCTCTGCATCGCGATGAATATCATCGAACACAAATATAGTATCTTTATGCGCTTTTGGAAGACAAAGTTCAAAATAGTTCACGGTTGCCGTTTTCGTATGATTTGCATCGAAGAAAACGAAATCAAGCGTTGGGTGCATTTTCAACACATCCGGAAGTATTTCGTCTATCTCTCCACAATGCAACTCTATATTGTCAGCATAAAACTGTCTGAAATTTTCGCGTGCAATGGCACAAACAGCTTCGTCGGCATCGAGAGTAATGACTTTACCCTGCCTATTCACCTGCGAGAGATAAAGCGTTGTCAGACCCACACAGGTTCCCAGTTCCAGCATCGTTTTCGAGCGGTTGCTATTCGCCAAACGAAACAACAGTTGTGCATATTTGGTGCGTTTCACCGATCGTCTGACAATATTTCCGAGGGTTCGCTCTTTATAGCCGCCCGTTCCCCGATCCGTAATCCGAACCACCGCCTTTTCACACGTAAGCTGATCGCGTAAATCCTCTATGCGTTCGTAGCAATAGTACTGCAATTTTTCGTAAAAAACAGAATTGAGAAGAGAGAAGACAAACGGAGAATGGATGCCAAAGCCTTTTCTATGTCCGGCTTTTGCCAAATAGCGGAGATACGATTTTATTGCAAATGTTCGGTTCATGCCATTTTTATAACCACACAAAAATACAAAAAACCGTCCATAAAATGGCGTATAACGAGCCAATCGCAAGAAAAAATCAACATAAAACGAGATTAAATCCCAGACCTTTCAAAAAATCAGACTGATGGCTATTGCCACGATGCAACTGAATAGTGTAAGCCTGAAACTCACGCCGAACCGGATACGCGCCGCGTTGCTTCTCAAAATCAGCTACACTCAGACGTAAACGGCGATCATCGTCGGCAATAGCATACGTATACCACACTATCTCGGCAAAGAGTTCTGTCATCGACTTTCCGGCTGCATCCACAACCAAATTCATGGAATGTTGCGGTTGCGGTATTTTAGAAGGCTGCCAGCCGGCGAGGGGCAAATCAAAGAATCGGCTCAGCGCTTGCACGCTCATTGCCGTTGCCGTAGCCTTTCCATCGGCCGAATACCCCGCAATATGCGGCGTTGCCAACGCTACTTTATCGAGCAAACCCGCAGAGATGTCGGGTTCATGTTCCCACACATCCAAAATTGCACCTTGCAGAAGTTTGTTTTGCAAGGCCATTTGCAGTGCATCTCCGTCAACTACCTCACCTCGCGAAGAGTTTATCAGCCAGACTGTCGGTTTCAGCATTTTCAGTTTATCGGCATCGACCAGATGAAATGTCTGATCCTCACCTTGTCGGGTCAACGGCGTATGAAGCGTCACGATATCCGCATTTTGCAACACATCGTCCAATGAAACAAAATCGCCGCCCCGGGTTCGTTGCAACGGCGGGTCACACACAAGCACGTTCATCCCAAGCAAATGCCCCAGTCGTACAATTTTGCTCCCCACATGCCCACATCCGACCACACCAAGCGTCAACGCCTCCAGATTGCAGCTTCGTTCCCGAAACAACCACACCAGCACCGACGCGATGTATTGGTACACAGAGCCCGAATTACAGCCGGCAGCATTTGTCCAAAAAATGCCGTTGGCATCGCAATAGGCCGTATCGATATGATCGGTACCTATGGTGGCTGTTGCTATAAATTTAACCGGAGAATCTTTAAGGAGAACTTCGTTACAACGGGTGCGTGTGCGCACAATCAGGGCATCGGCATTGGAAACTGAATCGCGATTTATCGCGATTCCTTCGCAATAAGAAACCTCTGCATAGGGCTCTAACACTCCTTGTATGAAAGGAATTTTGTTGTCTATTACAATAGATGGTCGATGGAGATATGAATTCATTTTACCTTATTGAAGTGCGGATCAAAGCTGTCCGGATTCCACTAACGTAATGACGCGTTCTATTATTTTGTCTTTATTCTGCACATCATATTCGGCCTTTAGATCCGATCCGAAAAGACGAGCTACCGTTTGCCACATCCAGGCTTTGAAGGCGCCTTTATACGTTTTAATGATGGAATAAGTTGTTTGATGACACTCCCGATCGACCAAACGAACGAGCAGTTTGCCCTGATTGATAGACATTGCCCGCATCTCTTTTTCGTAACGTTTGAAAAGTTCCTTCTCCGTCTTCTTCAAAAAAGCTTTTCGTTCGGCTTCGTCATGAATTTGGTTCAATTGCTGATTGGCAGTGTATACTGTTCGGGAGATAAGTCGGGCATAGGGCAAAACTTTTTTTACGTCCCGCACGGTTTTCCAATAGAAATTCTCCTGCTTCTTATTCATGAACTTCATTGGCGGGAAACAGTAGAAATCATTAAACACATAAAGATAGAGCGTATCCCGTCCATGCGTCTCATAATGACAAACACGACTTTTAGGCGAAAGATTCAGCGTATATCCCAAATCGTTAAGAATAAGCTGAGTAGTCTGAAGTTTATTTAACCACTGGTCATAATCTACCGTCTGGTTAAACGCCCAGGTAGTAGAAGAACAAAAAATCAATAGTGCAAAAACAACGCGACGCATAGTGCATAATGATTAAATACGGCTACAAAGGTACGGATTAAATGGTGCACCGCGACCGATAAAATGGCATAAAAGTTGTATTTTTGTAGCAAACTTGACATAACAGATGGATAAATTCCACCGGATATTAAAAGAATATTGGGGTTACGACACGTTTCGTCCTTTGCAAAGCGATATTATCCACAGTATCAGCCAAGGAAAAGACACCCTCGGATTGATGCCTACCGGTGGTGGTAAATCGATCACTTTTCAGGTTCCGACCATGACAATGGAGGGCACCTGCCTGGTAATCACACCCCTGATTGCCCTCATGCGCGATCAGGTAGACAACCTTAAATCTCGCGGTATCAAAGCATCGATGATTTGCACCGGAATGAGCCGGGACGAAATTATTACCACACTCGACAATTGCGCCTTTGGCAATGTAAAATTTCTCTACGTTTCGCCCGAACGCCTATCTACCGAGCTTTTTATCAAACGGCTACCCTCCATCAACGTTTGCCTCATTACCGTCGACGAAGCCCACTGCATTTCGCAATGGGGATACGATTTTCGACCATCCTATCTTAAAATTGCAGAGATACGCCAACATCTCCCCGGTATTCCGGTGCTGGCACTCACTGCCACGGCTACCGCCGAAGTCATCAACGATATTCAATTGCAGCTGAATTTTAGCGAGCAGAATTGTTTTACACAAAGTTTTGTCCGGGAAAATCTGGCATATGTAGTACGCACCGTCGACGACAAACTCCCGTACTTATTGAAAATACTTCAGAATGTAAAAGGCAGTGCAATCGTTTACGTGAGAAATCGAAAAAAGACCAAAGAGGTGGCCGAGTTTCTGGTACAGAACAACTTTCCTGCCAGTTTCTTTCACGCCGGCCTGCCTCAACACATCAAAGATGAACGGCAAATAGCCTGGAAAACAAATCAATGCCGGATCATTGTCAGTACCAATGCCTTCGGGATGGGCATCGATAAGCCTGATGTCCGACTGGTCATTCACCTTGACTTACCGGACTCTCCCGAAGCCTACTTCCAAGAAGCAGGACGAGCAGGACGCGATGGCAAAAAAGCATACGCCGTGATTATTTACAGTAAAAACGATAACGCTAAGTTAAAAAAGAGGATTGCCGATACGTTTCCCGACAAGCAGCGCGTGATAGATACCTACAACTCTCTCGGTAATTTTTATCAGTTGGCCGTCGGGTCAGGATTCGAATCTGTTTTTCCGTTCGACCTTCAGTCATTTTGCAAAGCTTACCACCTGCCACTCAACATGAGCTACCACGCACTGAAAATCATGGAACAGGCTGGGTATATCGTACTGACAGACACCCTCGACAATCCATCCCGATTGATGATTACCGTCAATAAAGAAGAACTCTACCTGCTGAAATTTAGTAATGCGAAATGGGATAATATTTTGCAAGTAACACTACGTTCATACACCGGTCTATTTGCCGACCATGTACATATCAACGAAGATTTGATCGCCCAACGCGCAGATGCGACACGAGAAGAGATCTACAACGTCTTTACGCATCTGCACAAATCACACATTGTAAGTTATATTCCGGCAAAAAAAACACCTTTTGTCAGCTTTACCCGCTCCCGCGAAGACGTTCGGTATATCGTTTTAAGCAAAGATGTGTACGAAACACGCAAAGAGCGATACCAGAAACGGATTGACGCCATGCTGGCATACACAGAGGACGATAAAATTTGTCGCAGCAGGCAGTTACTTGCTTATTTCGGACAAAAACAAGAACACTCCTGCGGTATTTGCGATGTATGTATAGCGAACAAAAAGAGCACTTTGTCGGCAGAAGATTTTGAAGCCACCTTGCAAATAGTAAAAACACAACTATCAAAAGGCCCAATCACGTTCAAAGGACTCGTCAACCACACCAACATACCGGAAGATAAAGCGACGTCTGTCGTACGTTTTCTACTGGACAGACACACCATAATAATCGACAACCGACAACTACTGACGCTTATTTCAGAAGCCACACACAACGCACAATGATTAAATTAGTTATATTCGATTTAGACGGTACCCTTTTAGATACCATATACGATCTGGCTCACAGCTGCAACTATGCCTTGGCGCTACATCACTACCCCACACACCCGGTGGAGGCTTACCGCTTTTTTGTGGGCAACGGAATGAATAAGTTGGTAGAACGGGCTCTGCCGGATTCGGACAGGGATGCCGATACGATTGCCCGAGTAAAAAAGGACTTTCTGTCATATTACACCGACCACGCCACCGAGTTTACGCGCCCTTACCCGGGCATCACCGACTTATTAGAGGCTTTGCAAAAAAAGCAAATCATGCTGGCTGTAGCATCCAACAAAATCGATCCGGCCACACAGTTTCTTATCAAACATTTTTTTCCACAGATCAATTTCACAACCGTGCGCGGACAACAAGATAATTTCCCCATCAAGCCAGATCCTTCTATTGTTTTCGAAATGTTAAATGGCGCTAATGTATTGAAGGAAGAAACTTTGTATGTGGGTGATTCGGGTGTGGATGTAGAAACTGCACTTCTCGCGGGAGTACATCTTGCAACTGTATTATGGGGCTTCCGTCCGAAAGCCGAGCTCGAAGAGAAGGGTGCAACACTGTTTATCGAAAAGGCAGAAGAAATATTGAATATACTTTAGGCTCGTTTTGGCGTTCACCGGATGCCATTGCCTGTTCATCGAAAAAAATTGATTCGTTACAAAATCGGATCGATCTTTGGCCTGTAAATCAATCAAACAGGCTTATGAACACAAAAAAAACATTCCATTTCTCTTGGAGTCTGACCATTATCCTTGTCATTTATTGCTTGGCCGTTTTATCACGGCTTCGTCTCAACTTTTCCAGCACCTTACCGCCTAATGTGGATGGCATATACTACCCTTTACAAGTAAGGCATTTGCTCGAAAATGGACTTTTAGCCTTTCCCGACATGCCCTTTGCATTCTGGATAGAAGCGTTTTTTGTAAAAGTTATCTCAATCTTTTCAGCATCACCGCAAGATGAGGTCATCATGTTTACCTGCCGAATTATCGATTCGGTTATTCCTCCTTTGTTGATTTTCCCTGTATACTGGCTGCATCGTCAGATATCTCCATCGCGCCCCAACCTACTACTTCTGTCAATCGTTTGTCTTTTTGCGCTGTTCAATCCTTCTCTCAACGTACTATTGGTCTGCGACTTTCACAAAAACGCGATTGGGATTGCGCTCCTTTTTTTCTTCCTGTATTGGGTATTGCAATTTTTAAAGAACCGAAACACGAAGACACTCGCATTTGCCCTGAGTGGTATTTTTTTGGTAGGCTTAACCCACATCGGATGTTTCTCTGTATTGGCTCTCTTCATTCCAATACTCATAGCCGTTTACTACACTGAGATAAAACAAAAGATTCAGAAAACGTTCTCTGCTCATCAACTGAAGAAACTTATACTTCCGACTGTAGGAGTAAGCCTATTGCTCATTATCCTGATCTTTATGGGTGACACGGGAAGACTCTACAAATTATTCAACGTCACCACGGGCCAGCGTCTTTTCGAAAACTCTCTTATTTACCAGCTTATACACCACAAGTTAGAGATAAGAGGCATCCGGCTGATTTATTTTGTATTCAACCTTTCATGTTCAATTTTCGGAGTCATTCTAGTCTTCATCATCCGCAAAAAGATTGCTATTGACCTCCGGCGGTTTCTGGGGGCAATCGTTATATGGCAAGTCGTGTTAATGAGCCCATTGATCGGAATGGAATGGGCTGAACGCATCTATTTCATCGCGTTCGTACCGTTCACCGTCATGTTAATCTTTGCTTTTAGCTATCTGAAGTCCGCAGGGAAAATTGTTTTGTCGTCGGTCATCGGCATATTCATCCTCTTGGCGATCATAACAGCACCTACCCGAAAGAATCCGGTAATCACACCGGGAGAGTGCCACGAACTTGCCTCCATGCAAAACTCAATCCGACAAACCGGCAACAGTATCGTCGTTGCAAAGCATGGACTCGAATGGTGGGTTGCGTGGAGCTGCCACTGCAAAGTCAGTTCGTCGAATAACATACGCAAGACAAAACCAGAGCTTCGAACGATCTATTACATCAAAGCAAAAAAAACGGAAGGAAGACCCAATTCCGGAATTCCGGAAATTGAAATTCCGGAAAAATCGGCCAAAATAGCCGAAACACAAAACTTCGAACTTTTTGTCACAGAGTCTGTGCAATAATACATTTTGTTGTAATGCAAACATCCAATCATTATGAAACTCCTGTTCGGCTTTGTTGTTTGGCTATCTATTTTGATGTGTACCCACTCATTCGCACATCAGCCACCTATTGTTTCTGCCCGGGGTTCCCACTGGCATCTGGAAATTTCGACAAAGGGCATCGAACGGCTTTCTATCAACATAACTGTCAGTTTGTAATTCAGCCACAATAAATTGACGGCTGCAATATTTTATTTATTATTTTTTTAACTTTGCACATATTCCTTCGACAATGAATCTAACATACCCCAAGGGAACGCAAACCATACTGTTCCATCTCTTTGTTCTCAGTCTGGCTCTGGTAATCGATCTGCCCAATTTCGGATTGATTAAAACCTGGGGCGATCTGGCATATTATTTCTTGTCGCGTGTTTTCTTGCTGATCGCGTTCTACACAAATTATTGCTGGTTAGTTCCCCGCTATTTGGCCAATAAAAAAATTGCACCTTTTATAGTCATCCTTGTTGGCGTTATTGCGTTAACAACATTCATCGGAGTCTTTACCCTCCAGATAGCGCATAGCTTTATAAAAGGAGAACATCTGATACTCCATTACAACATTCACATGCAACTGAGCGGCATGATCGCATTATTTGTCGCATCGGCATTTGGCATCATGTTTCGGGTATTAACCAGTTGGTATGACGAAATGCAGAGGAGATCCATTTCGGAAAAAGAAAAACTAAAAAGCGAACTCTCATTACTCAAAGCTCAGGTAAATCCGCATTTTCTTTTCAATACGCTCAACAATATTGACACGCTAATCACTTCCGATCAGGCAAAGGCATCCGAGTCGCTCATTAAACTCTCGTCGTTGCTCCGATACGTCATTTACGATACGGTTGAAGAGATGGTTCTTTTACAAAAAGAGATCGAACAAATCAGAGCCTACATCGATCTTCAGAGTCTGAGGTACAATTCCCGTTCATCTATTCAATTCGAACTGTACGGAGAAGCGGGCAATAAGATGATTGCACCCATGCTGTTCATTCCGTTCATCGAAAACGCATTCAAACATAGTGGCTCCGCAGGGGTAATGAAAGGCATATCGATTCGGCTATCGATTCTCGAACATGCACTGGAATTTATATGTCACAACCATATAGCATCTTCTCTTGCCCAAAACGATTCAGGAGGATTTGGTCTGGAAAATATTAAAAAGAGGCTCAATCTCCAGTACCCCAATTGCCACGAACTTATCATTGAGCAAACAAACGACAGCTTTCTGGTCTCTCTTAAAATTGTATTATCATGATTATGCAGTGTATCGCCATTGACGACGAGCCTCTCGCGTTGTCAAAAATCGAAAATTTTGCACGTAAGATTCCATACCTGAACCTTCAGGCGCAGTTTCCCTCTGCCCTGGAAGTCCTCGCTTACCTGAAGAAAAACAAGACAGACCTCATATTCCTTGACATACAAATGGATAACCTTACCGGCATCCAGTTTCTCGAGGTACTGAATCCACGTCCGTTAATCATCTTCACAACCGCTTACAGTCAATATGCGCTACAAGGGTATGAATTAGACGTGTGTGACTACCTGCTAAAACCTTTTTCGTTTGAACGGTTTCTGAAAGCGGTAGAAAAAGCCTATCAGTTGACCGACTACACCGACAAAAAATCAGACAAGGCGGATGAGTATATTTTTATCAAGACCAACTACAAATATGAGAAGATCGACTTCGACACTATTTTATACATCGAAAGTCAGGGAGATTATCTTCAGATTGTAACCGACAACGCCAAAACACTAACACTGATGACATTGAAAAACATCGAAGAGATTCTTCCTTCGGGCAAATTCTTTCGTGTGCATAAATCGTTCATCGTAGCTTTGGATAAAATTAAAAGTGTGGAATACGCCCGCATCCACCTCGACCAGTTAACGATCCCCATAGGCGATGCTTATCGCAACTCGTTCTGGCAAAAGCTGACCCGATAAGCCGGATTATCCCCCTAACCCTCTTTCTTTATTGACATTATTTAACCACCCACACTTACTGTATTTTTTACAATAGCAAAGTGCCCGCTACACTTCTGAAATCCAGCACTCTGTAAGAATAGCTTTACTGTATTTAATACATATTTCAAATATCTGTATATCAGTTTTTTACATTAACAGCTATTGCTTTTAAAGAAGAAATGATGTTTATTTGCATAGAAATTATTTGTTGACCGGAATTAATTCAACCATGCAAGAAACATCCCTTTATCCTCACGTGTCTGTCGATTGTGTCATTTTCGGATTCGACGGAGAACAACTGAAGATTTTGTTGATTACCCGCACGGGCGAAAGCGCCGAAGGCCGTTATAGCGACATGAAGCTCCCCGGCAGCGTAATCTACGAAAGCGAGAACCTCGATGATGCGGCATATCGTGTTCTGTATGAACTGACAGGAATCAAAAACATTTACCTTCAGCAATTTCGCAGTTTCGGCTCGCCCGACCGGACAAAGCATTCCAGAGATGTTGTATGGCTGGAAAACGCCATTCACATGAAAATCGGAAGAATTATCACCGTGGCATACGTTGCATTGATTAAAATCAATCAAAAACTGAGGGGTTTTGGTGACGGCTATGAAGCGCATTGGTGCAACCTGTCGGAAATCGGACAGTTGGCGTTCGACCACAACGAAATTGTGGAGGGCGCACTCAGCTATGTCCGCAAAAAAATTGAAGAAGACCCGACCGGAATGTATGAGTTATTACCTAAAAAATTTACCGAAGCCGAGTTGAGAAATTTGCACGAAGTTATTTTCGGAGAAAAAGTGGACATCCGCAATTTCCACAAAAAATTCATCACCCTCAACTACATCATCTCTTTGGAAGAAAGACAGCAAAACGTGGCTCACCGGGCTGCACGTTATTACCGATTCGACAAAATAATTTACAACAAAACCCATAGATAAGCGGCAACAAACAAGAGCATCGACTCTTGAAACGCCGGGACATGAAATGAAATTTATTAATCACCAATAATTAACCATTAAACGCTATAAAATGTATTTATTAGGTATCGACGTAGGCAGTTCATCTGTAAAAGCATCATTGGTAAACGCAGAAAACGGGAAATGTGTTGCTTCCGACTTTTCTCCGAAAGTAGAAATGCAAATAACCGCTCTGAAATCGGGCTGGGCAGAACAACATCCGGACAGTTGGTGGAACAACTTCAAAGCTGCTCTGAAAAATATTCTTTCCGAATCGGGAGTAAACAGCAGCGATATTAAAGCCATCGGTATCTCTTATCAAATGCATGGGTTGGTACTGGTTGACAAAAACCAACAGGTATTGCGTCCGTCAATCATCTGGTGCGATAGCCGTGCCGTACCTTACGGAGACAAAGCATTCAAAACCATTGGAGAAGAGAAATGTCTTTCTCACCTGCTAAACTCTCCGGGCAATTTTACAGCAGCCAAACTGGCTTGGGTAAAAGAAAATGAGCCCGAACTGTTTGCTAAAATCGATAAAATAATGCTTCCGGGCGACTATATCGCCATGAAACTGACCGGCGATATCACCACAACCGTATCCGGTTTGTCCGAAGGTATTTTCTGGGATTTCAAAAACAATTGCGTTTCTGAAGATATTCTCAACTATTTCGGATTCGACTCTTCCGTTATTCCGACCATTCTTCCTACCTTTTCGGAACAAGGAAAAATTACGACCGCTGCTGCTGCCGAACTCGGATTGGCTGTCGGCACCCCTGTCACCTATCGCGCAGGTGATCAACCAAACAACGCGCTATCGCTCAACGTTTTCAACCCGGGCGAAATTGCTGCCACCGCAGGAACTTCCGGCGTTGTGTACGGCGTTAACGGCAACGTAAAATACGATCCTCAATCACGTGTCAATACATTTGCACACGTAAACCATACCGCCGACAATACCCGTCTTGGCGTATTGCTCTGCGTTAACGGCACCGGCATCCTGAACTCCTGGATGAAGAAGAACGTGGCTCCCGAAAACATGTCATACAAAGAGATCGACGCGATGGCCGAAAAGATTGCTATCGGCTCGGAAGGCATCTCTATTTTACCCTTCGGTAATGGCGCTGAACGTATGCTGGGCAACAAAGAGACAGGTTGTTCTATCCATGGCATCAACTTCAACAAACACGGCAAAGCTGAAATCCTACGCGCCGCTCAGGAAGGCATCGTATTCGCCTTTGCTTACGGTATGGAGGTGATGCAGGGAATGGGTATCGACACCCGCGTGATCCGCGCCGGATTTGCAAACATGTTCATGAGTACCATTTTCCGCGATACGCTGGCCGGTGTTACCGGAGCCTCGATCGAATTGTTCAATACGGACGGTTCCGTAGGAGCTGCCAAGGGTGCCGGAATAGGCGTTGGTATCTACAAATCGAACGTAGAAGCATTCGCTACACTGGAAAAACTCAAAACAGTAGAACCCGACACCAAGAACGAAGCAGCTTACAAAGCAGCTTACGAACTCTGGAAATCGAAACTTTAATTTCAATTCTCTTTTTAGTCGACTATGAAACTATTGCAACGTTTATCGTTCGTGCTGATTTTAGCCGGAGCCTGCAACATCAGTTTGTTGGCTCAGAAATTTCCATATCAGGATCCGAACAAACCGACTGACGAACGTGTCGCCGATCTGGTTTCGCGAATGACACTGCAGGAGAAGGCTTACCAGATGATGAACAGCGCTCCGGGTATCGAACGCCTGGGGTTGCTTCCCTTCGAATGGTGGAACGAAGCGTTGCATGGCGTGGCTCGCACGGGTCGCGCTACGGTTTTTCCTCAAAATATCGGATTGGCGGCAACATTCGATCCCGATCTCGTGAAACGAATCGGTGATGCCATTTCCGATGAGGCATGGGCAAAATTCAACATTGCGCAACGGATGCAAAACTACGGCAAGTATACCGGGCTGACCTTCTATGCTCCCAACATCAATATTTTCAGAGATCCGCGCTGGGGTCGCGGACAGGAGACCTACGGAGAAGACCCGTATCTCACCTCTCGCATGGGAATTGCCTATGTGCAGGGAATGCAGGGTAACGATCCGCACTTTTTGAAAACAGCGGCTTGTGCCAAACATTACGTGGTTCATTCCGGTCCCGAAGCATCGCGCCATTCGTTTGACGCCGAACCGCCGATGAAAGACTTTATGGAGACCTATACTCCGGCTTTCGAGGCGTTGGTAAAAGAGGGAAAGGTACAAAGCGTGATGTGCGCCTACAACCGCACGTTCGGTAAACCCTGTTGCGGCAGTTCGTTTCTTTTGTCGGAATTGCTACGTAACCGCTGGGGCTTTCAAGGATATATCACCACCGACTGTGATGCTATTGCCAATTTTTACAAACATCACGGAGCGGCAAAAGATGAAGCCGAAGCTTCTGCTCTGGCCATCAAAAGCGGTGTAAACCTCGACTGTGGGAATGAGTTTCAGAGCCTACCCGAAGCGGTGAAACGCGGTCTGATAACCGAAAAAGAGATCGATCAGGCACTAAGCAAATTGTTAGTAACCCGTTTCAAACTGGGTCTGCTTGATCCGATAAATAATAATCCTTACTCAAAAATCGGAGAAGAGGTTATTGGTTGCAAGAAACATACCGATCTGGCATACGAAGCTGCTGCAAAATCGATTGTTTTGTTGCAGAACAAGAACAATCTGCTTCCGTTGAAAAAGGATATCAAGTCGATTTTCGTAACAGGACCTTATGCTGCAAGCCAGGATGTTTTGATGGGCAATTACAACGGCGTAAGCGACCATCTGACTACCGTTCTCCAAGCAATTGTGGGCAAAGTAAGTGCCGGTACTTCTGTTTTCTATCGTCAGGGAGTAGAACCCAGCGCTCCGAATCAGAATGCGAGCAACTACGCTTTCGGCGAAGGTGCCAATTCGGATGTAATCGTTGGAGTATTTGGTATTTCCGGTGTTTTTGAAGGAGAAGAGGGCGAATCGACCGCATCAAACACGCTGGGAGATCGTCTGAACCTGAGCATTCCTCAGAATCAACTCGACTTTCTTCGTACCATGAAGAAGCGGTCAAAAAAGCCCATCGTCTTGATTCTTACCGGTGGCAGTCCGGTTTGTACGGCGGAACTATCCGAAATTGCAGATGCCATCATTTTTGTATGGTATCCGGGACAAGAAGGCGGACGAGCCGTTACTGATGCTCTTTTCGGCGATGTAAACCCATCCGGACGATTAGCCATCACCTTTCCGAAATCCGTTGACCAGCTTCCCGCTTTCGACGACTACAGCATGAAAGGCCGCACCTATCGTTACATGACTGAAGAGCCACTCTATCCGTTCGGATTCGGATTGAGTTATACTTCGTTCCAATACAGCGACATTGCCATCGACAAAACGAAAATCAAAAAAGGCGAGACGGTAACTGTTTCTGCCAAAGTAGCCAATACCGGCAAATGGGATGGAGAAGAGGTGGTTCAGCTTTATGTCACCGACGTAAAAGCAAGTACCCGCGCGCCTCTCTATTCGCTCGACGGAGTGAAACGCCTGAAACTGAAAAGCGGAGAATCGCAAGTTGTTTCTTTTCAGGTTACTCCTCGCATGATGGAGTTGGTCAATGACAACGGAGATCGGGTATTGGAAAGCGGTGAATTCAAAATTACAATTGCAGGCAGTTCACCATCACCTGTTGCGCAGACTCTGGGAGCCGCCACACCAGCATCGACATCATTTATTCTAAAATAAATATCATTTCACAACAACAACCCTAAATTAAATTCAAATTATGAGCACAAAAGTCTATTTTCCATCAGTGGAAAAAATCAAATTTGAAGGCAAGGATAGCAAAAACCCTATGGCCTTCCGTTACTACGACCCTGAAAAGGTTGTTTATGGCAAACCAATGAAAGAATGGTTCAAATTCTGTATGGCATGGTGGCACACACTTTGCGCAGAAGGTGGCGATCCTTTTGGTGGCAGCACACAAAAACACCCTTGGGTTGGAGCTACTGATGCTGTTCAGGCCGCAAAAGACAAAATGGATGCAGGTTTCGAATTCATGCAAAAAATTGGCATCGAATACTACTGTTTTCACGATATCGACCTGGTAAACGAAGGTGGCAGCATCGAAGAATACGAAGCAAACCTGAAAGCTATCGTTGAATATGCAAAACAAAAACAAGCTGAAACCGGCATCAAACTGATGTGGGGTACCGCTAACGTATTCAGCCACGCACGTTACATGAACGGCGCAAGCACCAATCCTAACTTTGACGCAGCTGCCCGTGCTATGGTTCAAATCAAAAACGCTATCGACGCTACCATCGAACTTGGTGGTAAAGCTTACGTATTCTGGGGTGGTCGTGAAGGCTACATGAGCTTGCTCAACACCAACATGAAACGTGAGAAACAACACCTCGGCACCATGTTGCAAATGGCTCGCGACTACGGTCGTGCGAAAGGTTTCAAAGGAGTATTCCTTATCGAACCGAAACCAATGGAACCAATGAAACACCAATACGATGTAGATACTGAAACTGTAATCGGCTTCTTGAAAGAATTCGGTTTGGAAAACGATTTCAAAGTAAACATCGAAGTAAACCACGCTACATTGGCAGGTCACACATTCGAACACGAATTGCAATGTGCAGTAGATGCAGGTATGCTCGGTGCTATCGACGCTAACCGCGGTGATGTTCAAAACGGTTGGGATACAGACCAATTCCCTGTTGACATCTTTGAATTGACACAAGCTATGCTTGTTATCCTTCAAGGTGGTGGCATGCAAGGTGGTGGAACCAACTTCGATGCTAAGATCCGTCGTAATTCTACCGACAATGATGATTTGTTCATCGCTCACGTTGGTGCAATGGATGTAATGGCTCGCGCTTTGGAAGCTGCTGCTGCTATCCTCGAAAAATCTCCTTACAAAAAAATGGTTGCTGATCGCTACGCTTCTTATGACGCTGGCAAAGGCAAAGAATTTGAAGAAGGAAAACTTAAACTCGAAGATGTTGTTGCTTACTCAAAATCTGTTGGCGAACCCAAACAGATCAGCGGCAAACAAGAATTGTACGAAGCTATCGTAAACATGTACATTTAATCGTTACCGATTAAATCGTAAATTTTACGACAATAACGAAGAGCCGGAATGAAGACCTTAGTTGTTTAAGTTCCGGTTCTTTTTCTGTTATTATCAGATCTGATATTATTAACAACTTAATAAACTAATACAACATGGCTTTTATCGACACAGGCGGAAGTAAGTCGAGCTCCTTTCAGGAAGGAAGCAAACTCTACATCGCCCTTTTGACATTGGTAGCCACACTCGGTGGTTTGCTCTTTGGGTATGACACGGCGGTTGTAAACGGCGCCGAAAAGTCGCTCGTTGAATTCTACATTTACAAAGAAAACGGGGGTAATTATCTATTTGACCCGAATACAATCTTCACTCTCATCAGCCAGTACCGTATGCTGATGGTCATCGTTCTTTATGTAATTTTCATGGTTATCGGCGCTCAGATGATGGGGCTGTTAGGCAAGAAAAAAGGCGGCATTGTAAGTGCTGTTATGTTGGGCGGACTCACTATCTGGGCTGTCAGCTTTCTAACCAAAGCACTTCCGGTTCTTTCGGATGTTGCAGAAATGAAAAATACAGCGGATGCTGTAAAAGGATTTGTCATTGCCAGCGCACTGATCGGATGTATCATAGGTGGTGCCTCAGCCGGGTTTATCTCCAAATCGTTGGGACGTAAAAACGGTTTGTTTATTGCCGCTGTTGCCTTCTTCATATCGGCCGTAGGAGCCTGGAAACCCGAAACTTTTAACGTATTCGGCACTCTTCCGGTTTACTCATTTGTTGTTTATCGTATTATCGGTGGTATTGGTGTCGGCATCGCTTCCATGATTTCTCCGGTTTATATTGCCGAAATTGCCCCCGCAAAAGTACGCGGCAAACTCGTATCTTTCAACCAATTTGCCATCATCTTCGGTATGTTGGTCATCTATTTTGTAAATCTTATTATCGCTCGCCAGGGCAATGAACAGTGGTTGATTACCGACGGATGGCGTTACATGTTCCTATCCGGAGCCATTCCTGCTGCTATCTTCATCATTTTATTGTTCTTCGTTCCGGAAACTCCCCGTTACCTTGCGCTGAAAGGCAAAGACGAGAAAGCACTGAGTGTTCTTGAAAAAATAGCTGGAAAAGAGAGTGCAAAAACCATTCTTGCCGACATCAAAGGCACTTTACACGAAGCCAATGCACCCTGGTTATCATACGGATTCGGTGTGATTATAGTCGGCATCCTGCTATCGGTATTCCAACAAGCGGTGGGTATCAATGTGGTACTTTACTATGCCGGTAATATTTTCCGCAACATGGGAGCTTCTACCGATTCATCGCTGCTTCAGACAATCATCGTGGGTATTGTGAACCTTACCTTTACCGTTGTGGCCATTGTCTCTGTCGATAAATTCGGACGTAAACCGCTGATGATTATCGGCTCTATCGGCATGGCAATCAGCATGATCGCCCTTGGATTTACCTTCTATTCGGGTAATGTAGGAATAGCTGCTCTTATTTTCATGTTGCTTTACACTGCTGCATTTGCAATGAGCTGGGGACCTGTTTGCTGGGTTCTTTTGGCCGAAATTTTCCCGAACTCCATTCGTGGAGCTTTGTCGATTGCGGTTGCCGCCCAGTGGATTGCCAACTGGATCGTTTCACTCACCTTCCCGATGATGAACGACAACGTATGGCTCACCAATATTTTCCATCACGGTTTCTCTTACTGGATCTATGGAATCATGGGATTGCTTTCCGCTATCTTCATGTGGAAATTTGTTCCCGAAACCAAAGGTCGTACCTTGGAGTCGATCGAAGAGCTCTGGAAAAAGAAAAAATAAGAAAATTTCGTATATAGAAAAACAGCCGAAGCGACATTCCGTTTCGGCTGTTTTGTTTTATAAAATTGTAGTCCATTGGAGGAATTTCGTCGGACTTAGATTATGTTAAATCATACGCTTCTTAATTCTATCGTCCCAACCATAAAAGATTCCAGCAAACACCAACGAAGCAACAAGGACAAAAAAGAACCTTATCAAATATCTGTAATCTCCGAAAACAGGCAACTGCATCAAAAACAGATCAAATACGATGATAGGTATACCGTGAAAGAAATAAATAAACGAAGAATACTCTCGTAATCTTAGGTAGTTCAAATCAAACTTAAGACCCGAGCTGACAGCCATTACAAAAACCATAAAAGAAACAGGAAGAAGAAACAAAGTCATATTTCTATCCCTGGCCAAGCCGTATTCCGAAATGGCAATAACCTCGGCAAAATAAACTACCGCAAAAACAGAGGTTAGGAGTATTATTCCCCTGTTTCTTAGCCTAAATTGTTTCTCTTTGGTTGCAAACCAGGCTCCAAAAAACACATAAATAGCTCCAAAAAACAGCCCACTGCGGGTTGGCCCCACATAAAAGAACAACTTATAAAAGAAGGTTCCTGCACCAATCTGTTTTGCCAGTTCAAAATAAGAATCACCCATCAACCCGACAAGGTAGAGAACAAAAAAGATGATGCCAACAATTTTCAGATTCAGATATTTACACAGTACAAACAAGAGAGTGACCGCAGTCATAAGACCCGGAAGATACCAAAGATGAAAATGACTGCCGGTAAAAAAAACTCTCCATAAATAAGACAAAGCCAGTTTCTGCCCCTCGTCATGAGAGGAAAACAACGGATACAAAAGATCGTATGGCAGGTAAATAACGGTCCAAACGACATACACTATGAGTAACCTGCGCAAATAGCTGCCCAGTACGTTTATTTTGAATCCCTCGCGAAGAATTTTCTTGTAAAAAAAGAAACCAGAAGTAATAAAAAAGACAGGAACTGCTATCCGAGCCAAGAAGTTGACTAAAACAAGCTCTCCAAATGCAGAAATATTCTGTAACGGCTGCGTATGAATGAAAAGCACAAGAATGGCACAAAAGAACTTCAACAGGTCAATGCTATTATAACCAACACCGGTGACAGGAGCATCAATGCACTTCCCTGAGATTTTCTTCATTGGCAACATCTGATTCGTACAACACTACAAAAGGGGAGCAGATCAGTTCGCTCTCTTCAGAGTCTATTCAAAAGGAGCGAACTGATTTGCTCTCCTCCAAAATAATTTATTCAAACAACTTCAGATCAATAAACTCTCCCATCTTAGCATATCCGGCTTCATTGGGATGAAGAAAATCGCCCGAGTGCAGATCTGGAGACAGCGCTTTCGGTTCTTTCGGATCGATCATCACTTTTTCGAAGTCGATCACCGCATCGAAACTTCCGCTGGTACGAATCCATGCGTTCACCGTATCACGAGCCGTCTGACGAAAATCTTTGTCGTAAAACGACTTTGCAAACGGAAGAATCGTTGCACCGTACACCTTCATGCCCTTTGCATGAGCCTTATCAATCATCTGTTTAAATGATTCAATCAAATCGTGAGACATTTGTGAAGCCTGTTCGCTGGTTCTGATGCCCCCGATATCATTAATTCCTTCCGAGATAATGAGCCATTTCACATTGTTCTGTCCGAGAATATCGCGATCGAAGCGAGCCACGGCCGGTTGTCCCTGTCCGCCACGAACCACGCAATTTCCACCGATTCCCAGATTCAACACTGCCCGGTTTTTGGTGGCTGGATTTTGAAGCAAACGTTCGGAAAGAACATCCGCCCAACGGTTGAATTTGCTGGTTCCCGAACCGCGCCCATCGGCAATAGAATTACCGATAATGGCAACTGCCGCAGTAGAACGGGGAGCCATCACATCAATTCCTCTGATGACAAACCAATGATCCGTTGGAATTGCATGGGTAAAGTCGGCCAGAACAGACTTATTTCCTTGCAGCAGATACGACGTTGTGCGCGATGCGGCATGTCCGCCCACATTGGGTCCGGCTTCTCCGAAACAAATAGTAACGGCCACCTTCATGCCCGGATCCAAATGAAAAGAGATAGGATCGGCAACGATCTCCGTCTCCGGAGACATAGTTACCTCTCGCTTTCCTGCAAATTTCAGCATCTTATTCGTTTTGGCATCAATGTCGCCACCACCTTTTGACACGGCAATTCCAACCGATTTCAGAACAACTGCATTTTTGCAAAACAGATTGGTGAAGCGAAAACGCAATACATCGCCACCAACCGAAACACGCACAATCTGTCGGAAACTGTTGTTTGTGAGCCCCGGCGCTGGAGCCATATTGTTGGCATCCACAAAATAGGGAGCTGTACTCCAGGTTCCAACCCAAACTTGTTCTTTTTTAGAAATTTTCAGAGCTTTTACTTTACTGGCTTCGGGAGAGGTAAAACTAAAAAGAAATGCCGAAAGCAGCATAAGCGTGAGTGTGTGCAATGCTGAATGAGCAAATCCATATCTGCCACGACTCTTGCATCCAACTGTAATAATAGAAGATTTTTTCATGAATTTATTTATATTGAGACTATTGTATTTTTTGAGAAGGCAGCAACCTGGTTAATGAATAAACCGTTTGATCAACCATTTACGCACCGGCATATCATAAAGTTTCAAACAAGCATATGCAAGTACAATGGAAACCACCAAAACAAGAACGCTCATTGGCCAGGCACCGCTTAACGACACCTTATTGTCGACAACCCATGCCGTAAATATGTATATAATAGGATAATGTGTAATATACAACGGATAGGAGATATCGCCAAAAAATTTACAAATACGGGTAGAATGCTTACCCGTTACCTCTCCGCTTGCTCCCAGATAAACCACCAGCGGAAAAAGAAAAATGATAACTAACGAGTCATACAGGCCATTCATCCACAAATGGTCGCTTCCCCCTACCCTTGGAAACGCCAGCAGGGCAACCACAATAAGACTACTCCACAAAAAAGCATGTTTAATGCGCCCCGGTTTACAAATGCGAGAAAGTAAAAGTCCTGCAAAAAAAGGATAGAGCAAACGGGTTAAACCGATGCGGAAGTGCGTAGGTTCTAGCGACCAGCCTCCTACCATATCACCATGGGGGCTGGTTACCGCCAAATGAATGGTTGCACAACCTGTCAAGAAAACCAAAACGGCTAAAGCTGTATTGGAGAACTTGCGGACAAACAACGCATACAGCAGGTTACCTACATATTCAAAAAAGAGCGACCATGCCGGGGCATCAAGCGGATGCATTTCGGCCCACCCCCGAATATCGAGCGATGTAGGTACCGGAATCAATGTAAAACCGATCAGCATAATGAGCAACATTTTCCAAACCGGCACACTGCTGATGCCCGGAAAAAGAATAGGAGAAGCGCTGAAGTAAAACCCGATAGCTCCAATAATCATCCCCGCAATAATCATGGGATGAAGACGAATCAAACGTCGTTTGAAAAAACCTTTCAGGGTCATTTTTCCCCAGCGGTCGTCATACGCATAACCGATTACAAAACCGGAAAGGACAAAAAAGAAATCGACTGCCAGATAGCCATGATTGATAATCTGTTTGAGGTGATCTCCTCCCGAAAAAGTCTCGAAAATATGAAAAACAACAACCATTACAGCTGCCACCCCACGAAGGCTATCGAGTATTTCGTAATGTTTTTTTGAGTCTGCAAAAGCAGTTACTTGTGTATTTGTAGCACTCATTTTTATTGTTTTGTCAACAAAGCCCTGCCGCAACAGCAAAAAAGCCCCACAAGCATATTTTCAACTGCTCTGAAAAGCTTCTTGCCGGAGTAACCGGACTCTGAAAATTATTTATTTTGAATCATTCAGTTGGCTAACATCGTATCCCATCAGCGAAAGCATTTGCAAACCGTATCTTTTCCCCAGAATTCTGTATCCTTCGGCCAGAAAATGCAAGTGATCGAAAGCTGCGGGGCATCCCTTTGAGGAGATAACATACGAGTTTGGAAGTACTTGCGGAAGTGTGGCTATAATTTTGTTCATGCTGGCACACGCACCACCCTGATCGGCATTCACCAACTCACCTGCGAGCAAAGGTGTCGATTCCGGTTTAAGATTCAGATCTTTCACCAAATTATCATAGATCGCTTTGATTTTATTGGGCCAGATAGAATCGTTGGTGTTGGATTCACCCTGATGGACAAGGAAACCCTTAATAACGCCGTCTTTTTGTGCCTGTTTGGCCAACTCAACCAACCGGGCATAGGGATTCCCCCCATATTCACTTATCATATTCACCATCCAGCCGGGAGCTGTTGCCGCATATTTTTGATAGTTATCTTTGTCAAAAATATCAATCTTACTACCTGCAACCGAAACATTTACAATACCAACCCGCACATTTTTAGGCAAGTTGGCTATTAGCGTACGACCAAAATAATCGCCCGGATTCAAACCTGTTTTGCACCGGCACAATGGAGGAACTGCCGTATACCACTGACCTTTGACACGACCTAAATCAGGACAATCGACGGCTTCCAAAACCTGAAAACGGCTATCAACGACAGTATCCTGTGGTTGAACACGGGCATTGCCTTCCATATTCGACTGTCCCAGGCAAAGGAAAATATAAAAGTTAGGATCTTGAGAGAATACATTCGATGACAATAAGAACATACTTATCAGCATCAACCATTTTGTCGGCATTTTCATACTATAATAATTTGTTTTTTAATAGAAGTATGGGACTCCATGTTGCTGTAAATTATTCGGATACTCTTAGACATTGTAAAGCAACATGTTCGTTTCACAAGGAATAGATTTAATTTTAACGCGTAGATTATCAGCGTGCTAAATTAGGTAAAAACCACTACACAGCCAACTATTTGCAAAGCCTTCGCGATACTTCACCCCACATTTTCAGGTTTATTGGCAGCAAGAAAATCCAATTATTAATGGATGTGAACTTCGCTATTTATCAATCAACTCTCAGAGTTTTGAACCAGACGGTTACAACACTTTATAAACTCCGATAACAACATACGGATCTTCTCCGGGCTTGGCTGCTGGTACTTCAAGTGTTCCCAAAAAGATGGCATGATTGAGGTACGCATACCGACTATTATTCGGTGCCTCCATCTCCAGTACCGACTTGATATACGGTGCCGCCTTCTCTTCTTTCGTCGGAACATGAATCAGCGCACGGTTAAGTACCTGAATCACGACTCCATCGTCTGTTTTCAAAAGATAACGGGCATGCAATTCGGTATCACCATCGGGTCGGACAAGCTGCCAATCTTCGCCTCCGGGCAACACTACGCCTTTGATTTTTGAGCCTTCAAAAGAGCCTCCGGTAATGGGTATCACCCGTCGGGTTCCATACTTGCTATCGCCCACCATGAGCATGCCCGAAATTTTCACTTTGGCATCCCACATATGCTCGGTTTTGAAATCTTTGTAAATGGTTTCGGGTGCTGCTGAAGCAACGTTCTGGCCCAGAAGAGTACTCGGGTAAATACTTACCACCAACAACACGAAAAGAGATAGAAATAGATTTTTCATGGATTTATACGGTTAATAATTACATTCAAATAAAAAGAGCCGCACTATGAAAGAATAACGGCCACAAAGTTAGTTAGCTAACGGGTACCATTTCCCATTCCCGAACGATTTTCTCCGCGTTGGAATCGTTCTCGGGTGGAAATGCCGGATGGAAAAGCTTATCTTCATTCTCTTTCCAGGGTCCGGTCTTGTTTTCAAAAACCACAAGATAGGGCGATGTGCTTACAATTGAGTGCCACACTCCAGCCGGAATCCAAGCCATCGTATGCTCAGTGCCATTCAAAGCAATCACCCTTTCAATATGCCCGGCATCGTTAAGAAGCAACAAACGCCCCTCGCCCTCAAGAGCAAGAAACGATTCTCCTTTTTTCGTAATTGTTCCATCAGAATTTTCGATCCAGTGTCGGTGAGGAACCGCATAACTCCCGCGACAAATAACATTGACCATTGTATGCAGCTCAGCTTCGTAAGAGGTATGAAGCATCTGCAACGCACGTTTTCTTTCGCTCGACTGCGCACGCTCAACAATCGCTGGGATATCTCTATCCGATTTTACTACAACAAACTGAGACATCGCACTCTTCGAATCTATTAATTTCATAATCTGCAATATCAAATCGTTTTCCAACACATCCATTCGTAAAGGCAACAACGGTCATCCCTGCTTTTTTTGCAGCCTGCATGCCCGCATAAGAATCTTCAATTGCAATGCAATCTTTCGTCTCCACGTCAAGCTTGGATGCTGTCGTCAGGTAAATAGCCGGATCCGGCTTCCCGGCTACCTCAAACTCGGACGAAGAAATGGCATCAAACAAGTACGGCTCTCCCAATTTCCGTAAAACAGCCAGAATTATCGTATTGGGAGAATTAGTTGCCAGACCAACTTTATAGTTTTCGGCTTTGAGTCGTGCTATAAACGGTTTCACTCCATCTATCAGGCAATCTTCCGATTCAATCAATTGAACTACCCTATTCACCACCATTTGTTCTACGTCATCAAGATTGCTCCCTTTCCATGGATATTTATCGAACCAGAATTTAGTAACGGCAGCGGTTGTCATCGACTCCGTGCGTGCCGCATCCTCATCCGTCACCTTCACACCAAGCGATGTAAAGACTTCTTTCTCCGCCTTCTTCCAAAAGGCTTCCGAATCGACGAGCACACCGTCCATATCAAATATGACAGCTTTCTGACTTATCATGTTTCGTTTCCCATTTTCTTAATTACTTACAAGCACACTGCGCGGTGATGACATCATTCAGAAGCAGACTCCTCTAAAAAGACACCGTGAACGCAACGCAAATTTAGCAATTACCGCCGAGATGCCCAAAGACGACATCTGTTCGTGCAGAGACAGATCAGAACTACTTAACGTCGTAAAACAGAAGGGTACGGAAGGAAAAGCTTGCTTCTCCGACCATACCCTCTACCACATCAAAAAACTGAACTATCAATGAAAATACCCCTTAGCAGCAATAGGAACACACAGCTACCCGAACATAATATTTTTCGGCCTCCAGAACGGCTTCGTCCGAAGAGTCAAAATCACCCAGGTAATACAATCCCTTGATATTGGGGAGATGTTCGCAAGAACCCCGATGAACTTCGTGTTCACCAGTAAGTTGTGCCTGACGGTTAACGTAGTATGATGCCATGCCGTAAATTTCAAAAACCAGTAAACGCATTGGGCTCATTGAAGCACTGCGAACAGGTCGATTTTTTAAGTTTATCGAGCTCCGATGCGATTTCTATTTCGAAATTAACTTTGTCAAGCCATTCAATACATTTCCCGACAGAACTAAAAACTTTGAACTCCACACCATACTTGCCATTGAAACTCTCAAACCACTCAGTAAATTTAACCAAGGTCGTCTCTCCGGTTAGCACTGCCGTTTTACGGATTGCTAATACCTTTGCATCATGTCCCAGATAATGAAAATAGGCCGTATGCTCTTCCAATGTAAAATTCATGGTAGCATCGCGCATATCATGCAACAAATCATACTGTTGGTTATAAAGCCGGTCGGCATAGAGCATATCCCGGTTGGTTTTCAATGCACCAATAGTAAAATCGCCAGACAAAACTTCCAGAATCAGGCTTTTATCTCTCAAGATTTTGTGACTATACTTTACCAAATGATTACTCATAACCCAATATTTTAATAAAAAAACACGTTCCTGACATTACACTGCTAAGGTACAACAGAATAGAGCCAAAGTCAACCCACCGAGCCATTTTTTTAGAAACACATCCCATATTTTGAAACATTTTCTCTCTTTAGCAACGCTATTGATTCTGTTTTTAAAAGCTTCTTTGGCAAGAAAAACGTACTTTTGCAACAAAAAAGTAGAAAGATGAAGTTACGTTGTTTGGTTATTGCCGTGATGGCAACAATGTCGTCGTGGATCTGGGGACAAACTCCGGTCGATGTGTACGAATCGACGGTAAAAATTGAGAAACAATCGACCCACGACTATCTTTGCGGATTGGCCGAAGACGATCAGCTTATCTTCTCGTTCAACTCCGAAAAAGGAGGCAAAATCGATCGCGTTGAAGTTCTGGAATACCCTTCATCTTCGCTTTTCACCGACTACAAAACTTCCAAAATAAAGCAAAAGAGCATCACCATTCATCACGATGGGATTTATCTCTTTCGTTTCACCAACAACGATACGAAGGAAAAGGTATGCCGGTACACCGTTCAGCGCATCCCGGCAAGCGAGGCGACGACAAAATTCAACACCACCATTTACACAAAAACGGTAAAAGACACCGTCGGATGCAAAAACGAAACCGAAATGACGTTGGTTACCGATACGGTGGTATCCAACCTGACCGACAAAGTGGTCAATATCCACGCGCTGCTTAATTTCCAAAGCAACAAAATGGCCTTTTCGTACATCCTTCCGCCGCAAACCATCGCTTACAGTTACTACATTGGGGTGAATCAGGCCGGCAATAAAGCCTTCAACGACGCTACGGCCAGTTTGCTACGTTCGGCAGGCCCGTTGGTATCGGTCATCCCCGGATATGGTCCGCTGGCGGCGCTGGCGCTCAACGGCACGTCGTTTCTGACAAACCTATCGGGTGGAGAAAGTGTGGAGTACTGGATTACGGATGCAAAAAATGCAATTCTGTTCCAAAACGGGAAACCCTTCAAATGGATCAAACAGGGCAATGTGGTCAACGATTTCTCGCGACTTACCACTCCGCTGAAAGGCGAATACTACGTTTGTCTGAAAAACAACAACAAACTGCAATCGATCGACGTAACGGTTAAGGTAACGGCGGTATCGTTGCGCCAGCGAAAAGTGTCGCACCCGGTAAAACGCTACATCGTGGAGACAAAACAGGTGCCATATCTGAAACAGTAGATCAGTGGAGCGGGCGTTTTTTAATGACTCCCCCCTTGGTATCTTTCACGCGGTTCATCACAATAAAGGCATCGGGTTCTATTTTTTCCACTTCGGCATTGAGCTTGGCCACTTCCAGACGGGTTATCACCGTGTAGACAATATCCACTTCGCTGGTTTCTCCATGCTTACCGTAGCCCCGCTTGCCACAATAGAGCGTCACGCCGCGTCCCATCACTTCGATAATCATCTGACGAACCTCCTCGCTGCGCGTGGAAATGATGGTGACACCAATATACTCTTCGAGTCCTTCCACCAGAAAGTCGAGCGCCTTCGAGGCCGACACATACGTAATCATGGAATAGAGCGCAACCTCTACCGACAACAGATAAGCCGCCAGCGAGAATATCAGCACATTGATGGCGACGATAATATCGCCCATGGTTGTCTTCAGTTTACGGCTCAGATAGACGGCCAGCACCTCCGTGCCGTCGATCACGGCACCACCCCGCACAGCCAGTCCGATGCCCGTACCCAGAAAAAGCCCCCCGAATACGGCCACCAGCAGGTTATCATCCGTCACATCGGGAAACGACACAGTAGCCAGACAGAGCGCAAGGCCGCTAATGGCAAGCGCCGTTTTAATGGCAAACTGCCGCCCGTTGACCTGATAAGCCAGTACCATAAACGGGATATTGATAATGAAAATCAGCAAGGCAAACGGCCACCCCGTGACGGCCGACACCAGCAGCGAGATACCCGTAACGCCTCCGTCAATAAAGTGATTGGTAAGCAGGAAACCTTTGAAACCGAATGCAGCCGAAAAGATGCCGAGTACTATCAGTAGGACATCGACAAAATGACGGCGGATCGTTTTCCGCTGTATGGCTTCAACTCTGACGGCACCACTCTCCGTCGCCGTATGCGGCATGTTATGTTCAGTATTCATAGATATATTGTTTCATAGAAAGCAGTCCTGCAAAGATAACGCAGGACTGCTTTCGGATGAATCGTTTTCGGCGCCTATTTATTGCCCGCAACATTCGCTATTGCCTCATTCACAATTACACTCCACCGCTCAATCAGCTGCGACTCGCCCATCAGGCGCAAACTATCATACTCCACATTGTAAAACTCGAGCATCGCATCCGACTCTTTCCGCTTCCCTGCCGAAAGCACCAGCACCAATCGGTCTACGGCCTTCAGCTCCCCTTTTTCGCCGGCAGTACGCGTATCGCTCACAACGTACGACTTTTCATATTCCAACAAATCGAACAGTTGCATATCATGCTGCTGTCCCCTCTTTTTCAGGTAAAAAAGCTTGCGTCGCGAAGCATCGAGACCGATGGACACTGTGGCACACGCATCCGACAGGGCTAGTGTATAGTTATTCTGTTGAGCAAACGAATCGAGCATCTTTAGCAATGTCACGTGTTTCGATTTTCCACTGCGGCTCATCCACATAAATGAAGCAACACAAATCGCGATAATTATTAACCCTACAATAGTTGTTCCTGTATCTAACATAATTTTTTGATTGAATTTGAACAGGCCTGAAACGCGACAAAGCAAGAACGAATCCGCTTGCAACGAACCCGGCCGGAATTTAAAATAAACATTGGGTCTGCTTACGGTTACTACCGGCAGACATTCAAAAACACTCCGTTACAAACAAGGAAATTTTACCAGAAGGTATGGAAAGGAAAGACAATGTCGGGCTTCTCCAACCGCCGGATTTGAGAGTCGGCATAGAAAAGATAACACGACAGTGTGTGGTGATAGCAACCGGCAACGATACGGGCAACAAGCATCTGCTCGCGTACCTGATTCTTCGAAACCTGGGGAAGATTACCGGCCTGGGTTCCGGTCAGTTTGGCCTGACCGGCATACGCCTGATGATCGGCAGGAATTGCCGTAACGCAAGTCGGGGCATGATCAGAAGAGAGATTCCGGTCGTCGCTGACGCGCGTAGTTGCCCCGCCGTTAATGGCGATCAGGCAACAGTAGAGCAACGCAATCTTGATTACCGCAATATGTCTCAATACTTTCATCATACTACAAAGATATGATTTTTAAACGGATCGATCAAGACTAAACGTAAACAAAAGGGGAGAAGCGGCTCCCGCATGCCTCCTCTCCCCAAAACTCAAACCCGCGCTATTTAGTTGCAACACTGCCAGACGCAGTTGCATCATTGCCTTTTGAATGAGTAGCCGCCCGATCGATAATTTCGCGGGCTACGCCATATTGTGTATAGAATGTCGGTTGAAGCGATTTGTAGGGCAACATCAGGTTGTCGAGATTCTCATTCAGAAAATCGAGCCCCGCTTTCAGTTCGCTCTTAATGGCGGCTGTTGCCTCTTTACTCAGGTTTTTGGTTGAGGTCAAATCGAGCAGTTGCTGACGAAAACCGTCGGCACCACTTTTCAGATCCTCTATATCGGCTTGCATAACGCCCCAAGAGGCCAGGGAAGCTGCAATCGGAGCTGCCAGCGTGTACATTTTCTGCATCCACGTCTGCATATCAGACTGGCGCAATTTCTTAAATGTCGATTCGGGAATAGTAACTTCCTCCTTCAGCTTGGCATCGGAAGTGGAAGTAGCATGGGCAAGCACGCTAGCCTGCACTTTCAGAAACAGATCGATCGCCTTCTGTTTCTGTTGCTCCTTAGCCGCCGTGTTACCGCCACTGGTCAAAGCCTGCACGGCAAGCACAAGCACAGTGTTGATAGTGGTGCGCAAATGGGCTTGAGCTGCCACTAAAGCCGGTTGCCCCTGAAATAGGGACTGGTTGTTGATTAACAACGCATCAACAGTTTGCATCATGGCAAACTGATCGATTTCATGTCGTGTCATTGCGAAAGAATTAAAGGTTAATAAATAAATTTCACTGGTCTATTGTTGCTTTGCCGCCGCAAAGTAAAAACAGGCTAAATCCATCTTCGCCTTCCCTCTTCATCGCCACATTTTCCTCTTCACATTAAGAACGCGATCTTTTTTTCGATTATTGAATATTTGTTGCCGGAAACCGACCCTTGTTAACATGATGTCGTTCCTACGAAACTCTGGTTCGTCTTTGTTCTGCTTTTTCTATAACCCTTTCGTGCCTACGGCACTATGACCATATAGAAATGAAAGAGTTATTGATATTATTCATCACATCTTCCAAGAGGAGTAATTTTCACTGAATACTCTCCAATTTTAGCATTTCTAGTATGATTCCCCTTTATCAGTAAATATTCATCATCGATATGTTGCATGTATAAAAATTTTGCTTCAAAAACAGTTGGATATAAATACGGATCTATCCTATCTTCGACAAAAACGACTTGTCCATAACTCCCATAATTATCAAAAGAAATACGCACTTTCATTTCTTGATTACGGATATTATTAGCCTCTGTTGTAATACTTACCAAAGACCTAAAATAAACATCCGAATTCCTATCACTCAATTCGTGTATCTCTATGAAATTCTTCAATTCGCCACAATTCTGAGAAGCTTGATCAACCATAAAATTATTTTTAAAAACGTAGAACACTTCCTTTAATTAATCCGCTTTATTTGCCAACTTCAACCCCATATCAATAACAAATCCAATTTCAATTTTCATACCAGCATTGGATCTTGGGACTCCAGCGTTTACTAATTTATTTATCTCTACTGTATCATCTGCCCATATTTCATTCACATCCGAATAACCTAATTTCTTCCCCCAACTTTTGGCAGTGCCATTGATTCCATATATTTTACCATCAACTTCAAAAATTACACCTCGAATTATTTCAGGGTTTACATTCTCTGCTTCATACTGAACTAGCTTCAATGTACCTTTTGAAACTGTAAATGGCCATTTATTGCCAAATTCTTCTTTCGAAATTGTTTTTTCTCCCAAAACATTGTCGTTACTACAACTAAACAAACAAGTCATAGTGAATAACAAATAAAAAATGTTCTTCATATTTATTTCATTCAAAGATTAATTTTTCAACGGTAATTCTTCTATTACTTTCATGCTTCATATCTAAATTTCCATCCTTATCTTTCATAAACTCTTCATATCTATCCCATTCAAGTCCCATCGGGACGAAAGGTTTATAGAAAACTGCACCTCACCTCCCTTCCCGGAGTGCCGTAGGTACGATACCGTCACTATCACCCGCCATTCACCCACCCGCAAAGGCTTCCGCGGCAATTGAAGATGTCATTTCGTTGCTAAGAGATGATATTCCCCTATTTAAAGAGCCAGTTTCACCACCCCGATATCCGATTTCGGTACCCGAAGATGCGTTCGCGGTACTTAAAGACGAGATTTAAGTATTTGAAGATGCGTTCGCACCACCTCCAGCTGCCTTGCGACCTACCGAAGAGAGGATTTGTCTACCCGTTCACCACGTACCCTTTACCCTGCACCTTGAACCTTGAACCCCGTACCGCGCACTCGGTGCCGGGTTTACGGCCGGTCAATCCGCACGCCGCGCGTCAGGAACGAGAGTCCCTGCTGACCGGAGGTTGATATCATCACCGCTTCGCAAAGAGGCGCTTCGCTCTCACTCTTAGCCGCCCAGCCAACGACGAAATTACCGCCGGTACCTCCCGCGCGATCTTTCTCGTAAATCACAATCTCCACCGTTTCGAGCGGTTTCAGAAAGACGGCATGGGTCAGATATCGCCTTACCAACTGGCCGTCGGTACCGTAATAATCGGCCTTTTGCAGAAACACGGTATCCTTCGGCGAAATATTGCGTATGCTGGCCGTCACCGTCAGGTCGTATGTTTTGTTTGCGTGCAACTGATAGATCTGCGAGTATACCGGCAGATAGGTTGCCCCCTGCACCCAATGCGAAAAATCGGACACTGTCGCCTTGCGTGCTTTCCAATCAAGTTTATGCACAGGTCCGTTTCCGCTCTTTTTAGCACACCCGCACAAAACGAGCGCGGCCAACAACACTATTCCGAATTGTTTCATACTATACTAATTTTTTCATCTAAGGAAGTATGGAACTCCATGTTGCTGACAATTACCACAATACTCTTGGGTGTTGTGAAGCAACATGTTCGTTTCATGATTCCGTTTTTTAGAATAATTTATTCCTCTCCTGCATGCAAATATAGATATTGCAACTCATTTTCCGAAAGAAAAGATGAATCGCATCGCGAGAAGAACAATTTTATCAGTAGAATGTATAAAGAAATGTGCGAGAAAACCGTGGAACGAGGTCAATCCCGATTGCCGAAACAACCGGCGATTGACCATTCCTCCTAGATTTTGAATTAGAATTTCGGAAAGATACGTTATAAAAGAATTATATCCATATCGTCCGACACACAAATGTAGAAATAATTTTTATGTCTAAATGAAAAAGAAACCGGATTGTGGCTAAAGTTATCAATTGTTATCGACACATTATCAACAATCTCCATTTTCACGAGGCATTGAGCCTCGATGCGCCGAAGCGCCGCTATTTAACAAAGAGACAAGCAAGAAGAAGAGATATGAATCTGCGCATTGACGGGATCTGCGCTACTATTCAGCCAAACGATTAAGACGAATGGCAGGATAACGTTGCAACAGGCGTTCTTTGCGTAGTAACGTTTGTTGACAAAAGCGGGCATACTCTTTGGAATCGGGATTGAGCGGACGATGCGCCATAGCACGGGCAATCTGCTCGACTTCGCGCATGGTATCACGGGTGGCTTTATCGAAACAACAGTCGACAAACCGCTCCCAAATATAATCGACCGCCACCTCCGAAGGATGCAACATATCGGCGGCATAGAAACGATAATCGCGCAGTTCGTCCATCATCAGCTCGTACGCCGGGAAATAGACGGCACCACAGCTCTCCACCAATCGATCGATAGCGAGCAATAGGGTCGATTTGCTCAGCTGGTTTTCGTGCGCCCCGTCTTTCCAGTGACGAATCGGACTCACCGTAAACAACACCTGCATCTTCGGGTTCATCTCCTTCAGTTTTGTCAAAAGAGGAGTCCATTGCGCCACAATAGTATCGACCGACAAACGCGACCGCTCAAACTCTTTTTCCGGCACCTTATGGCAGTTGGAAACCACCGTTTCCGCTCCCTTGCGGCGATAGACCCACGCCGTACCAAAGGTAATCAGCAGCACATTGCAGTTTGGCAAGCGGTCGGCAGCAGCTGCAAACCGGGTATTGATCTTATCGAGAGCCCCGGTAGCGGTCACGTCTGAGAAATTGCCATGATGAGCGTAACTGTGCCATAATCCATTGTGCTGAAATAATTCGGAAGCATCATACGGAGTTCCGGCAAGCAACCGTTCGAGCGAAGCAGCTATGGAAAACGGGTTGTACAAAATACCGAAAGGATTGACATCACTATCGAAACCGTACCGACACAACCGCCCGCCTATATTCTCGGCAAAGCACGAGCCCATAGTCAGCAAACAGTCATCGTACGTAACCGACAACAACGGCGAAGGGATGGAGATTTCGGTAGTCAATTTCATTGAAGGTAAAGGGTAAAAGGTGAACGGTAAAAGATCCGTGCTTTTATTTATTTTCGATAAGTTTTTGACGATATGCTATCAAGCAATATAACATAGAGGCTATTTTGGTTGTTTGTGCGACTAATTGCTGACCCACAGCGGCATCTACATAGCGCAATTTGATAGCGAGATAGAGTTGAGTCTTCAGCTCCGCAACCGATCCTTTTGCGACATACAGGTACTGAATAAACTCTTTATGGCTTCGACGCTCGAACCCTTCGGCAATATTGGAAGGGACAGAAACAGCCGCCCGCTGTATTTGATCCCGAAAACCAAAATCTTTGCAGGATTGCAATGCTTCATAAACCGATACTGTCAACTGCATCGACTCCTTCCAGACATCCAAATGTTCAAACGATTTCACTTCCATATAATAACCATTTACCGTTCACCTTTTACCGTATTTATACCGTTCTGAGCACTTCAACCAGCAGCTTCCAGAATTTTTGGGTGGCTTCTATATCGAGGCGTTCGAACGGTGAGTGAGCACCGCGGATGGTAGGTCCAAAAGAGACCATGTCCCAGTGCGGATATTTTTCGAGGAAGAGACCGCATTCGAGTCCGGCATGGATGGCACGCACATGAGGCGTATTGCCGAAGAGATGTTCAGAAGCCTCCACTGTAGTCTTCACCACCGGCGAATTTGGATTCGGTTTCCATCCGGGATAACCTTCACCGTGTTTCACCGTAGCACCGGCCAGCGTAAACACGCTATTGATCATCGCAGCCGCGTTGTGCTTGGCCGATTCGATGGAACTTCGTTGACTGGTAGTTACAATAATATTGTTGGCATCGTCAAATTTCACAGAAGCCAGATTGGTCGATGTCTCCACCAATCCCGGAAGCTCGTCGCTCATGCGAAGCACCCCGTGAGGACAGGCATACAACGCATTGAGGAGTACATCACTTGTCTTCTTATCGACCACCGTAGCAGGAGCGCTTTCCGATTCAAGCTCCAGACGAATACCCGGTTCTTTGAGCAATAGTTCACTCTCCACATCCGTAATGTAATGGTTAAAATCGATACGCAACTGCTCCTTCTGTTCAAACGGAATCCCTATCAGGGCATACGCCTCACGAGCAATGGCATTCCGCAGGTTGCCCCCGTCAAAACGAGCCAGACGCAGGTCGGTTTTGCGGGACTGTTGCCACAAGAAACGATTCAGAATCTTATTGGCATTACCCAATCCCTTTTCTATATCGTCGCCTGAATGGCCGCCTTTAAGTCCTTTGACGGTGATGGTAGCCCAGAAATAATTTTTTGGTGCCATCGCTGGCGCATACGACAACGTGGCAACGGTATCGATACCTCCGGCACAGCCGATAAAGATCTCCCCGTCATCTTCCGAGTCGAGGTTAAGCAGTACAGATCCTTTCAATGCATCAGCACCCAGCGCAGCAGCCCCTGTCAACCCCGTCTCCTCATCAACGGTAAAGAGACACTCGATAGGTCCGTGTTCCACATTATCCGACGCCAATACCGCCAACGCCGCTGCAATGCCGATACCATTATCCGCACCGAGAGTGGTTCCTTTAGCTTTCAGCCAGTTGCCTTCTATATAAATATCGATCGGATCGTTCTCAAAGTCGTGCTGCACATCGCTGTTTTTCTCGCACACCATATCCATATGTGCCTGCAGAATAACTGTCGGCGACTTCTCTTTTCCGGGAGTAGCACCCTTACGCATCACCACATTTCCGGCACTATCCACCGTTGTTTCAACACCCAGTTTTTCGCCGGCAGCTTTCAGATAAGCAATAATTTTTTCCTCTTTTTTTGAAGGGCGCGGCACCTGACGAATCTCATCGAAGAAGCTCCACAGAAGCTTCGGCTCTAAATCATTAAATACAGACATGATATTTATTCGTTGAATTAATAGTTTGTGTAAAATCCGCCTGACACGACGGACATATAGGCAAAGATAGCAAGAATGCCCGACAAAAGGCATAAAAAAGAGACTGTCTCAAGCTTGTTTTGAACCAGTCTCTTTTTTCATTTCTTCCAACAAACCTGTCATGGCTACGACAGTTTAAGTCCCATCGGGACGATAGGTTGATAGAAAAGATGTTGCCGCAAAAGGACTAAAGTATCGTTGATACGACACTTTATCCTGGGTTTATTCAACAATTGGGTTTCTGACGAAAAGTCAAGATGACTTTATTCTGTTCTCAAAGACCTATTTAGTAGAAATCAACAATTCTTTATCTGCACTTTTACGGAACACATAGTGTGCTTCTGAAGTCGAAGAGGAAATTTGAGTAGAATACACCTGAAAATAGTCCCAACCCTGTTCACTCATATAATTGATAGCATCAACCACTGATTTAAACTTGAGTACAACACCGTTTCCATCGGTCAATCTTCTTTTACTCCTCCATTTCACTGCCTGCCCATAATCTACATCTACAGGCGAGTTAAACAAAAAACCATCCGGAACAATTAGCTCACAAAACTGATACGTTTTACTATTAGATTCATTAGACACGTTTTGAGCACTCAAATGTGCAACAAAAAAAGCGATAAAGCCCACCATTACTAAAATCTTAATCCTCATAGTCCTGTTGTTTTAATTGTTTTACGAAGTGCAAGATAAAAAAAATAATGATTCATTCCATACGCCTACTTTAAATATTTTTTTTTGCATCTAAATTGACAGTTATTACGTACAAAAAAAGGCTGGCTCAAAATAAATTTAAGCCAGCCTCTATATCTGTTAATTCAACAACGAAGCTATTTCCACCTGAAAATTGTTTTCTTACTGAACAGTTTGATGTATAAACTTATCAATGGCAATAACATATCAAACAACAGCAACGAAAGATAGAATCGACGCTCGCCGAACTGCTTGGCAATCTTATTGGTTACCACCATCTGCACAATGTAACGCGCAAGAAGCAACAGACCGGCAACGGCACCGAATATCCACGGAGAAACGATAGCAATGGCACAAATCAACGCGTAGAAAAGTCCACGCGAAACCACCTCCACCCCGATACGCATCAGGCCATCGGCTTTGTAAAACGAAGAGGTCGACAGATGGCGCTCTTTTTGTCGGAACCAACTACGGTATGTCGACTTCGGCACCGACCAGGTCACACTTTCGGGCGAAATTTCGACGCGGGTATTGTATTCGTTAGCACCGTTATTCACAAACAGATCGTCGTCACCCGACTGAATAGCCAATGACTTCGAGAAACCTTTCATGCGAACGAAAGTCTCCCTGCGGTAAGCCATGTTACGCCCGACACCCATGTAGGGATGCCCCGTCAAGGCATATCCAAGCGACTGCATACCAATAAAGAGCGTATCGAACGAAATCATCCGGCTTATAAACCCTTCCTCGTGCATGTATGCGCCATATCCCAGCACAAACTCGGTACTTTGTGTAAAATTACGGGCAATATTGGCAATCCAATTGTTACCGGCAGGCTCACAATCGGCATCCGTAAAGAGCAACACATCAAATTTTGCGGCTTTAATACCAATGGTCAGACCCAGTTTTTTCGTACTTCGCACATTGGCATTTTCGGGCACAAACGTACCGTAAAGATTTGGATACTTAATATTCAATTCCTGAAGCAAATCCGCAGTTTCGTCGGTCGATCCGTCGTTGACCACAATCACCTCAAAAACGGGATAATCCTGTTCAAGAATCACCGGCAAAAAACGGCGTAGATTTTCCGATTCGTTCTTTGCACAAATAATCACCGAAACCGGGGGCAACTCTTCAGCAAAAGGGACGATGCCCTGATCGCTTTTTTTCCGGTACTTGAGGATGGATGCAAAGTGAAAACTATAATAGTAAAGTTGAATTCCAAACACTACCAACAAAACGACCAGCAAGCAATAATCGAGCAGCGTCAAATGTTGTAGGGAGGCTAAAATATTCATTTAGGTTTAATCTTCAGCAAATTTATTTTTCAGTTACCGGCCTAACGTGGCTCCGAACGCTTATTCCGGGTCGGAATAACAAGTTCCCGGCAATTTTCGCAGGTTATAACGCGAAGCCATTATTTCGCCATACGCTCCGGCCGAGCGTAAGGCAATAAGGTCTCCCCGTTTGGTGCCGTTAAGCATACGCGCCGTTCCGAACGTATCGGACGATTCGCAGATAGGGCCTACCACATCATAGGCTTCAAAAGCTTCGTCGGAAGTAATATTTTCGATATGATGATATGCCTGATAGAGCGCCGGACGAATCAGATCGGTCATCCCGGCATCGACAATCGCAAACTTCTTGGTGCTTCCCTGTTTCACATAGAGCACTTTGGTAATCAAACTGCCACACGAAGCCACCATGGCGCGTCCCAATTCAAAATGGAGCTGCTGACCCGGTCGCAACCGAAGGTGATTGTGGAAAACCCGGAAATAACCTTCAAAATCGGAGACAGGGACATGGTTGGGATGTTCGTAATTGATGCCCAAACCACCGCCCACATTCACATGAGCAAGTTTAATTCCCTTTTGTTCAAAGAAGTCCTGAATTTCATTCACACGAACACAAAGGTTCTGGAACGGACACAGATCGGTAATCTGCGATCCTATATGAAAATGGATTCCGATCAGTTCGATATTGGACAAGGTAGCAATTAATGCCACCACCTTTTCCATATCCTCCATATTGAACCCGAACTTATTTTCGTTCAATCCGGTAGTGATATAATGGTGTGTGTGCGCATCCACATTCGGATTGATGCGCAAGGCGACACGCGCTTTTTTGCCTTTGGCGGCTGCCAGTTCATCAATCACCTCCAGCTCCGGAATCGATTCGGCATTGAAACAGAAAATATCATTATCCAGTCCGAGGTTGATTTCCCAGTCGGCTTTTCCCACACCTGCAAAAACCACTTTATCGGCAGGAAAACCGGCTTTAATAGAAGCATCCACTTCGCCACCACTCACGCAATCGGCACCAAAACCGGCCTGAGCGATAGTCTGCAAAATACGATCGTTTGCATTTGCTTTCACGGCATAATGCACATGATAACCGTAGCGTGCAGCCTCGGCCTTTGCCGCTTCCAAATTCTGACCGAGCAAGTTCAGGTCATAAAAATAAAAGGGTGTTTCGACCACCCTTAGCTTATCTACAGGAAATGTTCCTTTTACCATAAATGCACTGTTTTAATATGCTATGTTGCCAATATGCTAATGTATTATCATTGGCATATTGGCATATTCTGTTATCGGTACATTGTTTAAAAAATAGTTTGTAAAGCTCGCAGCGATCTTTGTTTATCTTCTTTCTTAACCAGAAAAGAGATATTGTAGTTACTTCCGCCATACGACACCATACGCACCGGGATATCTTTCATCGCATTCACCACAAGAGCCTGCAACCCGATATATTCGTAAAACAGATCGCCCACCACACAGATGATTACCATATCGCTATCGACGGTAACTGTTCCTAATTTCTTCAGGTCGTTTACAATTTCTTCCAGGTGTTTGCTTTTATCAATCGTAACCGACATACCCACCTCTGAAGTCGTTACCAAATCGACCGGAGTCTGGTAGCTTTCAAAAATTTCGAAAACTTTACGCATAAAACCGTAAGCCAGCAGCATGCGTCCCGATTTGATTTTAATAGAGGTAATACCATCTTTGGCTGCCACTGCTTTTACCTTGCCATGTTCGGTCTCATTCGAGATAATCGTACCCGGAGCCGACGGATCCATCGTATTCAACAATCGAACCGGTATGTTATTCAACTTGGCGGGCAAAACGCAGGTAGGATGAAGAATCTTCGCCCCGAAATAGGCCAACTCGGCAGCTTCCTCGAAATGGAGGTTACGAACAGGTTTGGTTCCTTCCACAAAACGGGGATCGTTGTTGTGCATGCCATCGATATCGGTCCAGATCTGAATCTCTTCGGCATCGAGAGCTGCGCCCAGAAGCGAAGCGGTATAATCACTACCACCGCGTTGCAAGTTATCTATTTCGCCATAAAAGTTACGGCAGATATATCCTTGTGTAATATAAATTTCGGCATCCGGATTGGCCTGCAACTGTTTCTGCAGGTTTTCACGAATGTACATCGTGTCGGGTTCGGCATTTTTGTCTGTCTTCACCATCTCCAGCGCAGGAAGCAATTCCGACTTCACGCCAATCTCTTTCAGGTAAATATTCATCATGGTCGTAGAGAGCATTTCGCCCTGCGCCAGAATAATTTTTTCTTCAAAGAGCGTAAAAATGCTTTTCGAAAAGGTGCGAATATAGTTGAGCAATTTCTTTACTTCAGTCTCTGCCTCCAATCGGGTTTCATCGACTGTATAGAGTTCGCGCATGGTGTTCAAATACTTTTTTTCCAAAGCATTGATCACTTCTAGGGCTCCTACCGGATTCTTCTTGTAAAAATAATCGGATATTTCCACCAACGTATTCGTGGTGCCCGACATTGCCGACAGTACTACCAGTTTTTGAGACCCATCACAAATCAACTTCGCAACATCTTTGAAACGCTGTGCGGTTCCTACCGATGTTCCTCCAAATTTTAATACCTTCATCTTCCGAAAAATAGTGGTGTTCTGTTTGTTTTTCAAAAATCATGCAAATATAACCTTTTTCCCCGACTTTCAAGGCAAAAAAGCGAACAAAATAAACCATTTAGAGCGGCAACCGTTGCCACTCCGCAGGTCAATAAAACAAGCGTTTATTCCCGTTTCAGCACGTCGTCGAAAAGGACCTTCACTTCATTCTGATAAATTCCACCTTCGTGCAATTTTTCTTCACCCAGATAAAATGTCGGCACATAATAGTAATCGTACGAATCGGCACGCTCTTTTTCTACGTTTTCGTCTACCACTTCAATATCGATATGCTTGTATGCGTCGAGTTGTTTCAACTCATCGATATAGCCCAATGCCCGACGACAAAACGGGCAGGTTTCCTGTATAAATAATGTTAGTTTAGGCATAAATTTGATTTACAATTTAAATATTTACGATTTACCATTTTAGAATCTGATTTTGCGAGATTTATGGGTTCAAGATTCCAAGTTGCACATTCCAAAATCAGCTTCGCGGATACCCCATCAAAAGCATCCATTCCTGTAACAGTCATGGCTAAAGCCAATTCTCAGATGATCATCAGGGGCTCCGTCCTAAAGGGCGGAGTTAGAATAACATCCTCAGGAAAGGACTCCTCTGTAAAACCCGGATTACATTCTCAAATTTTCAAATTGACATATTTTCAAATTAGCACATTGACACATTTTCAAATTGATTTCACTGCTTTTTCGATGCGTTCCATGGCTTCGACTACCAACGAACAGGGACAACCTACATTGATGCGTTGATGTCCTTCACCTCCAATTCCGAAGGTAGGTCCGTCATTGAGACCGAGACCCGCTTTTTCGATAATCAATTTACGCAGCGCTTCGTTGCTTAGTCCCAGTGCAGAGAAATCGATCCACACTAAGAAAGAGGAATCGGGCATCATGGCTTTTACGCCCGGAATATTTTTTTCGCAATAATCGACTACAAAGCGGGCATTCCCTTCCAGATAATCCACCATCTGATCCAGCCACTCTTCGCCGTGCGTGTAGGCCGCTTCGGTAGCCACAAATCCGAAAAGATTCACGTGCAGATCGACATGTTCCATGGCCACTTCAAATTGCCGACGCAAGGTAGGATTGGGAATCACATAATAGGAGTTGATCAGTCCCGGTACGTTAAACGTTTTGCTCGGCGACATAAAGGTCACCGAATTGTTGCGCGCCGTTTCGGAGACTGACGCAAAGGGCATATGCCGGAAAGCGTGATAGGTCATATCGGCATGAATCTCGTCAGAGATAATCAGCACACCTTTCGAGGCACACAATTCGGCAAGTTTTTCAAGCGTTTTCCGTTCCCACACGCGCCCGCCGGGATTGTGCGGATGACACAAAACAAAGAGTTTGGCGTTATCGTTCAACTGTTTTTCCAACAGGTCGAAATCCATCTCATAGCGTCCATTCACTTCCCTCAACGGATTGTACACTACTTCACGACTATTACCGTTCGGCACTTTAAAGAAAGGAGGATAGACCGGCGGTTGCACAATCACCTTATCGCCAGGTTGCGTGAAAGTATTGACGGCAAAACTCAATCCGGTAACAATCCCCGGCACAAAGCCGAACCATTCGGAATCGGCTTCCCATCCGTAACGACGTTTTTGCCAGTCGGCGCAGAGCATTTTCAAACTAAAGGGAGGAATCGTATAACCCAGAATCTCATGTTCGAGACGCTCCCTGAGGGCATCGGTTATAAAGCCGGGAGTACGGAAATCCATATCGGCCACCCACATCGGGATTACGTCTTCCGTACCAAATACCTTCTCCCGCAGGTCATATTTATAGCAACTGGTATTCTCTCTGTCGATTTGTTCGTCAAAATTATAGTGCATTTGTTCTTCTGTTGTAATTAGGAATAGCAAATTTACTCTTTTTGAAACGAAAATCCGCATAGTTTCGCTTGAAACGGCAATTAAATACAAAACGTAAATGACTATTCCAAAGTGACCGCTAAACACCGGACTTAACGCCCAAATTAACACCGGACACTTTCATTTTTTAATCCGATTTCACTTTCAATCACACAAGCCGAATCATACCTTACTGTTTTCCAAAAGAGTATAGCATACCTTAAAAAATTAAACAATCGCTTTGTACCTATTCAAAAAATAGTGTAACTTTGCTCCTATAACCAACACAAAATAACAATCTTACAGTCAATTGGTTAAAAACCCATTTAAAACTATGGAAAATAATTATTGCATTATCATGGCAGGTGGAATCGGCAGCCGTTTCTGGCCTTTCAGCCGCAACAACCGTCCCAAACAGTTTCTCGACTTTTTCGGTACCGGACGTTCTCTCCTGCAAATGACTTTCGACCGTTTCAGCAAGTTTGTACCGGCACAAAACATCCTTATTGTTTCTAATGTAATTTACAAAGACCTTATACTCGAACAACTCCCAGAGATTTCAGCCAATCAGGTATTGCTGGAACCCTGTCGCCGCAACACAGCTCCTTGTATTGCCTACGCCGTACATCGCATCAAAGCGCAAACCGACAAGGCCAACATCATCGTTACCCCTTCCGATCACCTCATTTTGAAAGAAGGCGAATTCGGCACCGCGATTCGTACGGGACTCGATTTTATTGAGAAAAACGATTGTCTGCTGACGCTGGGCATCAAACCCAACCGTCCTGAAACCGGCTACGGATATATTCAGGTTGCCGATGGCAAAGGCGCGCTTCGAAAAGTGATGACATTTACAGAAAAGCCCGATCTGGAACTGGCCAAAGTTTTTGTAAAAAGCGGCGAATTTTTCTGGAATTCGGGTATGTTCCTCTGGAACCTGCAAACCATCGACTCTGCTTTTGAGAACCTGTTGCCCGAAATGCACCAGAAGTTTGCGGAAGGGCAGGCGCTTTACAACACCGACAAAGAACAGGCGTTTATCAACGAAGCATTTCCTTCGTGCCACAATATCTCCATCGACTACGGCATCATGGAAAAAGCCGACAACGTGCATGTACTCACGGCCGATTTCGGATGGTCCGACCTGGGCACCTGGGGCTCGCTCTATGAACTGTCTGACAAAGACGACAACCAGAACGTAACGCTCAAATGCAACGCGCAATATTACAACAGCAAAGAAAATATTGTTACACTGGAGCCGGGCAAACTGGCGGTGATCGACGGTCTGGAAGGCTACATCGTGGCCGAATCGAACAACGTACTGTTGATTTGCAAACAAGAGAACGAACAACATATCCGGCAATTTGTTACCGACGCACAGGTAAAATTCAAGGAAGAATATATTTAACCCGATAATTTGAAAATTTGGGAATATGAAAATGTGGAAATTAAGTGCAAATCAATCGTATTTGCACTTAATTCGTTTTCCCGATTAGTGGATATAGTACACCGATTTATCATTTCAGAAATTTACCAGTAAAGAAGAGCGCTCGCAATAGCGCACAGAACTGTTATTTTCATAACTCCGTCCTTCAGGGCGGAGGCAAAAGATGAAGAGCATTTTTATGGGCTTCAGCCCTGATAATGAAAGATCGGGAAAGACAATTCAGGGCTAAAGCCCATTCTTAAACATTGGTCTGTTACTCCGCCCTGAAGGACGGAGTTATGAATCTGTTTATGATATAAGCTTGATCGGCATACCATCCATCTTAGCTAACGCTGATTTTTAATTCAAATCCCCAAATCTTCAAATCCTCAAATTAGTTTTATGAAGCAACTGATTTTTACTTTATTGATTATGACTTTAAGCGCGACTCCTTCCCATGCCAAAGATGAAGCAAAGCTGATTGAAAAGAGCGACTTCAAAGTGCAGAACGGAGTGATGACCCCCGAAGCGCTCTGGGCTTTCGGCCGGGTTGGTGACGTTAGCGTTTCGCCCGACGGACAGAAGGTGTTGTACAGCGTGCGCTACTACAGCGTGGAACAAAACAAGAGCAACGCCGATCTGTATATGATGAATGCCGACGGCAGCAACGTACAGCGTCTGACCCAGACGGCAAAGAGCGAAGGCAGTCCTGCTTTCAACCCCGACGGCAAACGCATCGGCTTTACCTATCCCGACAAGGATGGTAACGACCAGTTCTGCGAGATGACCCTCAACGGACAAGAGCGCAAGCAAATTTCGTCGATCGACGGCGGCATCGAAGGCTTTAAATATGCCCCCGACGGCAAACACATTCTGTACATCAAAACCGTCAAAAAAGAGAATCCGAAGGCAAAGCTTTTCGAAGGACTCGATAAAACCACCGGCCGCGTAAACGAAGACCTGATGTACCGTCACTGGGACGAATGGGTAGACAGCCACCCCCATCCTTTCGTGGCCGATTTCGACGGGAGCAAGCTGACCAACGACATAGACCTGTTGCAGGGCACTTCGTTCGAATCGCCCATGCGCCCGATGGGTGGCGTGGAGCAACTGGCGTGGTCGCCCGACGGCAAAAAGATTGCCTACACCTGCCGCAAAAAGGTAGGGAAAGCCTATGCCCTCTCTACCAATTCGGATATCTATCTTTACGATATTGCCGCCAAGACCACCGAAAACATTTCGGAAGGAATGATGGGCTACGATATCAATCCGGTGTTTTCGCCCGACGGCAAAAAGATTGCCTGGGAGAGCATGGAACACGACGGTTACGAGTCGGACAAGTCGCGCCTGATGGTGTACGATTTTGCCACCAAAACCGCCAAAGACTATACTCAAAAGCTCGACCAGAGCGTTCACAACATCTGTTGGAGCAAGGATAACAGCAAACTCTACTTTATCAGCCCGTTCCACGGCATGGAAGATATTTTTGTGGCCGATGTCAAAACAAATGCCATTCGCCGCGTGACCGAAGGGGTGCACGACTATGTCTCTATCGATTTGGCAGGCAAAAACCTGATCGGATCGCGTCAGTCGATGTCGGCTCCCACCGAAATCTTCTCGATCGACCCGGCCGACGGCAAAGAGACCCAAATCTCGTTCGAGAACAAGGATCTGATGGCGCAACTCAAAATAGCCAACGTGGAAGGCCGCTGGATCAAAACCACCGACAACAAGGATATGCTCACCTGGGTGATCTATCCGCCCAACTTCGACAAAAACAAGAAATACCCCACCCTGCTCTTCTGCGAAGGTGGACCACAAAGCATGGTAAGCCAGTTTTGGAGCTACCGCTGGAACATGCAGATTATGGCCGCCAACGGTTACATTGTGGTGGCTCCCAACCGTCGCGGATTGCCCGGCTTCGGTCAGGAGTGGCTCGAACAGATCAGCGGCGACTACGGCGGACAAAACATGAAGGATTACTTCTCGGCGATCGACGCGCTTGCCAAAGAACCCTATGTGGACAAAGAACACTTGGGTTGCGTGGGTGCCAGCTACGGCGGATTTTCGGTCTACTGGCTGGCCGGTCACCACGACAAGCGTTTCAAAGCCTTTTTGGCACACGACGGCATCTTCAACCTGGAACAGCAATATTGCGAAACCGAAGAGATGTGGTTTGTAAACTGGGATTTGGGTGGCGCCTACTGGGATAAAAACAACCCCACGGCGCAACGCAGCTATGCCAACTCGCCCCACCGCTTCGTCGACAAATGGGATACTCCCCTCATGGTGGTGCACAGCGAAAAAGATTACCGCATCGTGGCTTCGCAGGGAATGGCCGCCTACAATGCCGCCCTGCTGAGAGGCCTTCCGGCTCGTTACCTCTATTTCCCCGACGAAAACCACTGGGTTACCAAGCCGCAAAACGGCATCCTGTGGCAACGCACTTACTTCGACTGGCTGGATAAATGGCTAAAAACTCCTGAAAATTCGAAATAATTTCAACGGATAGAAATGACAAAGGCGGTTCCCGTGAACTGCCCCCCAAAAGTTGGACGGATTAATAAAAAGGAATTACTGGGACTGAGTTCGGAAATTAACCGGGCTTAGTCCTTTTAGT